>Ga0187777_10000800_pt1 | contig 20680 bp, 25 predicted proteins | sample 1015_Q2_SP5_10_M_FD_132416 | JGI IMG/M metagenome (GOLD analysis project Ga0187777, IMG submission 132416) | Tropical peat soil microbial communities from peatlands in Department of Meta, Colombia - 1015_Q2_SP5_10_MG | ecosystem: Environmental > Terrestrial > Soil > Wetlands > Peat | place... | reverse complement strand
TCAAATACGGACGCAGCGAGCCGCGCGGCACCAGCTCCATCGCGATGTACGGAGTGCCGCCGTGCTCGAAGTACTCGTGCACGGTGACGATGTTCGGATGGTTCAGGGACCCGGCGAGCCGGGACTCGCGAAGGAACCGGTGCGCGAACTCCGCCGAGTTCGCGTGAAAGCGGCTCAGCTCCTTGAGCGCAACCTGCCGGTCGAGGTCCGGTTGGCGGGCGGCATACACGACGGCCATGCCGCCGCGACCGATCTCGCGCAAGATCTCATAGCGGCCAACGGTTCGCATTAGACATCTGCCCTGACGGTAGATCGAGAATGCAACGCCGACAATCGGTAAGGCACCCCAGGCTTTTTCCGGCGAACCCTGAGATTTGGCGCAACTCGAGTCCTCCGGCGCAGACCCCAGATTTACGAATGTTCCAAGAATCGTGAAAGGTTTGTTAGTGTGCCCGACATGGCAAGCCCGGACCTTCTTCTTCATCCGGTGCGGCTGCGGATCGTCAAAGCGTTCCTTGGCGACCGTGCGCTGACCACCAGCCAGCTCGCCGCCGAGCTCGACGACGTGCCGTCCGGCAGCCTCTACCGCCACGTCGCGTTGCTCACGAAGGCGGGTGTGCTCCAGGTAGTGGCCGAGCGGCGAGTCCGTGGTGCGGTCGAACGGACGTACACGCTGCGGCTGTTCGCGGCCCGGATCGCCCCCGGTGAAGTCAAGGCGATGACCGCCGAGGAGCACGGCCAGGCGTTCATGGCCTACGTCGCGGGCATGCTCGCCGACGCCGACCGCTACCTCGCATCGAATCCGCCCGACCCGATCCGCGACGGCGCCGACTATCAGGTCGGCGCGCTATGGCTGACCGACGCCGAGTTCGCCGAGCTGCTCCGCGACCTGTCGATCGTGTACCGGCCGCGGCTGGCGAATCCGCCCGGGGAGGGCCGCAGGCGGCGCATGCTCTACACGGTGTTCCTGCCGGCGCCCGCGCACGCCGCCGCCGAGCCCGCCGAACACACGCGGCGACCACGCACGCGAAGGAAGAGGAGCTCATGATGGCGACAGCTGTGCAGACCACCTTGAGCGCGCTCGAGCTGGCGCAGTCCGGCCGCTGATCGCGCGAACGTGACGATTCGCGTCTACCCCAGCCACAACCACTTGTTCACGCCCGGCTCCGGCCCGTCGAGCCCCGAGGAGTACGAACCGGCCCAACATGTCGACGCGACGGTCGTCTCGGACATCGCGACGTGGCTCGCGACAGTTCTCGGGAGCTAGACCGCCGCGCTGCGGCGTGCCGTGACGAGGACGGCGACCGTGCTCGAGCGGATCGGCCGCCCGAGCCGCTCGTACATCGCGGCGTGTTCGTTCTCAAGGCCTTCGCGCTGTTCCTGTGAGAGCCGCGAGTAGGACGAAATCGTGCGAAAAAGGCCCGTGAGCTCATCGGCGGTGTACTCGTCGACGATCGGCACGGTGGCGAATCGCACGTCCCCAAACAGGCGGCCGGCATAGGCGCGCGCCACGTCGTGGCTTCCGACCCACGCCCACGCCTCCGAGACGTTGTCGCAACGCTGCTGCAGTCCGGCGGCGGTCGTTGTGAGATCCCGGTAGGCGGGCCAGCCGGCCGCGAGCTCCGAGGCGATCCGCGCCAGCGACGAGAGCAGCATCGCTTGGTCGCCGGACGTGCGCGGGTCGTCGAGCCCGCAGTATTGAATGAGCGCGAGCGTTCCCCCGGGAGCGAGCAGACGAGCGGTCTTTTGCCAACTCACCCCGGGGTCGATCCAGTGAAACGCGGTCGCCGAGAACACGGCGCGATAGCGCCCGCCGGGAAGGTCCGCGCCCTCGAACCGTGCGTTGACGAACTCGACGTCGCCACGCCCCGCCAGGTTCGCCTCGGCAAGCGACATCAGGTGCGTCCCGGGCTCGAGCGCCACGACCCGGAGACCCCGGGCGAGGAGGCTGCGCGTCAGCTGACCGGTGCCGCACCCGACCTCGAGCACGCGGTCACCGCTTCCGATGCCGGCAACGCAGCAGGCGCGGTCGACGAGCTCGTCGGGATACGCCGGACGGCAGCGGTCATACTCGGCCGCGACCTCGTCGAAGACCCTGCCGTCGCGCCGCGAGGGAGCCAGTTGGGCCATGTCCGGCAACGTAGATAACGCCGCGGACGATTTCAGATGAGCCGGGGCGCGAGTGCGGTCACGTTGCCGGTCGGTGCGTATGCCGCCGACGACGCGCGATAGCCCTTGGCGCCGACGGAGCGCGCGAGCTCGCTGCGCCAGTCCGCGCCCGACGCAAGGCGATCGAGAGCGGACCGGAAGTCGTGGCTGGGTTCCCACCCCAGGTCCCTTCTCGCGCGATCGTTCACGTACACACGCTCGATGACGGGGAACATAGACCAGCCGCGCTCTGCGTACACCGCGTCGTAGTTCGGGAACAGCCGCCTCACGACCGCGGGGGCATCGATCCGCAGCTCGGACAGGTCCTCGCGGGAGAACGGCGTCGTGGCGCTGATGATGTAGCGGCCGAACCGGATCTGCAGCGCGCGCTCGAGCGCAAGCTGGTGTGCGCTTACGGCATCTGCCAGGTCGACCCTCCGGTACAGCAGCTCGTTGACCTTCGCGTTATCGTCAGCGTAGGCGGCGCGAATGTCCTCGCGGTCGTCACGTTCGGGGAAGAAGCGCGAGGTCCGGAGGATCACGACCGCGAGCCCGTGATCGCGATGAACGAGCTCGCACAGGTCTTCTGCGGCGCCCTTCGTGACGCCGTACACATTCCTCGGCGCATCCCCGACCTCCTCTGTGATCCATGCGGCAGGCGCCGTGGGTGGCGGGACGAGGGCGCGCCCGAAGGCGCTCGTCGAGCTCGTGAACACGAAGCGCTCGACGCCCGCGGCCACGGCTTCCTCGAGCAGGGTCAGCGTACCCGTGATGTTCGTGGCCAGGAAGTCCTGGCGCGAGCGCGACTCGATGTGGGGCTTGTGCAGCGTCGCCGCGTGCATGACCGCGTCTACCCCTTGCATGCATTGACGAACGCACGCCCGATCGACGATCGAGCCAACGATCGTGCGCGGCGCCCCGAGCAGATCGAGGCCGACTACGTCGTGTCCGAGCTCGCCAAGCGTGCGCAGTAAGCCATCGCCGAGGTGTCCGGCACTACCCGTCACAAGAACCCGCACGGGGGCGAGAATAAACGGACCCAGGGATCGATGCTCGGGACAATGCTGGGCCGGTTTTCCGGACGGTTAGGATCGCACCAGTGGGCACCGACGCCGCTGTGTCGACGATCCCGGAGGTGATCGCCCGGTTGGAGGCGATCGATGCTGCGCTCCCGCGCAAGGACGGCATAGCGGTATTCGACAGGCTGTACCTCCAGGTCACCCGCGCCGTCGACTCGGCGAGCGGCGGCACAGAGTTCGAGAACAACGACTTCGTCGACCGGCTCGACGTCGTATTCGCCGGCCTGTACTTCGAGGCCGAGGCAACGATCGACTCGGGGGCGAGCTGCCCGGTCGCGTGGCGGCCCCTCGTCGAGACTCGCTCGCAGGCGCGTGAGCCGATTCAGTTCGCGCTCGCCGGCATGGCTGCCCACATCAACCACGATCTGCCGATCGCCATCTTCACCACCTGTGAGGAGTTCGGTCTCCCCGTCGAGGATGACAGCGCGATTCACCGCGACTTCCAGCGAGTCGATGGTCTGCTGGCGACCGTCGAGACGCATGTCGCCGGCTGGTTCGACACCGGTGTGATCGCAGACATCGAGGATGTCACGCCGCAGAAGACCGACCAGGCGATCGCGATGTGGTCGCTCTCCGGAGCCCGCGACGTCGCGTGGGATCACGCGAAGATCCTCTGGGGATTGCGTCACGCCGGGCCGATCCGGCACGCCTACCTGGACGCTCTGGCCCGCACGACCGAGCTCGCCGCGCGAGCCATGTTGGTCTAGTGGGGCGAACTTGAGGTGAGACCGACGTGGACGGGCGTCAACTTATGCTGTGAGCTGTGAGGGTCTCGTGCAAGCGCGACAGCGCTTCGCGGTCGAGGACCCCGATGGTGCTCTCCGAGCCGTGCCAGGTGACCCGAAGCTTGGCCCTGCGCCGCCGCCCGACCACCTCGACGTTGCGCGCGGCCGAGAGCAGGTGCTCCTGGACGACACTGAGCCCCTTCCCCGACTGCGCGGCGAAGATGAACCGCTGCGTGGTGACCGCGAGAAAACCTGTCCGGCCGTCGATGTCGGCGATGAGGAACTCGCTGACGTCCTCATCCTCACCGAGCTCGACTCCCCAGCCCTCGAGGATCTCGTGGACGTTTGGCGGCGTCGACGGCGGACGGCTGAACAGCCCGGAGAAAAGAGAGCCGACCCCTTGGGGCTCCGATCGTCGCGCGGCGGCCGCAGGTCGCCTCGAGGCGTCTGGCGCCACCACGAGCGATCCGTCCGGTCGTTCCTCGACGACGACGTAATTGCCGGCGAGGTCGCCCGACAGGGTGACGTGCCGCCGGGGCTCTGAGTCCATGCGTGGAGTCTGCCACGCAGTGCATCGCGCGCTTGGGGCCGCTGCCGCTATAGCGATCCGCGGATCTCGCCCGAGCGTAGCCGGGCGCCAACGCGCTCCCGTGGCCCCGGCATCGCTCGGCGACCCGGCCGAGGGCCTCGTGCGCGTGACCGCGAACAGTTCGCGACCTCGGGCATAGAGCCGGTCTCCACCCGTGGGTGGAGAACTCGGCGGTTTCCACCCTCGAATCGACCTGGGCGCCGATGTGCGAACCGTGCTCGCGGACGACCATGCACCCATGACATTTACTGATTACCTCATCGATTCCGCGCTGGTGCTCCTCGTCCTCCTCCAGATCACGGAGCGCAAGCTGACCGCCAAGGCGCTCATCCGCCCCTTGGTCATCGTGGCGATCGCGGTCGCCAACTACGTGCATGGCATCCCAACCGCAGGCAACGACCTGGTCCTGGTCATGGTCCTCGCGCTCACGGGACTGTTGATCGGCGTCGCCAGCGGCCGGGCCGTGATGATGCGGCGCGATGTGGACGGCGAGGTGCTCGCCCGCGCCGGCTGGATTTCGGGCTTCTTCTGGGTGCTGGGGATGGGCTCGCGGTTCGTCTTCCTGATCTGGGTCAATAACGGCGGCGCGGCCGCGGTCGGTCACTTCAGCGCCACCCATTCGATCACGAGCGGCGAGGCGTGGACGGTGGCGTTGCTTGCGATGGCAGTGTTCGAGGTGTGCGGGCGATCGCTGATCCAGGCGGTCCGCCGCCAGCATCTCATGGGCCGGGTGGCGCCGGAGCTCGCCTGAGTGACCGCGCCGCGCAGACCAGCCGGGTTGGTGTGCGACAGCGGGATCCGCGACCAGCGGGTCCCGCTTCGCTGCGTCCGGGGCTGCGGCTCGCGGTGTTGAAGCCCCGCCACCGGACTCCGTACCTTCCGTGACGATGATTCTCTCGCGCGTCGACCGCCGGCTTGCCACCGTGATTCGGGTCGTTGGCCTGGCGCTGATCAGCTGGTCGGTGTTGAACTCGCACCACCATCCGGGCGACGGCGGGCGTGGGCTGGTGGTCAGCATCTGCTTCGCCGCGTGCGTCGTCGCCTGGGTGGCGTGGACGATCTGGCCGAGCGCGGACCGCATCACCCCGGACGTTTACGCGCTGGCCGTCGCCGGTGGCGTCCTCGCCGGCGCTGCGCCCGACAGCGCGGCGAGCGCGTTCGTGTTCGTGGCGGTGGCGACGGCCGGAGTACGCGTCGAGCTGGCCGGCGCGTTCGTCGTCGTGGCCCTCGGAGTCCTGGCGCTGGGCTCGGCGGTCATCGCCTACGACCTCAGTGGCCTCGGTCTGCTCGCCTACTCGCTCGGGTTCGCTGCGACCACGCTGGCCGCGTCGACCAGTCGCCAGGCCCGATTGCGCGCCGAGCAAGCCGAGATGCTGCTCGCTCAGACGCAGCGCTCGCACGAGGAGCAGCTGCGTGCGGCGCGCCTCGAGGAATCGACCCGGATCGCGCGTGACATCCACGACGTGCTGGCTCACACGCTGGCCGGCCTGACAATTCAGCTCGAGGCGACGAGCTCGCTGGTCGAACAAGGTGCCGACCGCGACACCATCCTGGCCCGCGTCCAGCGGGCCCATGCGCTGGCGCGGGAGGGCTTGGAGGAGACCCGCCAGGCGGTCGGGGCTCTGCGCGGCGAGTCGGTATCGGCGTCGGCCGGTATCGAGGCACTCGTCGACGATTACCGCGCGAGCGCCGACGCGCCCGCCGAGCTGATGGTCGATGGCGACCTGGCTCGGCTGACCGGCCAAACCGGACAGGCGATGTTGCGGGTCGCCCAGGAGGCGCTCACGAACGTGCGCAAGCACGCCCCCGGGGCCGGCGTGTCGGTCATCGTCCACGCCGGTCAGAATCCCGGTGATGACGTGGTACTTCTCGTCCAAGACCGACCCTCGGCCGGCCGGCCCGCCCCGGCCCCATCCGGGCTGGCCGATTCCGGCGGCGGCTACGGCCTACAGGGGATGCGCGAGCGCGCCGCGTTGCTCGGCGGCACGCTTGACGCTGGCGCCGCGGGGGATGGCTGGCGCGTCGAGCTGCGGTTGCCGCCTCCCAAAGTGCCCGCCGTCCCGGCGGAGCAAGTCCGATGAACGGCCCGGTGCGCGTTCTGGTGGTCGATGACCAGGCGCTGGTGCGAGAAGGGCTTATGACCCTGCTCGCGGCCGCGCCCGACATCACGCCGGTCGCCGCCGCAGCCGACGGCGAGGAAGCGGTGGCTCTGTCCTCGCGCCACCGGCCGGACGTCGTGCTGATGGATCTGCGGATGCCGCGGCTTGACGGCGTCGAGGCCACCCGCCGGATCCGGGAGGCTCAGCCAGAGACCGAGATCGTCGTCCTCACGACCCACGCCGACGACGACTCGATCCTTGACGCGCTCCGCGCGGGCGCGCGTGGGTACCTGACCAAGGATGCGGGGATCGCCGAGATCTCTCGCGCCGTACACGCCGCCGCCGACCACCACGCGCTGCTGGATCCCGTGGTTCAGAGTCGCCTGATCGCCGCCGCCGGGGCCGGTGCTGCTCGCCGCCCCACCCCGCCCACGAGCCTGCCTGACGACCTGACCCCACGCGAGGCCGAGGTCCTGTCGCTGATCGCGCGCGGGCTGTCCAACGCCGAGATCGCCGCCGCGCTGGTCGTCAGCGAAGCCACGGTCAAGACCCACGTCAACCACCTGTTCGCCAAGATCGGAGCGCGAGACCGCGCCCAGGCCGTGCACTACGCCTACACGCACGGACTCGCCGACTGAGGGCTCCAGCCCAATCGTCGAGCAAGGCAACTTGGGAGTGGCGATCGCTCCCACCGCGCGCGGCTCCTCGGTTACCCGATTCGTGTTGGGCTACCGCATCGTCATGACCGGCCAAGCCGATGCACGCATACCAAAGCGTCCGTGTTGTGTCTATCACGCACCTGCAGTAAATGCTGTGACCCAAATACAACGTTTGTGTAGTGACCATGAGAGAGTTCACAGCATCCGCGACGTTCCCGTAGACGATGGGTTTGTACCGGCGCGCAAACACGACGGCCCGCTCGGGCCGTCTGAGGCACCACCATTCACTTAACCCATAGACGGGTAATCATGGACTCATCGTTGCATGCGGGGAGTCGCCAGCACACTGCTGGCGCGCTCTCGTTGTGTGCTCACTCGGGCTGTGAGACTGTTTATCGCGACCGCCGCGGCTGGCGCGGTGATCGCTGCGCCTGCGGTAGCGCAGGCGAAGACGGCGACGGTCTACACCGGACCGCCGCCGAACATCGGCAAGCTGGTCCCTGCTTCGGCAGGTCTGTCCAAGAGCTTCCAGGCGAAGTACAACCCGGACGTCAATGCGTTCTTCCCGCAGAAGGTGAGGATCCACGTCGGAGATACGGTCAGCTTCATCAGAGGGATGATGCCGCACACGATCGACATCCCGCCCGTCGGTGGCTCCGACCTCCCGTTTTTCGTGACCGGCTCGCCAGTTGAGGGCGTCAACGACTACGCCTGCTTGATCCACCCGTTCATGCGCGGGACGATCATCGTCACCAAGTAGAGACCGGATGGTTCAACAAACACACGACAGGCTGGCGGGTCACGCGACCGCCAGCCTGTCCTCCTTACCTGCCAATACTCCCGACACGCGTCGCGCGCGGGAACTTCGCGAACCGATGACAACGCATCCATTGTCGATCACACAAGCCAGGCCGCGGCTCACGTTGGCAGCGGAGCGCAAGCTTCAGGTCGCGCTCGGTTTGATCTGGCTCATGGACGGCGCGCTCCAGCTCCAGCCGTTCATGTTCCGGCGCGCTTTTGTTACCCAGATCATCGCTCCAAACGAGATCGATCAACCCGGCTTCGTCGCCGGCCCGATCAAACTCGCGGCGCACCTCATCGAACCGCGCATCGTCCTGTTCAACCTATTCGCAGTGACCATCCAGGTGCTGATCGGAATCGGGCTCATCTACCGTCCGACGGTGAAGGCAGCACTGGTGACCTCATTCGGATGGGCGCTCGGCGTCTGGTGGATGGGCGAAGGAATGGGCGGTCTCCTTACCGGGACCGCGTCGCCGCTCACAGGAGCGCCGGGGGCGGCACTCCTGTACGTGCTCGCCGGCCTGATCGCCTGGCCGCAAGGCCGATGGCGGACCGAAGGAACCGCCGCGGGTGGCCTCCTCGGCGAGCGTGGAGCCCGCACCGCGTGGGCGTTACTCTGGCTCGGATCAGCCGCGCTATGGCTGCTTCCCGCCAACCGCGCCGGCACGGCCGTCCACGATGCGGTCGTAAACGCACCATCGGGCGCTCGGTGGCTATCCAGCATCCAATCCACCGTCGCCGCCGCTACAACCGGACACGGACTCGCGATTGCCGTTGGCGCCGCGGGCGTATGCACCGCCATCGGCTTAATGGTCCTGCTCGCCCGATGCGCAAAGCCGGCCTTGGCGCTCTCCATAGCGATCGCGCTCGTCTACCTCGTTATCGGTCAGGGGCTCGGCGGAGTACTCACCGGATCCGGAACCGACCCCGGGACAGGACCGCTCATCATCCTGCTCGCGATCTCGATCTACTCACTACAGCGGGCCAGTCGACCAGTGTCCTAGGGACTGTGAAGGCCTGAACGAAGCCCGGGGGGACCGCGGCGAGCCGGCGCTTGCCGTCGGAGTGGCAGGAACGGATCGCCGAACGTGCCGACTCTCACTCCCACGTCCGGCGCTGTACTCGGGCTCGCCCGCTCCCACCGCCGGAAGCTCCCTGAGGCGGTGACGGCGACCAACGCGGCGCCGGCGATTGGCACCGCGACATACCGGCTGACGCCGAAGTACCCCAGCGCCAGCGTCACCCCGATGAACTCCGTCACGATTCACAGCAGATTCACGACCAGCCGGTCGCCCAGCGCAAACGTGCCCCAGGTCCTACCGAAGCGCTCGACGATCAGCCGTGCATGACCGGCCCCCGTCACGGCTCCCAACCTGACCGCCATCTCCTGGTTGACGACCAACACCGGCGCGAGCAGCAGGATCCATACCAGCCTCAGCCCGTGATTCTGGCCGGCCTGCGCGTGGACCGAAAGTCCGCCTGCATCGTTGTCTCCCGCCATCACGATCAGCCCGGGTCCCATCACCGCCCCGAGCGTGACCAGGCGACGACATAGTGACCGGCGCGGGGCCACGTCGTGAGCGGCGACCGTTCCGATCGCGCCGACGATGTCCCCGATGTGAGCGGTCCGAAGGCGAACGGCGATCGAGGCCGGAGCGGAACGGAGCCTCGATCACGTCCATCACGGGCTCGTTCGCAGCCACGGCGACCGGTCCGTGCCTCGGTGCCGATTGGGCTCCGCCCCGATCAGGGGAGGCGTCCGGACCAGCGGGTCGATCCCGCCGCTCCGAGCAGCAGGAACGCGAGGCCGCCGATCGCGAACGCGGCAGTGACGTCGTGCTTGCGCGTCACGCTGCCGAGCTGACGGCCGAGCCCCTTATAGATCGAGCTGAGCTCGTCCGCAGTCTGGGCGTTGAACGACCGACCGCCCGAAAGCTGCGCGATCTCCTGCATCAGCTGCGGATCGGGAGGTACTGCCACGGACGGTTGCAACGGGTCAGGGCTCGGGAGGACGCCGTTGGGCGTCCCGAGCGCGACCGTATCGATCGGGATCTTCTCCTGCTTCGCCTGGCGTGCGACCGTCGTGACGTCGACGCCCGCGTTGGCGGCGCCGTCGGAAAGGAGCACGATCGCGGACGGCGGGTGTTTCTTGTCCGCGCCGCGAAGGAGCTGAAGCGCGAGCTGGAGCGCATCACCGGTCGCCGTCGCGCCGTTCGCGGTCTGCGCGTTTATGATCGCGCGCGCCGCTGAGTGGTTGGTCGCCGGCGCCTGGACGGCATCGGGTGAGTCCGAGAAGGCGATCGCCCCAACGAGGACGTTTCCGGGCAGCTGATCGATGAACGTGTTGGCGGCGCGCTCAGCGGCGGCCAGCCGCGTCGGCTGGACGTCGGTCGCGGCCATCGAGCCGGAATGGTCGGTGACGAGCATCACCGACGCTCGGTCGACGGGGGCGCTGTAGCTCACGCGTGGACGGGCGAGCGCGAACGCGAGCGCCGCGATCGCCGCCAGCGCGCAGGCCACCGGCAGGTGACGCCGCCAGGACACGCTCGCGGCGGCGGCGAGCCGGAGCGTCGAAACCGCCGGGAACCGGACCGCGTAGCGCTTGGCCCGCCGACGGGCGGCGATCGACGCCAGGATCGCGATCGGGATCAGCGCGAGCGCCGCCAACCACACAGGCGAGGCGAAGCTCATCGCAGGTGGCGCCCGAGCGCCAGCAGCCAATCCTGGTCGGTAGCCAGCGTGACGTGGTCGATTCGCAGGCGACGGAGCTCGCGAGCGAGCGTGTCGCGGCGCTCGCGCTCAAGGGCGGCGAACCGCTCGCGAACGCGGCGGTTCGAAGTGTCGACCTGGATGCGGGCGCCGCTCTCGGGATCGACCAGCGCCAGGTGGCCGACCGCGGGGAGCTCCGCCTCGCGGGGATCGACGATCTCGACGGCGATCACGGAATGCCGCACGCGCAGCGATGCCATTGGACGCTCCCAGGCGTGCTGGTCGCGGAAGTCGCCGACCACGACCACGAGCCCCGGCTGGCGCGCCATCCGCCCCACGCGTGCGAGCCCGTCGGCCAGGGCATCGGCATGGTGCTCGCCGTCGGGCGCGACGCCCTCGGCGAGCATCCGCCGCAGCGCGACGATCCCGGGCTTGGCGCCGCGCGGGGGAAGCACTCGCGGCGTGGCGGCGCCGAACGCGACGAGCCCGATGCTGCCCGCGCGCCGCACGCCGAGGCGACCGAACACGAGCGCCACGCCCTCGGCCACGTCGGCCTTCAGACGACGTGCCGTGCCGAACGCCATCGACGGCGAGACGTCGAGCACGATCCAGGTCGTGAGCGCCCGCTCGGGCACGTGCATGCGGACGTGGGCCTGCCCCGTACGGGCGGTGGCCGCTGGGTCGATGTGTCGCACGTCATCGCCGATCTCGTATGGACGGAGCTGAGCGAGCTCGATCCCAACGCCCACCCCGGCGGCACGGCGATCGCCGGGCAGCATCCGCGCCACCAGCCGCGTGATCGCGAGGTCGATCGCCTCGATCAGCGGCTCGGCGAGCGGTCCGGGGCCTTGACGGGCGGCCGGCGGCTCGAGCAGCCCCGTGCTCACCGCGCCCGCACCACCGTCGGCGCCTCACGGATCAGATCGGCGGCACCCGGTTCGGGGACGGCGGCCAGCACCCGCTCGAGCAACTGGTCGGCGGTAACGCCCTCGGCGAGGGCGTCGTAGGACAGCACGATCCGGTGGCGGAGCACATCGGCCGCGAGATCGCGAACGTCGTCGGGCACGACGTGGCCGCGGCCACGCAGAAGCGCGAGCACACGCGCGGCCTGTACCAGGCCGATAGGCCCACGAGGGCTGGCGCCGAACTCGATCATGGGGGCGAGCTCCTGGAGGCCGTACCCCGCGGGGTGACGAGTTGCGTCTGCGAGCGCCACCGCGTAACCGATCGTCTCGCGGTCGACCAGCACGGTCGCAGCCGCGGCGGCGTACTGCCGCAGGTCGGGGAGCGCCAGGCGCTCCTGCACATCGGCCGGCTCGCGCAGGCTGCGGCCTACGACGGCCGCCTCCTCGCCGGTGCTCGGGTAGTCGACGAGGATCTTCATCAGGAAGCGATCGACCTGGGCTTCCGGCAGCGGGTAGGTGCCCTCGGACTCGATCGGGTTCTGGGTCGCCATCACGATGAACGGCAACGGCACTTCGTAGGTGGTGCCGCCGATCGTCACCTGCTGCTCCTGCATGACCTCGAGCAGCGCGGACTGCACCTTGGCGGGGGCGCGGTTGATCTCGTCGGCCAACAGGAAGTTGCAGAACACCGGGCCGAGCTCGGTCTCGAACGCTGCCGTGTCCGGCCGGTAGACGCGCGTGCCGACGAGGTCGGCGGGCACCAGATCGGGGGTGAACTGGATGCGGCTGTAAGAACCGCCGAGGACGGCCGCGAGCGTTTTCACCGTCAGTGTCTTGGCCAGTCCGGGAACGCCCTCTAGCAACACATGTCCGCCGGCGAGCAGGCTGACCAGCAGCCGCTCCAGCATCGCGTCCTGCCCGACGATCACGCGTTTGATCTCGTGGAGGGCCTCTCCCAACGCTGCGCGGGCTTCGCCGCGGAGCTCGTCCGCATTGTCCATGTCAGTCATCTGTTCTCCTTAGTCGTCACGGCGGTCACCGGGATTCGTACGTGCGTCGGGGGCCACATATCTAGACCAGTCGCCCGAACCACACGAGCGATGCGGCGGCGCCCAGCAGCAGCAGCGCGAGGCCACCGCCCGCAAACGTCGCGGTGATCTCGTGCTTGACCTTCTTGTGCCCGAGCTCGGCGCCAAGGCGCTTGTAAATGGTGTCGAGTCCCTTTGCGTCGGTCGCGGTGAACGCCTGCCCGTGCGAGACCCGCGCGATCTCCGCGAGCTGCGCTGGGTTCGGAGGCACCGGGACCGTGACCGTCCGGTTGCCGCGCTTCTCCTTGACGGTACCGTTCGGCGTGCCGAGCTCGACGGTGTAGATCGGAATGTGTGCGGCCGCCGCCTGCTGTGCGGCCGTGATCGGATCCGAGCCCACGTCCGAGGCACCGTCCGAGATCAGCAAGATCGCGCCCGGCGGCTTCTTGCCGCCCTCGCGCGGCACGTTCTGGAGCGTGGTCAGCGCCTTCCGAAGAGCGTCGCCGATCGCGGTGCCGCCGGTCACGCGCAGCTGAGCGAGCGCGGATGAGACGAGCGCGTGATCGGTGGTGGGGGACTGCAGCAGCGCCACCGTCGTGTTGAACTCGACGAGGCCGACGCGTACCGAGCCCGGGACTTTCGCTAGGAAGTCGTTGGCGGCCTTCTCGGCGGCGGCCAGGCGTGACGGCTTCACATCGGTGGCCGCCATCGATCCGCTGGTGTCGTTGGCGAGCATGATCGACGCGGTGTCGACCGGCTCCGCGACGGTCCGCTGCGGGCGAGCGGCGGCGACGATCAGCACCGCAAGCGCCAGTGCGAAAGCGAGCATCGGGACGTGCCGACGCCAGCGCGGGCGGCGTGGCGACACCGAGGGGCTCAGCACCGGGGCCGCGAACGCCGCCGCGGCTCGGCCGCGCCGGCGCTGCTGGCTCACGTACCAGGCGACGAGCAGCGGGATCGCGAGCAGCGCGACGAGGACTGCGGGGTCGAGAAAGCTCATGGATAACCGGCGGGCGGAGATGCCAGCGGGACCTTCGCCGTGTACGACGTGCCGCTGCCCTGGAACTGGAGCTGTACCTGGTCGCCGGGGTGCTTGCCAGCGATGGCCTCTCGGACGTCGCGCGGGGTGAGTATCTGGCGACCGTCGATCTGCGTGATCAGGTCGCCCGGCTCCATGCCCGCCGCTTCGGCCGGGCTTCCGGGGAAGACGTCGACGACCATCACGCCGCCCTGCGACGTGCTCGTGACGTTTATGCCAAGCCATGCCCCTGATCCGCTCGCTGCGGCCGGCGTCGGGCTGTCGGACCCGCCGTGCACCGCGGACGTCACCGCGTACGCCGCGCCGGCGAGCACAAGGGTCACGCCCAAGGCCACGATCGCGATACGGCGCTGGCGCTGGGTGCCCACGGGCAAGCTCCGCACACGCCGGAGCACTGTGCTGATGTGCCCGGTGAGGGCCCGGATCCGATCGCGAACGGTGCGCCCTCCCGGGCGCGGTGCAGCCGCGGGAGGCTCGGGGTCGGCGGGCACCGAAGCACGCGCACGGCTGGCGGCGAGCTCGTCCCCGTGGGCCGAGGATTCAAGCCGCCAATCGCCAGACCACAAATGCCGAGGAGCGCTCATTCCCTTCGGGCAAGCTAGGCCGTCTTGGTGAGATCTTCTTAAGAACATGAGGGACCTGCCGACCCGGATGGGCCGCGACGGGCACCAACGGACCTCCCGAACCGGATCGGGCGATACCGGTACTAAGGGGACCGCCCGACCCGGATCGGCCGGTCCCGGGCACTCACCGGCGAGAAGGCCAAGGTGGACGCGATCTACCTACCCGAGGTGGTCGAGTTCATCAGGGACCGCCCGGGTGCCGACGACGTGGTCACCCGCGGCGCGGTCCTTCAGTCGATCGCTCAAGTAGCGTCGAGCGAGCCCGGATCGGCGGGTACGTCGACCGCGTATTGCCCGAGCAGGTCGAGCGGCACGGCATCGAGCGCGCTCTCGTGCGTTGCGGCAAGGACGACGAACGCAGCGACACCGTCTTCGTGGGCCCGTAGCCACGCGCGGGTCGTCACGCACCAGCGGTCGCCGGGCTCGAGGCCGGGAAAGTCGTGTTCGGGAGCCGGCGAGCTGAGATCGTTGCCGATGCTCTGCTGATACTCGAGGAACTCCCCGCTCACGACCGCACAGATCGTGTGACTGCCGAAATCACCGGCACCGGTGCGGCAGCAACCGTCGCGGTAGAAGCCGGTGAGTGGGTCGGTGCCGCAGGTCTCGAGCGGGCCGCCGAGCACGTTGCGCTCCATGCGGCGAAGTATCGTCGCTATGGGACTCAGATGGGGATGCCGGCGAGCTGCCGGCACGCGCGCGTCTCGACGAGCGAGAGCCCGAGGTCGACCGACGCGATATGGCGCATCTGGCCGGCGATCTGGGTACCGAGGGCCTTGTCGTTCTTGAGGTCGTTGACGAGCGTCCCAATCGCCGCCAGGTTCCCGCCGGCGATGCTGCTCGCAGCCCCTTCGATGTCGCCGAGGTGCGACTCGATGTCCGAGCGGAGCTGGTTCAGCTCGGCTCGCGCCTGCGCGGTCTGGGCGCCCGGAGGCAGCCCGAGCTTGTCTAGCTCGCTCACCAGGCGAGTGGTCGCGGAGATTGCGTCTTGGATCCGGGCCCCCGGGCCGAAGAGCAGGTTGAGGCTCGTCCCATCGCGCTGGATCTCGTTCTTCCAGTCGAGGATGTTCGTGCACGTGGCCGACGCCCACTGCTTGTCTTCCGCGGTCCGCTGGGCCGCGAGCGCCGCGTGGTCGCTCGCCTGCGCATTCTGTGTGCCGGCGGGGAGGCCGGGAATCTTGACGGCACCGGTGCTGACCGCGACTGTGACGGCGGCCGCGACACCCGCGACGACCAGCAGCACTCGGGCCAGCCGCCACGCGATCGACACTTCGCCGTTCTCTCCGCCCAGATTCATTAGATCCAGCCTGTGAGGCGAGTTGAAGAACTGCCCCAGAAAATCCGCAAAGGACCATAAGAGACGCCGACCATCGCCCGGAGCCTGCCACCACGGCGAGACGGCGGGAACCGTGAGGCCCCCGCCGCCGAGCCAGCCTCAGGCCGGGGCCGGGACCGCCCCAACTTGCTGGAGCAAGCCGAGCGCGTCCCAGACCGTCCATTCCTCGGCGATCTTGCCGTCGGCGATGCGGAAGATCGTGATCGCGTCGACGGCTATCTGCGCGCCTGTCGGGGACAGCCCCATCAGCTCGCCCTTGTGGGTTCCGCGTCCGATCCAACGGACGACCACCCGGTCTCCGGCGGAGTGGACCTCCTGGATGTCCCAGTAGCCGTCGAGAGCCTCCTGGTAGACGGCGACCCTGGCGCGGACGCCCTCCGGTCCCTCGGCCGGGGGCGCCTGCGGGCCATGGGATACGTATTCCGGGGCGACGATCTCGTCGGCGATCGCCCCTTGGCGGCCGTTGCAAAGCTCCTCGAAGAAGCGGCGCGCGAGCGCCTCGTTCTCGGTTGACATCCGGTCCTCCTGTGGTTGTGACTGGCTGGATCGAATAATCGCGAGACCGCGCGCCGGCGGCATCGGCCATCTTGCCTATCTGCCCTCGGTGCCGGCGGGCTCCAGCAGGCCGTGTTCCATCGCGAACAGCGCGTTTCCGGCGCGGCTGCGCCTGCCTGTCTTGTCGTAGATGTGTGCCAGGTGGTGCTGGACGGTTCGCGGCGAGACGACGAGCATCTCGGCGATCGCCTTGTTCGACAGGCCGCGGGCGGCGAGGCGCAGCACATCGACCTCGCGATCGGTCAGATCGGCGGGCCACTCGCGTCGGGGACGCGGGGCGCCCGCCGCCTCGATCACCGCGGCCACGGCTTCGGGATCGAGCCGTCCTTCCCTCGCCTCGAGGCTGACCATCCGCGCTGCGCTGTCGAGATCGTAAGCGGGGCGGTGGGGGCGGGGCTCGCCGAGGGCGTGCAAGACGTCCGCCGCGGCCAGCAGCCGGGACTCGCGGGAAAGCCCGGCGCCCGCCACGCAACGGTGATAGCCAGACCCATCCAGACGTTCGTGATGGCTGCCCGCGAGCGGAGCCAGCTCGACCAGCGCGGCAGACCGCTCGAGCACGCGCTCGGACCAGTAAGCGTGCAGCCGGACGAGATCGACCTCGCCCGCGCTGAGCGGACCCGGGCGCTCCCAGATGCCGCTCGACACGCTCGTGCGTCCCAGGTCGTGAACGAGCGCCGCGCGCCGCAGCCGACCACGAACAGCGTCAGACATCCCGGACAGTGAAGCGGCCCCGTCCGCCAGCGAGGCCACCCCCCGTGAATGACCCAGGGTGAACCGGCACTTGAGGTCCGCCAAATCGCCGAACGCTTCGGCGAGCCCGTCGAGCGCGTCGTTGCTCACCCGCACCCTCGGGCGCGGTTCAGCGGCGAGGACCGCGCTCATCGGGTCTGGGGCGGAGATCGCCGCGAGCAGTGGTTCTGGATCTGAGAGCACCAGATCGGCCAGTCCAGGGTCAAGATGGCCTCCCGCGCGGCTCGCGACCGTCGCCACCGCGGCTCGCGGCCCGCTGGCACCATGTGCGATCACCGCCTGCTCGGCCAGATGCATCACGCGCGCGATGAGCGGGAGCTCGTCGCCGCCGCACAGGCCCGGAAGCCCCATCCCATCCCAGCGCTCATGAACGTGGTCGAGCGCCGCAATCGAGTTCGGCCGCAGTCCGAGTTTCGCCCCGAGCGACCGGGAAGCCTCGCAAGCCGAGCTGGTGGCTTTCGGTCCCACGGTTGGAGCGATCTCCATGAACAGGGCCCGCAGCGCAGCGGCCCGAGGCTCGCCGGCCCAGGATCCGAAGCTCTCCAGGGACTCGGGGTCGGTGACGTCGAGGCCGTGCATCGCCCGCTGGAATGCCAGGTCGTCGTCGAAATACCCGGCGTTCTCCGTAGCGAAGGCCGTGCACCCAAGTGCGAGCAGAAGCGTTGCCTGGAACAGGTCGGCGAGCTCGTCGTCCCGGACGTCCGCCTGCGTGCCCACCGCCATACCGGCCAGGCACACTCGCAAGCCCTTCTCGGGCGCGAACCCTGAGCCCAGGTCGGTCGCGAGCGAGAGCGCCGCCAGCACCTCGGTGAGCCCCACTTGTGGCATCAGCGCGCAACCTACCGTGGTCGGAACGACGCTGCCGTCAGTTACGAGGGGTCAAGGAACGTGTACGTCGTGCCGATGCTGAAACTGGCGGCCGGCTAAGTCCCGGCTGCTCGGGCCGCTCGACGCCCCGGCGAAGTAGAACAAGCGTGGACACAAGCAAGATTTCGACCCTCAGGCGGCTCCTCGGCATGGGAGCTTTCGTCGCGACGGCAGCGGCCGCCGCGCTGATGATCGCGCCTGGAGCCGCGTCCGCCCGCCGGCCTTCCTGGTTTGCGGTCAGTAGCGAGACGGCGTGCCTGGCGAACCAGAACGTCAATTCGTTCCTGCGCGCGAACCACGCAGACGTCATGCGCTTGATCCTGTCGCCCCAGGATGCGCCGCTCGGCGCCGGCATCGGTTGCGTCGAGGCTGCGCACACAGCGGGTTTCCGGGTCTACATCTCGCTCCAGTTCAACAACCACTTGACCCCGAGTCAGGTGGCGGCCTATGTGGGTCGGGTGCTCCCGACCTACGCGCCTTATGTGTGGGCCGTTGGGGTCGGCAACGAGCAGGATTTGTCGATGACGGCTGCCTACGGGCAGGGCACCGTTTCCCTGAGCAAGGACGGGCGAACCGCGGGACAGGGGTACCGGGCGGTGTGGAACGCCGTCGAGCCGGTCCTGGTGAGGCTGGTTCCGCGCGCAATTCGCGTCTATGGCGAGTTCAGCCCGTGGGGTTTCAGCGCCACCGAGCAGGGCTTCGCGCACGGGCGGCCGCCCGGTGTTCAGGCGATCGCGGCCCATTGCTACCACACGAAGGTGGGCGGGCTGCTGCAGGTTCCTCAGGATGCCGCCTGGGCGGCCTCCAAGCGGCTGCCGTTGTGGTGCTCGGAGATGGGCCCTGCCTTGCCTCGCCGCTCGATGCCCAAATGGATACTGCCCGACTCGTGGGCGTCGTGGAACGCGGCGGTCGGCAAGGTCGTGCGCACCAGTCCCGATCTCCAGATGTGGGGCTACTACTACGACCCCGCGCTGTAGGCGCGCGCGGCCTCCTGTGCCGCGAACATCGGTCGGCGGCGAATCCTCAGTCAGAATGTCGCGCCATGACCACCTTCCCTCAATCTCACAGCGACCTGCTGGATGCTCAGGTCGCATCGCTGGCGACGATCGGCGGCGATGGGTTTCCGCAGATGACCGAGCTCTGGTTCCTCCACGATGACGGTGAGCTGAAGCTCTCGCTCAACACTTCCCGGCTCAAGACCCGCAATCTGATGAAGCGTCCGCAGTGCAGCCTGATGCTGCTCGACCTCGAGAACCCGTACCGGTATCTCGTCGTCCGTGGCAATGCTCGCATCGAGCCCGATGACGACTACGCGTTCGCGAGCAAGCTCGGCGCTAAGTACTCCGCGGATGTCAAGGAGCACGACCGGCCCGAGGACAAGCGTGTGGTTGTGACGATCGAGCCGACCAACGTCTACCCGGTGGACATGTCGGGCGGGTAGCGCGTTCCCTAGGACGCCGGCGCGGCGTTGTATTCCTCGTCGGCGACGTGCTCGCCCCAAGTCACGGGGCTGCCCGTTTCGTCGACCTCCTGCATCGCTATGTGGGTCATGAATCGAGCGGGCGCGGCGCCGTGCCAATGGTGCTCGCCCGGCTCGAAGTACACGCGGTCGCCGGGCCGAATCACCTCGACCGGGCCGCCGCGGCGCTGGCAGCGCCCGATGCCCTCGGTGACGTAGATCGTCTGTCCGAGCGGGTGGGTGTGCCAGGCGGTGCGGGCGCCAGGGGTGAAGTGGACGCTGCTGGCCGCAACGCGGGATGGTCCTAAAGGCGTGGCGACCGTGTCGAGGTAGACGGTGCCGGTGAACCAGTCGCTCGGCCCGGCGTTGCTGTCGAGAGAGTTTCGGGTGATCTGCACGGTGTGCTCCTTCGGTCGTTGGCTTGTGCGCCCAGGACTTCTATCTCGACTCCGAACGCGCCGCCAACAAAGTCGTCGCGCCGGGCGCGAATCCTGGACTGCACGCATGCTCGCGGCGTACGATCGCCGCTTCCTGGAGTCCAACACGAGGAGGGAGTGCCTTGCATTACGGCAAGCCACACCGGCGTACGTTCGCGCTGGCCGCGACGGCGGCGCTGGCGGCGGGAGGTATCGTCGCCGCACCAAGCTCGGCCAAGCCGAGGCGAGCTATCGCCGCCGGCACGACCGTGCACGTAATCGAGCACGCGATTACCGACACCGAAAATCCGGGGGTCGGCGGCAAGGATGTCAAGGGCAACGTGCTGACGTTCAACAATCCGGTGTTCAACGTCGCCAACACAAAGCAGGTCGGGCACGACGAGGGCTTCTGCATCCGCGTTGCGCCGTCGCAGGGCATCTGGGAGTGCCTGTGGACGACGTTCCTGAAGGCCGGCCAGATCACCGTCCAAGGTCCGTACTACGACACGCGAAACAGCGTGCTGTCGATCACCGGCGGAACCGGCGCCTACCGCAACAGCCGCGGTGAGATGACGCTCCTGTCGCGCGACGGCGGCAAGGAGTACGACTTCATCTTCCACCTGAGCTGAGAGTCGGAGGTGACGCCCCGCCTCCAACGGCGGGGCGTCATCGGCTCAGCTGGCCGGCTGTCCCAGCCGTGCCGGCGCCATGCGGCGTTGGCGAACCGAACTAGTGGCCAGTGACGCGGGCCGAGCACGACGCCGACGCCGGCATCGGGGTGAACAGTCTGAAATAGTCGGTCGACGGCTTGGCCGCGTCGATTCTCCAACTAAGGCGGAGGCTGTTGATCTCGGCCTGGAGCTGTGGAATGCAGGCAGCGTAGGTGGCCATGTTGT
>Ga0187777_10000799_pt1 | contig 20698 bp, 20 predicted proteins | sample 1015_Q2_SP5_10_M_FD_132416 | JGI IMG/M metagenome (GOLD analysis project Ga0187777, IMG submission 132416) | Tropical peat soil microbial communities from peatlands in Department of Meta, Colombia - 1015_Q2_SP5_10_MG | ecosystem: Environmental > Terrestrial > Soil > Wetlands > Peat | place... | reverse complement strand
GTCTACACGAGCCCGCGGCTCACACGCGCGGTTGCCTGACCGCTTGGGCTCCCGCGAGGCGAGGCCGCGTCGCCGGGCGATCCGCGCCTCTCGGGTAGCTCGCCGGGAACGTGGCGGTGACCGTCGTGCCCCTTCCGGGCGAGGACGCGACCTCGAGCGTTCCCCGAAGCAACTCGACCCGCTCGCGCATTCCGATCAGGCCGAACCCGTCGGACTGGATCGTCGGGTCGAACCCGCGGCCGTCATCGCGCACCGTCACCCGGACGGTTAAGTCGTCTTCAACCACCTCAACGTGGGCCCGGCGTGCATCGCCGTGCTTGGTGGCGTTGTTAAGGGCCTCCTGGACGAGGCGGTACATCGCGGTCTCGACCTCAGTCGTGTGTCGGTCCCGCTTGCGACCCTGCTCGTAGGCGAGGTCGACGAAGAGGTCCACGTCGAGCCCGCGGCCGCGAGCGCGATCGGCAAGATCCTCGATCGCGGCCTGAGCGCCGAGGTCGTCGAGCGCGGCGGGGCGAAGGTCGGTGACGAGTGCCCGCAGCGTGCGGATCTCCTGCTCCAGCTGGGCCACCGCCTCACGGACCGCCTCGATCACCGATTCTCCTCCGGAACCGTTCAGTTGTGCGGCGAGTCCCAGACGCATCGCAGCCAGGTTCTGAAGGGTCTCGTCGTGAAGCTCGCGTGCCCAGTGAGCGCGTTCCTGTTCGGCCGCCGCCAGGCGTTGGCGCCGGCGTTCGGCCTCGACCGTCACCGCCGTCGCCATGGCCGTGGCCGCGCTGGCCGCGAATGCCTCCAACAGGCGTTGGTCGTCGCTGCTGAACGCCGGGCCGTTCTCGAGGCGGTCGACCGCGATCAGCACCCCGTACCCGCGTCCGCGAAACATCAGCGGAACGACCAATCCCGCAGTGGCATGGACCCCGAGCCGGCCGAGGCCATGCCGTTCGAACCGGGCCCGGTTGGGCTGGTCTTCGAGACGGAGCGTCCTCGAGACCCGAAGCGCAGCACTGGCCAGGCTGTCCTCAAGGTCGACGCGCCGGCCAATCAAGCCGCTGGGCAGGTCGCCCGCACCGGCCGCGACGACCATCTCTCCACCTTGCTCGTGCTCGATCACGAGCGCACGGGCGGACACAAGCGATCGTCCACGCTTCGCCACCAGCCCGAGGATCAGGTCGAGGTCGGTCTCGCCACCGAGCGCCCGCGCGATCTGCATGGTCGCGTCGAGGGCCTCGACGGTCCGCTGCAGCGTCGCGTGCCGGACCTCCAGACCCGTGTAGCGGCGGGCATGATCGATCGCGACGCCCGCGAACTCGGCCAGCAGAACCACGGTCTGCTCGTCCTCCTCGGTGAATTCCTCGCCGCCCGCCTTCTCGGTCAGGTAGAGGTTCCCGAACGGGATGCCGCCGATCATCACCGGAACCCCCAGGAACGTCGTCATCGGAGGATGTCCTGGCGGAAAGCCGTAAGAATGAGGATGCCCACCCACGTCCGCCAGCCGTAGTGGAACCGGGTGCGCGATAAGCTCGCCGAGCACCCCTCGTCCTTTCGGCAGCTCGCCGACCGCCTCTCGGGTCTCCTCGTCGATACCGGCGGTGATGAACCGCTCGAGCTGTATCCGCGACGCGTCGGTCACTCCGAGCGCCGCGTACCGCGCTCCCGACAGCTCCCGGGCCGACTCCACCAGCCGCCGCAGGACGACCTCGACATCGAGCTCGGACAGAACCTCGCGCGCGAGACGCACAGCTTCGAGCGCGTGGAAACCATTTCGTGGTTCGCGTTCACCTGAGCGAGTTGTCAGATCTGGCCTATTAACGGGCAAAACGTTCTCAAAAATGCTGCTCGCGGACCCGGGCCACACGCCTTTCTTGAGACTAGCACCGCCGGTCCGACCGGTGCGGAAAAGCACGTAGCCGACCGCTGGAAACGACCGGATGTCCGCAACGACCGGGACCGCTTAGATGGGCTCACCACAGCTGAAGGAGCCTGCGATGACGCATCCGAAGAACCAAAAGGATTTGATGCTGGCGCCGGTGGCGGTCGAGATCGACCGAAACCTCCAACGCCTCCGCGTCGACACGCCGTACGACGTGCTCGCCGAGCTCGAGCTCGAACTCGATCGACCGGCGATGTGCAACGAGCGCGACGAGCGTGCCGAGCTCGTTCTCCGCCAGGCGCTCCGCGACGTCGATCTACATGGCTGGAATGCGACTCTCAGCGATGACGCCTCGCGCGTTCACCTCGACGGCGGCTCGGTCTCGATCGATCTCGGCCTGAGCCCCGCGATCACTAGCTACATCGTCGAAGGCGCGAGCGTCGTGCGCGCGTGAGGTGACGGACGTTCCCCGCCCGGTCGTGGAACCTCCCCGCCCGGTCAATCGACGCCCCCGGGTGAGGACGTTCTCGATGATCGAGCAACCCGACGCGCTCGCCGGGCTGATCGCCGGGTTCGCGGACGCTGTCCCAGAACGTCCGGTGCCAGTCCGTGTAGCGTTCGCGGCCGGTCACCCGCACCAGATACGAGCTCGTGGCGATGCCCTCGGCGACGGGCCAGCAGCAGTGGTCCGGATTCGCCGGAGCGCCGTTCCAGTCGACGGGTGGCCGAACAGGTGGCGCAAGCCCTCGACGCGCTCGCGCGTCTGAACGACGGGCGCTCGAACGACCCGCTGGGGGCGTCGTGCTGATCGTCAACCCCAACTTCGCCATCGACCGTACGATCGTGCTCGACCTGATGGTCCCGGGCGCGGTGCACCGCACCGGGCCGGCGACCGCCAGCCTCGGGGGCAAGGGCGTGAACGTCGCCCGCGTCGCGCGCGCGTTCGGTCATCCCGGCGTGCTCGTCGGGTTCATTCCCTCGACGAGCGCCCCCGAGCTCGCGATGCTCGCCGCCGGCGAGGGGGCCGAGATCGCCGGCGTGCCCATCACCGGCATCGTCCGGGTAGCTTCGGTGTTTCTCGAGCAGTCCGGGCGTGTCACGGTGTTCAACGAGCCCGGCCCCACCGTGGACGAAGGCGACTGGAGCCGATTGCTCGCCGAGGTCGAGCGCCGCGCCGCCGGCCAGCACACGGTGGTGTGCGCGGGCAGCCTGCCCCCGGGCTCGGCGGTCGACGGCTACGCTCGGGTCGTCGCCGCGGCGCGTAGAGCGGGCCTGCGCAGCGCCGTCGACGCCACCGGCGAGGTCCTCGCGAATGCGCTGACCGCGCAGCCGGATGTGGTCAGCCCGAACCTGGCCGAAGCCGAGACGCTGGTGTTCGGTCTCGGGATCGAAGGCGTCGAACCGGAAGGCGAGCAGGTCGCTCAGCGGGCGGTCGAGGCGGCCGAGGGACTCGTGTCCCGCGGGGCCAGGCACGCGATCGTCAGCGCCGGCAGCCACGGTGCGGCTTTCAGCGACGGCATCGAGACCGCGTTCTGCCCGGCGCCCGAGGTCGCGGTGGTCAGCCCGATCGGCGCCGGCGACTCGCTCGTCGGGGGGCTCGTGCACGCGCTCGAGGAGGGTCAGCGGTTCGCAGACGCCGTCCGGTTCGCGCTGGCGGTGGCCTCCGCGTCGTGCGAGCAGCCGGTCGCCGGCGCCGTTGATGTGTCCAGAGCACGGGAACTGGCGGCCGCACTCGGGTCACGCACACCATGAACACCAGGCCGGCGATCCGTGACGTGGCCAGGAGGCGGGTGTGAGCACCAAGACCGTTTCGCGCGCCACCAACGGCGATGCCCACGTGGCCGCCGAGACGGTCGAGCGGGTCCGGCGCGTGTGCTGGAAGGAGGCGGTGGCGTGACCGACGGCGGGCCGATGCTGGTCGGCGTCGACGTCGGCACGACCAGGGTCAAGGCCGGGCTGGTCGGCCTCGACGGCGCCGAGCTCGGCCGCGCGGCCGTCCCGACCGCCTGGGTGACTCAACCCTCCGGCGCTCAGGCGCGACCGGGGGATTTCGTCGTTGCTGCGCGCGAGGTCCTCGCCACCGTGCTGGCGGGCGCGCCGCGGGGGGAGATCCTCGGGGTCGGCGTCACCAGCATGGCCGAGACGGCCGTGCTTGTCGATCCCGAGGGGCGCGGACTGGGCCCGGCCGTCGCCTGGTATGACCGCCGCGCCGAGGCCGACCTCGTCGACATGGAAGCCGAGCTGACGCGCAAGGAGATCGATCACCGGACCGGTCTCGGCGTCGGCCCGATCCCGACGGTGGCGATGCTGCGCTGGCTGATGCGCGCGCATCCCGAGGCCCGGGGCGCGGTCAACGTGCTCAGCGTGTCCGAGTGGGTCGTTCACAGCCTCGGGGGGTCGGTTGCCGCCGAGCCTTCGCTGGCCTCGAGGACCGGCGCGCTCGACATCGGTGGCCGCCGATGGTGGCCCGAGGTGATCCGGTGGGCCGGCCTGCCCGAGGCGCTGTTCCCCGAGCTGCGGCCCGCCGGGGGTTTTTGGGGGCGCGCCCGCGGCGGCGGTCGCGCGGGCCTCGAACGGCTCGAGGGGGCCGCGCTGACCGTCGCCGGTCACGACCACCTCGTGGCCGCGATCGGCAGCGGCGTGAGCACCGCCGGCCAGGTGATGGACTCGTGCGGCACCGCCGAGGCGCTTGTGCGGGCGATCCCGGCCGACGCCGGACACGACCCCGCGCGCGGGCTCCCGCGCGGCATCGCGACGGGGTGGCACGCGCTCGAGGGCCACTACTGCCTGCTCGCGGGCCTTCCGCTCGGGATCGACCTGACCCCGCTGCTGGCCCGGCTCGGCGCATCACAGCAGCGGGGCCGAGCCTCGGTCGACGACGCCGCGCTGGCGCTGCTGGACGGGCGGCTGCGAGACGACGAAGTGCCCCCGGCGGCACGCGAATGGCTGACCGCCTTGCGGGACACGGTGGCGCGGGCATCGGCGTCGCTGCGCGGGCTCGCGGAGCTCGGGGGGCCGGTCGCGGAGGTGCGGATCAGCGGCGGCTGGGCCGCCAACCCGGTGCTGTGCCGGCTCAAGATCGACGCGTTCCCGAACACGGTGCATCCCCGGGTCGTCGAGGCGGGCGCAAGAGGCGCCGCGCTGCTGGCCGGGAAGGCGGCCGGCGCGTTTCGCTCGGTCGATGAGTTTCCGCCCCCTCCGTTGACCGACGGGTCTGGGCTCCCACGGCCACCGAACACCGCTGGCGCAGATCGCCAGGTGGACCCGACCTGCACCTTCTGACAATCGAGCACGAGAGCCATGACCGTGTCAGACGGCGCACGCTGGACATGCGCAACCTGACACGGTCACCTCCGCCACCGCCGAATGTCAGGTTGTGCATGCTGCCGGCGCGCGATCGGCGTGGCGACCGACCTGGTTGCGAGCGAGGGCCGGCGGGGGACGCATGGCCGCGGAGCACGCTGACCTGCAAGTTAGGTGACCGGACCCCACCGGAATCGACGCCACCCGGGCGCGGCGCCGGCGTGCGTCTGGAGCAGCGCGACGCGCAGCAGCGCGCCGACGACCCCGCCGGCAATGATCGCCGCCAACTCGCGTCTGTCCCGTCCCGGCACGGCCCGGGATGCTAATGGCGATGCCCAAGACCTCCGTTATGCTTGGGAGAGGCGATGAAGCTCGCCGTTGACCGCGCCCTGGCGCTGATGGCTTCTATGGTCGGCCCTTCGGGGACACGGAGCAGGCGATCAGGAGGCGATGGACACGGACGACAGGGACACAAGGCAGGACACGCCCTCGCCTGCTGGGACCGGCGTGATCGGCGTCGCCCGGTCGGGGCGCAGCGAGGTCCGACACGTGCTCTCGGAGCTCGAGCGCCTGCTCGCCGAGGGCGCATGTCCGGTTTGCCGGCATGTCGCGGCCACCGAGCGGAGCTTCTTCTCGTGGTTTGAGATCGAGAGCTACAGCAGCAGCGCGGTGCAGGCGCAGCTGCGCGCAGCGATGGGGATGTGTCCCGCCCACGCGCGTCGGCTGATCGATGGCCTGGGCGAGGGTCACATCATGACGATCGTCATGCGCGAGGCGCTCGCCGGAGCGCGGTCCGTACTCAGGGACGACGCGCAGATCGGGGCGTGCGCGGCGTGCACGGCGGTCGGCTCCGGCTGCGGTCACGCCCGTCGGTCCCTCCTCGATGGGCTGCAGGACCCTTCCCTCGTCCGCCTCTACACCGAACACGATGGGATATGCCTGGTCCATCTCCTGGACGCGGTCCCGGTCGCCCCGGCTCCGACGCTGAAGCTGCTCGCCGAGCGCCTGCTCGAAACCCTGACCGAAGGTGCCGGCGCGGCGCTGGTCGGGATGCTCGCGAGCGCGGATCCCGACGCGCCCAGGCGAGCTGTCTGGCGTGACCGACTGCCCGAGCTGCCGGTCACCGGTTCGACGGTCGAGCGCCTCGGCGATCGGCTGCAGATCGACGCCTGTCCCGTGTGCCTCGCGGCCGGCGTTGCCGTGCGCGACTACCTGCGCTGGTTCATCGCCCACTCCGCCGACGGCGACCCGTCGCTCGGCAACGATCCCGGCGAGCTGTGTGCGACGCATCTGCACGACGTGGCGCTCGCCAACCCGGCAGTTGCGTCCAAGCAGGCCGCCGCTCACAAGCGCGCGGCCAGGATCGCCCAGCTGCAGCTGTTGCTCGCACGCCTGGCCGACTTGCCGGCGACGCCCCGGCGCGGGCGGCGTGGGCCGGGCGACGGACTCGAGGACGCCCGCCGCCACCTGCTGGCATCGCCGTACTGCGCCGCGTGCCACGCACGGGAGGGGATTCAGCGCGCGCAGCACGACCTCCTCGCCGCATCGTTGGCGCTCCCGACGCTTCGCGAGCGCTACGAGCGAAGTCATGGACTGTGCGTTCGGCATGCGCGCCAACTCGCCGACGGTCCGACGGCCCGCTTCGCCCGGCAGCACGCGGATGCCCGGACCGCGGTGTTCGCGTGGGAGGTGCAGGAGACCGCGCGAAAGTACGCCTGGGCGTACCGGCACGAGACCGACGGCCCCGAGCGCCGTGGTTGGCTCCGCGGCCTGGCTCAGATCGATGGGCGCGTGTTCGACGGCGGCCCACCACCGATCGCCGAGAACGAGTGCGATGACCGGAACGGTTGACCGACGTCCATTCGAGCAGGTCGAGCGCGCGGCCCGCATCCTGGACGAGGTCGAGCGCGCGGTGGTCGGGAAGCGCCCGGCACTCGAGCTGGCGCTGTGCGCGCTGCTCGCCGACGGCCACGTGCTGATCGAGGATTATCCGGGGCTGGCCAAGACGCTGATCGCGCGCTCGTTCGCGACGGTGACCGGCGCCCGGTTCTCGCGCGTCCAGTTCACCCCGGACCTGATGCCCTCCGACGTCACCGGCGCGTCGATCTACAACCAGCGCACCTCGGAGTTCGAGTTCCGCCCGGGTCCGGTGTTCACCAACGTGCTGCTCGCCGATGAGATCAACCGCGCGAGGGCAGGTATCCGCTACCGGAGGCGCAACTCGACCGCTTCCTGATCCGGATGCGCGTCGGCTACCCGTCCCCCGAATACGAGTGGGACATCCTGGCGCGCCGGCTCGAGCGGCGCGAGGACGAGGCCGAGCTGCAGCCGGTGGTCGACCGAGAGGAGCTGATCGGGCTGCAGCGGTCGGTCGAGGACGTGCATGTGTCCGAGGTCGTCGGCCGGTGCATCGTGGCGCTGGTCGCAGCCACGCGCGAGAGCCCGAGCGTCCAAATGGGCGCCAGCCCACGAGGCACGCTCGCGCTGATGAAGCTCAGCCGCGTCAGGACGCTGCTCGACGGGCGTGACTTCGTCGTGCCCGACGACGTCAAGGCGGTGGCAGTCCCGGCGCTCGCGCACCGGCTGGCGTTGCGACCGGAGCTGTGGGTGCAGCGAGTCCCAGCCGAAGACGTCATGCGCGACTGCATGAACTCGGTACCGGTGCCCACGACCCCGGCGACCGCGCCGGCGCAGTCGGCCGCCTCGGAGCGCTCACCCCAGCCTCGGAGCGACCAGGAGTAGCGCAACGAACGCGAGCAATAGGTACAGGAGGTACAGGCCCAACGGGCCGGCCTGGATGTTGCGTACGAGGTCGGCGGCACGGGTGAACGCGCCGGTGATCGGCCGGTACAGCCAGACGGGATCGAACAGGCGAGGCTCGGCGCGCATCATGCTGAGCCGCTCGGGGAAGCGCTGATCGCCGATCGTTCGCAGCTGCGTCCGCACGCGATATACGACGTTGAAGATCACTCTGACCATATTCGCGTAGCCGGTCGCGGTGTACTGGGCACGACGTCCGGAGACCGCCACACCCGAAGCCCATACCGGCACCCGCCTGGCGCGGCGAAGGCTGGCGAGTCGGCGAATGCAGGCGGCCCCGAGAGCGAACCCGGTCAGCGAGAGCGCGACCACCGTCGGGCTGATGCTGGCGAAGCCGGCGTACCCGGGCTCGATCAGCCAGCCGGGTTGGCTGATGTGGCCGATCGCCGCGGCCCCGCCGACCGGAAGCAGCCCGTGCTCGAGAACCTTGACCACCCACGGCGCCGCCACGCCGATCGCCAGCGATGCGAGCGCCAGCGCGCCCATCGCCCAGCGCGCCGGACGGGACTCCGGCCGCGGCTCGATCAAGCGGTCTCGCGGCATGCCGAGGAACGTCGTCCCGGTCGCCCGGACGAACGCGAGCGCCGCCAGCCCGGCGGTGAGCGCGACCAGCGCGCCCGCCAGCGCGATCGCAAGATGAGAGCCGGTGCCGCTGACGCGGAAACCCTGCATCAACGCCTCGAGTCCGAGCCATTCGGACACGAACCCGCTGAACGGCGGCAGCGCGGCCAGCGCGGCACCCCCGGCAAGGGTGGTGAGCGCCGCCACCGGTAGTCGCCGATAGAGGCCGCCGAGACGCTCCATGTCGCTGGTCTGAGTGCTGTGCTCGACGGTCGCCACCGAGGCGAACAATCCTGCCTTGGCGACGCTATGCGCGGTGATCTGAAACGCGGCGGCGATCAGGCCCAGCCCGATCAGTCCCGGGCGATCCTGGGCCTTGCCCATCAGGGCCAACCCGAGGTCGGTGACGATCAGGCCCGAGTTCTCGATCGACGAGTAGGCGACGAACAGCCGGAATTCGCGCTGCAGGATGCCCCCCAGGATTCCGATCAACGCGGTCAGCGCGCCCACGAGCAGCGCGACCACGGCCCACCACACGGCCGGGTGGCCGAGGAAACCGAACCACATTCGGAGCATCGCGTAGAACGCGACGTTGAGGGACACGGCCGCGACGAAACTCGAACTGTCGGCGTCGGCGCCGCCGTACGCCCCGGGCAGCCATGTCTGCAGCGGGATCAGCGCGGCCTTCACGGCGAACCCGCCGAACAGGAGCACAAAGCACACACCTCGGACCGCGGCCGAAAGATGCGGCCCGACCTGTGCCAGGTGCTCAAACGAGAAGCTTCCGGCATCAACGCCGAGCAGCACGAGGCCGGCGAGCACGGCACCCCCGCCCAGCTTCGCGAGCGTCAACGTGAGCGCAGCGGCGCGCTCGGCGCGCGGATCCTCGTAGCGCACGCTGATCACCGTGTAGATCACCACCACCGTGAGCTCGAACACGCTCAGGAACTCGAACACGTTGTCGACCACGACGACCCCGACGACGCACAGCACGAGCAGCGGGCGGAGCACTCGAGCCGCACCCGGACCCTCAGTCGCGGCGGCGAGGAACAACAGCGCTGACACAATGCCGGTCAAGATCAGGAAGAGCCCGGCGAGCTGATCGACGTGCACGCCACCTCGGCCGAGACCGAACCAGTGGAACGGTTGCCAAATCAGCTGCCCGGAGAAGGCGGCCACGAAGCCGGCCGCGGCCAGCGCCACCGAGGCCGCGAGCGCCAGGGCGCCAGCGAGTCGCCACGCCGCGGGGGCACGCCATCCCGCGACCCCGGCGGCCAGCACAAGCCCGGCGCAGCCGACGATCATCAAGGTCGCGAGCGCGCTCATTCGGCACCTGCGCCCCGTGCCACCGCCGCGGTGGGAGCCCCGTTGATGCGTGGCGCGGATACCTGACGCACGCGGCCGGCAGCCAGCAACAGCCCGTGCAACAGCGCGATCGGGCTCGGCGGATCGCCCGGGATGTACACGTCGACCGACAGCACCCGGTCAACGCCGCCCAGGACCTCGGGCGCGGTCCAGATGCTGCCGCTGCAGGCGTCGGTGCCCGCGGCGACCACGACCCGAGGTTCGGGCATCGCGTCGTATGTGCGGCGCAGTGGCTCCTCCATGGGCCGTGTCACCGGGCCGGTGACCAACAGGACGTCGGCGTGTCGAGGACTGGCGGTGAAGAACAGGCCGAGACGGTGCATGTCGTAGTACGGGTTGAGCAGCGCGGCGATCTCCTGCTCGACCGCGCCGTCGGAGCCCGTGTCGATGTGACGGATGTGGAGCGAGCGCCGGAATGGTCCGTTCAGCGCCGCGGCGGCAGTGTCAGCTTCATGGGCGTCCGCGCCCACGACCAGTCGCGCACGATGAGTCGTGGCCAGTTCATAGCCCGGATCCATGGTCACCGCGCGATCGCCGTTCGCGTCGGCACAGAGACCGCATCCGATGCAGCGGCCCGCGTCGAGCACGAGCCGGTCTTGAAGGTCGAGGGAGAGAGCGCTCCGGGCAGACACACCTGGGCGACCCGCCATGCCTCGCGCGGATTGGTGGCGGTGGGGTCAAGCAGCGCCCGCGCCCGGAAGCCCGGCGGCGCCGGCTCGCTCACGCGTGGATAGCGGGTCGTCAATCGGCGCCCCGCGACGCCCCGGAAGAACCACCGGATCATGCGTCGCACCCCGCCGGCGACAGCCCGAGGCTGTGCTCGACGAACGAAAAGTCGGTCAGCACCTGCGAGTCGAACACGCGGTTGAAGGCGCCAAAGTTCATGAACGACGCGGCGCGCAACTTGCAGAACCGGAGCTTCTGGGCGCCGTCGGCCTCGAGCCAGTAGAGCGTCTCGCCTCGCGCCGACTCCGAGGCACCGAGCGCTCCGTCGCGCGTGAACGACTTCAGTTCGCCCCGGATCGCGCCCGGGGAGAGCGACGCGACCGCCTCGCGAATCACCTCCAGCGAGGAGCTCACCTCCTGGAAGCGGACCTCCATGCGCGCCATCGCGTCCCCATCGGAGTGACCCGCCACCTCGAAGGCCGAGTAGCCGTCGTACGGGAGATCACGGCGAGTGTCGAGATCAATTCCAGATCCCCGCGCGACCGGCCCGACACAGCCGAAGTCCTGTGCGTCGTGCTCGGAAAGCGGACCGGCGCTGACCAGCCGATCCAGGAATGAGTCGGTGCAAAGAAGGATGCCCAGCGCCCCGCGCCAGTCGCGCTCCCAGTCGCGCAGCGTCGCGGCGATCCGGTCCACGCTACCCGCGTCGAGATCGATCCGTGCGCCGCCCGGCACGACCGCGCCACGCAGGTAGCGGTTGCCGACGGTGGCGCCGGCGAGCCGGTGAAGTCGCTCCTTGAGCACGGCGAACTGTGCCTGCGCGACCGCCAGCGAAGCGTCTTCGCACTCGCGAACGGTCGCCTCGAGGTGGTTGTACAGGCGCTCGAGCTCGGCCAGGATGCGCCTGATCGCCTGTGCTCGTGGCGGCGCCTCGGTCTCGGCCAGCGACTCCACCGCGTGCGAGAACGCCAGCGCGTGCGCCACGCTCGACGTGCCCGACACCCGTTCGGCGACGAGCACGGCGAGCTCGAGCGGGACCTCGCAGATCCGGCGTTCGGCTCCCCGCCGCTTGAAGAACAGACGCTGGGCGCAGTAGGCGATGTCCTCGCCACCGGTCTGCACCAGAAACTGGGCGGCCTCGAACACGCCTGAGCGGACGGGTCCGTAGGGGATCACGAACACCCCGGGACCCGCGAGCCGCTCCGCACCGCGATGCCGCAAGCGCACGTCGTCTTCCTCGGGCACGGTTACCTCGCCGTGCCCAGCCGCGTGGCGGACGAGCGGCTCCAGGCGCGGATGACCTTCGGGCACGATCCCGAACAGATCGTGGATCTCGCGTTCGAACCAGTGCGCCGCCGGGACTCTCGGCGTGACCGCCGGGTAGGCAGCTCCGTCCAGCCGCGCACGCAACCTGACAAGCGTGTCATCGGCACGGACGACCGCGCACAGCTCGCGCGCGCCGTCGTCGCCGGCGGCGAACAACATCATCAGCCGGCCCCCGAGCCGCTGTATCTCGGCCGCGAGCGCGGTTGCCTGAACCGTGCGATCCCGCAGCGTGATCACACCCGCCCCCCGATCACGGTCGTCGCTCCGTGCAACAGGCGGTTCAACGGGCTCGGGATCCAGAGGCCAAGCACAAGCACAACCGTGAGGCTCACCACCATCGCGATCGCCATCAGCGGCTGCTCGGGGCGGTCGATGCGCGTCCGGTCACCTGCCACCGGTTCCCCAGGCGATATCACCATGCGGTGGAACACCTGATAGACGCCGACGAATGCCACGTTGGCGAACACCACCAGCAACCCGGCCAGCGCATACTTCGAGTGCGAGAAGCCGCCGGTGACGATCAAGAGCTCGGAGCGAAAGATGCCGAACGGGGGCACTCCGGTGATCGCCAGCGCTCCCAGCAGGACCATCGCGCCGGTGAACGGAGCGAGGCGGATCACCCCCCGGACGTCATCGGCGTCGCGCGTGTCGTACCGGCTGAGGAGGCCGCCGGCTCCGAAGAACGCGAGCGTCTTGCCGGCGGCATGGACGATCACGTGGAAGAACGCGCCGTAGGCCGCGATCGGGCCGCCGATGCCGATGCCCAGCGAGACGATGCCCATGTGCTCGATCGACGAGTACGCGAGCAGTCGCTTGTAGTTGGTCTGCCGCAACGTGAACAACGCTGCGAGCAGCAGCGACAGACCCCCGAACACGAGCAGCAGCACGTGGACATACGATGGCCCGACGGTCCGCTGCGTGATTGCGCCGATCCTCAGGACCGCGTACAGAGCGGCGGCCAGCAGCGCCCCCGAGAGCATCGCGCTGACCGGGCTCGGGCCCTCCGAGTGGGCGTCCGGGAGCCAGGCATGCATCGGCACCAGACCGACCTTGGTCCCGAACCCGACCAGCGCCAACGCGAACCCGGTGCGAACCAGCGACGCGTTCAGGTTCGGGGCGGCGTGCGCGAGCGTGGGGTACGTCGGCGTGTAGTGGTCGCCGAGGCTCGGGATCCCGGCGGCGTAGATCAGCACGATTCCGAGCAGGCCGACGGCAAGGCCCGCCGAGCCGATCACGATGTATTTCCAGCCCGCCTCGAGTGACTCGTCGGAGCCTTCGCTGGTGACAAGCAACGCACTGACCACCGTCGTGAGCTCGACCGCGACCCACAGGACGCCGAGGTTCGCCAACACCGGCGTCGCCAGCAGTGCAAGTCCGAATAGGTTCAGCAGCGGCCAGTACCAGCGCCGCAGCTGGATGTGGCCGATGCCCGGGAGCAGGTACCCCGCCGAGTAGACGGCGACGACTGCATACACGAACGCGACCGCGATCAGAAACACGCCGCTCAGTGCGTCGAGGAAGAAGGCACTGCCAAGAGCGTGGCGCCCGCGCACAGCGTCGTAGGCGAACACCACGACCAGCGCGCAGGCGAACGAGCCCGCCGCCGCGGCCAGCGACAGCCAGCCCATCGCGGGCCGGTCGCCAATGAAGACGCCGCCGGCGGCGGCCGCCAGCGGCAGCGCGAGCATGATCAGGATCCAGACCGCCATCAACCCCGCAGCACCGCCATGTCCTCGATGCTCGTGGTCTTGGCGCGGACGGCGATCAGGCGCGCGAACACGCCATAGAAAACGACCGCCGGCAGCAGGTCGAGCAGCAGCAGGAACCCGATCGCGAACGGAAGCCCTGGGGCGATCGCCACCGTGGCTAGGAACACGCCGTTCTCGAGCGTCAGCAGGCCGACAATCTGGCTGATCACGTTCTGCCGCGTGATCATGAAGAAGAACCCGATCAGCACCAGTGACAGCGGCATGCCGAGCGCGGGGGCCGGCAGCAGCGCGCCCTGAATGGGGAGCGCAGAAGCCGACCAATACGAGAGCCCGGTGAGAGTCACGCCGATCAGCAACGACATAGGCACCTGCACCACAAGCGGAACCTCGTGCTCCGATACCTGGCGCGTGACTGCCCGGTCGACCGAGATCGGAATAACGATCACCTTGATCAAGGCCGTCCACACGGCGAGCACGATCAGAGCCGCGTCGACGCGGTCGATCCCGACCAACAGGGTGTAGCCCGCGGCAAATGCTGACAGCACCGCGTACACCCGGACCTGCTCGTGCACCTGCTTGACCAGCAGCAGCGACAGTCCGCTCAGCAGCGCCAGGATCGCGATCAGCGCCGCGGTGGCGTGCACAAAGTCGTAATGGGGCGCGGTGGGCATCAGCGAGCTCAGCCGTTCGCCAGGTAGAACACGAGGACCGCGAGCACGCTCAGCACGAACCCGGCGCCGATGAAGTCGGGGATCCTGAACAACCTGAGCTTCGCAAAGCTCGATTCGATCACGACCATCACCAGACCCAACCCGACCATCTTCACCAGCAGCCACCCGAGCCCGGCCGTGACCGCCCCGACACTTCGGGTGCTTGCCAAACCCCACGGGACGACGAGGACGTTCAGGAACACGACGTAGAGCAGGAACTGCTTCATCGTCGACGCCCACCGGAACAGCGCCAACGACGGACCCGAGTGCTCGAGCAGTCGCGCCTCGTCGATCATCCCGAACTCGAGGGTCGACCCGTGACTCTCGATCGGCACTCGGCCGGTGTCGACCAGCAGCATCGCGAAGAACGCGGCCGCGGCCAGCAGATGGCTGGGGCGGAAGTATTCCGAGGAGGAGTGCGCGAGGGTGGCGTTGAGCGCGTACGGCAGGTCGGTCCCGGTGACCAGCGCCACCGTGAAGAACACGAAGATCAGGGTCGGCTCAACCAGAGTCGCAACCGATTGGGTGCGACTCGAGCCGAGTGCGGCGTATACCGAGCCGGAGTCGACGCCGGCGAGCGCGGTCACGAATCCGGCGAGCCCGAACAGGAGCGCGCCGCCGAGGATGTCCCCGGCGGTCCCGAGCGGAAGCGGGAAGTTCGTCAGGACGGGAATCAGGAGCGCGATCGAGCAGTACGACGCGAACGCGATCAGCGGCGCCAGTTCGAAGAACGGCGACGCCGTCTGCGGCCGCACCGACTCCTTACGAAAGAGCTTCCAGATGTCGTAGTAGGGCTGGAAGATCGACGGCCCGGTGCGCCACTGGACTCGCGCCTCGGCCTTCGTGATCACGCCGCTGATCAGCGGCGCGAACACCAGCAGCGCCAGCACCTGGCAGACCTGAACTCCCCATGGCGGCAGCATGATTCGGTGAAACCGAGCTCCTACGCGGGCGGATTAACGCTGTTGCGTAGGAGCCATCAGCCCGAAAGCGGTTCGGCCAAATGACCCGGCGAACTCCATCGCCGCACTGCGAGCGACGCAATATAGCGAGGCTCACGGAAGTGCTCGGCGCGCCATGTCGCGCAACATGAACGAGTCGTAGCGTGCCACCTGCTCGAGCCAGTGGCGCACCTCTTCACGCCCCGCGAGCGCGATCGCGCTGCGCACGGCTAGGGCCGCAGCGTCGCCGAGAGCGCCTTCGGGTCGAGCAGCAGGTCGAGCGCGTCGGTGACAGACCCACAGACGACATCGGCGGAGCGCAATGCAGCGGCGCTCGCGCCCTCAGGGCCGATCACGGCAACGCCGAGCGCCGCCGCCTCGAGCACAAGCGCGTCGTTGGATCCGTTGCCGATGACTGCGCAACGCTCGCGGCCCAGTTCGTCGAGCAACCGCAGCTTGTCCTCGCCGGTCGACGCTCGCACGGCGCTGACGTCCAGGCGCGCGGCGATCGTGTCGAGGGTTCCAAACGTATCCGCGGAAACGAGGCCGATATCGAGGGGCGTGCGCAACCGGGCGAACCGCACCGCCACCCCGTCCCGCAGCGCACCGCGGCTGGTCACCGTCCCGTTGACGTCCACGAGGAGGTACTCGAGGCGGAGGTCGGCGAGCCCCGGGATCGAGACGGTAAAAGTCATGCGGACATCGGGGTGGAAGGCTACCCGCGCGGTATCGTGGTGAGCAGCGCGATGAGGCTCCGCGGGTAACCGCCATTTGGCTGATGGCCTCTGGTCCCGACGACACCGACCGAGGAGTTCGATGTGACCGGAGGCAGCTGGCCATACCTGCCCGAGCAGTGCCCCGCCTGCTTCTATCTCGAGGCAGCATCGCCGCCGTTCGTGGATGACGCCGGCTACGAGATCGTCGGCTTCTGCCGACACCCGCGGATCGGCATGGAGCTGTTCCACCCCAAGATGCTCAACCTGTCGGATGCCGATCGCTGCCCGCTGTTCCTCCGGCGGCTCCCGCGGCGTACCGACAACGACAACGATTAGCGGGATGGTCGGCGGCGCCTGGCGGCGGCGCCTCAGTCCGCCGAGGGCGGCTCAGCGGCGGAGGGTCCGAATCGGCGACGCGCCAGCAGGACGATCGCGACGAGTGCTGCGACGGCGGCCAGTGCGCCCACGGCGGTCAGCGCCACCGAGCGGGGGACCGCCGCGGTGACCGCAAGCGCTGCGACCGCGGACAGGCAGGCGCCGATCGCCGCCATCGCCAGCGTCGCCCCGACGCGGGCGACGATCACCCCGGCGGAAATCTGGCCGACCCCACTCAACTCCATCGTCCGTATCGCAAGGTCGCCCATGACCAGCAGGCCGGCCCCGTACAGCAGCGCCAGCAACATGCGTTCACCCCCTCGAGCGCCGGTCCGAGGGTGCCGGTGCGCTCCCACACCGCAACGCCGACGCCGAGCGCCTGCAGGCGCGCGCGCAGCGACTCTCGCTGAAGTCTCCAGAGTTCGTAGGCGACCGCATCCGCCGCGGTCGGACCGGGCGACGCGTGAGCCAACGGCGAGACCTCGACCACGGTCAGGTCACAGCCGCACATGCGGAGCTCGCTGACCATCGCGATCGAGCGCTCGTCCAGCAGGGGCGTGATCGCGAGTACCAGGGCGCCGGGCGGCAGAATCCTCAACTGAAGGCTGTCGACATTCCGCCACGCGTAGCTGAAGGCGATGTTGCTCGACAGGAGCGCGTCGATGATGCGGTACAGCTGAGTCGTTCCGAACGCCGGCTCGACCGGCTCGAGCCAGTGCAGCCTCCCTCCGAAGTCGACCACTCCGACCCGATCGCGCCGGCCGAGGTGGGCTCTGGCGAGGGCGGCGGCAGCACGCACCGCGGAGTCGAGCGTTCCGCCGGCCGGGTCCCGCGCCTCCTCGAAGGTGTCGACGAGCAGCACGACATCGCTCGAGAGCTCGGGATGGTGCTGGTTGACCTGGAGCGAACCGCGCCTGGCGGTAGCCCGCCAGTTGACTTGGCGTACCCGATCGCCCGCCCGGAACGGGCGGATGTCGGCGAACTCGATTCCGTCGCCGCGGGCGCGTGCGACATGCGTGCCCAGGAACGGCTGCGTGCGCAACGGCGCGACCAACTCTCGCAGCCGCTCCTCGCGCGGAAACGCCCGCACATCCACGCGCTCGCCGAGGCGCCCCTCCCACGTGGCAACGCCGAGCGCATCACGGGTGCGGACGACGAGCGGCCCGACGCCGTGCGCTCCCCACCGCCGCGGGCGCAACGAGAACATGATCTGCGCCTCGGACCGCCCGAGCACGCGCACCGCCACGATGCCCCCGGGAGCAACGGCCAGGTGCCTGGTGCGCACGGGCGCGACCTCGACCTCGACCGGCTGCGGTCCATCGTTGCGCACCCGGACCACGGCGGCGAGCTCCTCCCCCTCGAGTCCGCGCCGGCGCTCGGGCTCGACCGCAGCCGTCACGTGCGGCTCCTGGGCGAGCACGAGTCCGGCGCCGCCGAACACCAGGAACGGCACCGCGATCAGCGCGAGCTCGGACCGGCCGGTGGCGAGCGCCGCAATCAGACCGGCGCCGGCCAGAGCGAGCACGGTCGCAGGCTGGTGATCCGAGACGCCGGGCAGCGCCTGATCGAGATGACCGACCGGCACGCCGGCCGCCTGCGCTCGGAGCTCGCCGGCCGCGTGGCCGAGGCGGTCCACGACTACCGGCACGAGCTGACCGCAGCAGTGGACGAGGCTGTCGACGCGATCCGCGCCGCGATCGAGCGCGCCACCGTTGAGCGGCGCCGCGGTGAGCAACACGCACGCGGGCGCCTGGACCAGCTCGCTGGGATCGAGCAACGCTGCACGCAGCTCTCGACCGACCTTGACCGCTGGATCGCAGGCCCCTCACCAACCCGCAAGGATGACCCGTGATCGTCAAGGCGCGAGCGGTCATCTTGATCGACCGCCGACTGATCGTCGCCAGCCGGCGTAGACGCGGCCGCAACGAGCTCTCACTCGCGGGTGGGCGCGTCAACGCTACGAGTCCGTGCTCGACGCCCTCCAGCGAGAGGTAGCCGAGGAGACCCGGCTCGAGGTCGTCCCGCGCCAGCTCCTGTATGTGTCAGGGATCGCGCAGTCGGTCCGCAGCCACGACCTTGAGCTGGTGTTCCTGGCCGAGGCGAGCGGCGTTCCGACCTCAACGGCTTCAGGGCAATTGCCTCGAGGGCGGTGAGCGGCCCGCGATCCGGCCGCCGATCCTCGAGCAGATCGTTCGCGACCTGGCCCAAGATTGGCGGAACACACCGAGATGGCTCCGGAAGATCGAGCACCTTCCACGCTCGACCGATTCGGTCGCCACCCAGTGAGCATGCCCGGCCAGATCCAACCGGTCGAGCCGCTGCGGTCCGCCATTGCCGACCCGGGCTTCGCGCCCGCGCGCGCTGGCCGAACCGGCCGCCGAGCTCCGCCGCCGCACTCAGTCGCCGGCGACGGATACCGGCGACAGCGTTCGGATCGGGACCCCGCACGAGACCCTTCAGAGGCTGCAAGTGTGACTCAGTGGTCGGTGCGACCGCGATCTCTGGGGCAGACCGCGCGCATCCGCCCGGACCGCTCGCCACGAACTGCTCTAGTCGGCAACGTCGCGGACACTGCCCGCAGGATCTCGCACGAGCTCGGGCGACGCCCATGGTAAGCGTGCCGCCGTTGCGCAGCAGCCTCCAGTCACCACATGAACGTGTGCGCTGTACGTATGCGCGCCGTCGACCAATCGCCCTACACACGTCCCACACAACGCGAGGAGCTCGGCACGCGCGTCGGCGCTTGGAGTCCTTGGGGGCGCGAGAGTCTCGCACCCCCAAGCAGGCGCTCAGGCAGTCGCGGGCGACTGGGCGGTGCGCAGGCCGATCGCGAAGTCGCCGTGAGCGGTGACGCGATTCAGGTGCACGTGAGACCTTAGACCGGCGGCGAAGTCGCCGTGGTGCCTCGCCGGGGCCTTAGGCATTCCGTGCATGCCGGATGCGAAGTCTCCACGGACGGCGAGCGTCTCCGGTTTGGTGCGGACACCCGTCGCGAAGTCGCCCGGAACAGGCGCGGACACAACCACTAATGAGTTGGCCTCCATTGCTTACCTCCAAATAGGCGGATTACAAAGTAGAGGCCATCAGCGACTCTAGCCGCAGTCGGAGCGAGCCTCATCGCTCGATCTCATGTATAGCAGCCTGATCGGCAAAGCCGTGAGCGTCCTTGAGCGATTGGTAAAAGTGTGCAACGGGCCGGGAAACAAGTTAGCCGTCACACGTTGGGTCTTAGCGCGACCAGTCGGTACTGCGACCGTGTGACGCAGGCTTCCGCGGTGCAGTCGACCGCACCGGACCTCGTTGATCCGATCGTGGGCTTTCGGCAATCGACAATCACGGGCGGACGCCTGCGGTCCCTGGACACCGGAGTCTGGTGGCACGGCTGGGAGCCCGGCCTTCCGGGTAACCGCGGCAGCTTGCCCTGGGTCGGCGGCGTTCGTCATTGGCGTCGCGGACCGGCGATCGCGTCCTCTCACGAAAGGGGCCGGTCACACTAGATCAGCAAGCGCACAGAAGAGAGCCTGCTCCGCTTCCTGGTCAGCGCCATGTTACACCTCGGTGAGTCGATTCCTCCTCCCGCACCGGATGGCGGTTTCGGCGTGATTGTGGAAGTCTCTCGACGTTGTGTCGGTTTGGCTGGTCGCATGTCGTCCGACAGAGCAAGTACGGTTAATGCCGTAGGTGCGATGAAGCCCGCGTAACTCCAGGTCCGGGTGTAGCTCGGACGAGGAGGATGGCTTCTATCTGTAACTCGCGCGGAGGCCATCGTGCAATGCAAACGCGGGCCGAGCGTGCTGCAGCCTTACCGCGATCTCCGCAAGCTGCTTCGCAAGGGCAGCGCGACCTCCGACCAGGTCTCATGGATTTTCCACGGCGCCCCTCTCGCGGCGTTCGCCTGGTACCTGACGGTCTCGGCGATCGTTCCGATCATTACCGACGAGCCGTTGCCGCTCGCGTTGCTGGCCGATCTGATCGGCGGCGCCTTTGTCCTGAGCCTGGCGAGCTTTGCCATCTCGCTTGCCGCGTTCGACACCGCCAGTCCGTTTGGCGGGCTGGGTGCCAGCCGCTGGCTCGGCAGCTTCGCCGAGCCGGCCTTGATCCTGGTCTTCTTCACGGTCGGAGCGTTGTCGCGCTCGGACAACCCGTACCTCGAGAACCACGCGCTCGCGAGCTCGGGGGCCGCTTATGTACTTCCGACTCACATGCTCGGCGCGATCGCGTTCTTCATGCTCGTGCTGGCAGAGACCGGCCGGATTACGATCGACAACCCGAGCGGCGCGATCGAGATCTCGATGATCGAGGACAGCCGCGTCGCTCGCGAACCTGGCGCGGCCGATCC
>Ga0187777_10000798_pt1 | contig 20749 bp, 16 predicted proteins | sample 1015_Q2_SP5_10_M_FD_132416 | JGI IMG/M metagenome (GOLD analysis project Ga0187777, IMG submission 132416) | Tropical peat soil microbial communities from peatlands in Department of Meta, Colombia - 1015_Q2_SP5_10_MG | ecosystem: Environmental > Terrestrial > Soil > Wetlands > Peat | place... | reverse complement strand
GAGGCGGCGAAAGCCAACATCGAGGCGACGCAGGCGCAGGTGCAGGCCTCCGAGATCGCGCTCAACGGGGTGCGCGAGGAAGCGCGCGTTGGCCAGCGCACCACCCTCGACGTGCTCAACGCCCAGCAGGAACTGGTCAATGCGCGGGTGGCGCTGGTGAGCGCGCAGCGCGACCGGGTGGTCGCTTCCTTCACCCTGCTGGCGGCGGTCGGGCGGCTCTCGCCGCAGGTGCTCTCCCTGCATGCGCCGGTTTATGACTCCAACGTGCACTACCAGCAGGTGCGCGATACCTGGGTCGGCGTGCGAACCCCCGACGGGCGGTGATTCGAATCAAACACGGCTTGCCGGCGTCGTTCGTGTCCACAGTTCATTGCGTGTTTGCGAGTTTCCGCCTGCCACACAGGCGCTTCTCTGGCGTATAAATGGTATGCGGCAGCGATTCGCGCCGGTGATGGTCATTCCATCGTCGCGCGGAACGTGGGGAGTGTGTCGGGATTCGTAGAGAATGACGCAAACGGCGAAGGCGCAAGAGCCCTCGATGGAGGAAATCCTTGCCTCCATCCGGCGCATCATTGCGGACGACGACGTTAGCAAGCCTGCCAAAACACCCGAGCCCGCCACGCCGCCAAAGCCAGCAGCAGCTGTTACCGCGCCCAGCCGTCCAGCGGCGGCGCCGGCAAAGCCTGCTCCGCCGCCGCCCGCAACGCCCAAGCCCGCTGCACCAGCGCCAGCTGCACCCACCAACAGCCAGGACGAAATTGACGCCATGCTGGCAGAACTCGATGGACCGCCCAAGGTGACGCCGAAGTCAGCTACGCCTGCGGCTGCCGCGCCGGTCGCTGAAGTCCTTGACCTGACTGAGTCCATGGCGGCGTCCGCAACCCCATCGCCAGGGCCCGCGCCGACCTTCCGCACCATTGATGCGGCTTCGGATGTGGTGTTCACCAACAAGCCTGAGCCGCCGCCCGAGCGCGCCCTGATCTCGAATGAGACCATCGCTGCGGTCGACAGCGCGTTCAACACGCTGGCACACACTGTGATAGGGCAGAATGCGCGTACGCTCGAGGACCTGGTCAAGGAAATGTTGCGGCCGCTGCTCAAGTCGTGGCTCGATGACAATCTGCCGGGTATGGTCGAACGGATTGTGCGCGCAGAGATCGAGCGGGTTTCTCGCGGCCGCCCCTGATTTCTCCCGATCTAAACTAACTCGTTGCGCCGCCGCCTGAGTTCGCGCGCGAACCAAAGACCGAGTCCGAGCAGTCCTGCCGCTGCAATCAGAAATACCGGCACTCCGGTGAACCGGTCGAAAATGACGCTGTTGGCCGCAACGCCCGCGGTCTGACCAAGATAAAGCGCCGACGAAAAAATCGCGACCGCAGTGCCGCGCGCTTCCGGCGCCATTTGTGTGGCATTGGTCTGCAACGTGTTGTGGAGCATATAGAAGCCGAGGCCAATCGCGGTGATTGCAAGCGGCGCAAAATACGTGTGCGGTTCGAATGCCAGCGTCGTAAATGCAAGTGCGAGGATCACGCCGCCGCTTGACGCCAGTCCGATCGGTCCTAGGCGATTGACCAGCACGCGCACTGACAGGCTATAGAGCAGGCCGCCGATGGCGAAAGCGGCGACGTACAGGCCAACCAGCGTGAAACTAGCGCCAAAGCGCAACCGCAAGTCGGCGCCGACATAGGTGAAGGCGCCGAACATAAGGCCGCTTTCGATGAATGCCACAATGATCAACGCGCGGGCCCAGGGCGAACGCAGCACCGTAGAATAGTCGGCAATAAAGCCGCGGCCGCGCTGTGCCGTGGAATGGTGCGCTTGCGTGATCGGATTGCGCATCAACTCGTACCACAGTCCGGCCGCGGCGAGTGCAAGCAGAGTGGCGAGCAGGAAGAAAACATTGCGCCAGCCAAACCAGTCCCCGAGCACACCACCGGCGGCCTGGCCGAACAACTGTCCGAGGATTTGGCCGGACAGAAAACGCCCGATCACCTGCTGGCGGCGCTCGTAAGGGATGACGTCGCCGACAAAGGCCAACGCGAGCGGAATGATCCAGCCGGTGGCAAGGCCGCTGCCAAGCCGCGCTGCGATCAAGACCGGCAGCGACGCGGCGAGCCCACAGATCGCAACCATCGCGGCGGACCCGGCGGCCGCGAGCGCGATGCTGCGATATTTGCCAACGCGATCGCCGATAGGTCCGATCACCAGTTGAACCGAGCCGTGGGCCAGCAGGTAAACCGTGACCACGATCGATGTGGCGCCGACCGTGACGCCAAAATCAGCGGCAATCTGGGGAAGGATCGAATCCGTCACTCGCACCATGGCCTGGGCGGCGAAAGAAGCAATGGCCAGAAGGGTGATGGCGGAGGTGGCGCTGCCGCCCGGCAGGGATGGAAGACGGTGCAAAGTTGACTCCGGCAGCCGCGACGGGCTTTCTACCGCGCGCCTGATTTCGATTGAACCGTATTCGACACGGAGGACGTGCTCCCTCTCCCCATAAGGGAGAGGGTTGGGGTGAGGAGGTTCGGGACTCTCGATAGGTTATAACCCCTCACCCGACGCGCTTTGCGCGTCGACCTCTCCCTCCGGGAGAGGTTAAGTAGAGTTCGCTGCAAGGTCCTGATTAACACGATGATCGATAAGACCTATCAGCCTTCCGAGGTGGAAGGCCGCATTTACAAGACTTGGGAACAGGCGGGCGCCTTCCGCGCCGGCCAGCCCCCACGCGCGATCGCCGAGCCTTACTCTATCGTTATTCCGCCGCCGAACGTGACCGGCTCATTGCATATGGGCCATGCGCTCAACAATACGCTCCAGGACATTCTCTGCCGCTTCGAGCGCATGCGCGGCAAAGACGTGCTCTGGCAGCCCGGCACGGACCACGCCGGCATCGCAACCCAAATGGTAGTCGAGCGGCAACTGATGGAGCGGCAGGAGAAAGGCCGCCGCGAGTTGGGGCGCGACGCATTTCTCAAGCGCGTCTGGGAATGGAAGGCAGAGAGCGGCGGCGCCATCGTTAATCAGCTCAAACGGCTCGGCGCGTCCTGCGATTGGTCGCGCGAGCGCTTCACGATGGATGAGGGACTGTCCCGCGCCGTTCTTAAAGTTTTTGTGGAACTTTATAGCGAAGGGCTCATCTACAAGGACAAGCGGCTGGTCAATTGGGATCCCAAGTTGCTGACCGCCATCTCTGATCTGGAGGTCATCCAGGTCGAGACCAAAGGGTATCTCTGGCATCTACGCTACCCGATCGAGGGCAGGACATTCGATCCGAATGATCGTTCGACATTCATTGCCGTGGCAACAACGCGGCCGGAGACCATGCTGGGTGACACGGCGGTCGCCGTGCACCCCGAGGATGATCGCTACAAGAAGCTGGTCGGCAAGCATGTGATCCTGCCGCTGGTCGGCCGGAAAATTCCGATCATCGCTGATGAGTATTCCGATCCCGAGAAAGGCAGCGGCGCGGTGAAAGTCACGCCGGCGCACGACTTCAACGATTTTGAGGTCGGCAAGCGGCACAAGCTGCCGCAGATCAACATCTTCAGCACTGAGGCCAAGCTTCTGCTCAAAGACAACGCGGACTTTGTCGCCGGCGTGCCGAAGTCGGCCGATCTCGATGCAACGCTGGCAATGCATGGCATGGATCGTTTCGCCGCTCGCAAGGCCATCCTCGCTCGACTGGAAGAGAAGGGGCTGGTCGAAAAAACAGAACCGCAGTCACACGTGGTTCCGCATGGCGATCGCTCGAATGTGGTGATTGAGCCATTCCTGACCGACCAGTGGTACGTCAACGCGAAAGAACTGGCGAAGCCGGCAATCGCAGCTGTGCGCGGGGGCAAAACCAAATTTGTCCCGAAGAACTGGGAAAAAACCTATTTCGACTGGATGGAGAACATCCAGCCATGGTGCATCTCGCGCCAGCTCTGGTGGGGCCACCAGATACCGGCCTGGTACGGGCCGGACGGAAAAGTGTTCGTTGCGGCGACCGGGCCCGAAGCGCAGGGCGAGGCCGACAAGCATTACGGCAAGAAGACAAAGCTCACCCGCGATGAGGATGTCCTCGACACATGGTTCTCCTCGGCGCTGTGGCCGTTCTCGACACTGGGCTGGCCGGACAAGACTAAAGAACTCGCGCGTTATTATCCGACGACAACGTTGGTCACCGGATTCGACATTATCTTCTTCTGGGTCGCGCGCATGATGATGATGGGCCTCCACTTTATGAAGGAGGTTCCATTCCATGACGTTTACATCCACGCGCTGGTGCGCGACGCCAGCGGCGCGAAGATGTCGAAATCAAAGGGCAATGTCATCGACCCGCTGGCGCTGATCGATGAGTATGGCGCCGACGCCCTGCGCTTCACGCTCGCCGCCATGGCGGCGCAGGGCCGGGACATCAAGCTGTCGACCCAGCGCGTAGAAGGCTATCGTAATTTCGCGACCAAACTCTGGAATGCAGCACGTTTCGCCGAAATGAACGGCTGCGCCACAGTCAGGGGTTTTGATCCAAAATCCGCGAAGGAAACCCCTAACCGCTGGATCGCGCATGAAACCGCGAAAGCTGCGCGCGAGGTGAGCGAGGCCATCGGGGCTTATCGATTCAACGATGCGGCGGGGGCAATCTACCGCTTTGTCTGGAATATCTATTGCGACTGGTATCTGGAGCTTGCCAAACCGCTCCTGACCGGACCGGACGGCGCTGCCAAGAATGAAACGCGGGCCATGGTCGCCTGGACACGCGATGAGATTCTGAAGTTGTTGCACCCTTTCATGCCGTTTATCACAGAAGAATTATGGGCCGTGACGGGCAGGCACGAAACGCTGCTCACCCTTTCGTCCTGGCCTTTGCTCAGCGGGCTTGCCGATGACAAGGCCGAGGCTGAAATCGGATGGGTCATCGATCTCGTCAACGCCATCCGCTCGGTGCGCGCTGAAATGAATATTACGGCAGCGATCCCGCTGGTGCTGGCCGCGGCCTCAGTGGAGACCAAGGCTCGTGCCGAACGCTGGGCGGAATTCATCAAGCGTCTGGCGCGCGTGTCCGAAATTTCGTCTGCGGCCGCCGCGCCGCAAGGCTCGGTGCAGCTCTTAGTGCGCGCGGAGGTGGCGGCGCTGCCGCTCAAAGGCGTAATCGATCTTGCGGCCGAGCGGGCGCGGCTTGCCAGGGAAATGCAGAAAGCCGATGCGGACATCGCGCGTGTCGACGCCAAGCTTGGCAACGCGAGTTTTGTCGCGCGCGCTCCAGAAGAAGTGGTGGAAGAAGAGAGGGAGAGGCGTGAGGAGGCGCTGGGCCGCAAGACAAAGATTGCGGAGGCGCTGGAGCGGCTGAAGGGGGCGAGGTAGCCTTATGTGTGTCCCGGGCGCAGCGCAGCACGAGCGTAGCGAAGTGGTGCGCTGCAGAATCGGGACCGCACCAAGAGCGGAGGTTGCGACGGTCCCGGATCAGCGGCGCACCGTTTCACGCTGCGCCGCGTCCGGGACAGGAAACGCATGACCATCGACCCCAACAATCGTCCCGGCGGCGGAACGCTGATTCTCACTGCGAAGAGCGCCAACAAGATTCAATGGTTCGACGCGGACAAGCTCGCGCACGTTGCCGATCTTGATATGCCGGCGTCCACCCATGAATTGATCCGATCGCCCGACGGCGCCAAAGTTTATGCGTCAGTGTACGGGGGCGGAATTTTCGGGAAAAACAAGGACTCCGATCGGCGCATTGCGGTGATTGATCTAGCTTCGAAATCGTTAGAGCGCACCATTGATGTCGGCGGCAATTTTGCGCCGCATTCAGTGATGATGGACGGCAATGGAACACTGTGGTCGACAGCCGAGCTCGGCAACGCGGTTCTGGCGATCGACCCTGCGTCCGGAGAGGTTGATCGCATCGGCATCGGCGGTTCGCCGCACTGGATCGCGGTCAGCCAGCCTACGCGGAAGCTCTTCGCTTCGTTCAAAACAAAAGAGGCGGTTGCGGTGCTTGATTCGGCCACGCGCAAATTGCTCGGGACGATTGCTATCCCGCATGCAGCGGAGGGCATTGCAGTTTCTCCCGATGGGCAAAGGCTTTTTGTCTGCGCGCATTGGAAGGGCATTGTGCACGTATTTGATACGCGCACACACGCGTTGCTAAAGACGATTGCGATCGAAGGCGCTCCGGGCGAGGCCAATCAACTTCGTCGGGTGCGTGTATCACCGGACGGGCGCTATGTCTGCGCATCCTCGCACGTCGACAACTTCGCGGCGGTCTATGATGCGGCGACCCTGCGACAGATCGGCGGCTTTGCCACCCCAAAAGCGCCGATGGGCTTCGGCTTCGCAGCCGACGGGAAACGCGCCTATCTCTGCTGCCACGATGCTGCGATCACGCTCGAGTTTGATCTCGCATCAGCGCGGGTCGGCAGGCAATTTCCGACCGCGGCCGGTTGCGAGTTCATCATTTCCTGTTGAAAGCTTCATGAAAATATTTCTGGCAGGCGCAAGCGGGGTTGTCGGACGCAGGTTAACACCGCTTCTGCGCGCGGCCGGACATATAGTCGTCGGCACCACAAGAAACATCGAAAAAGTCGCCGCGCTGCGTACTCTCGGCGCCGAGCCGGTCGTGGTTGATGTTTTCGACGCCGCATTCTTGACTCGCGCCGTGAAAATGGCTGCACCGCAGATTGTCATCCATCAGCTCACCGATCTGCCGAGCGCGCCAGGTACACCCGGATATGAAGAGGGACTTGATCGCAATGCGCGGCTGCGCATCGACGGCACGCGCAATCTGGTAGCTGCAGCCAAGGCGATCGGGGTAAGGCGGCTGATCGCTCAGAGCATTGCCTTCGTCTATGCCCCGGGCGAAGGCGCGCGGGTTGAAAGCGATCCGCTTGACCGTGCCGCCGCCGGCGCGCGCAGACGCACAGTCGATGGCGTAATCGCACTCGAACAGGCGACGCTCGAAATGCCGGAGGGGATCGTGTTGCGTTACGGATTTCTCTATGGCCCAGGGACGTGGTTTGAAAACAAGAAGCGTGCAAAGCCTGCCTTGCATGTTGATGCGGCGGCGCAGGCGGCAGTGCTTGCCATCACCAAAGGCGAACACGGCATTTATAACGTCGCCGAGGACGACGGTGCAGTATCAAGCGAAAAAGCGAAGTCCGATCTCGGGTTCGACGCTGCATTCAGGATCACTTGAACGGCTTGCTTAAGAACCTCGAGCCTTTCAGCCCGTAGCGCCAGGGTTTTTCCGCGGCCTTGGTGATGCCAATGCGCACGCCGGTCACGACGCCGGGTACCTCGTTGCGTGCACGCAATTCGAACGGCGGGCGGTCGAGCGGCAGGCCATTGAGTCGGGCCGTTACTCCAAGCGCCTCGCACAATTTGCCCGGGCCCGAGCAAAGCGCGCGCATGTCTGTAAGTCCGCGCCGCCGCCGCATCGCCGCCAGGCCGTGCGTAGGCTCAAGTGCCCGGACCAGCACAGCGCTGGCGCTACCCTCTTTCTCGCAAACAAAGTTGAGGCACCAGTGAATGCCGTAGGAGCGATACACATAGGCATAACCGGCCGGACCGAACATCACGGCATTGCGTTCCGTGCGGCCAATGTAGGAGTGCGCCGCCGGGTCGGTGTGGTGGTAGGCCTCCACCTCGACGATTACGCCGCCCGCGCCGTTTACAACCAACGTTGCGCCAATCAATTCGGGTGCAACCTTGTGAACCGAGCGGTTGAAAAATGAGCGGCTAAGGCGAGGGGGCATGGGGGGAATCTGTCGATAGCTGGCTAGCGCGCCTTGGCCGAAGCCGACCTTTCCGGCCAAAAGCGGCCCAATATCAGTCCCAAGCCGCTGTGTCCGCTATGCAACACTATTGGAACATTTAAGCATACTGCCAGATCAACCCGCCCAGCGCCGCGATTCGGCCATACCCTTTCACCACATCGATGCCCGCCAAGCCGGGTGATCGCCTTCAAAGACCGGCTGGGCCACCCGGCAGCGGTACCGGGGGCGAGGGCGACTAGGACTATGGACGCCAAAACCAGTTTGAAGTCGAAACTGCCGAGCCGGCACGCCACCGAAGGGCCGGCGCGCGCGCCTCATCGCGCCTTCTATTACGCCATGGGTCTGACCCGCGAGCAGATCCACCAGCCTTTCGTTGGCGTGGCCACCTGCTGGAACGAGGCAGCGCCCTGCAACATTGCCCTGATGCGTCAGGCGCAGGTGGTGAAGAGGGGCGTTGCGGCCGGGGGCGCGACGCCGCGCGAGTTCTGCACCATCACCGTTACCGACGGTATCGCGATGGGCCATGCCGGCATGAAAGCCTCGCTGCCCTCGCGCGAAGTAATAGCGGACAGCGTTGAGCTGACGATGCGCGGCCACGCTTATGACGCCCTGATCGGCATCGCCGGCTGCGACAAATCGCAGCCCGGCATGATGATGGCAATGTGCCGGCTCAATGTCCCGTCGATCTACATTTATGGCGGCTCGATTCTGCCCGGTACGTTCAAGGGCAAACCGGTCACCATTCAGGATGTCTACGAAGCGGTCGGCAAGCACTCCGTCGGGCAGATGTCGGACGAAGATCTCGACACTCTCGAACAGAATGCGTGTCCATCGGCCGGGGCCTGCGGAGCACAATTCACCGCCAACACCATGGCGACCGTATCGGAGGCCATCGGTCTCGCGCTGCCTTATTCGGCCGGTGCGCCGGCGCCGTACGAAATCCGCGACAAGTTCTGCATGCTTGCGGGCGAGATGATCATGGAGCTGATCGTCAAAAACATCCGTCCACGCGACATCGTTACGCGCAAGGCGCTGGAAAACGCCGCTGCCATTGTCGCCGCCACCGGCGGCTCTACCAATGCGGCGCTACACCTGCCAGCGATTGCAAATGAGTGCGGTATCCCGTTCACGCTATTCGATGTCGCCGAAATCTTTAAAAAGACTCCTTATGTCGCAGATTTGAAACCGGGTGGCCGCTATGTCGCCAAGGATATGTTCGAGGCTGGCGGCGTGCCGTTGCTGATGAAGACATTGCTCGATCACGGGTTCCTGCACGGCGATTGCTTGACGGTAACCGGTCGCACGATCGCCCAGAATTTGAAAAACGTGAAATGGAATCCGGATCAGGACGTTGTGCGTCCAGCGGACAAACCGTTGCTTGCAACCGGCGGTGTCGTCGGGCTCAAAGGCAACCTCGCACCCGAAGGGGCGATCGTGAAGGTCGCCGGCATGTCAGGCCTCAAGTTCAGCGGGCCGGCGCGCTGTTTTGACGGCGAAGAAGCCTGCTTCGACGCGGTGACAAACCGCAAATACAAAGAGGGCGAAGTCCTGGTGATCCGTTACGAGGGACCGCGCGGCGGCCCCGGGATGCGCGAAATGCTGTCGACCACGGCTGCGCTTTACGGCCAGGGCATGGGCAGCAAGGTTGCGCTGATCACCGATGGACGCTTCTCCGGTGCGACGCGCGGTTTCTGCGTCGGTCATGTCGGCCCGGAAGCCGCAGTTGGCGGGCCGATCGCGCTTATCCGCGACGGTGACGTTATCGAACTCGATGCCGAGAACGGAACGCTAAACGTGAAGCTTTCCGCCGATGAACTTGCCAAGCGCAAGAGCCAATGGAAGCCGCGCGAGGCGGAATTCGGATCCGGCTATTTGTGGAAATACACTCAGCAGGTGGGTCCCGCCCTCAACGGCGCGGTGACACATCCCGGCGGAGCAAGTGAGAAAGAATGCTATGCGGACAGCTGAGAGCCTGTTGCGCGTATTGCTGATCGGCGCCGGCCTGATGGCCGCGGTGTCTGCGCTCGCTTTCGACGGCAGCAAGACCGACGGCAGCATGGGCCCTCCACCGATGACGCCGGTCGAAGCATTCCGTTCCGGCGCACATTTTCTTAAAGCCGGCGATACCGTCAAGGCCGTGAACTCGCTTGAATACGCCGCCGAGAAGGGCCACGCGCTCGCGCAGTGGAAGCTCGGCCGCATGTATGCCGATGGTGATGGTGTCGCGCAGAACGATCTCAAGGCGTTCGAGTACTTCCGGCGCATCGCCGACAGCCATGCCGACGATAATCCTGATACGCCGCAGGCGCGCTTCGTTGCGAATGCTTTCGTTGCACTCGGACACTATTACCTCGAGGGCATACCGAAGACCACCGTCAAGCCTGATCCGCCGCGCGCACGGGAGATGTTTGCTTACGCGGCATCCTACTTCCGAGATCCGGACGCGCAATATTATCTGGCGCGGCTTTATCTCAACGGCACCGGTGCGCCGCACGATCCGCGCCAGGCTGCGCGCTGGTTTGGACTGTCGGCGCAGAAAGGTCAGTGCGAAGCGCAGGCCATGCTGGGCGCCATGCTGTTCGAAGGCGATCACGTTCCACGGCAGGCAGCGCGCGGTCTCATGTGGCTCGCGCTCGCCAAGGATAGTGCGCGGCCTGACCAAGCTTGGATCGCCAAGCTCTATGACAGCGCCATGAAGCAGGCGAGCGAGGACGAGCGCGCGCTCGCCGCGGTCTATCTCCGCCGCTGGCTGGAGACGCGGCGGGAATAGCTAGCGCCTCGGGATATCCAGATCGACGTAAACCGGAACGTGATCGGAGGGCTTGTCCCAACCGCGCACATGACGATCGATGCCGGCATCTATCAGCCGGTCGGCGGCTTGCGGGGACAGCAGCAGATGATCAATGCGAAGGCCGTAATCCTTGTCCCAAGCGCCGGCCTGATAGTCCCAGAAGGTATAAAGGTCGGAAGCGTCACTCACGGCGCGTATCGCGTCGGTAAGGCCGAGATTAACGAGGGCGCGGAATTTCTCTCGTGTCTGCGGCAGAAATAGCGCGTCATCGACCCAAGCTTCCGGATTTCGAACGTCGGCGGGGGTCGGTATGACGTTGTAATCGCCCGCCAGGAGCATCGGCTCCTCTAGTTTAAGTCGTTCATGCGAGAAATTAATAAGCCGAGTCATCCAATTGAGTTTGTAGGTGTATTTTTCCGTCCCCGGGGGATTGCCGTTCGGTAGGTACAGGCTGATCACACGCAGCGCCCCGGATTTGGTGGAGACAATCGCTTCCAGGAAGCGGGCCTGCACGTCACCGTCGTCGCCAATCAAGCCGGGCGCGACCTCATCGAACGGTAGCTTGGACAGCAGGGCCACTCCGTTGAAGGTCTTCTGGCCGTGCACCGCTACGTTGTAGCCGAGCGCTTCTAGCGGCTCGCGCGGGAAAGCCTCGTCGGTGCATTTGATTTCCTGCAAACACACAATGTCGGGTTCCCGCTCCTTGAGCCAGGCCTGCAGGTTGTCCATGCGCTGGCGGATCGAATTCACATTCCAGGTGGCAATTCGCATGGGTTTTTGGCGTCCGGACGAGCGAATAATGCAGTATTCACCGTGTTTAACTGCAGGCGCAGGTATATGCACGGGTAAACGTTTATATGCTAGGAAAGCCGGTAACGCGGCCCCAAAGGTGTGAGAAACAAGCCATTCCGCGGATTTAGGGAGCGTCCGGGCAGGCGCATATGGGTCCGGACCTGAAATTGCCGATGATCAAGCGAAACTGGCTCATTGGGGCAGCGGCGCTCGTCCTGATCGGCGTGATAGTTCTCGTGCGGGGGTTCTGGACCACTGACGGCGCCGCCGCCCGCTCGCAGGTACGGACGGTTCCGGTCGAAACTGCGACCGCCGAACGCAAGACCATGCCGGTACGGCTCAGCGCCCTCGGCAATGTCACTCCCATTGCAAGCGTTGCAATCAAGACTCAGGTCGACACGACCATCACCGCCGTCCATTTCCGCGACGGCGCCAATGTTGAAATAGGCGATCTCCTGTTCACGCTCGACTGTCGGCAGATCGAGGCCGACATGAAGCGGGTCCAGGCAATTATCGACGGTGCGCAGGCGACCCTCGAGCAGGCCCTGCGGGACGTCGAGCGTTATACAGATCTCGCCGCCAGAAATGCGACGCCCATCGTTACGCTCAACAACGCACAGACCACAGTCAACGTGTCGCGCGCGACTGCGGAATCGAACCGTGCGCAGCTTGAGAACTTGAGGGTGCAACTCAGTTTTTGCGCCATTCGCGCGCCGATTTCCGGCCGCATCAGCATGGCCAACGTCAAGGTCGGCAACTTTGTGCGGCAGGCCGATACCTCTCCGATGGCGACCATCAATCAGATGGTACCGGTCTACGTGTCCTTCACCGTACCGCAAAAAAATCTTCCCGACATTCGCAAGGCTATTGCAGCTGAAACCGCAACGGTAGACGCGATCATTCCCGGCGAGGACAAGCGCGCGAGCGGCCAGGTTACGATGATCGAGAACACCGTCGATCCGACGACCGGCATGGCGATTGTGCGCGCGACCATGCCGAACAAGGACGAACTCCTCTGGCCCGGCACCCTGGTGAACACTGAGATGACTTTGCGCAACGAGGACGGCGTCGTGGTACCCTCAAACGCGGTGCAGGTGAGCCAGACCGGCACATTCGTCTTTGTCGTCAAAGACAACATCGCCCAGGTTCAGAACGTAAAGGTCGAGCGGCAGATCGGGACCGAAAGCGTGATCGCTTCCGGGCTCAACGGCGGCGAAACCGTCGTGACCGAGGGGCAATTGCTGTTGTCGAAAGGCACCCGCGTCAATATCCGGCCGCCCAAGGTCGCGGGCAGCTGAACCCATGAATATCTCGGAAACCTGCATTCGCCGCCCGGTGCTGACGACGCTGATGACGGCGTCGTTGATTGTTTTCGGCGTCTTTGCCTACCGGTTGCTGCCGGTGGCTGCATTGCCGGCAGTGGATTTTCCAACCATCCAGATCACGGCGACATTCCCCGGCGCCAGCCCCGAGACGATGGCGTCTTCGGTCGTCTCTCCGATCGAGCGGCAGCTATCGACGATTTCCGGTATCTCGTCGATGAGTTCGTCGTCCACGCTGGGGTCGGCGCAGATCACGATCCAGTTCGATCTTGGGCGCAATATCGACGGGGCCGCTCTCGACGTGCAGACCGCGTTGGTGACCGCGGCGCGCCTGCTGCCGATTGAAATGACGATCCCGCCGTCATTCCGCAAGGTGAACCCGGGCGACTTCCCGGTGCTTTACATCAGCTTGCGGTCCGACACGGTGCCGTTGTCAACGGTTGACGACTACGCCGAGACGGTTCTTGCGCCGCAGATCTCGCAATTGCCGGGTGTCGCGCAGGTGCTTGTCTATGGCGCGCAGAAATTCGCCGTTCGCGTCCAGGTCAACCCGACGGAGGCGGCTTCCCGCAATATTTCGCTTGAAGACGTGCGCAGCGTCGTCGCTAAGGCCAATTCCAGCACGCCGGTCGGTGTGCTTACCGGCCCGAAGCAAAGCGTGACCCTGGCCGCTACCAGCGCGCCCCCACGTGCGGCCGACTATCGCGATGTGGTCGTGGCCTATCGAAACGGTGCCCCGATCAAGCTCAACCAGATTGCCCGCGTGATCGACAGTGTCGAGAACGACAAGATTGCCACTTGGTTTAACGACGAGCGTGCCATCGTACTGGCAATCCAGCGTCAGCCGGATGCAAACACCGTGCAGGTCGTAGATCTCGTACGCCAAAACCTGCCGAACATGCGCGCCCAGGTGCCGCCGTCGATCCAGATGCAGCCCTTGTTTGACCGCTCGCTGTCTATTCGCGCGGCGGTGATCGACGTGCAGGAAACGCTCGGGATCGCGATTGCGCTCGTCATCATGGTGATTTTCCTGTTTTTGCGCAAAGTCTCGGCGACCATCATCCCGGCACTGGCGGTGCCTGTTTCGCTGGTTGGCACCTTCGCTGCGATGTACGCCTTCGGCTTCTCCATCAATAACATGACGCTGCTGGCACTCACGCTGTCGGTCGGCTTCGTCGTCGACGACGCTATCGTGATGCTGGAAAACATCGTGCGCCATATTGAAGGCGGCATGCGGCCTTTTGAGGCCGCATTGAAAGGCTCCCGCGAGATCGGCTTCACCATTGTGTCGATCACCTTCTCGTTGATCGCCGTATTCATCCCCGTGTTGTTGATGGGCGGGATGGTTGGCCGCGTATTCCGTGAATTCGCGGTGTCAATTGCGGTTGCTATCGTCGTTTCCGGCTTTGTCTCGCTGACGCTGACACCGATGTTGTGCGCGCGGGTTCTCGGCAGCCATCACAGGAAGGGCGAGAAGCAGTTCTTCCTGTTGCGCATTTTCGAGCGGTTCTTTGAATGGATGCTCGATACCTATCAGTGGACGCTCGACCGGGTGATTGCCTACAAGTCGGTCATGCTGATGGTCACGATCGTGACCTTCTTCGCCACGATCGCTCTTTATGCCGTCATACCGAAGGGCTTCTTCCCGACTGAGGATACCGGTTACATCATCGGCATCACGGAGGGTGCAACCGACATATCGTTCCCTGCAATCTCGCAAGTCCAGCGCAAGGTCGCCGAGATTGTGCGCGCGGATCCCGCCGTTGCCTATGTGAATTCGACGGTCGGCACCGGCGGCCCGAACTCGGTCGGCAACAGCGGGCGCATGCTGGTTGCACTAAAGCCGCGCAAGGAGCGCGACGATCTGGAAACCATCCGGGCGCGCCTGCGCCGGAATGCCAATGTCGTGCCCGGTCTCGCGATTTATTTCCAACCGATCCAGAACATCAATCTCGGCGGCAAGCTCACCAAGGGCTATTATCAATACACATTGCAATCCAACGACACTGAAGCACTCTACCGGCTCGCGCCGGAAATGCGTGACAAGATCGCCAAGATTGATGGTCTGCTCGATGTCAACACCGATCTTTATGTCACCAACCCGCAGGTCACGATTGAGGTCGATCGTGAAAAGGCGGCAGTGTACGGGGTGACTGTCGATCAGGTGAGACAGGAACTCTACAACGCTTTTGGCGTGCGGCAGGTCGCGACCATCTACAGTCCGGTGAATTATTATCAGGTCATTCTCGAAACTCAGCCCGAGTATCAAGTTGGCCCCGACGATCTCGCGCGCGTCTATCTGAAGACGACGAACGGCACGGCAGTGCCGCTCTCGGCCGTGACCCGTTTCGAGCGCACCGTCGGGCCACTGCAAGTCAATCACCAGGGCCAGCAGCCGGCGGTGACGATATCGTTCAATCTTGCCCCAGGATACTCGATTGGCCAGGCGGTGGAGGCGATCCAGAAATTGGAACGCGAAGAACGGCTGCCCGCAACGATTACGACCGGCTTCCAGGGCACCGCGCAGGTGTTCCAGGACTCATTGCGCGGGCAGGGGATATTGATCCTCGCCGCTATTTTTGCCGCTTATGTTGTGCTCGGAATTCTGTACGAGAGCTTTATCCATCCGATTACCATCATCTCTGGGCTGCCATCCGCAGGCATCGGCGCGATCCTGACGCTGATGTTGTTCCGCATGGATCTGTCGGTGATCGCGATGATCGGCATTGTGATGCTGGTCGGCATCGTCAAGAAGAACGCGATCATGATGATTGACTTTGCGATTGAGCGGCGACGTGTCGGTCTATCGGCGGAAGCGGCGATCCGTGAAGCCGCGATCCTGCGTTTCCGCCCAATCATGATGACAACTTTCGCGGCAATCTTTGGAACCTTGCCAATCGCGCTCGGCACCGGTGCCGGCGCCGAGCTCCGCCAGCCGCTTGGTGTTACCGTCGTTGGCGGCTTGGTGCTTTCGCAGCTGCTAACCCTCTACATCACGCCAGTGGTTTATCTCTACCTCGACCGCTTCGACCGGCTGCTCAAACGCCGGCTCGAGCCGCAACTCAAGGAAGTCGAGGAAGCACCGCCGGCAGTAGCGGCGGAATAATCAAAGCGCGAAGCTGGTCCCGCAGCCACAGGAGGCCTTGGCCTGCGGATTATTCACCTTGAACGAGGCGCCGATCAGATCGTCGACAAAATCGATTTCTGAACCCGCCATGTAGTTGACCGAGACAGGATCGATCAGCACGACGGCGCCATCACGGCTGATGACAAGGTCATCGGCGGCCTTGGCGTGCGCCATGTCGAATTTGTACTGAAAGCCCGAGCAACCGCCACCTTCCACGCTTACGCGTAGCATCGTGCCGCTCGGCTCACCTTTGAGGATCTCGCCGATCCGCCGCGCCGCTCGTTCGCTGACCGTGATGCTTGCGCTCATCCGTATGCCTTTTCAGGCCCATCCTATTGGCAGATCGCCCAACGGATAGTTAAGTGCACGAACCAATGAGGTCAATGCACAATGGCGGTTGAAACCGGGCGCGAACGGGCAGTTTATGCGGCCGATCCGGCGCAAAGCCGCGGCCGGTGCCATTCCGAGCCGGCGAGTCCAACCCGCAATGCTTTCCGCCGCGACTGCGACCGGATCATCCATTCGACCGCATTCCGGCGGTTGGCGCACAAAACGCAGGTCTTTGTCTATCACGAAGGTGACCACTACCGCACACGGCTGACCCATACGCTGGAAGTTGCGCAGGTCGCCCGTTCGCTCGCCCGCGCGCTCGGCCTCGACGAAGATCTCGCTGAGGCGCTGGCCCTCGCGCATGATCTCGGTCATCCGCCGTTCGGCCACGCAGGTGAGCGTGCCCTCGACGAATGCCTCAGCGGATTTGGCGGATTCGATCACAACGCGCAGGCGCTGCGCATTGTGACGGATCTTGAACGTCGCTATGCCGCTTTTGATGGTCTCAATCTGAGTTGGGAAACACTGGAAGGGCTGGTTAAGCACAATGGCCCGCTGGTCGGCCGCGATGGCAAAGCGGTGGGCCGTCACGCAAGGCAAGGCGTGCCCGCGGCGATTGTCGCGTATTCGAAGATTCAGAATCTCGAACTGTGGACATATGCCAGCGCAGAAGCCCAAGTTGCGGCCTTGTCAGACGACATTGCTTATGATGCCCACGACATCGATGACGGCCTGCGCGCCGATCTGTTCACGCTGGCCGATATTGCCTCGGTGCCTTTGATTGCGAATATCCTGAGCGCTATAGACGCGCAATATCCGAACATCGAGCCAGGACGGTGCACGCACGAAACCGTGCGCGCGCTCATCACCCGCATGATCGAAGACGTGATTTCAGAGACCGGTAGACGCATTGCAATGCTTAACCCGCGCTCGGCCGCCGACGTGCGCGAGGCGCCGCGGCCGGTCGTCGGATTTTCACCGGCGATGGAGAAGGCAGACCGCGAGATCAAGGGCTTTCTTTACCCGCGCATGTATCATCATGACCGCGTCAGGCGCGTGATGGCCGATGCCGAACGCGTGCTGCGCGATCTTTTCGCGCATTACGTGGCAACGCCAACGGACTTGCCGCCGGGCTGGAATGAGGGAATCCGCGTCACCGATGCGCCGGCCCGCGCGCGTCGTATCGCGGACTACATTGCAGGCATGACTGACCGATATGCGCTCGTTGAGCACGCAAAATATTTCGAAACCACCCCGGAATTGAGATAGAGCAACACCCGGTCCCAATCAGTCCAAAAAGAAATGGCCGGGGCACGCCCGGCCGTTTCATTTTTGTAGGTAGGAAATGGTGGGCTCTATTCCTGCGTCGTCGTCGATGTCTTTGGGTTGGCCGGCTGCGGGGTTGGGCCGCCGATGCCGATGAAGCCAAGACCAATATCTTCGATTCCGTTGCCGACAGCCTTGCCGGCGTCCACGACGCCGCTGACAACACCGCCGCTGCTTGCGTCCTTGACGGGCACCAATTGTGTCGGGGGTTGCGGCAATGGCTGCGGCTTCATGACAAACACTGCATCCCCGTGGGAATTGATGGTCTCCTGGAGTCCCGCACGATCTGCGAGGAAAGTGGAGACGGCCTGGCCGTGCACGGTTATCGACTCCCCGGGAAGTGTTTCTGAATGACAGCTTTTCGAACGCGCGGCCTCCTCCAATCGGATGATGAATCGTTCGAATGATTGTGATGACGCGCTATCATCCATTTGGAGGAGGCGTCAGCTTGTGCGACGATGCAGCGAGAAAATACTATGGTGAAGGAGTTCGTTGATGGGGCGGTTGGCCGGCAAGGTTGCATTCATCACCGGCGGTGGCGGCGGCATTGGCCGAGCCACCGCCGAACGCTTTGCTGAGGAAGGCGCCAAGGTTGTCATTGCCGAGATCGATATAGAGCGCGGCAAGGCAGCTGCGGACTCGGCGCGGAGTCGGGCCAAAAATTCCGGCGGCGACGCACTCTTTATTCACACCGATGTGCGTGAACGAAAAAGTGTCGAAGCAGCGCTTGCACAAACCATGGAGCGTTTCGGTAGGCTGACTGTCCTGCACAACAATGCGGGCGGCTCAACCCCGGCAGACGCCATGGTCACCGAGGCGCCGGAAGAAGAATTCTGGCGCGTGTTGCGCCTCGACCTCTATGGCACCTTCCTCTGTTCCAAGCTCGGCATTCCGCTGATGATCAAGTCGGGCGGCGGCTCGATCATCAACATGTCTTCGATTGTGGCGCTGCGCGCGCTGCCCGGACGCGATTGCTACACTGCCGCCAAGGGGGCAATCGCCGCGATAACGCGGTCAATGGCAGTCGAGTACGCGCCTCACAAAATTCGCGTTAACGCGATTGCGCCCGGCGTCGTGCTGACCGAGCGGGTCAAGAAGCTGATGAAGGACGCCAAGGACATCGAGAAGCTCGCGCAATCCCATCTGTTAGGCTTGGGCCAGCCGGAACATATGGCGGAAATTGCGCTCTATCTCGCATCAGATGAGTCGGTCATCACCACCGGGCAAGTTCTATCGGTCGATAGCGGCGCGACGATCCGGTAAGAGCGGGCGTTGTGCGCCCTGTTTCGCTTTACTAACGACGTTTTGACTCCCCTTCCGAATTACGTTAGCCGCAGCGCCAAATGGCTCCTTTGACAAAGCCCAAGTACCTGTTCGCTGAGATGCTTTCCAGCGTCTGCGATTCAACCGCGGCGGTACTGGGCCCGGGCGCGGACCTTTCCCGCGTGGTGGTAGAGCCGCCACGTGATGCTTCGCATGGCGACATGGCGACCAACGCACCGATGGTCGTTGCCAAAGATGCGGGCAAAAAGCCGCGTGAGCTCGCAGAAAGCATCGCCGGCAGACTTCGCGCCGACGACAGGGTCGCGAAAGTTGATGTCGCGGGTCCCGGTTTTATCAATCTGACGCTCAAGCCGCATGTGTGGGGTGAGGAACTGCGACGAGTGCTTGCGCAGGGCGCCGAGTACGGCCGCAGCGACATCGGCAAAGGCGAAAAGGTCAACGTTGAATACGTATCCGCCAATCCGACGGGGCCCATGCATGTAGGCCACGGCCGAGGCGCGGTGTTCGGCGATGCGCTCGCAAATCTGCTTGCGTTCGCCGGATACGAGGTGACACGCGAATACTACATCAACGATGCCGGTGCGCAGGTTGACGTACTCGCCCGTTCGGCGTTTCTGCGGTATCGAGAAGCTCTGGGAGAGAACATCGGTTCAATCCCTGAGGGGCTTTACCCCGGCGACTATCTCAAGCCGGCTGGCAGCACGCTTGCCGCCGAATATGGCGCAAAGCTCAGCAAGATAAAGGAGTCCGAATGGCTGCCAATCGTGCGTGGCAAAGTCGTTGCAATGATGATGGACGGAATCCGCGATGACCTCGCCGCGCTTAATATCCATCTCGACGTGTACTTTTCTGAGCGCTCGCTCACTGAGGGCAAGCGTGATGAAGTTGCGGCCACCATCGAAAGTTTGCGCAAGAGCGGCGAAGTTTATGAAGGCCGGCTGCCTCCGCCGAAGGGTGGCAATCTCGAGGACTGGGAAGATCGCGAGCAGACGCTATTCAAATCCACCGATTTTGGCGACGACGTCGATCGCCCGCTCAAGAAGTCGGACGGCGGCTACACCTATTTTGCATCCGACATCGCTTACCACTATTCGAAAATCGCCCGGGGGTTCCACAACCTCATTGACGTCTGGGGCGCGGATCACGGCGGCTACATCAAGCGCATGCAGGCCGCGGTAAAGGCAATCAGCGGCGGCAAGGCCGAGCTGGACGTAAAGCTGATCCAGCTCGTGCGCCTGCTGCGGGCAGGCGAACCGGTAAAGATGTCGAAGCGTGCGGGGGAATTCATTACCCTGCGCGACGTCGTCGACGAAGTCGGGCGCGATGCCGTGCGTTTCGACATGCTCTACCGGAAAAACGATGCAGTGCTCGATTTCGACCTTGCCAAGGTAATCGAGCATTCGCGGGATAACCCCGTTTTTTACGTGCAGTACGGGCATGCCCGTGGACAGTCGGTATTTCGCAATGCGCGCGAAGAAATGCCGGACCTCCCCGCAGATCCGCTGGCGCGCGCGGCGAGACTCAAGGCAGCGCCACTTGAGCGGCTTGGCGATCCAGGGGAGCTTTCCTTGCTGCGCCGGCTCGCGCTTTATCCGCGAGTCGTGGAGGCCGCCGCAGCCGCCCATGAGCCGCATCGAATTGCATTCTATCTATATGAATTAGCAAGCGAATTTCATGCGCATTGGACGCGGGGAAAAGACTTGCCTCATTTACGCTTCATTATCCAGAATGATCGAGATACGACAGCAGCCCGGCTCGCCTTGGTGCAGGGGATCGTCACCGTTATAGCCTCGGGACTCGCATTGCTCGGGGTCAGCGCGCCGGAAGAAATGCGATAAGTCTCGTCCACCGAGATAAGCTTGGCGCATTTCGCCAACGAGTATAAGAGCAGGGCGAGCTCAGTAACCGGGGACCGAATGGCGGACGACCATAGTCAACGACCTTACCGCGCAAGTGAGCCACCTGCTCGTGGCTCGGCAAAGGCGCCGGGCAGCGATCCGCTCGCGGAGCTCGCGCGGCT
>Ga0187777_10000797_pt1 | contig 20754 bp, 25 predicted proteins | sample 1015_Q2_SP5_10_M_FD_132416 | JGI IMG/M metagenome (GOLD analysis project Ga0187777, IMG submission 132416) | Tropical peat soil microbial communities from peatlands in Department of Meta, Colombia - 1015_Q2_SP5_10_MG | ecosystem: Environmental > Terrestrial > Soil > Wetlands > Peat | place... | reverse complement strand
CAGTTTGAAATTCACGATATTTTCCCGCTCTTCAAGATCGGCGAAACGCAGATCAGTTTTACCAATTCTGCCCTTTTCATGCTGCTCGCCGTCGTTCTCACAGGGCTCTTGCTCTTAGGCACGACTTCGGGTCGCCGTATGGTGCCGACACGGCTGCAGTCGATGGCGGAGCTCAGCTATGAATTCGTCGAGTACACGATACGCAGCACCGCTGGAAAGGAAGGTCTGCTGTTCTTCCCATTGGTGTTTTCGCTTTTCATGTTCATCACCTTTTTAAACGTGATTGGAATTATTCCATTCATGTTCACGGTCACGACGCAGATCATCATTACCGCGGCGTTGGCGCTGCTCGTTTTCTTCACGGTGATCATTTACGGTTTTTGGAAACACGGGCTTCACTTCCTAAGACTTTTCGTTCCGCGCGGCATCCCCGTGTGGATGGCGCCCCTGATCGTTGTCATTGAAATACTGTCTTTTCTTTCGCGACCTATTTCGCACAGCGTCCGGCTATTTGCCAACATGCTCGCCGGTCATATCACGCTTAAGCTGGTCGGCGGTTTCGTTGCAATGATGGGAAGTCTCGGCTTGATCGGTTGGATCGGCGCGATCGCGCCTCTGGCGTTGGCGGTCGCATTGACAGCGCTCGAGCTTCTCGTCGCCTTCCTGCAAGCTTACGTATTCACCATCCTTACCTGCATCTATCTGAACGATGCCATACATGGGGGACACTGAGCGGCAACGCTCCTTCTCCATCGATCCCACACACCCCTCGAAAGGAGTTAACTATGGATCCGGTTGCAGCAAAATTCCTCGGCGCAGGCCTTGCCTGCATCGGCATGGGCGGCGCCGCCATCGGCGTTGCCAACATTTTCGGCCAGTTTCTGGTCGGCGCCCTTCGCAATCCGTCCGCCGCCGGCGGCCAGGAAGTGAAGCTCTATCTGGGCTTCGCACTTTCCGAAGCTTTCGGAATCTTCTCGCTGCTGATCGCGCTGCTGCTGCTGTTCGTCCTCTAGGCGCTGCCCGACGTCGGAGTAGCCGATGGCCGAGAAGACCCACACTGAAGTGCCGGGGAAAAAGCCATTCCCGCCATTCGAGAAGGAGACTTTTCCCTCCCAATTGATATGGCTGGCGGTGTTCTTCATTGCGCTTTACGTGATGATGTCGAGATTCGTCATACCGAGAATTGGCGGCATTATCGCGGCACGGGGAGATCATATCGCTGGTGATCTCGCCGAGGCCGAAAGACTCAAGACCAAGTCAGACGAAGCGCTGGCTGATTACGAAAAAGCCTTGGCTGACGCCCGTAACCGCGCGCATGTAATCGCCAACGAGACGCGCGAACGGCACGCCGCCGAGGCGGAGGCCCAACGCAAGACTCTCGAAGATAAGCTGAATGCCAGGCTGGCTGACGCGGAGAAGACGATCGCCGGCACGAAACAGGCCGCCATGGCAAACGTCCGCTCAATCGCGAGCGACGCCGCCAAAGCGATCGTCGAGCGGCTTATCGGCACTGCGCCTGCGGACAAGGCCGTCGACGAAGCCATGGTCGATGCCTTGAAACGATAGGGAAACGACGATGCTGTTTGAGCCCGAGTTGTGGGTTACGGTCGCCTTCCTGATCCTGCTCGCCATTTTTGGCTATATCGGCGTTCACCGCATGACCACCAAAGCGCTGGACGACCGCACCGCCCGCATCAAGGGCGAACTCGATGAGGCACGCAGGCTCAAAGACGAAGCCATACAACTGCTTGCAGAATATCAGCGCAAGGCGCAGACCGCTGAAAAGGAAGCTGAGGACATCATCGCGGGTGCAAAGGCTGAGGCCGAACGCCTTGCCATGGAGGCGAAGGCCAAGATCGAGGATTTTGTGACGCGTCGTACCAAATTGGCAGAAACAAAAATCGCGCAGGCCGAGGCACAGGCCGCCGCCGACGTCCGCAGTGCCGCTGCCGACGCGGCTGTCGCCGCGGCTGAAAAGATCCTCAGCGCGGAAGCCAAAGGCAATCTCGCCGCCGAATTGATTGCCAAAGGCATCGAGGACGTCCGCAAGAAGCTAAACTAACGGGACTTGATCAATTCAGCTTTGACGTGGTTTTGCCGTTGATTTTGCCTTCGGCTTGGGCGGCGGTTTTTTCTTTTCCTGCGGCGCGCCCGCCGGATCAAAGCCGACGTAAATCACATAGGAATCGATAAGAGCGATCGGTTGCGGCATAGGAAAAGAGATTTCCGAATCGACATGAGTAAAGGGAACGCGGTCTGCTGCGTTGACCACCGCGACCTGTACGCGTGCAAATTTCGATACGATCGTCTTTGGAGTAACGCCTTCCTGGACCACAGCAATCCGCAGCGGCATATCGATTGTGCCGGGGCCGCCGGCCGGACCGGTGATGACACGTCCTTCGACACCGACTTTCATGTTCATGATGCCCGCGGTCACCTGGCACTCTCGTGCAGTGCGGACCAGCGACGCCTGATAGCGCAGATCCAGCGCCGCCGGTTCGCTCTCGCCCGGTTTGCTGCCAATCATCAAGGTCGCCGCGCCGGTGCGTATTTGAATACCCGGGCATTCGATATCGGTCGCCGAACCGCCGCTTGCATCAGCCTCGCCCGTCGTCGCCTTCGATGAACTGCTGAAAAAGTCCAGGGGTGAAGAACTGAAGACACTGCTGGTGCCACAGCCGGAAACCAGCGGAATCAACCCGACCAGAACTACAACACTGACGCACTTACGCACAGACTCCCCGGTCCACTCCCCAACCATTTTTTGATCTTTGCCTTTCTCCGCAGCGTGCACCGGCGCAGGTTATAACAAGCCAAGCGTGGCAACCCCAAGGCAGTGTTCACCCACTGTCGCCTTTGAGGCGCGCATAAAGCAGATGATCCTGCCAGACTCCGTTTATGCACAGATAGTCCCGCGCATAGCCTTCGCGCTTAAAACCGGTTTTTTCCAACAGACGGATCGACGCAGCATTGTTCGGTATGCAGGCCGCCTCGAGCCTATGCAGTCGCAACGTGGAGAACCCGTAAGGCATCAATGCGCGCAACGCCGCAGTCATGTAGCCTTTGCGGGCAAACGGCGCGCCGATCCAGTAGCCAATACTGCCTGCCTGAGCGACGCCGCGCCGGATATTTGCAACTGTCAGCCCGCCCACCATGGCATTGTCTTCGGTGCGAAAAATCAGGAATGCGTACGCGAGATCGCTGCGCTGGTCTTCGGCGTAGCGCTTGAGACGTCGGCGGAATGCACCACGCGTGAGATCGTCAGATGGCCATGTCGGCTCCCAGGGGACAAGAAACTTTCGGCTGGCTTCGCGCAACGTCGTCCATTCCGCAAAGTCGCCGCTCTGCGGCGCACGCAATGTGACGCCGGCGCCGGTTATGCCCGGCATCGTTTCGTTGAAGCTGACGGTCCGGAAGAACGCCATGGACAATTTCGACCGAACGCGCGCGGATCAGGCTGCGCGACGAACTAGACTTTCAGCGATCGCGGCTGTACTGGCAAGACCGTTGCCGGGTCCCAAGGCGGCGATCGCAGGTTTGGCACGATTGATCAAGGCACTGCCGGCGGCACGAGCGCTCTCGATCGTCACTGCATCGATTTTTGCGACAATCTCTTCCAACGGGACGGGGCGTCCGTAGGCCATCATCTGCCGGGCCAGCTGACCTACCCGCGCTTCGGAGCTTTCGAGTGCCATCAGAAGGCCGGCCTTCATCTGCGCCTTGGCCCTGTTGACCTCTGTATCGTTCAAGGTCTCTGTGGCATTGCCGATTTGGTCGATCACCACGCGCATGAGTTCCGGTGCGTCGGACTCGTCCGTGCCGGCGTAGAGGCCGAACAAGCCGGTATCAGCGAACGGCATGTGAAAGGCGTGGATAGCGTAGCAAAGCCCGCGATTCTCGCGCACTTCCTGAAACAGACGCGACGACATGCCACCACCAAGCACGCTCGTGAATACCTGGAGGCTATAAAGCTGTTCATCCCGCACGGCCACTCCTTGCAGGGCCATGGCGATATGCACCTGCTCGAGATCGCGCGTCTCCACCCGCGTGCCACCGCGGAAATTCGCCGGTTCCGGCGCCGGCGCGGCAGGACTGATGAAGCCCGCCAAACGCTTCTCAACGTCGGCCACAATGGCCGCGTGATCCACCGCGCCGGCTGCGGCCACGACCATGTTCGGCGCCCGATAATTGCGCGACAGGTAGGCGCGCAGACGCGGCGCATCGAAGGAACGCACGGTATCCGGCGTGCCGAGGATTGAACGGCCTATGGGCTGCTTGGGAAACGCGGTTTCCTGCAGGCGATCAAACACCAGATCGTCAGGCGCGTCTTCGGTCGCGCCAATTTCCTGCACGATCACGTTCTGCTCGCGCCGCAGTTCATCACCGTCGAAGGTAGGCTCGGACAGAATATCGGACAACACATCAATCGCCAGCGGCACGTCGGCCTTGAGAACCCGCGCAAAATAGCCGGTCTGCTCCACGCTCGTGGCCGCGTTGAGGTCGCCGCCCACTGCTTCGATTGTTTCAGCGATTTGCCGTGCCGTGCGTCGCCTGGTTCCTTTGAATGCCATGTGCTCGAGCAGGTGCGAAATGCCGTGCTCGTCCGGCTTCTCGTTGCGGCTGCCCGACCCGATCCACACTCCCAGCGATGCGGTCTGCAAATGCTGCATTCGATCAGTCACGATCGACAGGCCGGAGGGAAGACGGGTCACTTCAACGCTCATGCAGCTGCTCCTTCACGTGCCGCGCGTGATGCCGACGTTACATATCGTTCCACCGCAGACTGATCCACCGGCAAAATCGTGACCCGTTCTTTTCGCTTCGGCAGATCAGCGAGCCAGTCGGGCAGCGCCGGCGTAATCCCACAGGCCGCCTTGACCGCCTCGGGAAATTTGGCGGGATGAGCCGTCGATAACACCACCATCGGTACCGAAGGGTCGCGTGTCTCTTTTTCCGCCACGGCCAGCGCCACTGCCGTATGCGGATCGACACAATAGTTGGCCTCGCGCATCCAGGCGCGAATCTCGGCTGCACTTTCCTGCTCATTGGCGCGATCGGCAGTAAAGGTCGCGCGCAGTCCCTTGAGCGCCCGCGCCGGCACCGCGAACCGGCGCGACTGGGCCAATGATCCCATAAGGGCACGCACCACCTGTCCATCGCGGCTGCAGGCGTCGAACAACAAACGCTCGAAGTTGGAGGAAACCTGTATGTCCATGGATGGCGAGGTGGTCGGAACGACTTCACGGATTTCGTATTCGCCCGTAGCAAACGTGCGCGCCAGGATATCGTTTACATTTGTCGCGACGACAAGCCGATCAACCGGCAAGCCCATACGCGCAGCCACATAGCCGGCATAGACGTCACCAAAATTTCCGGTCGGCACCGTAAAGGCTACTTTCCGTGAGGGTGAACCCAGGGCTACCGCGGCGGTGAAATAGTAGACCGTCTGCGCCACAATGCGCGCCCAGTTGATCGAATTCACTCCGGACAAACGTACGCGATCGCGGAACGCCTGGTGGTTAAACATCGCCTTCACCAGCGCCTGGCAGTCATCGAAAGTTCCCTCGACGGCAAGCGCGTGCACATTGGCGTCGGGCACGGTCGTCATCATCCGCCGCTGCACTTCCGAGATGCGCCCTTGCGGGAAAAGGACCACCACGTCGACCTGCTCGCGGCCGCGGAACGCCTCGATCGCCGCAGCGCCGGTGTCGCCGGAGGTCGCGACCACGATCGTGGCACGCTCGCCGCGTTGATGAAGCACGTGATCCATCAACCGCGCTACAAGCTGCATCGCCAGATCTTTGAACGCGAGTGTGGGGCCGTGAAAGAGCTCGAGGACGAACAGACTGGGGTTTAGCTGCACAAGCGGGGCCGTGGCCGGATGGCGGAAGTTGCCGTAGGCCTCGCGCGCCATGCGCGCGAGATCAGCTTGTGAAATGCCCTCGCCGATAAAGGGGCGGATCACCTCCACCGCAACCTCGGCGTAAGGCTTCCCAGAAAAACTTTCTATCGTCGCGCGATCAACTGTCGGCCACCGCTCCGGCACATAAAGGCCGCCGTCTCGGGCCAGCCCCGCGAGCATGACCTCGACAAAATCAAGCGCTGGGGCCTCGCCCCGGGTGGAGACATAACGCATTGAGCTTGTTTATCTTTCTTGATCCGGCGTAACCGAAAACGCAAGGCACAGTAGCGTTGCCGGCATGCTTTCACAAGAAAACCCGCGTGGATTGATGACCCGATGGTTGATCGTTGCGCGGAACTATGCGCCATCAGCGTCCGTGATTAACGCAGAGTTACGTGCGGCGCCGAAAACGCGTTTCGCGAGCCAGGCTATGTAGACACCGGCAAGCGCGAACGCGAGACCGAACCAGGTGAGCGCGTAGCCCAGATGATTGTCTGGCAACCTGACTTCAAGCTTGCCCGGTTTCGGCCAGCCACCGGACGGCGCCGGTTCTTCCTGATCAATGTAGAAAGGCGCCGCCGTCGGCCACTTCTTGGCATCGGCGATCGATTTTACATCACGTAGATACCAGACATTTTTTTTCGGATCGTCCGCCGGCGTGACCGCACCGCGCGCTTCCGGCCAGCGCATGACGCCTACCACATCAATGATGCCGTGCGGGACGCCTTCCACCCGCGTGGCCGGGTCCTTGCGGTCATCCGGCACGAACCCTCGATTGACCAGGACAATGCTGCCGCCGGGAAGCCGTGCCGGTGCAAACACCCAGTAGCCCGGACCTTTTACGTCGGGGCGCAAAGGAGAACCGGCGGTGTAAACCAGCGCTTCTTCCCCATCGAGAAACTCGGCAGGAAAAATTACCCGGCGAAATTCTTCGCCCTCCTCGCGAAGCCGCGACCACCCGGCGCGCGGCGGCAGCTCCTCCGGCGGACGTGCGAGGCGCGCGTTGAGTGTCGCGATCAGATTGTCCTTCCAGGCCTTGCGATCAAGCTGCCAGACGCCGAGGCCCATCAAAATTGCCAGGCCCGCGAGTGCGAATATGGTCGCGTCCAGCACTGTCCCTCGGCGCTTGCGCGGGGCCTTGCTCAAACGTCACCTCGATATTCGAGACGGCCTTCCGCTGCCTTGTAGTGAAATTGCAGAGCAATCAACAAGCCTTTAATCAAGCGAAGCGGGACAAGAGTTACAACGAGGATCAGCGGCAACCACAAAACAGCATGCAGCCAGTACGGCGGCTGATAAACGATCTCCGTTATCAGGGCGGCAAACACCACAATGAACCCGCCGATCAGAATGACAAACACCGCGGGACCGTCACCGGCATCGGCAAAACTGTAGTCAAGTGCGCAGCGTTCGCATGCGGGCCGCAGTGACAAAAAACCTTGAAACAGCCGACCCTCGCCACAGCGCGGACAACGTCCACGTAGTCCGCGGCTAATCGGCAACTTGTTGGTCGATGTCTGATCGATCATGACGCTAGCCAGACAGCAAAACAAAAGGGCGGCGTGATGACGCCGCCCTTGTCAATTAGCCCTTCACAACGGTCACTCCGGGTGCGGCACGCCCGCACCCCACACGTATATACAGGCGAACAGGAACAGCCAGACCACGTCGACAAAGTGCCAGTACCATGCGGCAAATTCGAAGCCGAGATGCTGTTTCGGATTGAAGTGCCCAGCCATCGCCCGCATCAGGCAAACGATCAGGAAGATCGAACCGATGATCACGTGGGCGCCATGGAAGCCGGTCGCCATGAAGAACGTGGCGCCATAGATGTTGCCGCTGAAGTGGAACGCGGCGTGTGAATACTCGTAAGCCTGCACACAGGTAAACGTGAGGCCCAGCAGGATGGTCAGGATGAGGCCCCATTTGAGTCCCTCGCGGTCATTTTCCAGAAGCGCATGATGCGCCCAGGTGACCGTCGTGCCGGAGGTAAGCAGGATCAGAGTATTTAGCAGTGGCAGATGCCAGGGATCGAACGTCTCGATCCCTTTTGGCGGCCAAACGCCACCGGTAACGGCAATCCGCCCGACGTCATGGACATCCCCGGGAAACAAGGCGGTGTTGAAATAGGCCCAGAACCAGGCGACGAAGAACATAACCTCCGAGGCAATGAACAGGATCATCCCGTAGCGATGCGATATCTGCACAACCCGCGTATGGTAGCCGTCGAATTGCGCTTCGCGGATTACATCCCGCCACCAAGCAACGAAAGTATAAAGCACGCCAAGCACGCCGACGCCGAACACAAGCGGGGCGGCGGCATACATGTGGTGCATCCAGCTGATCGCACCCACCGCCAGCACGAAAACTGATACCGCGCCGACCGCCGGCCATGGGCTTGGGTCGACCAAGTGGTAGTCGTGGTGCGGCTTGGCATGAGCGTCGGCCATTTCTTAGTCTCCGTTTCAAAGTCGGCGAACGATCCTGACCAGGACAGCGCGCGCTAGAGCTTGCTCGAGTTCTTATCCGGTGTTTCGGCAACGGGCTGTTCAGGCTCGCGCAGCCGGTAGAAGGTATAAGAAAGCGTGATCGTCGAAAGATCGATCTGATCGCGGTCCTGAATGATCGAAGGATCAACATAGAAGACCACGGTCATTTCGCGCGTTTCGCCAGCTTTCAGACGCTGTTCGGTGAAGCAGAAGCAGTTGATCTTGTTGAAATAGGCGCCGACCGTTGGAGGCGACACATTGAATGACGCCTGACCGGCAATCTCGCGCGCCGACTCATTCACCACCTTGTAGCGGATCGTCGCAACCTCGCCGACGCGCACCTGAATCGCGTTCTGCTCCGGCAGGAATTTCCAGGGCAAACCCGGCGCGACGTTTGAATCGAACCGGATAGTAAGCGTGCGGCCAAACACCTGGTCAGGCGCTTTTTCCGCGACCTGTGGAGTTCCGCCGAAGCCCGTCGTCTTGCAGAACCAGCTGTACAACGGCACTGCCGCATAGGCCGCGCCGACCATCCCGGCGACGACCGCGCCGCAGCAGGCCGCGACCAGCATATCCCGCCGCAATGGCTTCCGTTCTGAATGGTGGGCGGGTTCGGCCATTGTCTGCTCAGATCGGACGGACCAAAACGCCCGGCCCCTTCACCAGTGTCATGACATAGAACAATATGACCAGGGCAGCGAGGGCCAGCGCAATCGCAACCGAGCGCGATCGCCGCGCGCGCTTTTGCGCCTCAGTCAGCACGATGCCGTCATCGTCGTGCGGCTCGCTCATGGCGACTCCTGCCCTCACGTAGCCAACCGGGCAATCAGCCCGCCCCACCCGCGGTCGACCAGCAATACCGCAAAGAGCAGAAACAGGTACAGAATCGAAAAGGCAAAGAGGTTGCGGCTCGCGCGTTCGGCGGGCGCCTGTTCGCGCAGAACTTGCCAACTGATTAGCAGCATGATCGCACCGCTCGCGATTGCCGCGGTCCCATAGATCGCGCCCGTATAGCCGAGTGGCCAGGGCGCAATGCCGAGCGGCACAAGAACCAGCGTGTAGAGCAGGATCTGCCTGCGCGTGTTCGCGTCGCCGTTCACCACGGGCAGCATTGGAATGCCGGCGCGCGCGTAGTCATCGGCACGATAAAGAGCCAGCGCCCAAAAATGCGGCGGGGTCCAGAAGAATATGATCAGGAACAAAAGAACCGGCTCGAACGAAAGCGAGCCCGTCGTTGCTGCCCAGCCGATCATGGGTGGAAATGCGCCGGCGGCGCCGCCGATGACAATGTTCTGCGGGGTCGAACGTTTGAGCCACGCGGTGTAGACCGCGACGTAAAAGAAGATCGTGAAGGCGAGCAAGCCAGCGGCAAGCCAGTTCACCAGCAGGCCGAAAGTTGCCACCGAGAAGCCGGCCAACGTGAGGCCGAAAGCCAGCGCTTCGCCGGGCTGAACGTGGCCCATCGGTACCGGACGGCGCGCGGTGCGCGTCATCACGGCATCTACATCGGCGTCGTACCACATGTTAAGCGCGCCGGCTGCCCCTGCCCCGACTGCGATACAAAGCAGCGCCGTAAATCCGGTCACCGGATGCAGCGACCCGGGGGCGACGGCCAGACCAACCAGCGCCGTGAATACTACCAATGACATGACGCGCGGCTTCATCAGCGTGACGTAGTCGCCGACGGTCGCCAGGCTTGGTTCGGCAATGCCTGCGGCTGCCGGAAACGGCCTGCTGAGATCTGCGCCTTCGCTTATAAGCGACATGAGCTGCGCCGATTGGCCTTACTTGATGCGTGGCAACGTTTCGAACTGATGGAACGGGGGCGGTGACGACAGCGTCCACTCGAGCGTGGTCGCACCGACACCCCACGGATTGTTGCCGGCGACCCGCTTCTTCATGAACGCCTCGACCATGCCATAGAAGAAGATGAGGGCACCGAAGCCCGAAATATACGAGCCGTAGGACGAGACCATGTTCCAGCCGTGGAATGCGTCCGGATAGTCGACGTAGCGGCGCGGCATACCGGCAAGACCAAGGAAGTGTTGCGGGAAGAAGACGAGGTTCACGCCGATGAAGGTGACCCAAAAGTGCAGCTTGCCGATAGTCTCGTTGTACATGTAGCCGGTCATTTTCGGGAACCAGTAGTACCAGCCGCCGAAGATCGCGAAGACGGCGCCGAGCGAAAGCACGTAGTGGAAATGCGCTACGACGTAATAGGTATCCTGCAGCACGCGGTCGACACCGGCATTGGCCAGCACGACGCCGGTAACTCCGCCGACCGTGAACAGGAAAATGAAGCCGAGCGCCCATAGCATCGGCGTCTTGAACTCGATCGACCCGCCCCACATGGTCGCAATCCAGGAAAAGATCTTCACGCCTGTCGGCACCGCGATCACCATGGTCGCAGCAATGAAGTAGGCCTGCGCCCCGGTCGACATGCCGACCGTATACATATGATGTGCCCACACCACGAAGCCGATACCGCCGATGGCGACCATCGCGTAGGCCATGCCGAGATAGCCGAAAACCGGCTTACGGCTGAATGTCGCCACGATCTGGCTGATCATCCCGAAGCCCGGCAAAATCAGGATGTAAACTTCCGGGTGACCAAAGAACCAGAACAAGTGCTGAAACAGGATCGGATCGCCGCCGCCTTCATTTGAGAAGAACGTAGTGCCGAAATTGCGGTCGGTCAGCAGCATGGTGATTGCGCCGGCGAGAACCGGCAGCGCGAGCAGCAGCAGGAACACGGTCACCAAGATCGACCACACAAATAGCGGCATCTTGTGCAGCGTCATGCCGGGGGCGCGCATATTGAAGATGGTCGTGATGAAATTGATCGCGCCGAGGATCGACGACGCACCCGCTAAGTGCAGCGACAGAATGCCGAAGTCCACGGCCGGACCGGGATGACCGCTGGTCGACAGCGGCGCATATAACGTCCACCCAGCGCCAACGCCGTTAGACCCGGGCTCTCCTTCAACAAAGGCCGAGGTGAGCAACAGCGCGAAAGAAGCAGGGAGCAGCCAGAACGAAATGTTGTTCATGCGTGGAAACGCCATGTCCGGCGCGCCGATCATCAGTGGAACGAACCAGTTGCCGAAACCGCCGATCATCGCCGGCATCACCATGAAGAAGATCATGATCAGGCCGTGTGCCGTCACAAACACATTGTATTCATGTGGCGTGGGGAAAATCTGCATCCCGGGATTCTGCAATTCCAGCCGAATGCCGATCGACATCAGCGCACCGATCACCCCCGCGCCCAACGCGAACACCAGGTACATCGTGCCGATGTCCTTGTGGTTCGTCGAATACACGAAGCGCCGCCACCCCGTCGGATGATGCTCGTGAGCCTCGTGTGCGCCGTGTGCTGCGGTATGGTTAGCCATTGTTATTGTCCTTCGCTCTTCTCGTCGCCCTTGAATTTACCGGTTTGCATCACCGGCCGCGGCCACCGCGGTCGGGCTGTTTTCATCAATCGCGTATTTCTTTTTCGCCTGATCGAGCCAGGCTGTGTAATCTTTTTCGTTCACCACGCGCACAACGATCGGCATAAAGGCGTGATCCTTGCCGCAGAGTTCAGAGCACTGACCGTAAAAGGTGCCTTCGCGCTCCGCCTTGAACCAGGTCTCGTTCACTCGGCCCGGGATCGCATCGATCTTGATGCCGAAGGACGGCACGGCGAATGAGTGAATGACATCGGCGCCGGTGGTGAGCACATGCACGACTTTATTGACCGGAACGACCATTTCATTGTCGACCGTCAGCAGACGCGGTTGTCCGGGCTTCAAGTCCTTGTCCTGCACCATGAGTGAATCAAATTCGAACTTGCTGTCAGGGTAGCTATAGCTCCAGAACCATTGTTTGCCTGTCGCCTTCACCGTCAGGTCTGCCTTCGGCATGTTGAGCTGATAGAACAACAGGCGGAACGAAGGGATCGCGATTGACACCAGGATGAGAACGGGCACCACGGTCCAGATGACTTCTACTGTCGTGTTGTGGGTGGTGCGCGAGGGCACTGGGTTGCTGCGGGCGTTAAACTTCACCATCACGATGACAAGCAGCGCGAGAACAAACAGCGCGATCGCCGTGATCACCCACAGCAAAAAATCGTGGAACCAGATGATGTCGTCCATCACCGGCGTGACGCCCTTCTGCAAACCGAGCTGCCATGGTTCCGGCTGACCCGTCGCGGCAAGGGCCGCACCTGAAAAAGCCAGAGCCGCGCTCATGGCCATGAATGCGATCAACCGCCTAAGCACCAGCATTGTTCAATGCGCTCCTCGACGAGAAAAACGGCCTTGTTCAGGCTCCTTTTGCCGCCCACCACAGTGATGATGTTCGGCGCGGCCCCGCTGCGCACGGCATTGCCACGGGCGTGGCAGCTTGGGCGGTGCGGCGGGACGGGGGGAAATCCCGGCCTCTCAAACCACAATTCCAGCCCAGCCGCAATGCGCCTCATGGGATCCCGGATGCGACAAACGGCGTAACCAGAGCAGCTTTGCACCTCATTTTCGGCTTGTTGCCAGTATCTTGAGGAGCCGGCCCGGCAGACCTTGCTTGACAGGGCTAGCTCGGCATGACCCAACGAAGGCGCATAAAATGCCCGCGGGCCGCGATTCGCCTGTTTTCCAGTGTCGAAAGACTGCAGCACGACCTTTGGGCCAAGGGATTGAGCGATGGGATGTTTCAAGCGTAGCAGGCATACCGCTTTCGGTGGGGGACTTGCGTTGCTGGCGCTGGGCATTGTGATGGCGTTCGCGCCGATCGATCCCATTTTCGCGCAAGGCGCGGTGAAATCTGTGCACAAGGACTGGCAGATTCGCTGCGATACGCCCCCAGGCGCAAAAGGTGAGCAGTGCGCCTTGATCCAGAGTGTCACGGCGGAAGACCGAGCGAATGTCGGTCTGACCGTGATCGTGCTCAAAACTGCGGACGCAAAGAGCCGCCTGATGCGCGTTGTGGCGCCCCTGGGCGTGCTGTTGCCGTCGGGCCTCGGGCTTAAGATCGATCTAGCCGATATCGGGCGCGCGGGCTTTGTGCGCTGCCTGCCCAATGGCTGCATTGCCGAAGTGGTTATGGACGATGAGCTGATCAAGAAGCTCCGCAATGGCAAGACGGCGACTTTCATTATTTTCCAGACGCCGGAAGAAGGCATCGGATTTCCGATGAGCCTTGCCGGCTTTGGCGAGGGCTACGACAAACTGCCCTAGCGCGCTGGCAATGAAAAAACCCTTGGGCAAGCTTTCCGCCGGCGCCATCGGCACGATGGAATTGCCGCCGTTGCCGACTGAAATTCTCAACGGCTTTCGCGCTTTGCCCGACCTGACCGGCATGTCATCCGACGCAATGGACGAGCTCGGCATTGTTGGTGTCATCCCGGCTGCTGTGCTTCGTCCAACTGATCCAAAGGGGCGGCTTGTTGGCCGCGCGCTGACGGTTCGCAATGTCGCCGCGCGCGTCGGTGTCGCCGAGGCGGTACAAGCCGGCGTATCGATGCTGGCCGAGATCGAAGCGCATAACCTGGCGGAGCCCGGTGACATTCTTGTCTTGGAAGGAGTCGATCAGGTTTCCAACATGGGCAGCATCTCGGCCAGCATTGGCCACCGTCAGGGTGAGCTTGGTGCGATCGTCGATGGCGCCGTGCGTGACATCGATCATTCGCATGAGATCGGCTATGCGATCTGGTCGCGCGGCGTGAGCCCGATCACCGGCAAGTGGCGCATCGAAACGGTCGCAATAAACAAGCCGGTTTCCATTTGCGGCATCGCCGTCAATCCAGGTGATCTGGTTCTCGCGGACGAAGTGGGCGTCTGCTTTATCCCGCGTGGACGTGCGGCTGATGTGCTTGCGCGTGTGCAACGCATTGCGGCGAACGAAGAGGTGCGACAAAAAAAGATCGCATCGGGCGCACCCGTTGCAGATCTGCTGCCCAAGAAGCTCTGAGATTGGAATTTTATTCGGCGGTGATGCCGAGCTTCTTGATGATCTCTGGCCAGCCGGCAAATTCTTTCGTCAGCCGCGCTGCGAACGCTTTACTTCCCAGAGTGCCGTGCATGCCATTGGCGGCGAAACGCTCCTTGATCGCGGGCGTTTCGACCACTGCAAACAACGCTTTCTCGATCTTGTCCCGCACCTGCGGGGGCGTACCAGCAGGAAGAAAGACACCATACCAGTTTTCCATCACGACGCTTGGCAAGCCGAGCTCCGCCGTTGTCGGCAAGTCCGGCAACAAAGGCGAGCGCTCTGTGGCAAACAGCGCGAGCGGCTTTACCGATCCCGCCTGGACCAACGGCAACAACACCGGCAAATCGGCATTGAGCGTGGCGACGTGGCCGCCCAGAAGATCATTGATCGCCGGCGCGGCACCGCGATAAGGCACGTGCGTGATCTTTATGCCGGCGGCGGAGTTGAACATCTCCACTGCGATATTCATCGTCGTTCCCGGCCCTGCCGAGCCGTAGACGAGTTTTTCCTGCTTGGCTTTGGCGATCAGGTCCTTCAGCGTCGACACGTCGAGCTTCGCACTCACCACGAGCAACGACGGCACCAGCCCGACCAGCATGACCGGTTCGAAGCCCTTGATCGGGTCGTAGCTCGTCGGCGGTTTAAGAATCGGGCTGAGCACCTGCGATCCAAGGCTTGCGAGCAATATCGTGTTGCCGTCGGGCGCTGCCCGCGCCACCATTTCGGAACCAAGCGCGCCACCGGCGCCCCCTCTATTCTCGACAATGACCGTGGCATCGAGTTTGGGGCCCAGCTCAGAAGCGAGAACGCGCGCGAGCTGATCGACGGGGCCTCCCGCCGCAAACGGAACGACAATCTTGACCGTATCGGCTGCCGCTGGCCCAACGAGCAGCAATAAAGCGGCGCACCAAAATCCAAAAAACAAACTACCCAACTGGGTCATTGCAGAAACGCTCCCGCTCTGCTTTTAGCCCAAGAGCGGGCGGGCGTTAAGCAGGCACAAAATGCCACCCTCGCCAAATCGCCGCGAAGGCCTTATCTGATCCTTGGCCACAAGTCGGAGCAAAGTGCATGGACCCAGCCATTTCCTCGCTGATCGATCGGGCAGGACTCGATCGCGATAAAGTCCGCCAGCTGATGGGTCGTGGACTCGCCGGCGCCGACGATGGCGAACTTTTTCTGGAATACCGGCAAGCGGAAGCGCTGACCTTCGACAATGGTAGGCTCAAGCAGGCCACCTACGATACCGCTCAAGGCTTCGGCTTGCGTGCGGTCAAGGACGAAGCGGTCGGCTACGCCCATGCCTCCGACCTTTCGGAAGCGGCGCTTGCACGGGCGGCCGACGCGGTTCGCGCGGTCAAAGGCGGCCATACCGGCAAATATGCCGACCCGCCTGGCCGTACTAACCGCAAGCTCTACGGAGAGGACAACCCGCTCGAAGCGCCTGTCTTCGAGACAAAAGTGAAATTGCTGGAATCGATTGATTCCTATGCTCGCGGCAAGGACGCGCGTGTGCGCCAGGTGACTGCCAGCATCGGCGCCACCTGGCAGGTGATCGAGATTCTTCGCGCGGACGGCGAGACCTATCGTGACATTCGCCCGATGGTGCGCATCAACATATCGGTGGTTGCTGGCGACGGCGGGCGGCAAGAATCCGGCAGCTATGGGTTTGGCGGACGTGAAGGCTTTGAGCGCTTCATCGCACCACAAGCCTGGCAAGGCGCGGTCGATGAAGCGGTGCGGCAGGCGCTGGTGAACCTTGAGTCGGTGCCCGCCCCTGCCGGGGAAATGGATGTCGTGCTTGGCTCAGGTTGGCCGGGCGTAATGCTGCACGAGGCAGTCGGCCACGGCCTCGAAGGCGACTTCAATCGCAAGAAAACTTCGGCATTTGCCGGACTGATGGGCCAGAAAGTTGCGGCCAAAGGGGTCACTGTTGTCGATGACGGTACCATTCAGGCGCGCCGCGGCTCACTCTCCGTCGACGACGAGGGCACGCCGACCAACCGGACCGTCTTGATTGAGGACGGGATTCTTGTCGGCTACATGCAGGACCGGCAGAACGCACGCTTGATGGCTATGAAACCGACCGGCAATGGACGCCGAGAGAGCCACGCGCACGTCCCCATGCCCCGCATGACAAACACATACATGCTGGCGGGTACGCATGATCCGAAAGAGATCATCGCTTCGGTCAAGAACGGCCTGTACGCCGTCAGTTTCGGCGGGGGGCAGGTTGATATCACCTCAGGCAAGTACGTCTTCCAATGCACCGAGGCCTACAGGATTGAGAACGGCAAGCTTGGCGCTCCGCTCAAGGGCGCGATGCTGATCGGCAACGGGCCGACTGACCTTCACCGCATTTCGATGGTCGGTAATGATTTCGCACTCGATCCCGGCATTGGCACCTGCGGCAAGAATGGACAGGGCGTGCCGGTCGGCGTCGGTCAGCCAACTCTGCGCATGGACAAGATCACCGTGGGCGGCACAGCTTAGTCATCGGAGTTAGGTCTTATGAAGGAAGACTCGCCGGTCCGGTATTGGATCAAGAATATCGTCGACATAGCCGTTATCGTGTTGATCGTATTCGCGGCAAAGACCGCAATCGCTGAGCCGTTCTACGTGCCGTCCGGCTCGATGGAGCCGACGCTGCTCATCGGCGACGAACTCGTGGCAACGAAATTCCCTTATGGTTACAGCGTGGCTTCGTTGCCATCCTTTCTTGTATTGCCGAATTCCCCGCGTGTTCTCGCCACGCTGCCAAAGCGCGGTGACGTGGTTGTGTTCCGATGGCCAGGCGACCGCTCGCAGGTTTAGGTCAAGCGCGTGATCGGCCTCCCCGGCGACCGTATCGGCCTGCGCGATGGACGAGTCTGGATCAATGGCACACCAGTCGGTATTCGCCCGGCCGGGTCCGGCGAAATGGAAACCGAAGATGGCGGCGTAGTGTCGGCCGCACGCTTTGTCGAAACATTGCCTGGCGGGCACGAGCACCCGATCTACAAAGTGGTCGCCCACGGAGAATACGACAACATGTCGGATATCGTCGCGACAATCGTGACAATTCGGCCGATAGCCGCGTGCAGATACGAGCGGGCGGCGTGGGGCTGCTGCCGGTCGAGGATCTGGTCGGTCGCGTAGAGGCGGTGGTCGGCTCATGGGATCTCGGTGTACGAAACCGGCCGATTAAGGACTGGCCGTCCGGTTTGCGGCTGTCACGGTTTTTCACCGCGGTGCATTAGCGACTATCGGACAACACCCGAGATACAGCACGGCTTGTGCCGCGGCCGTGTGATCTTATCCTTGAGATAACATCGCGCCGCGGGCCCGGCATAGCCTGGCCGCACATAAGTCCAGGCGCGGCACTTGTTGTCTGCCTCGCAAGCCGCCTTGCAAGCCTCCCCGCTCGCGTCGGCGGCAACCTCCAGATTGCGGTAGTCGCCGCCGAAGCGATCGATGGCGAACTCGATCGGCCCCTTGCGGGGTTCGATCACGCCGGCGCCACGCACGCCCGACACACAGCATTTATCCTCCACGCGCGGCGGTACCTTGCTCTTCAGCCAACAGACCGCGGCCACATTTTCGGTGCGCGGATAAGAGAAGCTCCAGGCATGACAGCGCGCGTCGCGTTCACAGCGCGTCGCGCAAACCGCCGGGTCGCCGTTCCGGACCTCGAAATGGAGATAGTCGCCGCCGCGTCGATCGAATCCGCTCTGGCCATGCGCTTGACCGCACAAGACCAAAAGAGCCAGCGCGAGCGCGCTCGACAGCCTGATCGGAATTCGCATGCGCGCCCGCTCGAAATCGAGAGTCGGTTAAGCTCCGCCCACACGCATGGTAACGCACTCAGCATCGCTTGTGCAGATGCACGGGTGCCGGGCGAACTTCGAATATTTTCGTAAAAATTAAGCGCCCGCCGGAGGGGCCGGCGGGCGCGGATCCGGCCGCGAGAGGGGATGATCGCGGGTGTCGGATCGAGCGGCCGATGAGAGGGACCGGCCGTTTGCTTATCTGCGGCGACGGGCGCCGATATCGAACTCGGCGCGGCGGACCACATGGTCGAGTCGGCGCTCGAGTGCGCGCTCGCGCAGAAGCGCGGTCGGGTCGTCCCAAAATGGCTCCGAGAAGGCATCGCGCACGTCGGAGCGGGTGATGCCGATATCCGCCAGCATGCGACGATCGAGACCGGCCAATAGTCGGGCCTGGCGCCGGTGGCGCCGTACGCGAATAAGCTCTTTGAACCAGTGCGTTACCGGGGCCAGCAGGGAAGCAAGGCTCCGTAACGTTGAGCCGCCTGGGGCGGGGGAAATCGGGTAACTGGCACTCATCTTAGTCTCCATTCATTTCGTTCGTTACCGCGCCAAAATCGCTTCTGGCGCCGCCCAGAACCACCCGAAAGCCCCACCCGATTCCTCTGGAATGGCTGAATATTGCACTGCGGGGATTGATTAGTGAAACGAATGTTTTTAATCTGATCAATCAGAAACGATGATATAGGCTATCCGCCTCAAAAGGCCGACTTTTCAGGACCCCTAGCCATGACCGCAATGCTGGACATCGACCAACTGCGCACCTTCATCGCTATCTCCGACACTGGCAGTTTCACCAAGGCGGCCGAGGTCGTGAACAAGACCCAGTCCGCCGTCTCGATGCAGATGAAGCGTCTCGAGGAGCGACTGGAGCGCCCGATCTTTGCGCGCGACGGTCGCGCCTCGAAGCTGACGGAGGACGGCCAGCGCCTGCTCGATTACGCGCGCCGTATCGTCAAGCTCAACGTCGAAACATTGGCTGCCTTCTCTGATGCCGAGTTGTCCGGTCGCGTGCGCCTTGGTGTTCCTGACGATTACGCCGACCGCTATCTGCCCGAGATCATGGCGCGCTTCTCGCACAGCTATCCCGCCGTCGAACTCACAGTGATATGCGAGCCGTCGGTCGATCTTCTCGAGCGTATCGACAACAACGAGATCGACCTTGCCATCGTCACCAATTGCGAAAGTAAGCGCGCGTCGGAAACATTCCGGCGCGAACGGCTGCTCTGGGTCACATCGAACCGACATTCAACCCATCTTGAGGAACGGATGCCGCTCGCGCTCGGACGCCCGAGTTGTACCTGGCGACGAATCGCAATTGAGCGACTGGAGGCGATTGGCCGTCCGTTCCGCGTGCTCTATTCGAGCTCGAACGCCGGTGCGGTTGCTGCCGCGGTGCTCGCCGGTCTCGCGGTTTCAGTTTTGCCGGAATCGGGTTTGCGTCCCGGTATGCGCGTACTCTCGTCGGTAGATGGCTTCCCGGATCTGCCGAGCTGTCGTATCGGCCTCGTCCGCAATCCTCACGAAAGTTCAGCGCTGGCCGACGCGCTGGCGGAGCACATTGTCTCTTCGCTGGATAACCTGTCGGAAGCGGCGCAGGCGGCAGAGTAGCCCTCTCAGTCTGTTAATACGCATACTCCTCAAAGATCGGCTCGACCGAGTCGTTCCATTCGCCGTGGAATTTTTCGAGCAGCTCCTCCGCCGGGGTGATGCCGCGCGCGATTGATTCTTCCAGTGGCCGCAGATAGCGGGTCTCGTCGCGACCATTGCGGTCAAGCCGCTTGCGGCGCGCCAGCCCGCGCGAACAGAGGCGCAGCGTTTCCTGAGCTAACGTGAAAACATTCCGGTTGCGGATTTCGGCCTTGAAGCCGAGTCTTGGTACGTCGTCGCGCAACTTCTGGCGTTCCTCGGCGGTCCAGCCTTTCACCATGTCCCAGCAGGCACCGAGCGCATCATCGTCATAAAGCAGACCGACCCAATAGGCTGTGAGTGATGGCAGCCGGCGCCACGGTCCACCGTCAGCGCCGCGCATTTCGAGGTAACGCTTGAGCCGCACTTCGGGAAAGATCGTGCTGAGATGATTGGCCCAATCCGAGATGGTTGGCCGTTCGCCCGGCAGATCGGATAGCTTGCCCGCAAAAAAGTCACGGAACGACCTTCCGGCGACGTCGATGTATTTGTCGCCCCGCTTGATGAAATACATCGGGACATCAAGAGCGTAATCGGTCCACCGCTCAAATCCCATGCCATCCTCGAATGCCCAGGGCAGCATGCCGGCCCGTTGGTTGTCGGTGTCGCGCCAGATCTCGGAGCGGAACGAGAGGAAGCCGTTCGGTTTGCCTTCGGTGAAAGGAGAGTTGGCAAACAACGCGGTCGCCACCGGCTGCAGCGCGAGCGACACGCGTAGTTTCTTGACCATGTCTGCTTCGGAAGAAAAATCGAGGTTCGCCTGCACCGTGCACGTGCGATACATCATGTCGAGGCCGAGCGAACCGACCTTCGGCATGTAGGCAGTCATAATCTTGTAGCGGCCTTTTGGCATTTTCGGCATGTCGGCGCGGGTCCAGTTCGGCGTCATCCCGAT
>Ga0187777_10000795_pt1 | contig 20778 bp, 17 predicted proteins | sample 1015_Q2_SP5_10_M_FD_132416 | JGI IMG/M metagenome (GOLD analysis project Ga0187777, IMG submission 132416) | Tropical peat soil microbial communities from peatlands in Department of Meta, Colombia - 1015_Q2_SP5_10_MG | ecosystem: Environmental > Terrestrial > Soil > Wetlands > Peat | place... | reverse complement strand
GGATGGGCGAGGAGGAGGCCGTCCGGGAATCCGAGCGCCGGCAGGTCGCTCGCCGCCAGGCGCCGGTCCGGCCAGCGCGCGGCAAGCTCCGGAGCGTCCGGCTCCAGCCAGTCGAAGACCACCTGGTTGCGCGCAAGAAATCGGCGCAGGTCGTGGCAGCTGGAATCCCAGCGATGGCCGATGACCGTCACCTGCGCCGTCGGCGGAGCGGCGGCGAGCCCCTGCAAGCCACCGAGGCGCTCGCGCGCCAGCGCCCCGACCCGGACCGCCACCTCGGGCGCCGCGGCGGAGAGCGCGTGGTACCGGCGCGCCTCGAGCCGCATCACGCGCGAAGGCTCGGAGGCGCGAAAGTTCCCGGGGAAGGCGGCGCCCAGGGTGATCGGCACCTCTCCGAAGATGCTGCCCGGGTTGCGCCAGCCGATGTTGCGCTCGACGCCGTCGATGAGCTTGGTCACCTCGATTCGGCCGGAGAGAACGGCGAACAGCGCCCGCTCCTCGCCCTCGTGGGCCGCGTACTCGCCGGCGACGAGGTGGATGTCGGCCGCCTCCCGGGCGATGTGCTCGAGCGCTTCCGTCGCCAGCCCGGAAAAGAGCGGGATGGCGGCGAGCTCGTCGACGGTCAGCATGTTCTCATTATCCCTCGAGCGGCTCGAACCGGGCAGTGAAGTGGCGCAGCTGCGGCGGCTGCCAGGTGATCCGCAGCCCGCGCAGCTCCTCGCGGCGCGCCCACACCTCCTCGAACACCTCGACGAGGTAATCGGCGTGCGACTGCGTGTAGACGCGACGCGGCATCGCCAGACGCACCAGGTCCATCTCGGCGGCGTGCTCCGTCCCGTCCGGGGCGAGCCCGAACATCACCGTGCCGATCTCGCAGGCCCGGACGCCGCCGAGCTCGTAGAGCGCAACCGCGAGCGCCTGCCCGGGATACTGCAGCGGCGGAATCCGGGGCAGGAAGCGCCGGGCGTCGACGAACACGGCGTGCCCACCCACCGGCCGGACGATGGGGACGCCCAGGGCAACAAGCCGCTCTCCGATGTACTCGTTGGTCCGGATCCGGTAACGCAGGTACTGCTCGTCGACGATCTCGTGCAGGCCGACGGCGATGGCCTCCAGGTCGCGGCCCGCCAGCCCGCCATAGGTCGGGAAGCCCTCGGTCAAGATGAGCCGGTTCCGCGCCGCGCCGGCCAGGTCGTCATCGTTCATCGCCAGCCAGCCCCCGATGTTGGCAAAGGCGTCCTTCTTGGCGCTCATCGTCACGCCGTCGGCCACGGCGAACATCCCGCGGACGATGTCGGCCACCGACCGCCCCGCCTGGCCGGGCTCCCGGCACTTGATGAGGTAGGCGTTCTCGGCGAAGCGGCAGGCGTCGATGAACAGGGGCTTGCCGTGGCGGTGGGCGATCTCGGCCACGGCGCAGATGTTGGCCAGGCTGACCGGCTGCCCTCCCCCGGCGTTGTTGGTGACGGTGAGCATCACGATGGGCACTGCCGGTCCTCGACGTTCGAGCAGGTCCTCGAGCCGGGCGAGGTCCATGTTGCCCTTGAAGGGATGCCGGCTGTCCGGATCTCGACCCTCGGCGACGACCAGGTCGACGGCCGTCGCTCCGGTGGCCTCGATGTTCCCGCGGGTGGTGTCGAAGTGCGTGTTGGAGGGAATGATCCGTCCCGGGCCGCCGAGGATGGAGAAGAGGATGGCCTCGGCCGCGCGGCCCTGGTGGGTGGGGATGATGTGCTTGAACGGCATCAGCTCGCGCACCGCCGATTCGAACCGGTAGAACGAGGGCGAGCCGGCATAGGACTCGTCGCCCCGCATCATGGCCGCCCACTGCTCGGCGCTCATGGCGCTCGTCCCGGAATCGGTGAGCAGGTCGATCATCACGTCGTCGGCGTGGATGGCGAACAGGTTCCAGGAGGCCCGGCGCAGCAGCTCCCGGCGCTCCTCGCGGGTGGTCAGCCGGATGGGCTCGACGACCTTGATCCGGAACGGCTCGATGATGGTCTTCATCGCACTCAGTCTCTTTTGAACCCGAAGCGCAGCTCCTCCGGGTAGGGGATGAGGTCCGGCTGAGCGCCGGAGCGAATCTCGTCCTGGCGCGCCATCCACCAGGCCGGGTCGAGCAGCTCCCGGTGCAGCTCGAGGAAGAGCTCGCGGAGCCTTCCCGCCGGGAAGAGGTAGGTGAGGAATTCCTCGGGAAAGACATCGCGCGGACCGACGTGAAACCACGGCTCGGCGGCGGTCTCCTCGTCGTCTCCGCGCGCCGTCGGCAACCGCCGGAACCGCACATCGGTCAGAGGCGAGATCTCGTCGTAGTCGTAGAAGACCACCCGGCCGAACGCGGTCACGCCGAAGTTCTTGAGGAGCAGATCGCCGGGGAAGATGTTGGCCTGGGCCAGCTCCCGGATCGCCCGCCCGTACTCCTCCACGCCGTGCCGCTGCTGTTCCCGGTCGGCTCGCCTCAGCCACAGGTCGAGTGGAGTCATCCGGCGCTCGACGTAGAGGTGCCTGATGACCAGGCGGTCCCCGTCCCGCTCCAGGCTCCCGGCGCAGGTGCTCCGGAGCTCCTCCAGCACCGCCGGGTGCATGCGGGTCGCCGGGAAGAGCACGTCGGAGTACTCCAGGGCATCGGGCATCCGGCCGGCGCGGTCGTGGTACTTCACCAGCCGGTACTTGGCCCGCACCTCCTCCCGGGTGGTCTGCTTCGGCGGCGGGAACTCGTCGCGGATGACCTTGAAGACCCAGGGGAACGACGGCAGGACGAAGACCATCATCACCATGCCGCGCGCGCCGGGCGCGACGATGAAGGCGTCGGTGGAGTGCTTCAGGCCGGCGTGCAGGTCCCGGTAGAAGAGCGTCTTGCCCTGCTTCTGGAGCCCGACCGAGGTGTAGAGCTCGGCCTTGGACTTCGCCGGCATCAGCTGCTGGAGGAACGACACGTAGGCCGACGGAACGTCCATGTCGACCATGAAGTAGGCGCGGGCCAGGCTGAAGAGGGCGGAGAGGTGCTCGCCCCTGAGCAGCACGGCGTCGAGGTAGAGCGCGCCCCCCTCCCGGGTGTGCCGGATGGGCACCACGAAGGGTTGCTCCTGGCTGCCGTTGACGATCCGCCCCACCACGTAGGCGGCCTGGCCGCGGAAGAAGAGGGACGAGAGCACCTGCACCTGGAAGTTCGGGTGGCGCTCCCTTCGGCCGGGGAGGTGCCGGCGCATGGCCACCAGGAGCCGCCGCAGGTCGCGCCGCAGGTTCTCGAAGGGAAGGCCGAGCTCGAAGCTCCGGGCGATGGCCGACACGGTGTGCAACAGGCCTTGCCTGGTCGGGTACCAGGCTCGCCAGGTGGGCTGGTCGGCGTCGATGAGCTCGGTGGCCACCGCTTGCCGCCAGAAGATGTACTCGTTGCGGTAGTAGGTGCGGGCGAGGACGCGGCAGGCCACCGAATTGTAGAAGGTCTCGGCGCACTCCGGACGCTTGTGGTCGTAGAGCAGCGCGATGTACTCCTGCTTCACCTTCGGCCAGAGCGACTCATCGCTCCGGGCGTCGGGATAGAGACTGGCCACCCAGGCCACCGCCTCGCGAACGCGATTGTCGTAGGAGTCGATCCGCGTCGAGCTCGCCTCGCGCGCGGCCGCCCAGTCCGCTCGCTCGAAGCGGTCCTTGGCCGCGGCGCTGATCTCGCGGAAGCGGCCGTAGTGCTTCTCGAAGCCGTCGAGGATGGTGCGAGCGATGGCCTGGGGTGCGCTCATTCCTGCCGGAGGCCAGACGCGCCGCCTACACCGTCCGGGCGGAGATGGTGGTGCGCAGGCGGCGCATGTCCTCCACCACCTCGCCGGCCACGTTCGAGTCCAGGTCCATGATCAGGTAGCCGATGGCGGCGTTGGTGGAGAGCACCTGGGCGTGGATGTTGGCGTCGTGGTCGGAGACGATCTTGTTCAGGTCCCGGAGCACGCCCGGTACGTTGCGATGCACGTTGACCACCCGCCAGGTCCCGGGAGTGAGCGCCAGGTCGACGGGTGGAAAGTTGACCGAGCCCATCGTCGCGCCGGTGTGGGCGAAGCGCGCCAGGGCGGCCGAGACCTCGCGGCCGATCGCCTCCTGGGCCTCGAGGGTGGAGCCGCCGATGTGAGGGGTGAGGATCACGTTGGGCAGACCGCGGAGCGGCGTGGCGAAGCCCTCGGCGCTGCTCGCCGCGGGCTCCTCGGGGAAGACGTCGATGGCCGCCCCGTCCAGCCGCCGGTCCCGCAGCGCCTGGGCCAGGGCGTCGAGGTCGACCACCGTGCCGCGGCTGGCGTTGATCAGACAGGCGCCCTTCCTCATCTGCGACAGCTGGGCGGGTCCGACCATCCCGCGGGTCTGCGGGGTGTCCGGCACGTGGAGGGTGACGAAGTCGCTTCGCTGGAGCAGGTCCTCGAGCGTCTTCACCGGCTGGGAGTTGCCCAGCGGAAGCCGGGCGGCGATGTCGTAGAAGACCACTCTCATCCCCAGGTCCTCGGCGAGGATGGAGACCTGGCTGCCGATGTGCCCGTAGCCGACCACGCCCAGCGTCTTCCCGCGCACCTCGCGCGAGCCGGTGGCCGCCTTCCGCCACACCCCCTGGTGCATCTCCCGCACCCGATCGCCCAGATGGCGCGAGAGCATGACGATCTCCGCCAGGACCATCTCCGCCACGCTCCGCGTGTTGGAGAACGGCGCATTGAAGACGGCCACCCCGCGGCTCGTCGCGTGGTCGAGCGCGATCTGATCGGTGCCGATGCAGAACGCTCCCACGGCGATGAGCGCATCGGCCGCGTCGAGAACCCGGGCGGTGACCTGGGTCTTGCTCCGGATGCCCAGCAGCTGCACCCGCGCCAGCCGGGCGCAGAGCTCGTCCTCCTTCAGCGCTCCCTCGGCGCGCTCGACCTCGAAACCCTCGGCCCCAAGGAGCTCGTCCGCCACCCGGTGGATCGATTCCAGGAGAAGGATCTTCAGTCCAGCCATGACGCGCCGAGCCTAACCGGGAGCACCGGCTCCTGTCGGGCTGAGAAGAGCTACCGCAAATCTTGCGTCGGGATGACCGGCTTCGCATGGCCTGCGGGGCGGCGCCGCCACTTGCCGGCTCGTGCCTGCGCACGCCACGTGCACCGCCTGGCGCGTCCTTCCCCCCGGACGAGGGTCCTCGATGCCCCAGGAGATCTTGCTCGGCGACGAGGCGGTCGCACGCGGCGCCATCGACGCCGGCGTCACCGCGGCCTACGCCTACCCGGGGACACCGGCGACGGAGATCTTCGAGACCCTCGACGCCTACGTGAAGGAGCACCACCTGCCCGTCCGCAGGCTGTGGTCGACCAACGAGAAGGTGGCGCTGGAGGAAGGCGTCGGCGTCTCGTACTCGGGCAAGCGAGCGCTGGTGTCGATGAAGCACGTCGGGCTGAACGTGGCCGCCGATCCGTTCATGAACGCCGCCGTGGCCGGTGCGCACGGCGGGCTGGTGGTGGCGGTGGCCGACGACCCGTCGATGCACTCGAGCCAGAACGAGCAGGACTCGCGCCACTTCGCCGACTTTGCGCAGGTGCCGTGCCTGGAGCCGTCGAGCCAACAGGAATGCTACGACTTCACCCGCCAGGCGTTCGAGCTCTCGGAGAGCGTGGGCGTGCCCGTTCTCCTCCGCCTGGTGACGCGGCTGGCTCACAGCCGGGCCGGCGTCACCCTGGGCGAGCGGCGGCCGGAGAACCGGGCCAGGCCGTGCCCCGACCCCGGCCTCTACACGCTCATCCCGGTCAACGCGCGGCGCGCCTACGCCAGGCTACTCGACAAGCAGAAGGCGCTGGCCGAGTGGAGCGAGGGCCACGCCGCCAACGCCCTCACCCTGGCCGGGGACGGCAGGCCGGGCATCCTGGCCAGCGGGCTGGCGTTCAATTACCTGGCCGAGGCGCTCGGCTCTCGGCTGGCCGAGTACAACGTGCTGCGCATCGGGGCCTATCCCCTCCCGGTGAAGAAGATCCGCCGGCTCATCGATGCATCGAGCGAGGTGTGGTTCGTCGAGGAGGGCTACCCGTTCATCGAGCGCTACGTGAGCGCGCTGGGGCTGTTCCGGGAGAAGCCGCTCCGGGGACGCATGACCGGGGAGCTGCCGCGGTGGGGCGAGCTGTCTCCCGACGTGGTGAGGCGAGCCTTCGGACTTCCGGGTGGGCCCTCCCTGACCGTGGCCGGCCTCGACGAGGTGATGGTCCCGCGGCCGCCCCGGCTCTGCGACGCCTGTCCGCACACCGACGCCTATGCCGCCATCAAGGAGGTGCTCGGGGAGCTCGGGCCGGGGACCCGGGTGATGGGCGACATCGGCTGCTACGCGCTCGGCTACCTTCCGCCGCACCAGACCATCCATTCCTGCCTGTGCATGGGCTCGTCCATCGGCATGGCCATCGGCGCGGTGCACGCCGGCATCAGCCCCTCGATGTGCGTCATCGGCGACGGCACGTTCACCCACTCGGGCATGGCCCCGCTCCTGGATGCGGCGCGCGGGGACATCAACATCAAGGTCTTCATCCTCGACAACAGCATCGTGGCCATGACCGGCGGCCAGCCCACCATGGCCACCGACCAGCAGGTGGTGGACCTGGTGGCGGGCCTGGGCGTGCGGCGGGAGCACATCCGGGTCATCACGCCGGTGCCGCAGAAGCACCCGGACAATGTCCGCGTCATCCGGGAGGAGCTGGCGCACCACGGTCTCTCGGTGATCATCGCGCGGCGGGCCTGCGTCACCTTCGCCCGCACCATCAAGGAGCAGGAGCGCGAGCGAAGGGCGGCCCGGGCATGACCTTCGACCTCGTCCTGGGCGGCGTCGGCGGCCAGGGAGTGCTCTCCATGGCCTACGTCCTCGACCACGCCGCCGTGGACGCCGGGCTGCAGCTCAGGCAGACGGAGGTGCACGGCATGGCGCAGCGGGGCGGAGCGATCTCCGCCTTCGTGCGCATGTCCGACGGACCGGTGCTCAGCGACATCATCCCCGAGGGGCGGGCGCAGGCCGTTCTCTCCGTCGAGCCGCTCGAGGCGCTGCGGTACCTGAACCGGCTCGACCCCGACGGCTGGGTGGTGACCGATGTCACGCCGCTGGTGAACATGCCCGGCTACCCTGATCCGTCCGCGCTGCTGGAGGTGCTCTTCCGGCTCCCGCATCTCATCGCCGCGGACGCCACCCGGCTGGCGCTGAAGGCCGGGGCGATGAAGGCCCAGAACATGGTGGTGCTGGGCATGGCCTCGCCGCTTCTTCCGCTGTCGGTCAAGCTGCTCGAGAAGCACGTCCAGGGCCTGTTCGCACCCCGGGGCGAGCGCCTGGTGAAGGCCAACCTGGCGGCCTTCCGCATGGGGGTGGCGGCCGGAGCCATGACGGTGGAGCTGGTCAATCGCGGCATCCCGCAGGGCGTGGCCGCCCGGGTCGTCTCCCGGCTGGATTTCGAGCCGGCGCCGGTGACCGACCGGGTGGTGGCCGCCTGGACGGAGCGGCTGAGGAGACCGGACGGGGCGACGGTGGCCGCGCACCTGCTCGCCTCGCGGGACATGCTGCCGCTGGATGTGGCCGTTCCGGGCTCGCTGCGCGGGCTGGCGTCCACCGCCGGTGCCTGAGCCCAGGAGGAGGCCCCGGTGACGCCAGTGCTCGAGCGACTGGGAAGGCTCGCCCACGCCGCGCACGCCGAAGAGCGCCGGGTGCTCCTGGAGCCCGAGCTGTACGACGTCCTGAGCGTCACCGGCATCGGAGCCCCGGCGCACGTCTGGATTCCACCGGACACGCCCGCGCCGGCGCTGCCGCCGCCCCTGGCCCGCGGCCCGGTGGTGCTCAAGGTCGTCTCGCCGGACATCGTCCACAAGAGCGACCTCGGCGGCGTGCGCTTCCTCGACGGCGCCCAGGTGACGGCCGAGCTGGTGACCGGCTTCCTCGGCCAGGTGAGCGAGGCGTTCCAGGCGGCCCGGGGGCGGAAGCCGGACGTCCGCGGCGCGCTGGTGATGGCCGCGGTGGATGTCGACCGCGCACGCCTCGGCGGGGAGGTGCTCGTCGGCCTGCGCCACACGCGCGACTTCGGCCTCGTGGGGGTGGTGGGGATGGGCGGGGTGAAGGCCGAGCTCTTCGGGAGCCGGCTGCCGCGCGAGGAGGCGACCGCCCTCTTCGCCCCCGAGGATGTCGAGGCCGCCCTCGTCGAGGTGAGGAAGACGCTCGTCTACCGCGACCTCGCCGGTCAGCTCCGCGGCAGCTCCGCGGCGCTGGACGACGATGCCTGGCGCTCCCTGCTCTCGGTCCTTGCCGCCCTGGCCGGCGAGGTCGACGGGCTGCGCATCGACGAGCTGGAGCTGAATCCGCTCGTTCTCTCCCGCGAGGGACGGCTCCTGGCCGTGGATGCGATGGCCCGCCTCGCCGAGGTCGCGCCCCCCGCTCCCCCCCGCCCCCTGGTGAAGCTGGACGCCTTCTTCCGTCCTCGCACCATCTGCGTGGCCGGCGTCTCGGGCCAGGGGCTCAACATGGGCCGGGTCATCCTGCGCAACCTGCTCCGGGACGGCTTCCCGGTCGACCGGCTCTCGGTGGTGAAGCCGGACGAGTCCGAGGTGGATGGAGTCCGCTGCTTCCCCTCGCCGGAGGCCCTGCCCGAGCGCGCCGACCTGGCGGTGCTGGCCGTCCCCGCCGGGGCGCTGCCCGGGCTGTTCGAGGCATTCGTCCGGCACGACCGGGCGGACGGTCTCATCGTCGTCCCGGGGGGGATGGCGGAAAGAGCGGGCGGCGCGGAGACGCAGCGCCGGCTGGAGGCGATGCTGGCCGAATCACGCGCGGCGCCGGGGCAGGGCCCCCTGGTGCTCGGACCGAACTCGATGGGCGTCGTGTCGACTCCGGGCGGCTACGACACCACCTTCATCCCCGAGCACAAGCTGCCCCGGGTCCGCGGGCCGGTGCGAAACCTGGCCTTCATCAGCCAGTCGGGCGCTTTCACCCTGTCGCGGGCGAGCCACCTGACGCAGATCTCGCCCCGCTACGTGGTCAGCGCCGGCAACCAGATGGACCTGACCATCGGCGAGCTCTTGCATCACCTGGCCGAGGACGACGGGGTGAGGGTGGTGGCCGTCTACGTCGAGGGCTTCCAGCCGGACGATGGCCGGCGCTTCCTCGAGGCCGCTCGGCGTGCCCGACGAAAGGGCAAGCGCGTCGTCCTCTACCAGGGAGGGCGCTCTGCCGAGGGCGCCGGCGCCGCGGCCGGGCACACCGCGTCCATGGCGGGCGATGCGCGGGTGTGCTGGCACCTGTCGCGCGCGGCCGGGGTGCTGGTGGCCGAGAGCTTCACGGACTTCGACGGCCTGGTGCGGGTGGCCTGCACGCTCGATGGGCGGGAGGTGCGCGGGCGCCGGGTCATGCTCATGAGCAATGCCGGCTTCGAGGCGGTGGGGATGGCCGACGCGCTGCGGGGGGAGACGTACGCGCTGGCACTGGCCCAGCTTGCCCCGGCGACGCGGGCCGCCGTCCGCGCCGCGCTGCACCGCTGCAGGGTGGACGAGCTGGTGGAGGTGAAGAACCCGCTCGACGTCACGCCCGGGGCGCCGGACGCGGTCCATCTGGAGATCGCCCGCGCCGTCCTCGCCGATGACGGCGTCGACGCGCTGGTGATGGGGGTGGTCCCCATGTCGCCCGCCCTGTCCACGCTCGCCGAGGCGCCGGATCCGCGGGAGACGCTGCATCACCCCGGCAGCCTCGCCCAGGGCCTTCCCGTCCTCTTCCGGGAGACGAACAAGCCGCTGGTCGCGGTGGTGGACGCAGGCGTACATTACCAGCCGCTGGTGCGGGCCCTCGAGACCGGGGGCGTGCCGGTGTTCCGTGCGGCGGACGTGGCAGTGCGCGCCCTGGGCGCGTGGCTGTAGAAACCCGGTTTCTCCAACGGAGGTTCCAGTGAGCAAGACCATCGCGGTGCTGGGCGTTGTCGGAGCGGCGCTACTCGTCTCGGCGGCGGCCGTGGCCAAGGGCGGAGGCACGGCTTCCTACGCTCCGGCGGGCGACCTCAAGTGGGCGGACGTGCCCGACCGGCCGGGGGTGAAGCTGGCCGCTGTCCAGGGAGATCCGATGAAGGGCGCGAGCCACTTCTTCGTCAAGCTTCCGGCCGGCTACTCGGTGCCCATCCACCACCACACCCCCGACCACTACGCGGCGGTCATCTCGGGCACCCTGGTGCTCAACGACGGCCAGGACCACACCCTGCCGGCGGGCTCCTACTTCGGCTTCACCGGGAAGAAGCCGCACACCACCACCTGCTCCCAGGGCAGCGACTGCGTGATCTTCGTCGACAGCCGCGGCAAGTGGGACGTGGTGGAGGAGAAGGCGAAGAAGTAGGCGCCCGCGCCCGGGCGGTCAGGGACCGACCTCGACGACTCCATCGACGTGCTTGGAGTTGCCGGAGGCGTCGACGATGATGTTCCCGAAGGCGGTCACCGTCTGCGGGTGGCAGGCCACGCACTGGGTGACCTGCGTGACGCCCTGGTGGTAGGTCGTCCCGGCGATCTGCGGCGGGATTCCGTGGCAGCTCCCGCAGGTCGCCTGGTTCTCGCCCGCGTTCCAGATCGGGTGGCGATTGACGCTCGGGGACGTGTCCTGCGCCAGGGTCGCCCCCGCTCCGTGGCAGTACACGGTGCAGGTGGCGCTGGACCGGTCATAGCCGGCATCGGCGCCGTCGGTCCGGGCCAGCGTCCCCGATCCCGGCGGGAACACGGCGGCGGGCGGAGGCTGGTCGATGTGGCCCGGGCTGTTGAGCTCGGTGGGCACCAGGTGGCACTCGTTGCAGGCCACCGGAGAGGAGACCTTGTGCGCCGCGTCCAGGTGGCCCCGGTGCGCCCCGATGGTCGGGAGCGCCGGGTCGGTCCGGCCGAGCAGGTCCACCGGAGGCGCAGGGCTCGTGCCGCTGCCGTGGCAGCCGATGCAGCTTCCCGGGGGGGCAGCCAGGTTGACCACGCCGTTGCAGTGAAGCGGGGAGCTCGGCTGCGTCCCGACGTAGGTCGGGCGGTGGCAGGTCTGGCAGGCGGGATTCGGGTAGTGGCCCGCCGGAGGGTTCCCGTGGCAGCTGCCGCAGGGGGCCTGGTCCTGCCCCACCGCGGTCCAGACCGGATTGATGAACTGGGCGCTGGCGTCCGCGAAGGGTGCGTGGCAGTAGCTGTTGGTGCAGGTGGCGGTGCTCGAATTCCAGGAGAAGGGCCCGAGCGCCGAGCTGGCGACGATGACCGGCGCCGGCCGCTGGAGGAGCTTGCCGTCCACCTGGTAATGGCCCGGGTCGCCCGGGTAGGTGGGCTTGATGTGGCACACGTTGCAGTCGAAGCCGGTGTGCAGCCCGCCATCGGTGACGTGTGACTGGTGCGCGCCGACGGTCACCAGCGTGGTGGAGGACAGGTAATCCAGGTCCAGGGGCGGAGCGGCGTTGGTGGAGCCGTGACACATGTTGCACGCCCCGACGCCTGAGGTGTGGCAGCTCACGCAGGCCACTCCCACGGTGCCGCCGGTCAGGTTCACGCCGTGGCATCCCTGGCATCCGGTCAGGTCGTAGACGGCCTGGCGGAGGACCATGCCGTGGAACTGGTTGCTGTTGCCCGGGTCCATCCAGCCGTTGATGTGGTGGACGTAGGGCTTGGGCTTGAGCGCGCAGTCGACCACCCAGCTCTGGAGCTCGGCCAGCTCGGCCTCCGGGATGGCCATGTGACCGCCGGGGAGCTGCCCGCGCGCGGCCTGGAGCAGGCGCGAGTCGGCGTCCCCGGCCGCCACCCGGCGGAGCCCATCCGGGCGGCGGGCGATGGCGGCCTGGTAGCTGTCTACCCGGTAGTCCCCCTCGGCCAGGGTGGCGCCGTGGCAGGAGGCGCAGTTCGCCTGGAGCACCGGGCCCACCCCCTGGGCATAGCTGTCGTTGCACCGCGGCTGGCCCAGCTTGTCGGGCCGCGCCGAGCAGCCGGCGAGCAGGAGCATCGCCGAGAGCGGCAGCGCCCGGCCTCCGCGGGGCGCGCTCCGGCTTCGATGGGCGGGAGATGGGTTCATCGGTGGCAGTACAGGCACATCGGGTTCTTGTTGACCTCCGAGAGCGGGTGTCTCGACAGGAAGCCGGGCGGGTGCGGATTGCCGCCGGGTCCGCCCACGCGATGGCAGTTGACGCAGATCGACTGCGGCCCCTGGTCATGGCAGCTGGCGCAGGCGACGATGTCGTTCCGGGCGGCGGTACCGTGGAACTGCGGGCTTCCCGGGGTGTCCCAGCCGGCCGGGTGCGGGTCGAGCGGGTTGCCGGTGGCGGGCGTCAGGCCGGCCGAGCGGTGACACTGCTCGCAGAAGCTCACCACGTGGCACGTCTGGCAGCGCGATTCGTTCCCGCGGGCGTCGATGGAGTGCCGCGTCAGCCAGTCCCCCCAGTGGATGAAGTTCCGGTTCACCTTGTCCGGCTGGACCTCCTCGATCCTCATCGCCGCGTTCTGGGCGGCATGGCAATCGGCGCAGAAGCGCTGGGTGTGGCAGACGGTGCAGGCCGCCGAGGAGGACTGGGCGATGGGAATGTGCGCCCGGGTGAAATTCCCCTGGTGGCTGTAGACGCCGGTGGTGGGCTTGAGCGGGAAGCGGATCAGGTCCTGGTGACACACATCGCACTTGCCGGCGGCGTACTGCTGCTCGTGGTTGTGGCACCCGAGGCAGGTCTTCATCGGGGGCAGCGGCGGCTCCAGCTGGCCGCGCGCCGGGAGCACCAGGTGGCAGACGGAGCAGTTCTCGTCCTTCTCCAGATGCTTGGCGTGGTTGAAGTTGAGGTGGATGTCCCGCTGGACGTAGCCGCGCGGCTTGGCCGCGTCGTAGTGGCACATCCCGCAGTTGCCGTCCTCCTTCTGCTTCTTGTGGCAGCCGAGGCACTTGGCCTCCTTGGGGAGGACGCCGGGCTCGCCCAGCTTGGTCACGTCGAAGATGGACTCGTGGCAGGCGATGCACTCCACGCCGGCCTTGGCATGTCCGGCGTGGTTGGGGTTGATCTCGTCCGGCGAGCCCAGCACCGCATAGGCGCCGGCGCCGAGGACCAGCGCGGCCAGGAGCGCGGCCCGGATGCCGGACGTTGGCCACCTCATCGACGAGCTCCCTTCTCCGACGCAGTGAAGTCATAGGCCACGCGGGCGGTGAGGGTGAAGGCCGTCTGGTAGAGCGTGGTCGTGCCCGCCGAGCCGCTGAGCATCGCGCTCCAGCCGGAGCCGAGGAGCCAGTTGAGGCTGGCCGTCCCGACGATGGAATCCTTGACCGTGTTGATCGGGTTCTGGAGCCAGATCCAGTCGAGATCGGCGCTCAGGCGGAGGGTGTCGGTCAACGACTGGGCGTAAAAGCCGCGCAACCCGGTGTATCCGTTCACCGGCACGAGGAGCAGCCGGGCGTCCAGGCCCACGTTCGCCTTGCGGGCGATCCGGTAGGTGACCCGGAGATCGGCCTCGTTGCCGTCTCCGCCGTCCACCCAGAGCTGCTGGTACTCGCCGTAGATGGAGAGGGGGGCGAAGACCTGCCAGAACAGGCTTGCCCCCACGGCGGTCCGCTCGGGGTAGGCGAAGACGGTGAACATCGAGGTGAGCGGCAGGGAGAGCTCGGGAATGGAGTACTGCCCCTTCACCCCGAGCTCGAGCGTGGGGAGGATCTGCCAGGAGAGGCTGACCTGGGTGTCCGCCACCTGCATCTCCGCCAGGCTGAAGATGCCCGAGGCGCTGAGGGCCAGGGTGGGGAGAATGGCGAAGCGCATGTCCACGCCCAGGTCCTGGCGGGCGACGACGTCGCTGTTCAGCACCTCGTTGAAGGAGATGCCGATCTCGCTGCTGTAGGACGGCCTCCAGAAGGCCCTGCCGCCGAAGGCGAAGTCGCCGAGCGGGACCACCCCGCGGTTGACGGACGGGGCGGTGAAGTAGGCGTCGATGGCGTCCCCGGTGCCGAGAGGGGAAGGAGTGGGGGCGCCGATGTAGGCGTTGAACCCGACACCGCCGGCGATGGCGACGACGAAGTTCACGCCGTCGAGCTGGAGGACCCGTGCCGCTCCACCCGAGATGAGCTGCCGGCCGAGGACGATGTTCAGGTGATGATCGAAGAGCGAGCCGGACAGGGTGAGCAGCTGCACGTCGCCGATGAGCACGCCCTCGGTGGGCCCGCCCACCACGCCACCGGTCGCCCAGGCGGAGAGCTGCAGGCGGAGGTCCTGCACCCCGGGCACGTCGATGGCGCGCATGGAGAGGTTGACGAACTCGGTGCCCCACACGCTGTTGCGCGAATCCCCGGCCTGCCAGACCGGCTGGAGGCGGAGGACGGTGGTCGAGCTGGCCTCGGTGACCTGGGCGCCCGCCACGGGAGCCCAGAGCGTCAGGAGCAGCGCCAGCCGGGCCCGGGTCCTCACGGGACGCGATCCGTTGCCGGTGGTCCCCCGCCCGGCGCGCCGAGGAGCCCTCCCATCTCTCGACTCATCGTCCCACGCTCCTCCTGACCGCCCTCGCCGGAGCGGTCGACCGCGGGCCACCTCGCCGGGCGCTCGTCCCCGGGGGACCGACAGGGCAAACCTCGTTCGCCGTGCCCTTCCCCTGTGCCGCCGCCACGTTGCAGTGCCCATACCATTTCCCCCGCCCGGCAGCTCAGGCGAATCAGGCGCTGGCCGCGCCAGCCGACGACGCGGTCCGGCAAGGGTTGCTGACCGGGGAGCGTGCGCCGCAATTCCTGCAGCACACGGATTCTGCCTCGGCGGGGCGCCCGGCGCGGGCGCCACGGCCCGTCTCTTGCGAGCGGTCCACCCCTGACCTAGGAGGTCACGCATGAACCAAGCCCGTCTCGTTGCATCGTTGGCCGCTCTCTCCTTCCTCATCAGCGCCACGGCCGTCGCCGAGGTCGACAAGAAGACCGAGCGTCTCTGGAAGGCCAAGTGCTCGTCGTGTCACGGCCAGGCCGGCAAGGGGGACACGGAGAAGGGCCAGCAGATGAAGATCGTCGACATGAGCACCGCCGCGTTCCAGGCGAAGCCGAACGACGAGCTCAAGAAGGCGATCCTGGACGGCGTCAAGACGGAGAAGGGTGGCGTGAAGAAGGAGATGGACCCCTTCAAGGGTGACCTGACTCCCGACCAGGTCGACGCCCTCATCGCCCTCATCCGCACGTTCAAGACCTAGCCCCTCGTCGTCAGACGGCGGACCGGCGTTCTCACGGCGGGCCTGCGGACCGGCTCGCCGTCACGGCGCGCGCTTGCCGCCGCCGTCCCCGGCCCGCCGCCGGTTCAGCTCGCGGATCTTGAAGGCCATGGCCACGGCCAGGAAGGCCATCAGGCCGATGGAGACCAGGAGCCCGTTTCGCCGGAACCGCTGCTCGGCACGCGCCGCCTGGAGGAGAGTGTCCGTCTTGGCCACCGCCTCCCGGCCGGCCTTGGCTCCCACGTCGAAGCCCCCCCGGTCGAAGGTGTGAACCCGGGCCCGGGTCTGGACGATGGCCTCGTTGAGCTCCTCCACGGAGGCAGCGATGGGCTCGGTGTTCAGCCCGCGGGTGGCCAGGTACTCCGCCTCCGGCCGGAACCTCTGCGCCTGGGCGACCAGGTCGGTCAGGCTGCTCAGGAAGTAGCGGGCCGTCTCGTTGCACTCGCGGTTGTTCCGGGCGTTGGCGGCATGGCAGGCGCCGCACAGGCCGTCCGGCGCGGCGGAGATGAGCGCGTCGCTGGGCTTGTCGATCTCGTGCTTCCCGTGGCACTTCTCGCACTCCGGCCAGTGGTGCTCCTCGAAGGCCTTCTTGTGCTTGCTGCCGTCGAAGAAGGTCCCGTTCAGCGCGTGGCAGGTCCGGCAGACCTGCGAGACCGCGCTCACCGCCGGAGGCATGGCCGCGTGGTTGCCATGGCAGCTGTTGCAGGCCGGCGCGCCGAGGTCCCCCTTCTCGAGCAGCGCCTTGCCGTGCACGGACTTCCTGAAGCCCTCCAGCTGGTTGGTGGGAAGCGGTGACCCGTCATCCTTGGTGTAGCCGGCCATGTACTTCGCATCCGCATGGCAGCGGCCGCAGGTCTCGGGAATGGCCTGGGGGTGCACCGTGGACTGACGGCTCTTCGGCCCGCGGATGCCATGGACGCCGTGACAGCTCACGCACTGGGCCGCCTTGGAGTCCTTGTGGTCGAGGAGGAGGATGCCGTGCTGGCTCTGGCGGTACTTGGCCAGCTGGTCGGTGGGGAGCGAGGGGTTGAAGCCGCGCATGAAGGCCGGGTCGGCGTGGCAGCGGGCGCAGAAGTCCGGGATCCAGGTGCGGTCCACCTGGCGCACGTCCGCCTTGGGCCAGCGCGCGGCGATGTCCGGGGTCATCACGTCCTTGTCCGGCGAGCCCCCGTGGCATCCCGCGCAGGACAGGCCACGGCGGAAGTGAACGTCGCTGAGCAGGTTCCGGAGATTGAGGTGCTCGGCCGAGTGGGTGGCCTTGGGATCCGGAGAGAAGAGGTGCTTCGGCTTCTGCGACTCCGGGTCGGAGTGGCAGAGGACGCAGTTGTCGGAGAAGACGATGGCCGCCGTCTGGGAGGACATGTCCAGGGAGAGCAGGGCCTGGAGATGCTTCGCCCCGCCCACGGTGAGCGCATCCACGTCCTTCCCGATGAGCTCGCGCGTGTGGGGGGGCAGCTTCTTCAAGTAGGCGCGCTCCGCGTCCCCGAGGACGGGCTTGCCGTCCGGGCCCTTCTCCTCGAACAGCTTCTCCACCGACGCCGGAAGCTTGCCGTCGTCCGGAGCGGGCGCCGGACCGGCGGCGACGAGGAGGAGCGAGAGCGCGGCCAGGGCCCTCATCGGGACGCCTCCAGCGGCTTGCCGGACGCCTTGCGCAGGGTCAGCACCACTCCGGCGAGTGCCACCAGCACGGCGATGGCTCCGGCGACCAGGTAATCCATCCCCACCACTCCGTTGAGCACGACCTGAAGCAGCGCCGCCCCGGAGAAGAACATCCACCGCTGCCGGTAGGCGAGGATGCGGAGCAGGGCGATGGTCGCGCCGATCCCGAGCATGATCAGCGAGCAGGTCCAGGCGGTGGCCCGGGGATCGGGAAGCTTCGCGCCGGCCCGCGCACCGCCCACGTCCCAGGCCTTCAGCATCAGATAGGCCATGAAGATGATGGCGGCGATGGCCAGGTCGGTGAACATGGGCGAGGGCTGGCCCCGGGCGGCGCGCCGGTCCAGCCAGGGCACCAGCGCCCAGATCCCCATCAGCACGGTGACCACCAGCAGCGCCGCCTGCGGCCCTTCCATCCCGCCGAGGTGGGCCGGGAACTCCTTGAGCAGCTGGTAGATCCAGAGGAAGTACCACTCCGGCTTGATCCCCGGGTAGGCGGGCGCGAGCGGATTGGCCTTCCTCCCCAGCTCCCATTCCACTCCGGGGATGCCCGGGCCGTAGGGGAGCAGGTAGACGAGGACGCTGAGGACGATGAGGCAGACCAGCCAGAGCAGGAGGTCGCGGACGAGGAAGTCGGGGAAGAACTTGAGCCCCGGACGGTCCGGGCGCTGATGGGCCATGGCCGGGGCCATGCCCTGGACCTGGATGAAGAGGAGGTGCAGGGACATCACCCCGACGATGACCAGCGGGAGGATGACGATGTGCAGGGCGAAGAAGCGGTAGAGCGTGTTGATGGTGACGTCCGGCCCCCCGCGCATGACCTCCAGCAGCCACTGGCCGATGACCGGCATGCTCTTCACCGAGTCGGTGCCCACGGCGGTGGCGAAGAAGGCCAGCTCGTTCCAGGGGAGCAGGTATCCGGAGAAGCCGAAGCCCAGGGCGACCCCGAAGAGCACGAAACCGGTGACCCAGGTCAGCTCCCGGGGTTTCCGGTACGCTTTCAAAATTAGGGTGCTGAACATGTGCAGGACCAGCGAGACGATCATCAGATGCGCGCTCCAGCAGTGGATGGAGCGGATCAGCCAGCCGAAGGGCACCCGGGTGGTGATGTAGCGGATCGACTCGTAGGAGGTCTGCTCCCCGGGCTGGTAGTACATGAGGAGCAGCACCCCGGACGCGATCTGCACGCTGAAGAAGAAGAGCGTGGCGCCGCCCAGGTAGTACCAGACCATGGAGTGGCCGCCGACCGGCACCTCCTTGTGCCGGACGAACTCCACCAGCCTGGCCAGCCCGAAACGTGTGTCCAGCCACCGGAAGAGCCGGTCGCCCGCGGAAACCGGCGCATCCGGGCGCGGCGCCTCGATCATGCGGGCTCCATGGTCAGCGTCACCTCGTCCCCTTCCCGGGAGACGAGCCACTTCCGGAGTGGACGAGGCGGCGGACCGGAGAGCACTCGCCCGTCGAGGTCGAACTTTCCGTTGTGGCAAGCGCACCAGACGAGCGAATCGCCCGGGACGAACTGCACCGTGCAGCCCTCGTGGGTGCACTTGGCGTCGAGGGCGTGCAGCTCGCCGGCCGCCTCGAAGACGATCACCTTCCGGGTCCCGGCGCGGGCGATGACGAAGTGCGACTTGGCGAGGATGGAGGCCTCCTCCTTGTTGAGCTTCAAGGAGCCGCCGGCGCCGGTGTCGCTCAGGGGGCGCAGGTAGCGGAGCACCGGGTAGAGGACGCTGGCCGCCCAGCCCAGGACGCCCAGGCCGAGGAGCCAGTTCAGGAAGCTGCGCCGTGCCGGCTGTGCGCTCTGGGCGACAGGGGCTGCCATGTCCACCGTCCGTTCAGGGGATTTGCCGCGCGGGCAGGTTGGTTGGAATGTGCCGCGCTGTCACGCAAATTCCTGGGGAGACCGGGACGCGATCTCCTCCGAATTTCCTGCGCGCCCCGCTGGCTGAGATTGCTTCGCACTTGCATCCGGAAGCCGCCTCCCCGGGCCATCGCGCGCCGGCGGTCAGCGCGCACCGTGCGAGGCGAGCTTCTGGGCGAGCGCGGCGAACTCGATCTCGATGAACCCCTTGGCGTCGTGCCCGGTGATGCGCACCCAGAGCGCCCCACCCGGCTGCGGCTCGAGCGACGCCTCGAAGGTCAGCGGCTGGCAGCACTTGGCGACGATGGCCAGCCACTCCCCGGCTTCCTTGAGCACTCCGGGCTCGAGGCGGTACGCATACCCGTCAGGCAGCTCCCGGCGTTCCCTCACCGCAGCGCTCAGGACCTGGACCAGCTCCCGGTCCCTCGCCCGGTCCGCCGGCGTCAGCGCGTGGAGGTTGCAGTGGACGCGCTCCGTGGATGCCGGGGGCGAGCCGGCGAGCGAGAACAGGAAGCAGAGGAAGGCGGTGACGGCTTTCATGGCGAGCTCCGGGTGAGGTGACGGACCGGAGTAGCCACCGGGGCGCCGAGGCGTGACCGTCAGTCCCGGCGGAGGCCGGTCCCTCCCGCCGTCAGCACCACCGGCAGCGTCCCGGCCACGACACCCGCCATCAGTCCCAGGACTCCGGCGCTCCCCGCGACGCTGCAGCCGAGCGTGCCGGTCAGCGCGGCGGCGAGCATGGCCGCCAGCCAGAAGGAGACGCGCCGCGGCTCTTCCCGGGCACGGGCGGAAACGAGGGCACCGGCCAGGACACCGGAGACGAAGGAAGCCGGCACGCAGGGGTCGAGATCCATGGCCCCCAGCCGGACGATTCCCAGGCCCCGGAGGACGAGCGGCAGCACGAAGGCCGGGAGCCCGGCCAGCACACCGGCGAGGATCGCCCTCCCGTACCGGTCGTGGAGGACGGTGAGCGCGAAGGCGACGGCCGAGAGCGCACCGCCCAGCCCGACGGCCAGCTCCAGTGGTCGCCCGATGAGGCGGGCCAGGAGGATGAGCGGGACGGTGACGAGCAGGACCCGGGCCGCGGGCCGGAGGCGGCCGAGCTCGTAGGCGACGCGGGCGCGGTGGCGGAGCCGTGACTCAGTGAGGGGAACCATGGACGTTGCTCCAGGCGGTGCGGAACCGCCCCAGGGCGCGCTGCAGGCGCTTGCGGAACGAGGCGGAGCCGGCGGGACGCGCTCCGCCGAGGGCGAGCCGGAGCGTCTCGGCGTCGAGCGGCGGGAGTGACCCGAGGAGCTCGAGCGCGGCCCGGTGGAGGTCGGCATCGATGAGCGCATCCTCGGGGGTCGTCTCGCCGGCGCGGACGGCGGCCAGCGGCGCCTCCCCGGCTTGCTCGCTGCGCCGGGTGACCCGGTTGCGGGCGGTGCGACACTCGAAGGAGGCGAAGCCGAGCGCCCACGAGGCGGCGTCGCGGTCGCTCCGGAAGTCGGCGGCATGGAGGAACAGCTTCATCAGGGCGGTCTGGGCGGCATCCTGGGCAAGGTCGGCGTCGTTGAGGGCTCGCTCGCAGAAGCGGCGGAGCAGAGGCCAGAGGATGGAGAAGACCGGGCCGAAGGCGGAACGCTCGCCCGCGGCGAGCGCCGTCATCCCGGCCTGCAGCTGGTCGCGCTGTCTTGCCTCCACCGGACCTCTCTAGGCACGACCGGGGAGGGCCGTGACCTCCGATGAGCGGACAGCCGGCCCTCCAGGGGTTCTCATCTTCCCCAGCGCCGAGCCTAATTCGCCGCGCGCACCGGCGCCTTCTGTCGCAGTGGCGGCTCCATCCAGCCCGGCGACGGGCCCGTGCAACGGGCCGGGCGGCCGGTGTCATCCGGGGGAGGCGTGAGCGGAGGCTCGACCTGCTCCAGCTCCCGAGGGAGGCACAGGCATGAGATCCGACCGGATGTGGCTGCACATCGCGCTGAACGTTCTCCGCGTGGTGGCGGCGGCGGTGACGTTCCAGGCGGTCCAGTCGTCGGCACTGGCCCATGACGACGACTTCAACCAGCAGGGCAACACGCTCATCGCCGACCAGTTCAACAACCGGGTCATCGAGGTCGAGCCGGGCGGCCGGATCG
>Ga0187777_10000794_pt1 | contig 20783 bp, 20 predicted proteins | sample 1015_Q2_SP5_10_M_FD_132416 | JGI IMG/M metagenome (GOLD analysis project Ga0187777, IMG submission 132416) | Tropical peat soil microbial communities from peatlands in Department of Meta, Colombia - 1015_Q2_SP5_10_MG | ecosystem: Environmental > Terrestrial > Soil > Wetlands > Peat | place... | reverse complement strand
TCAGCGAGACGAGGGCCAACCCGGCCGTCTCGAAGCGGGCCACGGTCTCGCGCAGCGGCAGGTAGCCGTCGTCGTCGATCCCAGCCGGCAGCGGCCAGCTCCGCCAGAACGGCTCCCCGACGACGACGTTCCCGCCGGGCCGCACCGCCGGGGCCAGCGCCTCGAGGGTGCCGTCGAGCCCATGCCAGACGAAGCTCGCGCCGAGGCAGAGCACGGCGTCCCACGTGCCCGGCTCGAGCGGGAAAGCCGCCGCGTCGCCCTCGACGATCTCGATCCGGTCGGTGAGGCCGGCGGTCTCGACGCGTACTCGCGCATCGGCGACGAACTCCGGCGCCCGCTCGACGCCGAGGACGCGGCAGCCGAACGACTCGGCGAGGATCAACGCCGGGCCGGCCTTGCCGCAGGCGAGGTCGACGACGCGGCTGTTCGGACCGAGCCGCAGCCGCTCGCCGAGCAGCCGGATCTTGGCCGGGTTCGTCGGATTCAGCAGCTCGTGGTCGCGCTCGGCGACGGCGTGGTACCAGGGCATGCCGGGAGCCTACGTACTCCTCCGCAGCCCAGGTCGGATGCCCCGCGGATGCCGGCGAACCGGTGCCTCGCGACGATGCGCTCATGAACGCGCCCCCGTACAAGATCAAGGTCGTCGAGCCGATCTCGCTGCCGGACGCGGAGCGCCGGCGCGAGGCGCTCGCCGAGGCCGGCTACAACACGTTCCTGCTCCGCTCGGCCGACGTCTTCGTCGACCTCCTCACCGACAGCGGCACCGGCGCCGTCTCGCAGGAGCAGCGCGCGGCGATGGAGCTCGGCGACGAGGCGTACGCCGGCTCGCGCAGCTTCTTCCGCCTCGAGCGCGCGGTGCGCGAGGTCTACGGCTACAAGCATGTCGTTCCGACCCACCAGGGCCGGGGCGCGGAGCACCTGCTCGCGCGCGTGCTCGTCCGGCCCGGGCAGCTCGTCCCCTCGAACCTGTACTTCACCACGTCCCGCGTCCACGCCGAGCTCGCGGGCGGCGTCTGGACCGATGTGTCGATCCCCGAGGCGCGCGATCCCGAGTCCACCCATCCGTTCAAGGGGAACATCGACGTGGCGAAGCTCGAGGAGCTGCTGCGGCGCGAAGGGCACGTGCACGTCGCCTTCGTCCGCCAGGAGGCATGCCTCAACATGGCGGGCGGGCAGCCCTTCTCGCTCGAGAACCTCGCCGAGGTGCGCGCGTTGACGCTCGATCACGGCGTGCCGCTGATCCTCGACGCGACGCGCAGCTCGGAGAACGCGCTGTTCGTGAAGCGGCGCGAGCCCGGCTACGCCCAGCGCTCGCTGCCGGAGATCCTCAGGTTGATCGCCGGGCTCAGCGACGGTGCGATCTTCTCCTCGAAGAAAGACCACTTCGTGCCGATCGGAGGCCTCGTCGCGGTCGACGACGACGTGATCGCGGAGCGGCTGCGGGAGCTCGTCGTCGTGTACGAAGGCTTCCCGCACTACGGCGGCATGTCCGGGGCCGCGATGGAGGCGCTGGCGCAGGGGATCCACGAGGCGGCGGACGAGCGGATCGTCGGCCACTACGTCGACCAGGTGGCGTTCCTCGCCTCTCTGCTGCGCGAGGCCGGCGTGCCGATCGTGCTGCCGCCGGGTGCGCATGCGGTGTTCCTCGACGCCAAGCGGTTTCTGCCGCACCTGTCGCAGGAGCAGTTCCCCGCACAGGCGCTCGCCGCCGCGATCTACCTCGCTGGCGCGGTCCGCACGATGGAGCGGGGGATCGTGTCCGGCCAGCACGGCAGCGACCCGTACGACGGGCTCGAGCTCGTCCGGCTGACGCTGCCGCGGCGCGTCTACACGCAGGAGCACCTCGCCTACGTCGCGGAGGTGATCGCCGATCTGTACGCGCACGCGCGCGCCGTGCCGGGTCTGCGAATGACCTACGAGCCGGAGCACCTGCGCTTCTTCCAGGCCCGCTTCGAGCCGCTGGCCGCGTTCGCGGTGGTCTAGCTCGGACCGAGCGAGAGCTTCGCGGTCCGCCGGCGCGTCGGCCCGGCGACCTGCCCATGCGGGTCGAGAGCCGCGAGTGCTCGGACGAGCTTCGCGACCGTGCGGGCGTCCCGGCGTCGAGAACGGCGCATGAGGGCGGAGATTCGCGCCGGCCGCCGCTCCTCCTTCCCGCCGCGATCCGGCTTCGGAGGCCGGGAGTACACTGAGAAGGTGGCTACGCTGGAGACAGGCGAACGGCATCACGGCCTGCTCGTCGCGCTGCTCGCCGAGGTCGAGAGCTACACGGCCTCGGTCGACCGCGACCTCGTCACCCATGCCTTCTCCTTCGCCGCCGCGGCCCATGAGGGGCAGCAGCGGCGCTCCGGCTCCGACTTCATCGAGCACCCCGCCGGCGTCGCGCGCATCTGCGCCGAGCTGCGGCTCGACGAGCAGACGATCGCAGCCGCGCTCCTCCACGACGTCGTCGAGGACACGGACACCGACATCGAGGACGTGCGCGGGGAGTTCGGCGACGAGATCGCGCGTCTCGTCGAGGGCGTCACCAAGCTGACGAGGATCAGCTTCCAGAGCCGCGAGCAGGCCGAGGCGGAGAACTACCGCAAGATGATCGTCGCGATGTCGGAGGACGTGCGCGTGATCCTGATCAAGCTCGCGGACCGCCTGCACAACATGCGCACGATCGAGTACCTCGGCAAGCAGAAGCAGATACAGAAGGCGAAGGAGACCCTCGAGGTCTACGCCCCGCTCGCGCACCGGCTCGGCATCCATGCGCTGAAGTGGGAGCTCGAGGACCTCGCCTTCCAGACGCTGCATCCGCGCAAGTACGAGGAGATCAAGACGATGGTCGCCGAGCGGCGCACCGACCGCGAGGGCCACGTCGCCGAGGCTGCGGACGTCCTCGCCGTCGAGCTCGACAAGGTCGACATCCCGGCGGAGATCTCCGGGCGGGCGAAGCACTTCTACTCGATCTACGACAAGATGGCGAAGAAGGGCCGTGAGTTCAACGAGATCTACGACCTCACGGCGATGCGCGTGATCGTCGAGCGCGACGGCGAAGAGGGGACGCGCGACTGCTACGGCGCGCTCGGCCTGATCCACTCGCTCTGGAAGCCGATGCCGGGTCGCTTCAAGGACTACGTCGCGATGCCGAAGTTCAACGGCTATCGCTCGCTGCACACGACGGTGATCGGGCCGGAGGGGCGGCCGCTCGAGATCCAGGTGCGCACGCGCGAGATGCAGGAGACGGCAGAGCTCGGCGTCGCCGCGCATTGGGCGTACAAGCGCGGCGGCAAGAGCAGCGCAGACGAAGAATGGCTCGCCTGGGTGAAGCAGCTCATGGACAGCCACGCGGAGGAGTCCGACGCGCGCGAGTTCGTGAAGTCGTTCCGCACCGACCTCTTCGACGAAGAGGTCTTCGTCTTCACGCCGAAAGGGGAGGTGAAGACGCTGCCCGCAGGTGCGACGCCGATCGACTTCGCCTACGCGGTGCACACCGACGTCGGCCACCGCACGGTCGGCGCGAAGGTGAACGGGCGCATCGTGCCGCTCCACTACAAGCTGCGAAACGGCGACCGCGTCGAGATCCTCACCTCGAAGGCCGGCCGCGGCCCGTCCCGCGACTGGCTCTCGCTCGCCGCATCCTCGCGCGCGCGAAACAAGATCCGGCAGTGGTTCTCGCGCGAGCAGAAGGAGGACCTCGAGGCGAAGGGCCGCGAGTCGCTCGAGCACGCGCTCAAGGGCCAGAACCTGCCCTACCGGAAGCTCGCCGGCTCCGCGGTGCTCGCCGGCGTGATCCGCGAGACGGGCTACAAGAAGGCGGAGGACTTCTACCTCGCCCTCGGCTCCGGGAAGCTCACGGCGGCCAGCATCGTCAACAAGGTGCTGCAGCGGCTGAAGACGGAGGAGGTCGCCCAGGAGGAGACCGTCACGCCGCGCAAGAAGCCCCGGGCCCGGGACGCGCTCGCGAGCAACACGTACGGCATCAACGTCGTCGGCGTCGAGGACGTCCTCGTCCGGATCGCGAAGTGCTGCACCCCGGTGCCCGGCGACGAGATCGTCGGTTACATCTCGCTGGGCAAGGGGATCACGATCCACCGCGGCGACTGCCCGAACGTACGGGCCCTGATGCGAAACCCGGAGCGGTTCACGTCGGTCGAGTGGGAGGGCGGCACGACGCAGAGCTTCCGGGTGCAGATCGCCGTCGACTCGTGGGACCGCTCGCGGCTCCTGGAGGACATCGCGCGGACGTTCGCCGAGTACGGCGCGAACATCGTCTCCTACGGCGGCATGGTCGAGGATCAGATGGCGCGGAACTGGTACGTGGCCGAGGTCGGCGACGTCAAGGCGCTGCGCGGGCTGCTCACCTCCCTGCGCAACGTCGAGGGCGTCTTCGACGCATACCGGGTCACCCCGTCGTAGTAGGACGGGATTTCCACGGATGCGGGCCCTTCGGGCCGGTGCGACGCTCGGGGCGAGCTCACGAGGAGGTATGACCATGGACGGGCTCGTGCTCGTCGCGTACGCGTCGAACCACGGGTCGACCCGCGAGGTCGCGGAAACGATCTCCGGCTCGCTCGAAAAGGCGGGCCTCCGGGCGCACCTGCGGCCGGCGGTCGAGGTCGGCGATCTCGACGGCTACGACGCGGTCGTGCTCGGCGCCCCGATCTACATGGGCCGCTGGCAGCGGCATGCGCACGCCTTCCTGCGCCATCACCGCGGCGCGCTCGCCGAGCGCCCGCTCGCGGTGTTCGCGCTCGGGCCGCTCCACGACGACCCGAAGGCGTGGTCGGAGGCGCGCGCACAGCTCGACACGGCGCTCGCCCGGCACGATGTCCAGCCGCGCACGGTCGAGCTCTTCGGCGGCCGGATCGACCCGTCGCATCTGCACTTCCCGTTCTCGAGGATCGCGGCCGGCGACGCCCGGGACTGGGATGCGATCGCGGCGTGGGGCGAGGCCCTGCCCGGGGAGCTCGGGCTGTCGTCGGCGCCCCTGGTCGCATAGCTGAATCGAGGGACGTCCGTTCGCTCACCGCGGGGTACCCCGAACGGGGGATGCTGCGCCTCGTCCCGCTGTTGGAGCCGTACCGTTCCCTCGAACGAGGGATTGGCGCCGTGCTGCCGCCGTTCCCTTGATCAAGGGATCGACCGGGTCGCGCTGTCCGACTAGAACGTGCTTGGGGGAAGTGGGGGCACTGAGGCTGCAGCGCCCGGTCGACGAGGACACGGCCGGGCGCGCGGCTCTCGCCCCTACGGCTCCCAGGGCTCGCCGCCGGTATCCCAGCCGACGAGGCAGTGGCCGGAGACGAGCACGGCGACCCGCTCGAGGAAGGCGGCGTCCTCGGGCGGTGCGCCGTCCACGGCGAGCTCGGCGACGCGAACGCCCTGCCAGACGACAGGCACGTGCGCGCGGGGCTCGCCGGCCGGCACGCCCGCCTCCGGGCCGAGCACGAGCTCGTCGTCCTCGGCGAAGAAGATCCCGGCCCACGCGTAGCCGCCGTGCTCGCGCAGCGCATCGACGACGCGGCAGAGGACGTCGTCGGCGTCGCCGCCCCCGCCGACGATGCGGTCGATCGCCGCGAGTGCATCCGCCCCCGTCATGCCTCGGCGTCGCCGGCCTCGAACGCCTGCACGCGTTTCCGGTAGTCCTCCGGCACGGGCCGGGCACGCCGCTCGGCGAGATCGACGTAGACGAGCGTCTGGTGGGCCGTGACCATCAGCAGGTCGTCCCGCAGGCGGTACGCTGCGAACTCGAACGTCACGCTCGTGCGTCCGACCCGCGCCACGCGGGCGAAGACCTCGATCTCGTCGTCGAAGACCGCCGGCGCGAAATACTCGACGTCGTTGGCCCGCATCACGAAGTCACCGGGTCCCTGCGCATGCAGCAGCCCGAGCAGGCGGTGGTACTCGACGCGGGCGAGGTCGAAATACGGGTTGTAGCGCCCGTAGTAGACGATCCCCTGTGCGTCGGTGTCCGAGAAGCCGACCCGGGTGCGGGCGCTGAGCTTGAACGGCGGCTTCATGCCGCGACCCTAGGGACGCCCGTCGAGCCGGATCGTCCACGGGTCGATCCTGTCGACGCGGAGATGTGTTCCGCTCCACGGATCACGTGCGAGCGTCGCGCGCACGACGTCCTCCGACTCGGCCTCGACCGCGTGCACCACGCGGTCTTCGTCGCCGAGCGGCCCGCCCAGGACGATGAAGCCCGCGTCCACGAGCCCGTCCATGAAGGACGCATGCGCAGGCCAGTCGGACTGAGCCTCCAGCGGCCGCGAGCGATCCCACTGAGGGCCGGAGCGTCGGAGCACGACGAGGAACATCGCCATCCTTCTGTTCTACCGCGGCGTTCCGCGGCTCGTCAACGAAGCGCTGCCCGGCTACGAGCGAATGAGCTCCAGCACCTCGTCGCGCTTGGCTTCCATCAGCTCGCGCGAGCGTGCCTCGAGGTTCAGGCGCAGCAGCGGCTCCGTGTTCGACGGACGGACGTTGAAATGCCAGTCGTCGAAGTCGACCGAGATCCCGTCGAGATGCGAGATCCGGCCGCCTTCGCCGCTGTAGCGCTCCTTCAGCTCCTGCAGCTTCAGCGCCACGTCTGCGACCGGCGTGTTCAGCTCTCCGGTGATGAAGTACGTCTCCCGGAAAGGACGCAGGAGCTCGGAGAGCGGGCGGCCCGCTTTCGAGGCGATCTCGAGCATCAGCAGGAACGGCACGACGCCGGTGTCGGCCTGCGAGAAGTCGCGGAAGTAGTAGTGCCCCGACACCTCGCCGGCGAAGGCCGCATGCTCCTTGCGCATCCGGAGCTTGATGTACGCGTGGCCCACGCGGTTGACGAGCGGCACGCCGCCGGCGCGCTCGATCGTCTCCGGCACGGCCCAGCTGGCGCGGACGTCGTAGATGATCCGGGCCCCCGGCTCCTTCGCCAGCACCGCCTCGGCGAACAGCGCCGTCGCGAAGTCGCCCGGCACGAACTCGCCGGTGTCGTCGACGAAGAAGCAGCGATCGGCGTCGCCGTCGAACGCGACGCCGAGATCGGCGCCCTCCTCGAGCGTCTTCGCCACGATGAGCTCGCGGTTCTCCGGCAGCAGGGGATTCGGCTCGTGGTTCGGGAACGATCCGTCCGGCTCGAAGAAGCAGCGCACGACCCCGACCGGGAGCCGGTCCAGCACGGGCGGGAGCATCGAGCCGGCCATCCCGTTCGCCGCGTCGATGACGACGCGCAGCGGCCGAATCTCGGACACGTCCACGAACGACATCACCCGATCGACGTACGCCGGCCAGATGTCGTAGGGGGTGACCGTCCCCGCCGGACCCGTCCGGTGCCGGGCATCGGCCAGCGCCCGGTCGCGCACGTCGAGCAGCCCCGACTCGCCGCCGACCGGGAGGGCGCCACGCCGGACGATCTTCAACCCCGTGTACTCCTTCGGGTTGTGCGACGCGGTGACGATGATGCCGCCGTCCAGCTCCAGCTCGCCGACGGAGAAGTAGAGCATCTCCGTTCCGATCATCCCGAGGTCGAGCACGTCCGCGCCCGCGTCGGCGGCGCCGCGCATCACCTCGGCCTGCATGCCCGGCCCGGAGAGCCGCATGTCGCGCCCCACCGCGATCCGCTTCGGCTCGAACTGCTCGACGTAGCCGCGGCCGATCGCGTATGCGCCGGCCCCGTCGATCTCCGCCGGATAGAGCCCGCGGACGTCGTACGCCTTGAAGACCCTGGGGTCGAGCACACCGTGATGCTATGGAAACGGCCCCGGTAGCCGCTACCCGTGCGTCTACCATTGACAGGGTGGAGCGCAAGCTGGCCACCGTTCTCTTCGTCGACCTCGTCGCGTCGACGGAGCTCGTCTCCGACGCCGATCCGGAGGTCGTTCGGCGGCGCGTGAGCCGCTTCTTCGACCAGGTCTCGCACTGCATCGTCACGCATGGAGGCACGGTCGAGAAGTTCGCCGGCGATGCCGTGATGGCCGCCTTCGGCATCCCGCTCGCCCACGAGGACGACGCCGAGCGCGCCGTCCGTGCCGGTCTCGCGACGCTGGAGAAGGTGCAGCAGCTCGGGCTCGAGGCCCGCGTCGGGATCGAGTCGGGAGAGGTGGTCGCCGACGACAGCGAGTCCACCTTCGCCACCGGCGAAGCGGTCAACCTCGCCGCCCGCCTCCAGCAGGAGGCGCAACGGGGAGAGATCCTCGTCGGCCCCGGGACCGCGAGCCTCCTTCGCGACCGCGTCGAGCTCGAGCCGGTCGGCCCGCTCGAGCTGCACGGCTGGCGCGAGCCGATCGCCGCGCAACGCGTCCTGTGCGCGGTCGAGCTCGGCGCGCCCGCCCGTCCGCTCGCCGCGCCGCTCGTCGGCCGCGAGTCGGAGCTCGAGCTGCTCGAGAACACGTTCCAGCGCTCCGTCCGCGACCGGCGAGCCGCGCTCTTCACGATCTACGGCGACGTCGGCGTGGGGAAGAGCCGGCTCGCGCGCGAGTTCGCGGCCTCCGTCGAGGGCGCGACCGTACTCTTCGGTCGCTGCCTCCCGTACGGCGAGGGCGTCACGTATTGGCCGCTCGCCGAGATGGTGAAGGCGTCCGCCGGCATCAGCGACGACGATCCGCTCGACGAGGCGCAGGAGAAGCTGCGGGCCTGCTGCGAGGACGAGGCCGTCGCGGATCTGCTCGGCCTCGCCGTCGGGGTGCTCGAGGCGGTCGAGGGCGAGCGCAACGTGCAGGAGATCGCGTGGGCCGCTCGCGCCTGGGCGGAGCAGCTTGCGCAGGCGCAGCCGCTCGTGCTCGTGTTCGAGGACGTCCACTGGGGCGAGGAGCCGCTGCTCGACCTGATCGAGCACCTGGCGGCGTGGGTGCGCGAGGCACCGCTGCTCCTGCTCTGCATCGCGCGCTCCGAGCTGCTCGACGTCCGCCCGACGTGGGGCGGCGGCCGCGTCCGCTCGACGGCGATCGAGCTCGAGGGGCTCCAGCCGGACGAGAGCGAGGCGCTGGTCGAGGCCCTGACCCGCGAGCTCGAGGTGCCCGTCGACATCGAGGCCGTGCTCGCCAAGACCGAGGGCAACCCGCTCTTCGTCGAGGAGACGATCAGGATGCTCGTCGAGCGGCCGCGCGGCGGGGCCGAACGGATCCCCGACACCCTCCAGGCGTTGATCGCCGCGCGCATCGACCGGCTGCCGGTCGCGCAGCGGGTCCTGCTCCAACGCGCCGCCGTGATGGGGCGGATCTTCATGGGCGGCGCGCTCTCCCACCTCTCGCCGGAGATCGCGAACGCCGGCGACGCGCTCGACGAGCTGCTGCTGCGCGACCTGCTCGTCCGCGAGCCGCGCGCGACGATCAGCGGCGAGGAGGCGTTCAAGTTCAAGCACGTGCTCATCCGCGAGGTGGCGTACTCCGGGCTCGCCAAGAGCGCGCGGGCAGACCTCCACCGTGGCTTCGCAGGCTGGCTCGCCGCACGGGCGGGCGACGAGCTCGTCGAGATCCGCGCCTTCCATCTCGACCAGGCGGCGGGCCTGCTCTGCGAGCTCGACGGCGCGGCGCCCGCCGATCTCGGCGAGGAGGCCGCGGAAGCGCTCACGCACGCAGCCCGGCGCGCGATGTCGCGCGAGGCCTACCGGAGCGCGCGCAAGCTCCTCCTTCGGGCGGTAGAGCTCGCACCGACGCTCGAGCGCCGCTACCTCGCCGGGCGGGCGGCATGGCGGCTCAACGACATGACCGCGGTGGTCGTCGAGATGAAGGAGGTGGCCGTGGCGGCGCGCGCCGCGGGCGAGCGCCGGCTCGAAGGCCGCGCGCTTACCGCGCTCGCCGAAGGGACGCTGCACCACGCCGCCGACGCCGTCACCGCGCAGCGGCTCGTCGAGGAAGCGGTCGACGTGCTGCGCGACGAGCCGCCCGAGATTCGCTTCGAGCCCCTCTGGGCCGCGGCGCAGGTTGCGTCCTGGGTCGGCAACGGCGGCGCCTTCGAGCGCTGGGCGAAGCTCGCGCTCGAGGCCGCGCGCGCTGCGGAGCGCAAGGATCTCGAGGCGGTGGTCACGCACGGCCTCGCGAGCGCCTACCTCATGCGGCTCGAGCTCGACGAGGCGGCTCCGCTCGTGGCGCGTGCGGGAGAGCTCGCCGAGGCCAGCGGCAGCATCCTCGGACGGGCGTCGTCGATCAGCGTCCGCGGCTGGCTCGACCTGCTCAGCGAGCGCCCGGCCGAGGCGGAGGCGGCCTTCAAGGCTGCGCGCGAGCTCTACGCCGAGACCGGCAACACGACGCGTGAGGCGGTGGTGACGATGATGATCGCCCGAGCCGCGCTCGCCGAGGGCGATCTCGGCCGCACGGAGAAGCTGCTGCGCGACGCCGTGCGGACGCTGAAGGGGCTCCACGATCGCGGGTCGCTGTGCGAGGCGCAGCGCCTGCTCGCGATGGTGCTCGTGCGCAGGGGACGGCTCGACGAGGGGGAGCGTTTCGCGCTCGAGGCGCGCGAGACGGTGGGACCCGAGGATCGCGTCTCGCTCTCGACGACGAAGCTCGCGCTCGGTGTCGTCCGCGCCGCACAGGGGCGCGACGGCGAGGCGGAGGCGCTGCTGGGCGAGGCCGCCGACGCGCTCGCCGCGTCCGGGTTGCGTGCGCCCGAGCGGGAGGTGCTCCAGCACCTGATCGAGTTCCTGCGCGAGCGGGGCCGCGACGACGAGGCGGCGGCCTACGAGGCGCGCTTTACCGAGCTCTCGGCGAGCAGTATCGCGCCGATCGTCTGAGTCGACGCGTCGTCCGGCGACTCGCTGATCACGGTCGCGGGCCGCTCGAAGCGGGCGAGAGCGTCGCGCAGCGGCTCTGCGCGGAGCGTTCCCTCGCCGTACGGCAGATGCCTCGTCTCATTCCGGTTCGCGTACGCGATATCGGAGAAATGGATGTGGAACGGCACGTCGGGTGGTAGCAGCGCGTCCACGCGGGCGAGCGGCGCCGCGAAGGCGTCGACCTCCGTGAGCGCGCCGTCGCTCGTTGCATGCATGTGCGCGAAGTCGAGCACCGGGCGGACGAAGTCCGCTCCTGTCGCGATCTCGAGCACGTCGTCGACGCTCCCGAGGTCGCGCACGCGGCCCATCACCTCGACGCCGAAGGGGACGAGGCGGTCCTTCGCCTCGAGGCGCGCGCGCAGGTCGCCGAGCTGGTCGACGACGTCCGCGATCGCCTGCTCGCGCCCGCGGCCGAGGAGGAAGCCGGGGTGGACGACGATCAGCCCGGCACCCGCCGCCTTCGCGATGCCGGCGGTGTGGTCGAGCATCCCGAGCGCCATGTTGAACTTCTTGCCGCGGTCGGCGTGGCCCATGAACGCGGCCAGGGGCGCGTGCACCGAGAGCGCGACATCGGCCGCTCGCAGCGCCGCCCCGAGCTGCGGCGCGGCGTCGTAGTCGAGCCAGAAGCCGCCGGCGAAGCCGATCTCACAGGCGGTGTACCCGGCGGCGGCGAGCACCGCCGCGGCCGCGGCGAACGTCTCGGCCTCGGGAAGCCCGGAAGGCCCGAATCGCGTCGCTCCCATGGGCGGAGCGTACGCGCAAAGGTTCCGTCCGACCCTCTCTCTACGTTTTCGGCATGGCCAAGCACCCCTCGCGGATCGACCTTCTCGAGCTCGACATCGACCTCCGCCTGACCGACCTCTGGCGCGAGGCCGCCGACATCTCGGAGTGGAATCTCGACGTCGTCGCCGCCTTCATGCGGGCCGCGTACGGCAAGGGCTACTGCGACGCCCTCACCGAGGAATCGCCCGGCTCGCTCTGTCACGACCACGGCTACCGCGTTCCGGGCCGCCGCGTCCAGGCGACCGAGCCAAGACCTTCTTAACCTCTGCCGAAGAAGCCGGCGGTAAGATGCCGCCGTGAAGCGGAGCCCGGCCCGCCTCGTCATCGCGCTCTCGGTGGCCGCTGTCCTCGCGGTCTTCATCCTCTACACCGCGATCGCGGGCGGCGCGACGACCCAGCTCTCGCCGAGCGCGCTCGCGGACAACACCGGCCACGTCGCGCTCGTCGGCATGGTCGTCGGCCGGCCGAGCGGCGACTCCCACAGCCCGGCAGGCCTGCGCTTCCAGCTGAAGGACGTGAGCGGCCCGTCGACCGCCCGGGTGCTCGTCGACTACCACGGGAGCGTTCCCGACCTGTTCAAGCCGAGCGCCCACGTCGTGCTCAGCGGCCGGCTCCGCAACGGGATCTTCGTCGGCGACGACGGCTCGCTCGTGACGAAGTGCCCCTCGAAGTACGCGCCGGCGAAGAGCAAGAAGACGTAGCTTGGCCGCGCTCGGCCGCGTCGCGCTCCTTCTGAGCTTCGCCCTCGTCGCGTACGCGCTCGCGGCCGGCTCGTTCGCCGCGTACACGCGCCGGCGCCGGCTCGCGCTGTCGGCCCAGAACGCGCTGCTCGCGGCGTTCGGGACGACCCTCGTGGCCGCGGGCGTGCTGCTCGCGGCACTTGCGCGTCACGACTTCTCGTTCGTCTACGTCGCCTCGCACACGAGCCGCTCGCTACCGCTCGGCTACACGCTCTCCGCCTTCTGGGGTGGCCAGGAGGGCTCGCTGCTGCTCTGGCTCCTGATCCTCAGCGGCTATTCGGCGCTGGCGGTGTGGCTGAACCGCCGCTCGCGCCAGCTGATCACCTGGGTCGTGCCGGTGCTCGGCGGCGTCGCGACCTTCTTCGCGTTCATGCTCTGCTTCGTCTCGAGCCCGTTCGACCAGGCGGTGGCGCCGGCCGACGGGGCGGGGATGGTGGCGAGCCTGCAGAACCCGTACATGCTCGCGCACCCGCCGATGCTCTACCTCGGCTACGTCGGGCTGACGATCCCGTTCGCCTTCGCGATGGGCGCGCTCCTCTCCGGCCGCACCGACGAGCGCTGGATCGTCGCGACGCGCCGCTGGACGCTCGCCGCCTGGACGTTCCTCGGCGTCGGCCAGCTGCTCGGCGCGCACTGGGCGTACGTCGAGATCGGCTGGGGCGGCTACTACGCGTGGGACCCGGTCGAGAACGCGGCCCTGATGCCGTGGCTCGCCGCGACCGCGTTCCTCCACTCGGTGATGATCCAGGAGAAGCGCGGGATGCTGAAGGTCTGGAACATGGTGCTCGTCGCGCTCGCGTTCAACCTCTCGATCCTCGGCACCTTCCTCACGCGCTCGGGCGTCGTCAACTCGATCCACTCCTTCTCGCAGAGCTCGATCGGCGGCTGGTTCCTCGGCTTCATCGTCGTCTGCGTCCTCTTCTCCGTCGCGATCATCTACCTGCGCCTGCCGCTGCTGCGCGCGCGCACGAAGCTCGAGTCGCTCGTCTCGCGCGAAGCCACGTTCCTCTACAACAACCTCCTGCTCGTCGCGCTCGCGCTCACGATCCTCTGGGGCGTCATGTACCCGTTGCTGACCCAGGCGGTGAACGGCGAGACGCGCTCGGTGTCCAAGCCGTACTACGACTTCTTCCTGCACAGCTTCGGACTGCCGCTCCTGCTGCTGATGGGAATCGGGCCGCTTGTCGCGTGGCGACGGGCGTCGCTGCGGGCGCTCGGGAAGACGTTCGTCATCCCGGCCGTCACCGCTCTCGTCACCGGTGTCGCGCTCATCGCGGTCGGCCTCGGCAGTTCGACGCCGGGCCTGCTCGCCTACACGTTCTCCGCGTTCGTGCTGGCGTCGATCGTGCTGGAGTTCGTGCGCGGTACGCGCGCCACCGGCTCGCTCAGGCGCCTCGTCGCGAAGAACCGGCGCCGCTACGGCGGCTACGTCGTGCACGCGTCCGTGCTCCTGCTCGCGATCGGAGTCGCAGGCTCGAGCGCGTACCAGACGATCCGCGAGAGCGGCCTGAAGCCGGGCCAGTCGATGGAGGTCGCCGGCTACACGCTCACGTACCGGTCGCTCGAGAACACGCAGCAGTCGAACTCGCAGACGACGAGCGCGACGGTCGACGTCTACCGCGGCGGCTCGCACCTGTCGACGTTGCACCCGGGAAAGAGCTTCTTCCCGGTCGAGCAGGACTTCGGCAACGACGTCGCGATCTACCACGACCCTCGCAACCTCGGTGACGTGTTCACGATCGCCGACCAGTTCGACAAGAACGGGACGCTCTTCCTCAAGGTGCTCGTGAAGCCGCTCGTGAACCTCGTCTGGGCGGCCGGCTTCCTGTTCGTCTTCGGGTCGCTCGTCGCTCTTTGGCCTGACGCGGTCGAGCAGCGCCGGCTTGCCGAGCGCTACGAGCCGGGCGCCGCCGTCGCGAGGGGCTGATGGCGCTCGCGCTCGCTCTCGGCGCCGTGCTCGCCACCCTCGTCGTCGTGTTCGTCGCGCGCCCGTTCCTGCGCGAGCCCGCGCCTGCGAGCGACCGCCTCGACGAGCCGGGCGCGGCCGAGCGGTTGCGCCTCGAGCTGCTCGAGTCGCGTGACCGGGCACTGGCGGCGCTCAAGGAGCTCGAGTTCGACCACCGCACCGGGAAGGTCACGGACGACGACTACCGAGAGCAGCTCGGGCCGCTGCGGCGGCGCGCAGCGGAGACCCTGCGAGCACTCGAACCGCGGGCGGAGGCCCGGCCGGAGCGCATCGGCAGCGGCCGGTAGCGCGCGGGAGGGACGCTCGTGCGCCCGCCGAACGTGTCCGCGATGGCGCGCCGCGTCCTGCTCCTGCTTGTCCTCGGGCTGGGGCTCGCGACACCCGCCTTCGCCGGTGACGGTCTAGGCCAGCAGAAGGCGAACCTCGATGCGAAGCTCGCGGCGGTCCAGGCGAAGATCGCGCAGGAGCATGCGCGCGAGTCGCAGCTCGACACGCAGATCGGCGGGCTCACGGCGCAGATCCATTCGCTCGAGGCGCGCGTCGGAGACGTGTCGAGCAAGCTGACGGCGCTGCAGGCCGATGTCGCGCTGCATCGGCGGCGGCTTGCCAAGCTCGACGAGCTGTACCGCCTGCAAACGATCCGCTTCCGCAACCTTCGGCACGACTACACGATCTCGGTGCAGCGGCTCGACCAGCGGCTCGTCGTCATCTACAAGCAGGCAAGCCCGTCGACGATCGACGTCCTCCTCGCCGCGCGCAGCTTCCAGGACGTCATCGACGAGTTCGACTATCTCGGTGCGATCGCAGGACAGGACAAGAGGATCGCGACCCAGGTGGCGACGGCGAAGCTCGCGGTCGCGCAGGCGCGGGCGCGGACGGCGGCGGTGCGAAACGGGCTGCAGCAGGAGACGCGCGTGATCGACGCGCGTGCACAGCAGCAGGCGATCCTCCGCGGCGAGCTGCTCACGAGCCGGAACGGCCTGGCGAGCGCGCGCGCAGCGAAGTCGCACGCGCTCGTCATCACGAAGGCCCAGGAGCAGTCCGAGATCCAGGAGTCGCAGGCGATCCAGGCGGCGAGCGCCGCGATCGCGGCGAAGATCCAGGCGGACGATGGCGACGGCTCGGGCGGAACAGCCGCGTCGCCGTCGGCGGCCGGCCTGATCTGGCCGGTGTCCGGCCCGATCACGAGCCCGTTCGGGATGCGCTGGGGGACGCTCCACCCCGGCATCGACATCGGCGTCCCCACCGGCACGCCGATCCACGCGGCCGCCGCCGGCACCGTCATCTACTGCGGCTGGGAGGAGGGGTACGGCAACCTCGTCGTGATCGACCACCACAACGGGATCGCGACGGCATACGGCCACCAGTCGCGGGTTGCCGTGAGCTGCGGCGAGGACGTCACGCAGGGGCAGGTGATCGGCTATTCGGGGTGCACCGGCTTCTGCACGGGGCCGCATGTGCACTTCGAGGTCAGGGTCAACGGAACGCCGGTCGATCCGTTGGCGTATCTCCCGTAGCGCGTACAGTCTGCGACGTCTGGTCGAGCCGCACCAGGCGCAGATCCGGGAGCTGGCGCCAGCGCTCGTCGAGGTCGAAGCCGTAGCCGACGAACAGCTCGTCCGGCACGACGAAGCCGACGTAGCGGACGGGCAGGTCTTCGACCAGGCGGCGATAGGGGCGGTCCAGCAGCGTGACCGCCGCGATCGAGCGCGGCTTCCGCAGCTCGAACGTCCGCACGAGGTAGTTGAGGGTGAGCCCGGTGTCGATCACGTCCTCGACGACGAGGACGTCGCGGTCGAGGACGTCGGCGTCGAGATCCTTGAGCACGCGGATCTGCTCGTGGCCGCCCATGTGCGCGCTGCCGTAGCCGGCGAGCTCGACGAAGTCGAGCGCGTGCAGGATCGGGGTCGCGCGCGAGAGGTCTGCGAGGAAGACGAAGCTCGCCTTCAGCGAGCCGACGAGGATCGGCTCCCGGCCCGCATAGTCCCGGGCGATCTCGGACCCGAGCTCGCGCACACGCGCGGCGAGCTCGTCGGCCGACAGGTAGACCTCCCCGATGCGCGGGTCCGCGGCGACGCTCCTACACCTACGAGGCGAGGTCGAGATGGAAGTGCTGTGCGAGCCGTTCCAGGTCTCGCTTGTAGAAGAGCTTGATCTTGACCTCGGGATAGCGTTCACGCAGCTTTCGGAGCTTCCGGTTCTTGCGGGTCACGAGCGATTGCTTCATCACGGTGATCTCGACGTAGAGGTCCTGCTCGGGGAGGTAGAAGTCCGGCGCGAAGGCTTCGGCGACGCGCCCGTCACCGTCCTCCTCGAGGACGAACGTCGTCGGCTCGTACAGCCACGGCACGCCGTAGTAGTCGAGCACCTTCGCGCACTCGAGCTCCGCCTGGCTGGCGAAACGCGGCGGCTCGGTGCCCCGATATACCTGGAACACAGGGGTGTCGAGCCCCATCCGGAAGGACGGTAGCGGGAGCGTCGGACGGCCCCGCCGCGTCTCGAGATCGGGATCGTGGTGAAGTGGTAAACAAGAGGCTGATGGCACGCCTCAGCCTCGTTCCCCAGAAGCGCGAGTTCTTCGACCTCTACAACCGGGCCGCCGCGAACGCGGTCGCGATCGCGCAGGCCCTGATCCTCCTGCTCGAGCGCTTCCCGGAGGAGAGCGGCAGGCGGGCTCGCGAGATCAAGGAGCTCGAGCACGAGGGCGACCGGCTCACCCACGAGGTCGTCGACTTGCTCAACCGGACGTTCGTGACCCCTTTCGACCGGGACGACATGTACCGGCTCGCCGGCGTACTCGACGACATCTGCGACCACATCGACGAGGCGGCCGGGAAGGTCGTCGACTACGGCGTGCGCGACGTCCGCGAGCAGGCACGACGCCAGGCGGACATCATCCACCGCTCGGCGAAGAAGCTCCTCGAGGCGATCAACCGGCTCGAGGGCTTCAAGGACTCCCGCCGGCAGCTGATCGAGCTGCGCGAGCTCGAGGACGAGGGCGATCGCATCTCGCACGAGGCCATCGCCGAGCTGTTCACGGGGAAGGTCGACGCGCTCACGCTCGTCCGCTGGAAGGACATCCACGAGCAGCTCGAGGAAGCGGTCGACGCCTGCGAGAACGCGGCCGACGTGCTCGAAGCGATCCTCGTGAAGAACCGCTGAGGCGGGGTGAGCGGCTCGCTGCTGCTAGCGGTCGTCATCGTCGCCGGTCTCGGCTTCGACTTCACGAACGGCTTCCACGACACGGCGAACTACATAGCGACGTGGGTCGGCACGCGCGCGCTAGCACCGCGGCCCGCGGTCGCCGTGTCGGCGACGGCGAACCTCGCCGGCGCATTCGTGACGACCGCCGTGGCGAAGACGGTCGGGCAGGGGATCATCGACACCCGCCTCGCCACGAACAAGACCGTGCTCGCCGCACTGTTCGGCGCCACGGCATGGAACCTCGTCACGTGGCGGCTGGGACTGCCGTCGAGCTCGACGCACGCCCTCATCGGCGGGCTCGCCGGCGCCGCACTCGTGCAGTCCGGCTCCCACGGTGTGCTGTGGCACGGCATCTGGGAGAAGGTCGTGCTGCCCGGAGCCGTCTCGCCGGTGGTCGGCTTCGCCGTCGCGTTCCTCCTGGTCGTGCTCATCTACCGGCTGTTCGCATGGCTCACGCCCGGTGTCGCGAGCCGGAGCTTCCGCTACGGGCAGCTTCTGTCCGGGACGTGGGTGGCGTTCACGCACGGTGCGAACGACGCGCAGAAGACGATGGGGGTGATCGCGCTCGCGCTGTACACGAACGGCAACATCTCGCATTTCTACATCCCGGTCTGGGTGAAGGTGGCGGCCGGTCTGACGATCGCCGCCGGCACCTACGCGGGCGGCTGGCGGATCATCCGTACGCTCGGCCAGCGCATCTACAAGCTCCAACCGGAGCACGGGTTCGCCGCCCAGATCGCTGCCGGGTCGACGCTGTACGTGGGCACGCGGTTCGGCTTCCCGATCTCGACCACGCACGTCGTCACGGGCTCCGTGATGGGCGCGGGGGCCACCCGGCGATTCTCGGCCGTCAAGTGGGGCGTCGCCGGCAACATCCTCGTCGCCTGGCTCCTGACGCTGCCCGCCGCCGCCCTCGTCGCCGCGGCGCTCTATTACCCCGTTCATGCCGTGTTCTAGTGTTGCGGCATGCCCTCGACGAGCGAGCGACCGTTCACCATCGTCCAGCTGTCCGACCTCCATTGCGGGCAGCAGTTCTTCCTGCCGAACCTGCTCGAGCGGGCCGTCGCCGAGGTGAACGACCTCGCCCCGGACGTCGTCGTCGTCTCCGGCGACCTCACGTCCCACGGATTCAAGGACGAGTACGCGCTCGCGAAGAGGTACCTCGATGCGATCGAGTGCGAGTCGATGGTCGTGATCCCGGGCAACCACGACTCGCGCAACGTCGGCTACGTCCACTTCGAAGAGCTCTTCGGCGAGCGGAACTCCGTGCTGCGGCTCGGAGCCGCGACGATCGTGGCGGTCGACTCGACGGAGCCGGATCTCGACAACGGGCAGATCGGCCGCGGCCGCTACCGGTGGATCGAAGAGCAGTTCGCGGTGCCGGCCGACCTCCGCGTGTTCGTCCTCCACCATCATCTGCTTCCGGTGCCGGGCACGGGCCGCGAGCGGAACATCGTCAACGACGCCGGTGACGCGCTGGAATGCCTTCAGCGCGCCGGCGTCGACCTCGTCCTCTGCGGGCACAAGCACGTGCCGTACGCCTGGCGTCTGGAGGATCTGTTCGTCGTGAACGCGGGCACGGTCTCCTCCTCGCGGCTGAGAGGGCACGGCCGTCCCTGCTACAACCTCGTCGAGGTCTCCGGCAGGCATGTCGACGTCTGGCGCAGGTACCCGTTCCACGAGCAGGAGCGGATCATTCAGTTCTCGACGGATTCGAAGACGTTCGAGAAGTACACGGCGCGCATCGAGGGCGAGGTGACCTCCCGGTGAGGGCGCTCGTGCTCGTCGACGGCGAGCACTACGCGCCGGTGGTACGCGACGCGCTCGCAGCGCTGCCGTACGAGGTCGCCGGGGCGCTGCTCGTCGGCGGCACGGAGAAGCTGCGCGGCGGCGACGACTACGGCGTGCCGCTCGTGACGGAACTCGACGAGGTGGGGGTCGACATCGTCGTCGACCTCTCCGACGAGCCGGTGCTCGGCCCCCGCGAGCGCTTCCTCTGGGCATCGCGGGCGCTCGCGCTGGGGCTGCCGTACGTCGGCGCGGATTTCCGCTTCGAGCCTCCCGTGCTGCACGAGGCGCCCGTGCCGTCGCTCGCCGTGATCGGAACCGGCAAGCGTGTCGGCAAGACGGCGGTCACCGGCCACGTCGCGCGCCGGCTCGCGCGTGACCGTGACGTCGTCGTCGTCTCGATGGGGCGCGGAGGTCCGGCCGAGCCCGAGGTGCGGCGGACGGCGCCGACCCTGGATGACCTCGTCGCACTCGCGCGCGCCGGTCGCCATGCCGCCTCGGACTACCTCGAGACGGCGGTCTTCGCCGGCGTGCCGACGGTCGGCTGCCGCAGGGCCGGAGGCGGCCTCGCCGGCGCAACCGTCGACTCGAACGTGCTCGAGGGCGTGCACGCCGCCGCGGCGCTCGAGCCGGACCTGCTCGTGCTCGACGGGAGCGGCGCCGCGCTGCCGCCGATCGCCGCGCACGCGCGGATCCTCGTCACCAACGCCGACCACGACGTCCGCGAAGGGCTCAACGCCTATCGCGTGCTCCTCTCCGACCTCGTCGTCGACACCGGCGGTGCCGACCACGGGGCGATCCGGGAGATCAAGGACGTCCCGGTCGTCCGCGCCGAGCTGCGCCTGCGCCCGGCCGAGCCTCTCCGCGGCCGCCGCACCGCGATCTTCACCACGGGCGGGGCGCCGACCGGCCATCTCGACGCCGACGTCGTCCACGTTTCGCGCAACCTCGCCCGGCGCGCCCTGCTGCGGGCGGAGCTCGACGGGGTGCACGCGGAGGTCTACCTCGTCGAGCTGAAGGCAGCCGCGATCGATGTCGTCGCCGAGGTCGCGCTCGCGCGCGGCGTCGAGGTCGTCCTCGCGGCAAACGACGTCGTCGCAAACGGCCTCGACGAGCTCCTGCCCGGCCTCGTTCCCGTGCCGGTCCGAGCATGACGCAGCCGCGACGGATCATGCCGTTGCCGCTCGGCGGCGAGCACGGCCTGCCGTACTCGCGCGGTCTGATGGCGCGTGCGCTGATGGCGGTCGGCGTCGCGCCCGATCGTGCCTACGCGCTCGCGCGGCGGGCGGCCGACGAGCTCGCGGTGCGCGGCACCGACGTCATGGAGCTCGAGCGCCTCGGCGAGCTTGCCGTCGAGAGTCTCGGAGAAACCGAAGGGAGCGAGGCGGTGCGACAGCTGCGCCGCTACCAGGAGCTGCGAGAGCTCGAGCTGCCGCTCGTCATCCTCGTCGGCGGTGCAACCGGGACCGGCAAGTCGACCGTCGCCACCGAGATCGCCTACCGCCTCGGCATCACGCGCGTCACCTCGACCGACTTCGTCCGCGAGACGATGCGCGCGTTCTTCTCG
>Ga0187777_10000793_pt1 | contig 20791 bp, 20 predicted proteins | sample 1015_Q2_SP5_10_M_FD_132416 | JGI IMG/M metagenome (GOLD analysis project Ga0187777, IMG submission 132416) | Tropical peat soil microbial communities from peatlands in Department of Meta, Colombia - 1015_Q2_SP5_10_MG | ecosystem: Environmental > Terrestrial > Soil > Wetlands > Peat | place... | reverse complement strand
GTCGACGGATCCCGCTGAACTCGCCGAGATGGGCTGCAGCCGCCGAGAGAGCCACCCCGCAGGCCTTCGCGGCACTCAGAGCAGCGAGTGCGTTGGCCACATTATGCAGCCCTGGAACTTTCAGGTCGACCTCAACAGTCTCGCCGGTCGCGCGCGCCTTCACCTGGAACACGATTCCACCTGGCGACTGAATCGGCTCAGAAGCAAGAAGGTCTGCCTGCGCAGAAGTCAGACTGTAGGTGATCGCTTGTCCTTGCTTCAGACCATGCAGAAATGCCGCGGTTTCCGGGTTATCGAGATTCAATACCACCGTCTCCGCCTTGGCAATGAAACCGCCGAAAAGCGTACGTAACTCGTCCAGCGATTTATGGTCCAAGGAGATGTTGTTCAGGACAGCCACGCGGGGCTCGAAATGCGCAATCGAGCCATCACTCTCGTCCACTTCACTGACGAAAATCTCGCCCTCGCCAATCCTGGCGCTGGCAAAAGGCGAGCCAGCATCAATGAAATTCTTCATATCCGCGCCATTCATGATCGTTGGACTTTTTCCAGCACAGTGCAGGATCCAGCCCAGCATACCGACCGTGGTGGACTTACCGCTCGTGCCAGCGACACCGATGCCGAAGGCGGCAAAGTTGAAGAGTTCGGCGAGAAGCTTCGCGCGAGTGGTGACGGCAGCGCCAATGCGGCGCGCGGCCTGCACATCGGGAATCGTCTCCTCGACAGCAGCGGACGTCACCAAGATCTGACTGGCCCGGATAACTCCACTGCCATCCTGGGGATGGAGACGCACACCACGTGCACGCAAAAAATCAAATCTTTCGGTCTGGCGTCCCTGATCGAGCGTCCGGTCAGAACCCTCGACCAGTCCACCCCTCGCTTTGACGATCAAAGCGAGCGGGGTCATGCCACTACCGCCAATGCCGCAAAAAAAGTAATCTCCAACTTGGGACATTGGCAAAATCTAGAAGGGTTGCCGGTGAGGTGCAACGCAGGCTGGGCGCTTGGATGAGCAAAGAAAGGTGCAGGATCGGCGTCGTCGCACCGGCGTCATGCATGTCGCCGGAAGTTGCCGAGAGGGTGCCGGCCTTGGCCAGATCGCTTTACCCGGACAGACCGCCTGAGATCGTCTTCCACCCGCAGTGCTTCGCTTCACACGGACATTTCGCCGGCGATGACGAAACGCGCGCACAGGCCTTCCTCGACACCGCCAATGACGACAACTACGACGCCGTGTGGTTCGCGCGTGGCGGTTACGGCTCTTGCCGCGTCGTGGAAGCGATCATGTGCAGGTTGACGGAGCCGTCCAGACGAAAAGCCTACGTTGGCTACAGTGACACTGGTGTCCTGCTCGCGGCCTTGTACCGGGCTGGGTTCCAAGCCGTTGCGCATGGTCCGGTGGCGCAGGACATCCTCCGGGACGGGGGAGACGCAGCGGCTGGGCGAGCGCTCGCCTGGATGGTCGACCGGTCGCCAGAGGCGTTGGAGCCCACGGTAAGTCGTGTGAAGATGACAGCAGCATTCAACATGACGGTTCTTAGCCATTTACTTGGCACGGCGCTGCAACCCGACCTCGACGGGCATGTGCTCATGTTGGAAGAGGTGGGCGAGGCAATGTACAGGATTGATAGGTCGCTGTTCCACATTACCAGTAACGCCGGCATCAGGCGGGTGTCGGGCGTCATGCTTGGCCGTTGCAGCAACATCACCCCGAACGAACCCGATTTCGGAATGAACGAAGAAGAGATTGCCCGTTACTGGTGCCAGAGGTCCGGGATTCCATGGTTGGGGCGTGCTGATATCGGGCATGACACCAACAACAAGATCGTTCCTTTCGGGACGAGCGGCGAGTTAGGTCGATCGCACCATCGGGGGTAAAAAGCCGGCAGGCCTCCTCTCGCGCCTACAGGGCGGCCATTCCGCTTTTGGTTAGCCAATCGGCAAAAATGGCAGCCGTTTCGTCTATCACATCCTCATCCGTGCGACCCGATCGCTTTGGTACATGGAATGAGTGGTCGGCTTCGTCGATGATGTGAAGCGTCGCCGGGGCGCTGAGCTTTTGGGTGACACTTTTGATGAGCGGCGCCTCCGCGAGTTTGTCTTTACCCCCCTGCAGGAACAGCATCGGAATCGTTATGTCAGTGAGGTGTTCTGCCCTTTCGGTGGACGGCTTGCCCGCGCCATGGAGCGGGAAGCCAAAGAACGCTAGCCCGCTGACATACGGTAACGGGGATGCGGCCTGGGCTTGCGACGTCATGCGGCCGCCGAACGACTTGCCTCCGGCAATAAGTACCAAGCTCGGGCAGCGGCGCTTTGCCTCATCGACGGCCGCGCGGACCGTCGCCTGAGCAACCGTCGGATGATCCGGGCGCCTCGAACGCGCTTCCATGTACGGGAATTGATAGCGCAGGCTTGCGATACGGCGACCGAATAGTGCCTTCGCCACTTTCTCCATAAATGGATGGCCCATGCCGGCCCCTGCCCCATGCGCGAAGACGAAGCACGCCACAGGATTACCTGGCGTTGCGAACAGCGCCGATACCGAGCGTTGGGCGTCAACATCAAAACGAAAGCTTTCCATATGCAAAATCTCGCGGCGTGGCCAAGACAAGCCTTAGCAAACTGCAAAGCCTTGCCGTCATATAACCTGCCCGACATCGTTTATCTCTGCGTCATGTGACAACAATGACGCGATCTATAGAATGCCGTTATGCGACAGTCATTGAGACTTCATCCGGACTCGCAAGGCTCCGCGGTGACAGGCATTGAAGTGGAGGTTGTGTGTCCGCGCGCCGACAGTTTGATATTGTCCTACACCGTGATCGGCAAAATCAGCGAAGTTCGCATGGCAACCGGTGTGCGGTCGGCGCGCAGCGATGAGCTTTGGCGGCATACCTGTTTCGAGGCGTTTGTTCGCGCTTCATCCGAGGCGGGTTATTACGAATTCAACTTTGCGCCTTCGACGCAATGGGCGGCATATCAGTTCACCGGTTATCGGAGCGGAATGCGTGTGGCGGCCGAGATCAGCGCGCCTCTCATCGAAGTGCGGTCGAGCCCCGATTGCTATGTGTTGCAGGCCTCACTGGAGTTGGAACGCTTGTTGAGTCTGCCACGTAAGGCATTATGGGACCTGGGTTTGTCGGCGTTGATAGAAGACAAGAACGGCCATAAGTCATATTGGGCACTGGCGCATCCGCCCGGGAAGCCGGACTTCCATCACGCGGACTGTTTTGCGTATAAGTTTTCTCCCGTCGTGCAACCATGAAATTTGGCATCGATCGACTCATCGCGGAACCTGCTTTGCGCGCGCCACTGTCGGGAAGGCGTGTGGCATTGCTTGGGCATCCCGCTTCCGTCACCAAAGATCTGACGCACGCGCTGGATGCGCTGACTGCGTGTGCCGATATAAAGATCAGCGCGGCCTTCGGTCCGCAGCATGGTCTCCGAGGCGACAAGCAAGACAACATGATCGAATCGCCCGACTTCAACGATCCGGTGCATGGCATTCCTGTCTTCAGCCTCTATGGGAAGGCGCGCAAGCCGACGGATGCGATGCTGGATGCATTCGATGTGATCCTCGTCGATCTGCAGGATCTGGGTTGTCGGATCTATACGTTCATCACGACATTGCGTTATGTCCTCGAAGCTGCGTCGCAACATCAGAAGATCGTTTGGGTGCTCGATCGGCCGAATCCCGTGGGCCGGCCCGTTGAAGGTTTAACGCTTCAGGCTGGCTGGGAAAGCTTCGTCGGCGCGGGACCGCTGCCGATGCGCCATGGACTTACGCTCGGCGAGCTGGGTCTGTGGTTCATCAAGACGCTTAAGCTCGATGTCGAGTATCGAGTGGTCGAGATGCAAGATTGGCAGCCCGATGCCGCGCCGGGGTTCGGCTGGCCGTTGGAGGCGCGCACGTGGATCAATCCCAGTCCAAACGCACCGAATTTGTGGATGGCTCGCGCCTATGCCGGGACGGTGATGCTCGAAGGCACAACGCTTTCGGAAGGACGAGGCACCACTCGACCGCTCGAGCAGTTCGGCGCTCCCGATATCGACGCGCGCGCCGTCATAAAGCAAATGGAGACGCTCGCCCCGCGATGGCTCGATGGTTGCCGCTTACGCGAGTGTTGGTTCGAACCCACTTTTCATAAGCACGTGGGCAAACTTTGTCATGGCATGCAGATACATACGGAAGGTTCCGGATACGCCCACCACCTGTTCAAGCCTTGGCGAGTTCAGGCGCTCGCCTTCAAGGCGATCCGCCACTTGTACCCAGATTATCCGCTTTGGCGCGATTTCGCCTACGAATACGAGCAAGGCAAACTACCCATTGATGTCATTAACGGGGGCCCGTTGTTGCGACAGTGGGTCGATGATGCATCGGCGACGCCGCAAGACCTGGATGCGCTGGCGCTGCCAGATGAACAGACCTGGTTCAGCGAGCGCCAACGTTACATGCGCTATGGAAGGCCCCAGCATGCAGGCAATTCGTAAGCGTATCAGCGGACTGAACACGTCGCTCAGTCAGTTCACACTAGCGGTTCTGCCCTCGAACCAGGTTTCGACGACACTTAACTCCTGACTCAGAGCAACGAGATCGGCGCGAGCACCGGGAATTAGCAGTCCACGTTCGCCCTCCAGCCCGAGAAACCGCGCAGGGGTCAGCGAAGCGGCGCGAAGCGCGTCCTCAAGGGGAAGCTCGGCCAGCCTGACAGCGTTACGCACCGCCGAGGCCATGGTCAGGTGCGCCCCCGCCAGAGTGCCCTCTTCCGTGGTCAGCCGCCCATCAGTCAGTTTGATGGTTCGACCGACCAGCTCGAACCGGTCCAGTGATGTCCCCACCGTCGGCATGGCATCGGAGACGAGCGCAATTCGGTCGGAGCCCTTCGCTAAAAACGCGGCCCGGACCGAAACGGGATCGACATGAATCCCATCAACGATGAGACCGGCCGTCAGCCGGCGGTCGGCAAGCGCCGCGCCGATGATCCCGGGGACACGGGCGCTAAACGGGGGCATTGCATTGAACAAGTGGGTCACGCCGGTTGCACCGTGCGTAACGGCCTGCGTTACAACGGCAGCCGAGGCCTCGCTGTGTCCGATCGAAATCCGCACACCCGAAGCCGCCAACGTGCGGACAAAGCCTTCTGGAACGCATTCGGGTGCCAGCGTAACCAATGAGCGACCGGCATCAGCGAGTTCGCACAATTGCTCCAGGTCGCCGACACTAGGTTGCGCGATTCGATCAGGCCGGTGCACACCCGGACGCTTTGGACTGATGAAGGGGCCTTCCAGGTGCAGGCCGAGAACCCCGTCCCGACCGCCAATGGAACGAGCGGCTGCGATAGCGACTTGCATCTGCTCGCGCGTATCAGTGATCAGGGTCGGGAGGCATGCCGTAGTACCATAGCGGCGGTGCGCCCGCGCAATCGCGCGCATGCCATTGGCCGTCGGTTGATCATTGAGGAGATTGCCGCCTCCGCCATTGACCTGTAGATCAACAAAGCCCGGAGCAAGGAAGGTCCCAATCGGAAGGCGCGTCTGGGGCCAATCCGCGGAAACGTCGCCCCAGGAGCCAACTCCATGGACCCGTCCGCCCCTGATCAGCACGGCCGCTTCGGCATGCCAGCGTTGACCGTCAAAAACGCGGTCGGCAAGAACCGCATGGCCGTCGGCAATTGAAGGATTATGTCGACCAGAGCTCATCGAGTGTCCGTGGTAGGCTGGATTGGTAGCGAATCCAATCTAGGTTAAAGGACGCCGAATACCCATAGCATCACCCGGCGACCCCGTTTGCCGGCACAATGATGCGCTTTGTTGGCGCGACCAGACACAAAGCTGGTGCCTGCTTTTGCTGATCGCGATCCAGGCGACGGGAAGAGAAACAGTATGGACCGGTTGGTTATTCGTGGCGGAAGTCGCATTGAAGGGTCAGTCCAGATCTGCGGGGCGAAGAATGCAGCTCTGCCGCAGATTGCGGCTGCGTTGCTCAGTTCCGAACAATTGGATTTAGGCAATGTTCCGGAAGTAACAGACGTCGACACGATGCTCGCGCTGATGCGGGAGTTCGGCGTGGTTGGTGTCCGCGGACCAGGTCGGGTCCTGGTGCTGGATGCCCGCGAAGCCCGAAACGCGCAGGCGCCCTACGACATTGTCCGCCGCATGCGTGCGAGCATTCTCGTCCTGGCGCCGCTGCTGGCGCGTTTTGGTTCGGCGCGCGTGTCGCTGCCCGGAGGCTGCGCAATCGGTGCACGGCCGATTGATCTGCATCTCAAGGCCCTGGAGGCGCTTGGTGCCGAAATCGACATAGTCTCCGGCTACATTGAGGCGCGGACCAAAGGCGACGGGCTGCGCGGCGGGCGCATTGTGCTGTCGTCCCCTTCCGTGGGGGCAACTGAAACCGCATTGATGGCGGCGATCCTCGCTCGCGGCGAGACCGAAATCCTGAATGCGGCGCGCGATCCGGAAGTCTGTGATCTAGCGCTTTGTCTGGTCGCAATGGGAGCGCTCATCCAAGGTGCCGGGACGCACCGGATTCTGGTGCAGGGGGTAAGTGCTCTCCGTCATGCCCGCCATGAACTAATCACCGACCGTATCGAAGCTGGAACCTATGCCATCGCCGCAGCGATCACCGGCGGTCACCTCGAGATCCTCGGCGCTCATCTCGAGCACCTTGGCTCGGTCGGTGCGGCCCTTGAAAGCGCGGGCGTTCAGATCTGGCCAACGGATCGGGGGCTGATGGTCCTCCGCTCCGGTCCATTACAGGCCATCGACATCGCCACTGAACCTTATCCTGGATTTCCCACTGACCTGCAGGCGCAGTTCACAGCCTTGATGAGCATCGCGTCAGGCGCATCGGTCATTCGTGAGACCATTTATGAGAGCCGGTTCATGCATGTCCCCGAACTCGGTCGGCTTGGCGCCAACATTTCGCTGCAGGGCTCGACAGCGCTGGTGCGCGGCGTCGAGCGTCTGCATGGCGCGGAAGTGATGGCCACTGATTTGCGCGCATCGGTCAGCCTGGTCATCGCCGCACTGGTCGCCGAAGGTGAAACGGTCGTCCACCGAATTTACCATCTCGATCGCGGATATGAGTCGCTCGACCGCAAGCTTGTCCAGTGTGGTGCGAATATCCGTCGGATCACGGAATGACGACAGCTTCACATTCTCATCCGCTATTCGCCGGGGTTGACGGCGGCGGCACGGGCTGCCGCGCGCGCATTGAAGACGCGAAGGGATGCTTGCTTGGGAGCGGAATTTCCGGTCCGGCGACATTGCGCATTGGGATCGACCGCGCGCTTGCCGAAGTTGAAAAGGCCTGCCGTGCCGCAGTCCATGAAGCCGGCCTTGGTTCGGACGCACTGGGCTTCGTACATGCTGCCGTCGGGCTGGCCGGGGTTGGGCGCAAAGGGGTGCTCGAGCAGCTTGTTGCGCGCCAGCATCCCTTCCGCTCGGTCGTTTATACACATGACGCGACGATTGCATGCATCGGAGCGCACAGCGCGCGAGATGGCGGTATCGTCATTATCGGAACGGGCAGTGTTGGCTTTGCCGTTGTCCGCGGATGCGAGTTCAGGGTCGGGGGCTACGGTTTTCCTATATCGGATGAGGGCAGCGGGGCGGATCTCGGAATGCATGCAATCCGCGTAGCCTTGCGGGCCTATGACGAGCGAGCCATCGACACCAGCCTCACGCGTGACGTGATGACTCGCTTCCACAACGATCCGTTCGAAGCTGTTGCCTGGATGGACCACGCGACAGCCACGGACTATGCGACCTTCGCGCCCATGGTGATGCGGCATGCGGACGCCGGAGATCCGATCGCACGGAGGATCGTGCGGGACGCTGCAGAGCAAATCGACGAACTCGTGCGCCGACTCTCCGAGTGCGGCGCTTCCCGCGTTGCTCTCCTTGGCGGACTTGCATCTTCGATGCAGCCTTGGCTGGCTCCAGATGTCCAGCGCCGGCTCGTTCCTGTCGAGGGTGATGCGGTGGATGGCGCCTTGCATCTCGCGAGGCGCGCCGCCATGAAGAAATAGTGTTTGCGGAGTTACGTACCGTAGTGGAGCGGCCGCGGGCAGCGGCATAACCGGGACAGCGTCATGCGCACCGAGCAAATCAGCCCACGTTACGCCGAACTCGATTCCTGGCCCGCGGCGGAGATGATCGCGGCCATGTATGAAGGACAACTTGCAGCCGCTGCTGCGGTTCGCGGTGCTCTTGGAGCAATTGCTGTGGCTGTGGAGAATGCTGTGCCTGCCCTGCAGCGTGGCGGACGAATTGTTTACGCTGGGGCCGGCACGTCTGGGCGCATCGCTGTGCAAGACGGAACCGAGCTGCCACCGACCTATGATTGGCCTGCCGATCGTCTTGTCTTTGCGATTGCGGGCGGACTCGATGCGATCGTCCGGAGCGTCGAAGGCGCCGAGGATAACGAGGTTGCCGGCGCGCAGGCCATGGCGGACGCGAAGATCGGCGCCAATGATGTTGTCATCGGCGTCGCGGCCAGTGGCACGACCCCCTTTACGATTGGTGCCTTGCGCGCGGCCACTGCCTCGGGTGCGGTGACGATCGCCATCGCCAACAACCCGGATGCTCCGCTGTTCGAGGTTGCGCGCCATCGTATCATGGCCGATACAGGTAGCGAGGTCATCGCCGGCTCGACCCGGATGAATGCAGGCACAGCCCAGAAGATCGTGTTGAATCTGTTCTCCACCGCGGTGATGGTGAAGATGGGCCGCGTCTATCGCGGATTGATGGTGGATATGCGGGCACGGAACGCAAAATTGCGCCGGCGCGCAGAAGTAATTGTCAGCGAAATCGTACGCTGCAAAGAAACAGATGCGACGCGCTATCTCGAGCAGGCAGGCGGCGATTTGAAGACAGCTGTCCTGCTCGGCTTCGGGCTAACTCCCAGTAAAGCCTCGCAGCTGCTCCAACGCCATGCGGGCAATTTGCGCTCAGCCATCAAGGCGGCCAAGGACGACGATGGCTGATCCGCTTGCCGAAAGTAACATGGCAAGTGAGATCGCTGAAATCCCGGCGGCGGCCAGGCGTCTTCTAGCGCGTAGCGATGTGTTCGCGGCAATCACCAGACGCATCGAAAGGGCCAAGCCGCGCATCATCATTTTTTGCGGCCGAGGCAGCTCGGGTCACGTCGGCGTCTATCTGCGGTACCTTTTCGAAATTCGGCTTGGCATGCTCGCATCCGCCGCCGCGCCTTCCGTCGTGACCGCCTACCGGCGGCCTCCGGAAATGCGCGATGCCCTATTCGTTGTCATATCGCAATCGGGACGCAGCCCAGATCTCGTCAACGCCACGCAGGTGGCCCGCAAGTGCGGCGCTCTGACTCTTGCCATCGTCAACGACATGGAGTCGCCGGCCGCCGTCGCATCCGAGCTGGTCATACCGATTGGGGGCGGAGCCGAGTACGCCGTCGCCGCGACAAAGACCGTCGCACTGTCGATGATCGCGGGTGCACAGCTGGTGGCGGCATTGGCGCGTGACGAGCGTCTTGAGGAGGAACTCCAACATTTGCCGTCCCGCTTAGCCACCGCCCTCGCGTGCGACTGGTCGGCTTGGGCCGACACCGCGGCGCGAGCGGCGGCGGCGTTTGTGGTGGGGCGAGGGTACGGCCTCGGTTGCGTTCGGGAGATAGCGCTCAAGGTGGCCGAAACCTTGCGGGTCCCGGCCCTCGGTTACAGCGCGGCCGAGCTGCGACACGGACCGCGCGCATCGATCACGCCTGCAACACCCGTGCTGGTGCTACGACAGAATGACGAAGCCGCCGCGGCCGTCGACGAGCTCGTCCGGGATCTGAGCGATACGGGCGAGCGAGTGTTTACCGCCGGAGGCGTGACAGGGACCCTGCCGTGGATTGGCGACGGCCACCCAGTTTGCGATCCTGTTCTTATGCTCATTCCGGCCTATCGTGCCATCGAGGCCGCGGCGCGCCGACGCGGTTTCGATCCTGATAATCCGCCCTACCTGAGCAAAGTGACACGTACTTTGTGACGCGGGCTCGCGAACGCTCGACAACTCGATCGCATACCATCGACGACGAGCCACGCAAACGTGGCGCAGGCGCCTTCTAGCAGCGCGTGCCGAACGGGTGCATATTTTCGTCCATGGCCAACCTCAGAGTCACTTGCATTTGCGGAGCGATCTACGAGGTGATCGAGACCAAAGGTCCCTCCAAGGAACCACAGCTTTTTAAATGCGTCCTGTGCAACAAGGAATTGTTTGCACGGGACGGGCACAATGCTGGCCAACTGCGCCTCATCTGGCGTCCTGACGAGGATCGGGAGTAATGCTGGCCATGGCAGGTACCGGACGCCGACGCTCTTGCCTGGATCTCCTGTCCGATATTTCTGTCAGGCTTTGGCAAAGCTGCTTGGGTTAATATCGTGACGCGCATACTTGTAACAGGCGCATCGGGCTTCATTGGACGCGCCCTGGTTACCGAACTTGCCAACGCGGGGCATTCCGTGCGGGCGGCAATGCGGCAACCTGCGGACGTTTTCCCTCGGTCGGTCGAAGTGATAGCGGTGTCCGATTTGACGCACCTGCTTGAATGGCGTCCGTTGCTTAAGAACGTCGAGGCTGTGGTTCACCTTGCCGGCATCGCGCACGCCGGGCCGGAAATTGCTGAGCAAGCCTATGACCGAGTCAACCGTCTGGCGACCGCTGAACTGGCAACCGCTGCGAAAGCGGTCGGGATTGGCCAGCTCATCTTCATGTCGTCGATCCGCGCGCAAAGTGGACCGAATTCAACTGAAGTTTTACGCGAAACCGATGCTCCACACCCGACAGACGCCTACGGGCGCTCCAAACTCGCAGCAGAAGACGCGGTGCGAGCCGCCGGCGTGCCATTCACGATTCTGCGGCCGGTATTGGTCTATGGTCCCGGCGTTAAGGGCAATCTTGCGCGCCTGATGGAGCTTGCGCGAACTCGATGGCCGCTGCCGCTCGGCCTTTGCCGCAACCGCCGATCGCTGCTGGCCCGCCGGAACCTCATCGACGCCATTCACCTTGCGCTAGCGTCGCCCAGGACAAAGGGCGAGACATACATCGTGGCGGATCCTACCCCACTGACGTTGAGCGAAATTGTGACAGCTTTACGTGAAGGGGATGGGCGGCGGCCGCGATTGTTGCCTGTCCCCCCGCCCCTCGTTGCGCTCGGTGCGCGGGCCCTCGGCCGGACCGAAGAATGGCAGCGCCTCGGAGGAATGTTAGTCGCCGATCCCAATAAACTTATGCAAGCTGGGTGGAAGCCCACACACGACACTCACGCCGGCCTTGCGGCGTTGGCCCGCGCGGCGTCACCTCGAAATGCTCAATAAAATGTGCCATAGTGCGCCGCACAAACCGTCGCGGTTTGAAGACTTTAAAATCGGATCGAACCAAACACTTGTCTTGCGAGTTTGCGAGACGAATGGAGGTTTGCCATGTCAGCTAAACCAATCTTTTTCGGTCTCGCCATTCTCGTGAGCGCCAGTTCGGTATCGGTCGCGCAAAGTTTGCCAAATTACGGGCCCAACCCACCCGCGCAGGCCGACAGCTTTGGCCAACCGCCGAGCGGCACGAGACCTCCGGGGGTTTCACGTTACGGGCACCGCGCTTATGCCTATGTTCCACACCGGCACTACCGGCACTGGCACCATCGTTACTGGTATTGGTGAAGACGCAGCTACTTATCGCTGATCTGCGCAGCGCCAGTACCGGTGATGGTTTTGCGTGTAGTCGACCCGACGCAGACCGTGACGGGCGCAGACGTCGGATGGCTGTACCGACGGGTCCTGCAACGCCACCGAGGCCGACGCCTGCTGTTGGGGCTGCGGCGCGATACCATGCGGTTCGCCCTGCGCGACCTGCGGCACATCTCCCGGCGCCGGTAACATCGGCAAACCGCCGATGAGGCCCGCGAGTGGGTCGCGCGGGGGCACGGCCGAGTCTTGTCGCTCGAACTGCGCTGCGACGCGGAGATCGTCGGGCTCGACCTGCGCCTCCTGTCCGATCTCCGGGACGCGGTCCGTCGCGGCCTGCCAGCGACGCTCAAACGTATCAGCAATGACCACGCCAGCGGTTGCGACCGCCGCTGGTCGCGGCGGCACAAGTGTGAGCGGCGGCGATACTGCAAACGACAACGAAATCATGGCCCCCGCGGCCATCGTCACACCGCCCGATGCCAGGATCTGCATCGCCTGCATGGTCGGAAATCGTCCGCCCCATTCGTGGCGCCGAAATGACGGATTTTAACTTGAGCTACGCCGATACGGCACAATGGTACCGCCCCACCCTCTGAACTCCCGCGCGTTTATGTGATGTCCGCTTTCCTCTCGAAAGCGGATGCAACCTTCGTCAGCCGTTCGGCCTCGTCCCGCAGGTTTGAATACAGAGGAGCTGCTCAAGGTCGCAATTCCGGCCTATCGGCGGTCTGCTATTGCTAAGGGACGTACAATTGCCTCCGCAAAGTTGTAAGCATTGGTTGAAATAGAGCAGGCATTTACTCGCACACGATGTGTCTTGAGCAATCTTATTCGTCGGAATAGGCGTGAAGTTGCCGGCAAAAGTAATTGTGGCTGAGGAGACGAGAATTATTGCTGCAGCAATTAGCTTCATTGCGGGCCCCCGCAAAATACAAGGACATTGAAAATTTGCACCCCACTGAATAGACGTGCAAGTAGAAACGGCATCAACAATTTACACGCGCCCGTTACCAATCCAAAATGCGGATCAGGCTTCCACCAGCCAACATTTCACGTGGCTTTCGCCGCTAATGAGTCGGTTTCGAGCTCGACACAGAGCTGGGCCTGGGTTGATCAAACTGCAATTCAAATAAGATGTCGCTATCCGGACAGAAGCTCGGAGCGAAATTAACCAATGCCGGCATGCCATCAAGCCACTCACGGCAATCCTGCTTGTGCGGGCAAGATTCGCAGCGCTGGAACGCAGTCGCGTACCGCAAACTGAATTGCGGCAATATACCGCCGCTTGGCTCGATCCCAAGCCGCGCCATCATTTCATACAATGGGATCGGTCGATGCATGTGGTCGAGGACCCGTGCTACTGGATGCTCGGCCCTGCCATGAGCGAGACTTCCGTCTGTTTCACGAGAGCCGCCACAGGAACCGCACAGTAAGGCACACTCACACAACAGGAAGTGATGTAGGTCACGCTTTGTCGTTTTGCGGCCTCGAGCTGTTGAAACGGACGTCTTTTTGGGTTTTCAGCGGACGTTGCGATCATTTTCGCTTTTGGCGCCAAAAGCTGCGCTCGGCCCACTCGATCATCGCTTTGCATGAGCCATATCTTGACTTCGGACAATTCGGACGCCGTTGCCGTCCAAGAATTCGATTCCGTGTTTCTCCAAAGTGACTCGTATCGAATTAAGACCTCGCGGTCGCATGGATAACACGCCGTCGAGCTTTTCGGCGCGCGCTATTGCCGACTGCGATACGTCGCACCGGCTGGCCAGCTCGCGCGCCGACCAACCAAGCAATGCGCGGGCGGCCCGTAGCTGGGCGCCCGTGATTGTCGGTTTCAAAGCCAAAATGACCCCCGCGGGTTGCCGCAGCAACCGCCGCTATTCTTGGGGAGGCATAAGCTGTGCCAGCCTGGCGCGTCGCCGTCCTTGTCAATTCAACCGACATTGATGACGAAGCATGTAGCCGCCGGTGCTGGACGCATTAATAAAGGTCAAAACGCCGGAGCTGCGATCGAAATCGAAGCTTCCACCGGTAGCCGCGTCCCGCCAGCTGATCACGGACGGAGTGAAACGAGCGGGAGCACCATCGACAGTTTGTTGCTGGTCATCGACTTTGAGAACCCATGAGGCGCCACTCGCTGAATTGGCGCATTGCATTGTGAATTGCGTTGCGAGTGCCGCCGTGTGGCCGGTCAATGCGCCAAATATCGCGGCAACAAGAGCGGCGGTGTCGATGTTTTTCATGGAAGTCCCCCCTTTGCCTTGTGTCGACACCCGGCAATCAGTGCGACCTCGGATATCATTGTCCCAGCGACCAGCCTAGCCAAGACGAAAATGCCCGCGCAATGGATTGCCGAAAAATTGAGCAAGGCCGGCAAAATTTTTAGACAAGGCTCGTATGTGGAAGCCAAGCGCAGCGGCGCGTTGCCGCCTTTTGGTCCAATCAGTTCATAGCAATGACGAGCGATTGCGCATTTGGCTTATTTCTTGCTTGAAATTTAAGTCGACGGCTGGCGAACGCACATCGCACCGTCCGCAAAAAACCGAAAAGCATTTTGGACCGCCAGCCGGAACAGGGCACCTAAAGGGGGTCAGCAATGTTGCTTCCATCACCAGAGTGGCTGAATACCGGAAATAATGCTTGGCAACTCGCCGCGGCAACTTTCGTCGGATTACAAAGTATTCCAGGGCTAGTGGTTCTCTACGGCGGAATTGTCAAAAGAAAATGGGCGATTAACTCCGCGTTTATGGCGATCTACGCGTTCGCGTGCGTGCTTCTTGTCTGGGTCCTGTGGGCGTACAATATGGGTTTCGGCGAGCAATGGTTCCCGTTTCTGGGTAAACCGGGGCCCGCCACGACGGCGGGCTTCCAACTCGGACAGGCGACCGTCCCGGCTGCGGCCTCGGGTATGCCGGCTATGACCTTCCCGATGTCGACCCTCGTCTACTTTCAGTTCGTGTTTGCGGCGATCACCGTCATCATCCTTGCAGGTTCGGTCCTTGGGCGCATGAGCTTCAAGGCGTGGATGATCTTCGTCCCTCTGTGGATGACGCTCGTATACACTGTCGGTGCCTTCAGTCTTTGGGGCGGTGGCTGGCTTGCAGCGGCCGGCGCGGTGGACTTCTCAGGCGGCTACGTCATTCATCTGGCCGCGGGCACATCCGGCTTCGTAGCTGCTTGGGTCATCGGCCCAAGGCTACAAGCTGACCGAGACCATTGTCCGCCGAACAATCTCCTGGCCGCGCTCACCGGTGCCGGCATCCTGTGGCTCGGGTGGAACGGCTTTAACGGTGGCGACCCCTATTTCGCCAACGCGAACGCGGGAGCGGCGGTGCTCAACACCAATATCGCCACCGCGACGGCGCTCCTGGTTTGGACCATGATCGACACCATGGCGTACGGACGACCGTCCGTGGTGGGCGCCATCAATGGCATGATTGCGGGATTGGTCGGTATCACACCGGCCGCCGGCTATGTCGACGGCTATGGCGCTATCGTCATCGGTATCGTCGCGGGGATTATCCCCTGGTACAGCATGAACAAGCTGCAAAAGACCAAAATGATGATGAAGGTCGACGACACCTTGAGCGTGTTTTCGACTCACGGAGTGGCGGGCCTAACCGGCGGTCTGATGACCGGTATTCTCGCCAATCCGAACATGCTGCTCTACATCGGCACAGAAAAAGACGCTCCCGGCGTAAGCGCCACCGGATTGCTCTTTGGAAACGCTCAGCAGCTCGTGCTGCAAGCCGAGGCCGCGATCTTTATCATCGTGCTGAACGCGGTTGCCACCTTCATCATTCTCAAGGCGATCGGGCTCTTCGTCCCACTCCGAATGCCTGACAAGATGCTGCAAGTCGGCGACGACGCAGTGCATGGCGAAACAGCCTACGCGATGGAGTAGCGTCCTTCACAACTCGGGTCCGCGGTGCGACTCCTGTCCCCGCGGACCCAACGGCCCCAAGGCCGATCCCCGCTGGGGCCGTTCTTTTTGTGCCCAGCGAGTGGACCATATTGTAGATCATGGCCCTCTCCGCGATCGTTCCCGCAAGCTGACCTGGATTAATGCCGCAGCAGGGACCAGACGAGCGCGAGAGCGAGCAGTGCGGCCACGCCCTGCCAGAATCGAACCGGCGCGCGCTCATAGAAAGTTAGCGGCCGCTTTTCCTCTTCCGGCGTGCGGGCTGGTCCGGCTTCCATTTCAAGCGCGAACTCGATCACATCACCGAACCGCTTGGCGGGATCAATCTCAATCGCTCGCGCGAGCACTGCCTCCAGCCATGCGGGCAGATCGGGACGTAGAGTCGAAAGAGCCTTGGGCCGCGCCTGCTGCTGACCGGCTTCGCGATTGTCATAGGGGAACTCGCCGGTGAGTGCACGAAACACGGTGACGCCAAGTGCGTAAATATCCGTGGCCTCGTTCCCCGCTTCGCCATTAAGCATTTCCGGCGCTCTGTAACCGCGTGTGCCCGGGACGGTTTCGGGCGGCGAATTCTCCAGCCCGGGAACGCGCACCACGCCGAGATCTATAAGCTTGAGGGATCCGTCACGCTCAAGAATGACATTATCCGGCTTTATGTCGCGATGAATGATGCCGGCGCGATGCAGCGACGCCACTCCTCGCGCGAGCTTGATGGCAATGTTGCGTCCTTCCTCGAGACCTAACGAGGGGCGACGCGCAAGGCGAGACTCCAGAAGCTCGCCGGGATAGTACGGCATGACCGTGTAGAGGGCCGTCTGTCGCTCCGGCGGCAGTTCGATGATTCGCCCAAGCCAGGGACTATTAACGCGTCCACCCACCCATGCCTCGCGGGCGAATGCCGCTCGAAACGTAGCCACGCCCTCTGCCAGAGGCTTAGGAAATTTCAAAACGACTTCGGTATCGTCGGCCTCGTCCACGGCGAGAAACAACCGCGTGTAGCGGCCATCGGACAGCAAAGCATTAAGCACGAAGCCATCGATTGTTTCACCTTCTGACGGCACTGGGATCAGTGGCAGTTGCATCATGGCAGCACTGACGTCGGCCGATTCGATGGTCGGCAGATCGACGACATCGAGCAATAACGCGGTGCAATTGTCGGCACTGCCAGATTGCAACGCAGCTCTAACCAGTGCACGAGCCGTGTCTTCGGAAGCAGAGTTTGCGCGCAGGATCTCGGTAATGTTCTCAGAGGTCAGAAATTGGTACACACCATCGCTGCACAACAAGAAGCGGTCGTGACGCATGACCGGCTGGCTAGCATAGTCAAGGCGCACTTCGGTCTCGACACCGAGTGCGCGAGTTAGAACACCTGAGCCGCCGGCCCGATCCTCCCGCGCATGGTCGCTGGTGAGGCAACTGAGGTGATCGCGGCTAAACCGATAAGCGCGCGTGTCACCAACATGAACTACGTGAGCCATCCGACCGCGCAGAACCAACGCAGTGAAAGTGCTTCCCATACCCGCCAGGTTCGAATCTCGGCGGCCTTGCGAGTAAATCCAGCTGTTGAGGGAGTTGAGCACGCGCGCAGCCGCGCGACGCACTTCCATAGTCTCAGGCAGTTCGCAAAACCCATCCAGAAATCCGCGTACGGCGGTTTCGGCCGCCACGCGGCCGCCCTTTGCGCCGCCAATTCCGTCGGCAATGGCAGCAACAATGTCCGAACGTGGCTGAGGCAGCTCTGAACCAAATACCGCACCGGCAAAATCTTCGTTGCGATCGCGCGACCCGGTTTCCGAAAAGAAGCCAACGCTCGCCTTGGGGCCGGATAGTCGCTCAGCCATCGCGGCCGCTCCGATATTGCGCCATCAAGGTCTCGTCGACTGAAACACAAAAGTGGCGGCGCATGCGTTGAGAATATAGCCGAAAGGAACGGTATGTCCGCTTTGGGTTAAAAGCGGATGTCCATCAAGCCATAGCGCCCCCGAATAGCCGAGGCTGTTATCCTTCCGGTCGCAAGTATTTGTTTAGCCAGTCCAGTGTACGTTGCCAGGCAAGCTTGGCCGCGGCTTCGTCGTAACGGGGCGTCGTATCGTTGTGGAAGCCGTGATTGGCGCCGACGTAAACGTAGCCTTCATGCGGCACGTGCGCAGCGGTCAGCTCCGCATCAAAGGCTGGCCAGCCTGACGTAATTCGCGTGTCAAGTTCGCCATATTGCGCGAGCAACGGCGTTTTGATCTTGGCCACATCGGCAGCGTTAGGCTGATTTCCATAAAATGGAACTGCAGCATTGAGGTCGGCGCCCATCCGCACGGCCAATATATTGACAACACCTCCACCGAAGCAAAATCCCACAGCACCGAGCTTGCCGGTGCAATCCGGACGCGATTTCAGCCATGCCGCCGCCGCGAGAAAATCCTCAGTCATCTTGCCACGATCGACGTCACTGAAAAGCTTTCCACCTTTCTCGTCATCTCCCGGGTATCCCCCCACAGACGTCAGCCCGTCGGGAGCGAACGCCATGAACTTCGCGATCGCCAGCCTTCGCGCAACATCTTTGATATACGGATTGAGACCGCGGTTCTCATGGACGACCAAAACCGCAGGCAGTTTTCCGATCGCATCTGCTGGACGCGCCATATAGCCCGTGATGGTCCCATTGCCCTTTGGCGATGGCACGGTTGCGGGCTCAACCTTGATCCGGCTGTCGTTTTCCGGGACTTGTATCGCCCAGGCGTAATTTGGCCGCAGCATCTCGAAGAGAGCTGTGGCCGTCATGCCTCCGACCGCAAACTTTTGTGCTCCATCGAGAAAGGCGCGGCGGTGAATTTCGCCATGCACGTATCGATCGAACAGGTTTAAGAGTTCCTGTGGGAAGTCCGATGCTTTCTTTCGTTCCATCGTCATGCTCCAGGCGACTGCGTCGGTAGCGGGCACCTTAAAGAGATCTCCCGCTCACAGGACATCAGTTAATTGTGATTGTCATATCCGCCTGCCCGCGAAAATGGCCATTCGTCGGCGCAGGCTCGGCGAGTTTCTTGTGCTTATTATCCTCGCGGGGGTCGCTCCGGATCCTGTCAACGGGACGGAGATGGCGGACTATGCATTGCGCATTCTCATTTTACGCCATTTTTATTTTGCGAATGTGCCCCCATACATCCCTAATTTTTGACACACAAACGCGGTCTGGATTGGTGCGGGAATGGTTTCTTAGCGTGTGATAGTGATACTGATCGCAAGCTGAGCCGGGTGGCGACGAAGACAAAAAGGTTCGCGGCAAATGCACAAGACTTCGTTCATTCTACTCGGCGCCGCGGCCGGCGCGGCGATGACCCTATTCACTTTCCAACCGCAGATTATCTTTACCGCCACAAACGCCAGCGCGGCGACGGATAACGCTTACCGACAGCTCAATCTGTTCGGCGATGTCTTTGAGCGCGTTCGAGCCGACTACGTCGAGAAGCCGGACGAAAGCAAGCTGATTGAGTCCGCCATCAACGGAATGCTGTCCGGGCTCGATCCCCATTCGAGCTACATGGATCCGAAAGGCTTCAAGGAAATGCAGGAGGAGACCAGCGGCGAGTTCGGCGGTCTCGGCATGGAAGTCACCATGGAAGACGGCCTCATCAAGGTGGTGACGTCAATCGACGAAACCCCCGCCGCGAAGGCAGGCATCCTGGCCAACGACCTCATCGACACGGTCGACGATACTCAAGTGCAAGGCATGACGCTGAACCAGGCGATCGAAAAGTTGCGCGGACCGGCCAATACCAAGGTCAAACTCACCATCAAGCGCAAGGGCCAGAACAAGCCGATCGAAATGTCTCTGACGCGCGAGATTATCCGCGTGCGTTCCGTGCGCTCGAAGGTAGACGGCGATGACGTCGGCTATATCCGTATGACGCAGTTCACCGAGCAAACCAGTGACGGACTGAGAAAGGCGATTGCCGATATCACGCGAAAGGTAAGCAACGACAAGCTCAAGGGCTACATTCTCGACTTGCGAAACAATCCCGGGGGTCTGCTCGATGAAGCCATCTCGGTGTCGAGCACATTCATCCAAAGGGGAGAAATCACGTCCATTCGCGGTCGCGATCCCGAAGACACCCAGCGCTTCACGGCCAAGGGCGGAGATCTCACGAAAGGCAAGCCGCTAATCGTTTTGATCAATGGCGGTTCGGCCTCCGCGTCGGAAATCGTCGCCGGCGCCCTGCAAGATCAGAAACGGGCGACCATTCTAGGCACCCGCTCATTCGGCAAGGGTTCGGTGCAAACGATTATCCCGCTCGGCTCGGATTATGGCGCGTTGCGGCTAACCACGGCGCGCTACTACACGCCGTCCGGCCGTTCGATACAGGCCAAGGGCATCACGCCCGACATTGAGGTGCTGCAGGACCTCCCGGAAGACATCCAGTCAAATCCCGACAGTAGTCCCATGGGAGAGGCTTCATTGCGTGGCCATCTCAAGGGCGACACCGGCAACGAGCAGACGGGATCACAGTCCTTCGTTCCGCCGGACGAGAAGAACGACAAGGCACTGATCATGGCTGAAGAACTATTGCGTGGTACCCAGTCGAATCCGGCCTTCCCGCCAAATGGCAAGGACCTGTCGAAGAACTGAAATGTCGTAGAGACGTTCAGCGGCCGGCCAATCTCCACTCCGGGTCATCGGCGGACACAACGACTTTTCCGCAAGCATTGCCAGGACATAGACGCGCGGTCTTTACCTCCCAAAAGCGGACATTCGGACGCCAGAAGCCGCAGCCGAGGTATTCGCGGGAGACTGCCGTCCGGTGTCCGACAACGGCGTCGTAAAGGCGAAAGGGTAAGCGGCGGTGGCAACCCGGTGGCTATTTTGCCCGCAGCGCTATAGAAACCCGCTAACGCCGGGTTAGCTCAGCGGTAGAGCAGCGGTTTTGTAAACCGTTGGTCGGGGGTTCAATTCCCTCACCCGGCACCGGAATCAGGTGACGCCCATCCATAAAAATATCCCGAAAGTCGCGGTCCTCCGGGGGTTGTTCGCAGCTTAAGGACTGTGGCACACTATAGCGTTGGTAATACTTCGGAGATCTAGCATGCCTCAGGGCACCGTAAAGTGGTTCAATCCGACGAAGGGCTATGGCTTCATCCAGCCCCAAGAAGGCGGGAAGGATGTGTTCGTGCACATCTC
>Ga0187777_10000792_pt1 | contig 20791 bp, 15 predicted proteins | sample 1015_Q2_SP5_10_M_FD_132416 | JGI IMG/M metagenome (GOLD analysis project Ga0187777, IMG submission 132416) | Tropical peat soil microbial communities from peatlands in Department of Meta, Colombia - 1015_Q2_SP5_10_MG | ecosystem: Environmental > Terrestrial > Soil > Wetlands > Peat | place... | reverse complement strand
CTCTGCGGGGGCGCGATCAACTCGCCGCAGCTCCTCCAGCTCTCCGGGGTCGGCGACGTCGACGACCTCGAGTCGCTCGGGATCGACGTCGTGGCGCACCTGTCCGCCGTCGGCGAGAACCTCCAGGACCACCTCGAGGTCTACGTGCAGCACGCCTGCACGCAGCCGGTCTCCGAGCAGCCGTCGCTGAAGACCTGGAAGCGGCCGCTGATCGGCGCGGAGTGGCTCTTCCTCCGCTCCGGCCCGGGCGCGACGAACCACTTCGAGGCCGGCGGCTTCATCCGCTCGAACGACGAGGTCGCCTACCCGAACCTCATGTTCCACTTCCTGCCGCTCGCGATTCGGTACGACGGCTCGGCTCCGGCCGCGAAGCACGGCTACCAGGTTCACGTCGGGCCGATGTACGCCGACACGCGCGGCTCGGTGAAGATCACGTCCACCGACCCGCGCACGCATCCGGCGCTGCGCTTCAACTACCTCTCGACGCCGAACGACCGGCGCGAATGGCTCGAGGCGATCCGGTGCGCCCGGAGCATCCTCAGCCAGCCGGCGTTCGATCCCTACAACGGCGGCGAGACCTCGCCCGGCCCGGCGGTGCAGACCGACGACGAGATCCTCGACTGGGTCGCGCGCGACGCGGAGACGGCGCTGCACCCCTCGTGCACGTGCAAGCTCGGGACAGACGAGCTCTCGGTCGTCGACCCGCGGACGATGCGGGTGCACGGCCTCGACGGCCTGCGGGTCGTCGACGCCTCCGTCTTCCCGTACGTCACGAACGGGAACATCTACGCACCGGTGATGATGGTCGCCGAGAAGGCGGCCGACCTGATCCTCGGCAACACGCCGCTGCCGCCGGCGGCCGTCGACTTCTACCGGCATGCTCAGCCAGCAAACCGTCGGTGACCTCCTCGCCGCGCTCGGAGCGCGAACGCCGGCGCCGGCGAGCGGGTCCGCCGTCGCGCTGACCGCGGCGCTCGCGGCGGCGCTCGCCGAGCTGGCGGCGCGGTTCGCCGGCGACGACGAGGCGGCGGCCAGGGCGCAGGCGCTCGTCCGGCGGCTCGTCGAGCTCGCCGACGAGGACGCCGCCGCGTACACCGCGTTCATGGCCGACCGCAACGAGGAGACGCGCCGGCGGATCATCGAGGTGCCCGAGGAGGTCGCCGCCCGGGCCGACGCGGCGGCGGAGCTGGCAAAACGCCTGCAGGCCCGGCTCCGGACGAGCGTCGCCGGCGACGCCGAGGCCGCCGTCGAGCTGGCCGCCGCCGCCGCGCGGGCTGCCCGGCGGCTTGCGCAGCTCAATGACGGCTAGCGTGGACCGCGGTCCGGGCACACCCGTCCGCGAGCTCGAAGGCGGCGTGCGGATGCCGGTGCTCGGACTGGGTGTGTGGCAGCTGGCCGAGGGGCGGGAGGCCGAGCAGGCCGTCGAATGGGCGCTCGAGGCCGGCTACCGACACATCGACACCGCAGCCGCGTACCGGAACGAGCGCAGCGTCGGGGCGGTGCTCGCGCGGAGCGGTCTGCCGCGCGAGGAGGTGTTCGTGACGACGAAGTTCCTGCCCGTCCATCGCAGCGCCGCCCGCGAGCTCGCGGCCAGCCTCGAGCGGCTTCGCCTCGACTACGTCGACCTCTATCTGATCCACTGGCCGTTCCCGCTGCAGAGCGCGCGCCTCTGGCGGGAGCTGCAAGCGCTCCGGGAGCGCGGGCTCGCGCGGGCCGTCGGCGTCTCCAACTTCGGAGAGAAGCGGCTCGCCCGGCTGCCCGGGCCGATGCCGGCGGTCGACCAGGTGCAGTTCAGCCCGCTCCACTTCCGTCGCCGGCTGCTCGACCACTGCGACGTGCACGGCATCGCGCTCGAGGCGTACAGCCCGCTCGAGCGCGGCCGCGCGCTCGGACACCCCGTGATCGCCGGGATCGCGCAGCGCCTCGAGCGAACGCCGGCCCAGGTGATGCTCCGCTGGGCAGTGCAGCACGGCGCGATCGTCATCCCCAAGTCGAGCCGGCAGGACCGCATCCGCTCGAACGCGCGGATCTTCGACTTCGAGCTCGCCGAGGACGACATGCGGGCGCTCGACGGCCTCGACCGCACCTCCGGTACCGGCCGCGCCCGCTGACGGGCACTACGTCGTTCGAGCCGCCTTCAGCTCCTCGCCGAAGCGCGCCCGGCGGACGAAGCGGCCGCTGCCGGGCTCGGCGACGAGCCCGCCCTCCTCGACGACGACGTGGCCGCGCACGAGCACGAGCTCCGGCGCGCCGACGACCTCCGTTCCCTCGTAGAGGTTGTAGTCGGCCTTCGAGTGATGCGTCTTCGCGGAGATCGTGTGCTCCTTCTCGGGGTCGAAGATCACGATGTCGGCGTCCGAGCCCGGCGCGATCGTGCCCTTGCGCGGGTAGAGGCCGAACAGCCTTGCGGCGTTCGTCGACAGGAGCTCGACCATCCGGTTGAGGGTGATCCGCCCCTCGTTGACGCCGAAGTGGTGGATCATCAGCAACCGGTCCTCGACGCCCGGGGCGCCGTTCGGGATCTTCGAGAAGTCGTCCCTTCCTAGCGTCTTCTGGCCGTCGAAGTTGAACGAGCAGTGGTCGGTCGAGATCGCGGAGAGGACGTCCGAGCGCACCGCGTCCCACAGCACGGGCTGATTCGACTTGTCGCGGACGGGCGGGGAAAAGACGGCCTTCGAGCCCTCGAAATCCGGCCGGTCGAGATACGTGTCGTCGACGAAGAAGTACTGCGTGCACGTCTCGCCCCAGACGGGCCAGCCCTTCGCCCGCGCGGCGGCGATCGGGTCGACCGACTCCTTGCACGTGACGTGGACGACGTACAGCGGGCAGCCGGCGACGTGCGCGATCTGGATCGCGCGGTTCGTCGCCTCGCCCTCGAGCGGCGCGGGCCGCGTCTTCGCGTGCCAGCTCGGCTCGAGGTTTCCCTCCTCGACCGCCCGCCGGACGAGCAGGTCGATCACCTCGCCGTTCTCGCCGTGGATCATCGCGAGCGCACCGGTCTCCCGCGCGAGCTCCATCACGCGGAAGAGAGTCTGGTCGTCCACGAGGAAGACGCCCTTGTACGCCATCAGCATCTTGTAGGAGGTGACGCCCATGTCGGGCAGCGTCGCGAGCTCCTCGAGCGTCCCGCCCTCCTCGAGGTCGCTGACGATGATGTGGAAGCCGTAGTCGATCACCGCCTTGCCGTTCGCCTTCGCGTGCCACTCTTCGACGCCCGCCGTGAAGGACTGGCCGCGGGTCTGGATCGCGAAGTCGATGTGGCACGTCGTGCCGCCGAAGGCGCACGACGTCTGGCCGGACTGGAAGTCGTCGGCCGTGATCGTGCCGCCGAACGGCATGTCGAAATGCGTGTGCGGGTCGATACAGCCGGGCAGGACGTACTTGCCGGACGCGTCGATCACGCGGTCCGCGGCGACGTCGAGCGACTCGCCGATCAACGTGATCGTCTCGTCCTCGACGTAGACGTCGGCGACGTAGTCGTCGCCCGCGGTGACGATCCGGCCCCCCTCGATCAGCAGCGACATGGCCACTCCCTTCAGCGAGAATGCGTTTGCCTGATTATCCGCCATGGGAGTAAGGGTGCTCTATCGGAACGCATACGTGGTCACGATGGACGACGCCGAGACGGAGCACGACGGCGGCTGGCTGCTCGTCGAGGACGGCCGGATCGTGGCCGCCGGCGGCGGCGACCCGCCCACGGCGGCAGCGTCCGTCGACCTGGGCGGCGCCGTCGTCACCCCCGGGCTCGTCAACACGCACCACCACCTGTACCAGACGCTCACGCGCGCGCGTGCACAAGAAGGGACGCTGTTCGAGTGGCTGACCGAGCTCTACCCCGTCTGGGCGAACGTCGACGAGGAGGCCGAGTACGCGGCGGCGCGCACGGGGCTCGCCGAGCTCGCGCTCTCCGGCTGCTCGACCGTCTTCGATCACCACTACGTCTTCCCGCGCGGGCGCGGAGGACTGGTCGAGGCGGAGGTGCGCGCGGCGCGCGAGCTCGGCGTGCGCATCGTCGCGTCGCGTGGATCGATGGACCTGGGGCAGTCCCAGGGCGGCCTGCCGCCCGACTCGCTCGTCGAGGACGTCGACTCGGTGCTCGCCGACACGGAGCGCCTCGCCGAGCTCCAGGACGACGGGTTCGTGCAGATCGCCGTCGCGCCCTGCTCGCCGTTCTCGGTCACGAGCCGGCTGATGCAGGAGTCGGCCGAGCTCGCGCGCAGGCTCGGCCTCGGCCTGCACACGCACCTCGCCGAGACGCTCGACGAGGAGGAGTTCTGCCGCGAGACCCACGGCTGCCGGCCGGTGGAGTACCTCGACGAGCTCGGCTGGCTCGCCGGCGACGTCTGGTGCGCGCACTGCATCCACCTGTCGGCGGACGACATCGCCCGCTTCGCGCAGACGGATGCCGGGGTCGCGCATTGCCCGACGTCGAACCTGCGCCTCGGCGCGGGCGTCGCGCCGGTGCGCGACCTGCTCGACGCCGGCGTGCGCGTCGGGCTCGGCGTCGACGGGTCGGCGTCGAACGAGCGGGGCGATCTGCTCCTCGAGGTCAAGCAGGCCCTGCTCGTCGCGCGCGGGCGGGGAGGCCCCGCCGCGCTGACCGTGCGCGAGGCGCTGCGGCTCGGCACGCGCGGCGGCGCCGCGGTGCTGCGCCGGGACGACATCGGCTCGCTCGAGCCCGGCAAGCGCGCCGACTTCGCCGTCTGGCGCGTCGACGGGCTCGAGCTCGGCGGCGCCGAGGATCCCGTCGCCGGGCTCGTGCTCTCGGGGCCGCACCGCGTCGACCGGCTCGTCGTCGGCGGCGAGGACGTCGTACGCGGCGGCGCGCTCGTGCGGGCGGACGAGGAGGACATCGCCCGGCAGCACCGCGTCCAGGCACGGAGAATGACCGGATGACCACCGTGGCGGAGCTGCAGCGGCGCGTCGCGGTGGCACGGGGAGACGAGCCGGCCGACCTCGTCATCCGCGGCGGTCGCGTCCTCTCCGTGTTCACGCGCGAGTGGCTCGACACCGACGTCGCGGTCTGCGACGGCGTCGTCGCGGGCCTGGGGGACTACGAGGGCACCGAGACCCTCGACGCCGCAGGGCGGTACGTCGTCCCCGGCTTCATCGACGCCCACCTCCACATCGAGTCCTCGAAGCTCATGGTCGACGAGTTCGCGCGCCTCATCCTCCCGCTCGGCACGACCGCGATCGTCGCCGATCCGCACGAGATCGCGAACGTGCTCGGCTCCGACGGCATCCACTGGCTGCTCGACGCCTCGGCCGGCCTCCCGCTCGACGTCTACTTCATGGCGTCGTCGTGCGTACCCGCGTCGCCGTTCGAGTCGCCGCGGCGGCCGCTGTCGATCGGCGACCTCGAAGGGCTGCTCCGCCGCAGCCACGTGATCGGCATCGCCGAGATGATGAACTTCCCCGGCGTCGTCGACGGCTCCGAGGCGGAGCTCGCAAAGGTCCTGCTCGCAGGCCACGTCGACGGCCACGCGCCGGGCCTCGCGGGCAAGCGCCTGAACGCATACGCGGCGGCGGGGATCCACTCCGATCACGAGGCCGCGCTGCTCGAGGAGGGCCGTGAGCGGCTCCGCGCCGGCATGTGGCTGCTCATCAGGGAGGCGTCGGCGGCCCGCAACCTGCGGGCGCTGATCCCGCTCGCGGCCGAGTACGGCCCGTCGCGGATCGCCTTCTGCACCGACGACCGCGAGCCGGAGCACATCGCCGACGACGGGCACGTGAACTCGATCGTCCGCGACGCGGTCGCGCTGGGCGTCCCTGTCGAGGACGCCATCGTGATGGCGACGTTGAACCCGGCGCTCTACCACCGGCTGCGCAACCTCGGCGCGATCGCTCCCGGCTACCAGGCCGACGTGCTGCTGCTGCCCGACCTGCAGACGTTCGTCCCCGAGCTCGTGCTGAAGGGCGGGCGGCCGGTCGAGACGATTCCGGCGGCGCCCGTGCCCGACTGGGTGCGGCACACGGTGCGCGTACGACCGCCGGGCCACGACGCCTTCCGCATCCCGTGGCAGGGCGGCCGGGCACGGGTGATCGGCCTCGTCCCCGACCAGATCGTCACCGACGCGCTCGTCGACGCGCCCGCCGTCCGTGACGGCTGGGCGGTCGCCGACCCCGCGCGCGACCTGGCCAAGATCGCCGTGCTCGAGCGCCACCACGGCACCGGCCGCGTCGGGCTCGGCTTCGTCCGCGGCTTCGGCCTGCAGCGGGGCGCCTTCGGCGCGACCCTGTCCCACGACGCCCACAACATGGTCGTCGTCGGAGCCGACGACGCCGCGATGGCGCAGGTGGTGGAGCGCCTGGTCGCGCTCGGCGGCGGGATCGTCGTCGTCGACGGCGAGGCGGTCGCCGCGGAGCTGCCGCTGCCCGTGGCGGGGCTCCTCTCCGACCGGCCGCTGCCGGAGGTGCTGGCGGCGAGCCGGGCGATCAACGCCGCCGCTGAGGCGCTCGGCGTCTCCTTTCCGCACCCCTTCCAGGTGCTCGCGTTCCTCGCCCTCTCGGTGATCCCGTCGCTGAAGATCACCGACCGCGGCCTCGTCGACGTCGACCGCTTCGAGCTCGTCCCGCTCGCCCTGTAGGGGCGCGGGATTCCACTGATGGCGCTTCCGTCCAGGCACTGACGTTGGCCGCTGTCGGGGCCCGATATCGTGCTCCTGCCCATCCCCGACAGGAGGCCCATGTGTTGACCGAGCGCCTCGCCCCGGACCCCGAGATCGTCGACGTGCAGGTGCTGGAGCGGGCCGCCGCTTCCCTCCGCGAGGCCGGGGTCGCGCTGCCGACCTTCGCGCAGCTCGCCGATCCGAGCCGAATCCCCGCAAAGATCGGCACGCTGCTGACCGCCGTCGGCCCCGACGACGCGCATCCGCTGAACCTCTTCCGTGTCCACTGGTTCAACGGCGCCGACCGGACGAGCCTGACCGATGTCCCCGACCACGTCGTGCTCCCGCCCGAGCTCACCGGCGTGAAGGCGAAGATCGTCGTCGCGCTCGGGGACCGCTTCCCGATGATCAGGGCGCACAAGGTGCTGGCCGCGTACGGCTGCCTCGCGCCGCGGCTCGTCACCGGGCAGTTCGATCCGACGCGCCACCGTGCGGTCTGGCCCTCGACGGGCAACTACTGCCGCGGCGGAGTCGCGATCTCGCGCCTCATGGGCTGCCGCGGCGTCGCCGTGCTCCCCGAGGGCATGAGCAGGGAGCGCTTCGCCTGGCTCGAGCACTGGGTCGCCGACCCCGGCGACATCGTGAAGACGCCGGGCACGGAGAGCAACGTCAAGGAGATCTACGACCGCTGCCACGAGCTCGCCGCCGACCCGGAGAACGTCATCTTCAACCAGTTCGCAGAGTTCGGGAACCACATCGCGCACTACCTCGCCACCGGCGCCGCGCTCGGACGCGTCTTCGAGACGCTCCACGCCGAGGAGCCGGGGCTGCAGCTGCGCGCGTTCGTGTCGGCGACAGGGTCCGCCGGGACGATCGCCGCCGGCGACTACCTGAAGGAGCGCTACGGATCGCTCGTCGTCGCCGTCGAGGCGCTCGAGTGTCCGACGATGCTCCAGAACGGCTTCGGCGAGCACAACATCCAGGGGATCGGGGACAAGCACATCCCGCTCATCCACAACGTGCTGAACACCGACGTCGCGGTGGCGGTGTCCGACCGCGCGACCGACCGGCTCGGTGTCCTGTTCGGAACCGACGTCGGACGGGCGCATCTCGCCGGCCGACGGCGCGTGGCCGCCGGCGTCATCGAGCAGCTGCCGGCGCTCGGCCTCTCGAGCATCTGCAACGTGCTCGCGGCGATCAAGACCGCCAAGCACTACGGCCTCGGCCGCGACGACGTGATCGTCACCGTGGCCACCGACGGTGCCGCGATGTACCACAGCGAGCGCGACCTCGCGCTCGCGAAGTACTTCCCGGACGGCTTCGACGAGATCGGCGCCGGCGAGGTGTTCGGCGAGCACCTGCTCGGCGCCGCGACGGACAACCTGCGCGAGCTCACGCACGAGGAGCGCGAACGGATCTTCAACCTCGGCTACTACACGTGGGTCGAGCAGCAGGACGTCTCGCTCGAGGACTTCCAGGTCCGGCGCAAGCCGTCTTTCTGGGAGCAGACCCGCGCGCAGGCTGCCGTGTGGGACGAGCTGATCGACGAGCTCAACGCGCGGACCGGCGTCGTGGACAGGCTATGACGGCGGCCGTCAGCCGCCTCGTCTGCGCCGGCTGCGAGGCGGAGCCGGATCCGAGTGATCCGTTTCCGTTCCGGTGCCCCAACGCCGGCCGCGGCGACGTCGACCACGTCCTGCAGCGCACCCTCGACACGTCGCGCGTCCGCTTCCCCACGGGAGACCCCGAGCCGAACCCGTTCGTCCGCTACCGGCAGCTGCTGCACGCCTACCACGTCGCCCTGGCGGGCGGGATCGCCGACGCCGAGTTCTGTGCCCTCGTCCGCCGGCTCGACGATCGCGTCGCCGCGGTCGACGGCCACGGCTTCGCAGTGACGCCCTTCGCGCGAAGCGACGAGCTGAGCGACCGTCTCGGCTTCTCCGCGTCCGGCGGCGTGTGGGTCAAGGACGAGACCGGCAACGTCTCCGGCTCGCACAAGGCCCGCCACCTGTTCGGCGTCCTCGTGTACCTCGAGGTCGTCGAGCGGCTCGGCCGCGTCGAGCGGGCAGAGCGCCCCGATCTCGCGATCGCGAGCTGCGGCAACGCAGCCCTCGCCGCGGGCGTCGTCGCCGCCGCGGGCGGACGCACGCTCCGCGTCTTCGTCCCGATCGACGCCGACCCGTTGGTGCTGAACCGGCTCGAGGAGCTGGGCGCGCACGTCACCGTCTGTCCGCGCGAGCCCGGCGTTCCCGGCGACCCCACGGTGACGCGGCTCGTGCAGGCGCTCGGCGAGGGTGCGCTGGCGTTCACCTGCCAGGGCAACCTCAACGGGCTCGCGGTCGAGGGCGGCGAGACACTTGCCTGGGAGATCGCCTCGGCGGGCCAGCCGATCGACCGGCTGGTCGTGCAGGTCGGGGGCGGTGCGCTCGCGAGCGCCTGCAGCCACGGCTTCCGCGAGGCGCACGCGCTCGGCGCCTGCGACCCGCGCCCGCGCCTCGACACGGTGCAGACCGAGGCGGCCTGGCCGTTGAAACGGGCCTTCGACGCAGTCCTCGCCCACACCGATCCGGGCGCGCTGCTCTACGCCTCCCGCCACCGCTCCGAGTTCATGTGGCCCTGGGAGCACGAGCCGCACAGCGTTGCGCACGGGATCCTCGACGACGAGACCTACGACTGGCTCGCCGTGGTGGACGGGATGCTCACGACGGGCGGAGCTGCGGTCGTCGTGGACGAGAGCACGCTCGAGCGGGCGAACGCGCTCGCCCGGGAAGCCACGGGCATCGCCGTCGACCCGACCGGCTCGAGCGGCCTGGCCGGGCTGCTGGCACTGCGCGAGGCCGGCGGGGTCGGCGACGAGGAACGGGTGGCACTGCTGTTCACCGGCGTCAGCAGGTCTGACGCAAACCACGACAAGGAAGAGAGACATGAGGAGCTTTCTGGGGCGCGACATCCTGTCGCTCAAGAACTTTGAGAGAAACGAGTTCGAGCGCGTCTTCGAGGTGTGCGACGAGCTGGCGCCGGTCGCGCGCAAGCGGCGCAACATCGACCTGCTCGCGGACAAGACGCTGCTGACGGCCTTCTACCAGCCGAGCACGCGGACACGAATGTCGACGGAGGCCGCGATGCACCGGCTCGGCGGGCACGTGCTCGGGTTCTCGGATGCGAAGATGACGCGCGCCGGAGACTTCTACCAGGAGTCGATCAAGGACACGGTGCACATGCTCGAGTTCTACGCCGACGTGATCGCGATGCGGCACTTCGAGCAGGGCGCGCCGGCCGAGGCGGCCAAGTGGGCCTCCGTGCCGGTGATCAACTGCGGCGACGGCTGGGGCGAGCATCCCACCCAGGTCCTGACCGACCTGTACACGATCCGGACGGAGCTCGGCACGCTCGACGGCCTCACGTACCTGCTCGTCGGCGACATGCGCATGCGCACGATGCACTCGATCCTCTACGCGCTCTCGCAATTTGCGTCGAAGGCGTACGTCGTCGGCCCGCCCGACATGTCTCTGCTGCCGGAGTTCAAGGCCGAGCTCGACGAGCTCAACGTCCTCTACGAGGAGGCTCCCTCCACGGCCGACGTGATCGCGGACTGCGACGTCATCTACATGGAGCCCGTGGTGCAGGCCGACTACACGCAGTCCCGGGTGGAGCGCGGCGGCGATCTCGCCCTGACGCCCGAGGCGTACCGCGTCACGCGTGACCTGCTGCGCGAGAAGGCCAAGCCGGAGTCGATCATCCTGCACAGCCTGCCGCGCATGGACGAGCTGCCGGCGGACGTGGACGCGACGCGGCACCAGCGGTACTGGGTGGAGGCGTTCAACGGCGTCGTGCTGAGGATGGCGCTACTCTCGCTCGTGCTGGGCGCCATGGAGTAGCCGAGATGGAGCTGACCCTCAACGGCGAGCGGGTGACCGCGCATCCGCGGGACGACGAGAGCCTGCTCGAGGTGCTGCGCGAGGAGTTCGGGCTCTGCTCCGTCAAGGACGGCTGCGCACCCGAGGGCTCGTGCGGCGCGTGCACCGTCATCGTCGACGGGAAGGCGGTCGTCTCGTGCGCGCAGAAGGCGACGCGCATCGAGGGCAAGCACGTCGTGACGCAGGAGGGGCTGTCCGACGAGAAGCGGCGCACGTGGGCCGACTGCTTCGTCGCCGCGGGGGCGTCGCAGTGCGGCTACTGCTCGCCCGGCATCGTGCTGAAGGCCGAGGCGCTGCTGGACAAGAACCCCGACCCCTCGCGCGACGAGATCGCCCGCGCGCTGCTCGGGAACCTCTGCCGCTGCACGGGCTACGTGAAGATCGTCGACGCGATCCGGTTCGCCGCCGCGGCGCGGCGCGGCGAGCCGCCGCCGGTGCCGGATACGAGCGGGCGGATCGGGGCGCGCAGCGCCCGGTACGCGGGCCCGGAGCTCGCGCTCGGCGACAACACGTACGTCGGAGACATGACCGCCGAGGGGCTGCTCCACGGCGCCCTGCGCTTCGCCGAGCATCCGCGCGCGCGCGTGGTGCGCATCGAGACGGCGGCTGCGCGGGCCCACCCGGGCGTCGTCGCCGTCCTCACGGCGCGCGACGTACCGGGCGAGCGGACGCAGGGCTCGCTGACGAAGGACTGGCGCCAGCTCGTCGCGGAAGGCGAGATCACCGCGTACGTCGGCGACGTGCTCGCCGTCGTCGCAGCGGAGACGCGGCACGCGGCGCGGGAGGCGGCCGCGCTCGTCGAGGTCGAGTACGAGGTGCTCGACCCCGTCACCGGCCCGTTCGAGGCGCTCGCGGACGACGCCCCGAAGCTGCACCCCGGCGGGAACGTCCTCTCCGTCTCACGCGTCCGGCGCGGGGACGTCGACTCTGCGCTCGCCGCGTCGGCGCACGTCGCCACGGAGACGTTCCAGACGCAGTTCATCGAGCACGCGTTCCTCGAGCCGGAATCGGCCTTCGTCGTCCGCGAGCCGGACGGCCTGTTCCGGGTCTACTCGCAGGGGCAGGGGATCTGGGACGATCGCCGCCAGATCGCCGGGCTGCTCGGTGTGCCCGAGGAGCAGGTGCGTGTGACGCAGACGACCACCGGCGGCGCGTTCGGCGCGAAGGAAGACCTGAACGTCCAGGGCCACGCGGCCCTGCTCGTCCAGAGGACGGGCCGGCCGGTGCGGCTCACGCTCTCGCGGAAGGAGAGCCTCCGCTTCCATGCCAAGCGGCATCCGATGTGGCTCGACTACACGGTCGGCTGCGACGCCGACGGGCACCTGACGGCGCTGCGGGCGCGGATCGTGGGCGACACGGGCGCGTATGCCAGTGTCGGGGACAAGGTGCTCGAACGCGCCGCCGGACACGCGTGCAGCGCCTACAAGGTGCCGAACGTCGACGTCGAGGCGACGGCCGTCTACACGAACAACCCACCGTGCGGCGCGATGCGCGGCTTCGGCGTCAACCAGTCGAACTTCGCCGTCGAGGGCATGCTCGACATCCTCGCCGAGCGCGTCGGGATCGACGGCTGGGAGATGCGCTGGCGCAATGCCGTCGAGGTCGGCGACCGGTTCGGCACAGGCCAGAAGCTGGGCCCGGGCGTCGGTGTGAAAGAGACGCTGCTCGCGGTCCGCGACGTGTACCGCGGGGCCCGCTATGCCGGCATCGCGTGCGGCGTGAAGAACACGGGCATCGGCAACGGCGTCCCCGAGGGCGGGCACGTCATCCTGCGGCCCGAGCCCGACGGCACCGTCACGCTCTACCACTCCTGGACGGAGATGGGGCAGGGCGTCCACACGGTGCTGCAGCAGATCGCATGCGCAGAGCTCGGGCTGCCGCCGGCACGCGTGCGCGTCCTCGTCGACACCGAACGCGAGCTCGAGACCGGGCAGACGACGGCGTCGCGCGCGACCGTCCTCGGCGGCAGAGCGGTCATGGACGCGGCCGACAAGCTGAAGGCCGCGCTCGACGGCGGCCCGTTCGAGGGCCTCGCCGGCGAGGAGTTCGAGGGCAGGTACGCGGTCGACTGGACGACCTCGAACGACGCCGACGAGCCGGTCACGCACCTCGCATACGCCTGGGCGACACAGGTGGTGCTCCTCGACGACGAGGGGCACCTGGAGAAGGTCGTGGCGGCCCACGACGTCGGCAAGGCGATCAACCCGACGCTGATCGAGGGGCAGATCGAGGGCGGCCTGCACATGGGGCTCGGCCACTCGCTGTCGGAGGAGTTCGTCGTCGAGGGCGCCGTCCCCGTCACCGAGACGCTCAAGTCTCTGCGCATCATCCCGCCGAGCGGCATGCCCGCGGTGGAGTGCATCCTCGTCGAGGTACCGCAGCCCGAGGGTCCGTACGGGGCCAAGGGCGTCGGGGAGGCGGCGCTCGTCCCGACCGCGGCGGCGGTCGCGGGCGCGCTCTACGCCTTCGACGGCATCCGGCGCACGCGTCTGCCGATGAAGGACTCACCCGCGGCCCTGGCCGCGGTGCCCCACCTGACCAAAGCGCGCGCGTGATCGTCACGTCTCTCGATCCGGTCCGGCTCGGCGCCGGCGACCTCTGGATCGCAAACGGCCGCGTCGCAGCGTCCGGAGACGGCGTGCGGATCGACTGCGACGGCGTCCTCGTCATCCCGGGCAACGTCTGCGCGCACACGCACCTCTACTCCGCGCTCGCGCGGGGGATGCCGTACGCCCTCGAGCCGCCGCGGAACTTCGTCGAGATCCTGCAGCGCGTGTGGTGGAGGCTCGACCGCGCGCTCGACGAGGACTCGGTGCGGGCGTCTGCGCTCGCCGGCGGGATGGAGGCGCTTCTCTCCGGTACGACGACGCTCGTCGACCATCACGCGTCGCCGAACGCAATCGACGGCTCGCTCGACGTGATCGCCGACGCGCTCGGCTCCCTCGGCGTCCGCTCGGTGCTCTGCTACGAGACGACGGACCGCGACGGCCCCGAGCGGGCGTACGCCGGACTGGCGGAGAACCGGCGTTGGCTCGACCGCGTGCGCCGGGAGCAGCCGCCGCTCGCGCGCGGACTCGTCGGCGCGCACGCCTCGTTCACGCTCGGCGACGAGACCCTCGCCGCCTGCTCGGCCGCGGCGCACGAGTTCTCGACCGGTCTCCACGTCCACGCGGCGGAAGACGGGGCCGACGAGCGAGACGCTCTCGCGTTGCACGGGACCCGCGTCGTCGAGCGGCTGGCCGGCGCGGGAGCGCTCGACGAGCGGACGCTGCTCGCGCACGGCGTCCACCTCGACGACTCGGAGACGGCGGCGGTCGGAGCCGCGAGGGCGACGGTCGCGCACAACGCCCGCTCGAACATGAACAACTCGATCGGCCGCGCGCGTGTCGTGGAGCTGGACGGACGGCTGGCTCTCGGTACGGACGGCATCGGCTCGGACATGTTCGAGGAGGCGCATGCGGCGTACTTCCGGCTGCGCGAGGACGACGGCGGTGCCGGCATGGATTGGCCGCTGGCGCGCCTGGCCGACTCGTCGCGCCTCGCCGGCCGCCTCTTCGACGAGCCGCTGCTCGGCACGCTCGAGCCCGGGGCCCCGGCCGACCTCGTCGTGCTCGACTACCCGGCGCCCGCACCCGTGCATGCGGCCAGCTTCGCCGGCCACTGGACCTTCGGGCTCTCGTCCCGTCACGTCCGCGACGTGATGGTCGCCGGCGAATGGGTCGTGAAGGACCGTCGCCTCACGCGCGTCGACGTCGAGGAGCTCGCGGCCGGCGCACGCACGCAGGCGGAGCTTCTGTGGCAGCGCCTCGACGGCGTGGGCGCTCATCCGTTCGAGCCCAAGGGGGATTCCTGATGGACCGCGTAGCGCTCTATCTCCAGGACAAGCACCCGATTCGCGACGGCATGGAGTACGCGGTGCTCGCGGAGCGGGCGGGATTCGAAGCCGTCTGGCAGGCCGAGAGCCGGCTCGTGCGGGAAGCGACCGTGCCGATGGCCGCGTTCGCAGCGGTCACCGAGCGGATCGGGATCGGCAGCGGCGTCGTCAACACCTGGACGCGAAACGTCGGCCTCCTCGCGGCGACCTTCTCGACCCTCGACGACCTCGCACCGGGACGGGTCAAGCTCGGGGTCGGCGCGTGGTGGGACCCGCTCGCGGCGAAGGTCGGGGTCCGGCGCAGGCGCACGCTCCAGTGCATGCGCGAGACCGTCGAGACGACCAGGCGACTCCTCGCGATGGAGCGCGTGACGTTTCACGGCGAGTTCGTGGACCTCGACGACGTCGAGATCGACATCGTCCACGGCGACCGCTCGCCGAAGAACGTGCCGATCTATATCGGCGCGACGGCGATGAAGATGATGGAGCTCGCCGGCGAGATAGGCGACGGCGTCCTGCTCAACTACCTCGTCGGCCCGGCCTACAACCGCGAGGCGATGGAGCATCTGGCCGTCGGTGCGGCGCGGGCGGGCCGCACCGTCGACGAGCTCGACCGGCCCCAGCTCGTCGTCTGCTCGCTCGACAGCGACCGCTCGCTCGCGCTCGACCGTGCGCGGGAGCTCGTCGCGCAGTACCTCGGCCAGCAGCCGCATATCATGAAGGCGAGCGGAGTGAGCGAGGAGCTGCTTGAGGAGATCGGGCGGGTGCTCACCTGGCCGGCGACCCCGGAGCAGATCGAGCTGGCGATGAAGCTCGTGCCGGACGACGTGGTGCAGCTGATCACGGCCTCGGGGACTGCCGACGACTGCCGCGCGAAGGTGCAGGAGTACGTCGACGCCGGCTGCACGTGTCCGGTGCTCTACCCCCTGGGCGACGACGTGTCGGCGATGATCGACGCCTTCGCGGTGGTACAAGCCTAGTGCCCCTTCCAGCAACACATGCCCGCTTCTGGCCCGCGATCACGCTGCGCGCTGCCGCGTCCTCGGTCGCGCCCGTAGCTTCAGCTACGAGCGCTCCCTGCGTCCTTGCAGCGCTTGGTGCTCGCGACCCAGAAGCTGGGCGGCGTCACTGGAAGGGGCACTGATGGAGGCGCTCCTGCCGCGCTCGCTCGAGGAAGCGCTCGCGCTGCGTGCGGCGCACCCGGACGCCGTGCCGGTCGCCGGCGGCACCGACCTGATGGTCGCGGTGAACTTCGGGCGCGCGAGGCCGCCCGTGCTGCTCGATCTCTCGCGCGTGCAGGAGCTCAAGTCCTGGCGTCGCGAGAACGGCTCCGTCTTCGTCGGCGCCGGGATGACCTTCGCGCGGATCGGGCGCGAGCTCGGGGAGTTCCGGCCGCTCGTCGAGGCAGCCCGGTCGGTCGGCTCTCCGCAGATCCGGAGCCGCGCCACCATCGGCGGCAACATCGGCACCGCATCGCCCGCCGGCGACGCGCTCCCGGTGCTCGCGGCGTACGGGGCCACCATCGTCGTCGGGTCGACGCGAGGGGAGCGTCGGCAGGCATGGGACGCGTTCTTCACCGGGCCGAAGCGCACGACCCTCGCTCCCGACGAGCTCGTCCTCGGCGTCGAATGGCAGGCGGCGGCCGGGCCCGGCTCGTTCGCGAAAGTCGGGACGCGCAACGCGATGGTGATCGCGATCGCCGGCGTCTGCCTCCAGCTCGACCTCGGCGCGCGCACGGTCCGGCTCGCTCTCGGCTCGGTCGCACCCACCGTCGTCCGGGCACCCGACTCCGAGGCCTTTGCCGCCGACGTGATCCCGTGGGACGAGCCCGAGCGAGAGCTGCCGGAAGAAGCGGTGTCGGAGTTCGGGCGGCTCGCGGCGGCCGCCGCGCAGCCGATCGACGACGTCCGGGGATCGGCCGCGTACCGCCGCCACGTCGTCGAGGTGCTCGCACGGCGGGAGCTCTCGTGGACGCTCGGAGACCGGAGGGCCGAGGCCTGCTGATCCATACCACCGTCAACGGCCTCGACTGCGAGGCCGACGTCTGGCCGGGCGCGAGCCTGCTCGCGCTGCTGCGCGACGAGCTCGGCCTCGCCGGCTCGAAGAACGCGTGCGAGCAGGGTGAGTGCGGATCCTGCTCGGCCTGGCTCGACGGTGAGCTCGTCTGCGCCTGTCTCGTGCCCGCCGTTCAGGCGGACGGCGCGGCGGTGCGTACGGTCGAGTCCCTCGGCGACGGCCGTCGGCTGCACGCGGTGCAGGACGCCTTCCTCGCCGCCGGCGCCGTCCAGTGCGGCTTCTGCACGCCCGGGATGGTCGTCGCGGCGGTCGACCTGCTCGAGCGCAATCCTGCTCCGAGTGACGAGGCGATCCGCGAAGCGCTTGCCGGCAACCTCTGCCGCTGTACCGGCTACCAGAAGATCCTCGACGCGGTGCACGTCGCAGCCGCGGAGCTCTCGTGAGCACGACGCAGATCACGCCAACGCCGAGCGGCGTCGGCACGAGCGCGCGCCGCGTCGACGGCATCCCGAAGGTGACCGGCACGTACGCGTACGCAAGCGACCTCGACGCGGAGAACAGTCTGTGGGCCTACACGGTCCGCAGCCCGTACGCCTCGGCGCGGATCAAGGGCATCGACGTCTCCGCCGCGCGCCGGGCGCCGGGCGTCGCCGCGGTGCTCGTCGCCGCCGACATCCCGGGCCGGAAGACGTTCGGGCTCGAGTTCTGCGACCAGCCCGTTCTCGCCGACGACGTCGTCCGCTACGCGGGCGAGCCCGTCGCCGTCGTCGCAGCCGAGTCGCTCGAGGAGGCGAGGCAGGCCGCCTCGGCGATCGTCGTCGACTACGAGCCGCTGACGCCGGTCACGGACATGGAGGCGGCGCTGCGGCCCGACTCGCCGCGCGTGCACGACTTCGGCAACGTGCTCCGGCACGTCCACATCCTCCACGGCGACGTCGACTCCCCCGAAGCGGAGGTCTGGGTCGACGGCTACTACGAGACGGGAACGCAGGACCAGGCCGCTCTCGGCCCCGAGGCGGGGCTCGCCGTGCCGGGGTCGGACGGCGGCATCGACCTGTACGTCGCCACGCAGTGGCTCCACGTCGACCGGCAGCAGATCGCGCCTTGCCTCGACCTGCCCGAGGAGAAGGTGCGCATCACGCTCGCCGGCGTCGGCGGCGCGTTCGGCTCGCGCGAGGACGTGCACATGCAGATCCACGCGTCCGCGCTCGCGCTGAAGACCGGACGGCCCGTGCGGATGTCGTACGGCCGTGAGGAGTCCTTCAACGGGCACGTGCACCGACATCCATCCCGGACGTGGATCCGCTTCGGCGCGACGCGCGACGGGCGCCTTCTCGCCGCCGACGTGCGGCTGTTGCTCGACGGCGGCGCGTACGCTTCGTCGTCCCCCGCGGTGATCTCGAATGCGTCGACATTCGCGCCCGGCCCGTACGAGGTTCCGAACGTCCGCGTCGAGGGCACGGTCGTCTACACGAACAACCCGCCGTGCGGGGCCATGCGCGGCTTCGGTGCGCCGCAGGTGTGCTTCGCGTACGAGTCGGCGATGGACGTGCTTGCGACCAAGCTGGGGATCGACCCGATCGAGCTGCGGCTGCGCAACGCGCTGCACACGGGCTCGGTGCTGCCGACGGGACAGGTCATCACCGGCACCGCACCCGTGCGCGAGGTGATCGAGCGCTGCGTCGCGATTCCGATGCCCGCCCCGGAACCGGCGGCCGGCCGCGACGCGATCTCGTACCCGGGCGGCGCCGGCAACGTCAGCCGCGGCGAGTCGCTGCGGCGCGGCGTCGGCTTCGCGGTCGGCTACAAGAACATCGCGTACAGCGAGGGCTTCGACGACGCGGCCGAGGCGACGGTCACGTTGCGGCCGACGCCCGACGGCCCGGTCGCGAGCGTGCGCACGGCTGCGGTCGAGTACGGCCAGGGCCTGTACACCGTGCTCGCCCAGATCGTTCGCACGGAGCTCGACGTCGAGGACGTGGCCGTCGAGCCGGCCACGACGATGGAGAACGGCTCCGCAGGCTCCACCTCCGCGTCGAGGCAGTCGACGATGAGCGGCGGTGCCGTACTCGGTGCCTGCGCCGAGATCAAGCGCGAGCTTGCGAGCGGGCCGCTCGAGGAGCCGATCACGCGCACGTACACGTACCACCACCGCGCGACGACCGAGCTCGACGACCAGGGGCAGGGCGCCCCCCACGTCAGCTTCGGGTTCGCAGCCGAGCGTGCCGTCGTCGAGGTGGACGAGGAGCTCGGCCTCGTTCGCGTCCTCCAGATCGCCGCGGTGCAAGATGTCGGCCGCGTCATGAATCCGCAGGGCGCGACGGGGCAGGTCGAGGGCGGCACGGCGCAGGGGCTCGGGCTCGCGGTGTTGGAGGAGCTCGACCTGAAGGACGGGATCATCCGCAACGCCTCGTTCACCGACTACCTGATCCCGACGATCCTCGACGTCCCGCCGATCGTCACCGAGTTCGTCGAAGAGCCCGAACCCGACGCGCCGTACGGGCTGAAGGGCATCGGAGAGATGGCGACGGTCGTCGCGACCGCCGCGATCGTCGCGGCGCTGCGCGACGCGACGGGCCGGACGCTGAACCGCGCCCCGGCCACCCCCGAAGACCTCGCCGGCCTGCGGCCGCCGGCGACGACCACCGGCCCGGCGCCGGTCCCCGACGTGCCGGGCCAGAAGGCGATTCCCGAGTACCTCGGTCTCGGGCTCGGACAACAGGAACTCATGAAAGCGAGAGGACGATGAGCACAACCGCTGGCGTCGACCGCGCGACCCTCGCCGGGCGCGACTACATCGAGACGCTCGACTGGACGGTCGACGAGATCGACGAGACGCTCGCCGTCGCCGGCGAGCTGAAGGCCGCACGCAAGGCCGGGAAGCCGCACCGGCTGCTTCCCGACAAGACGATCTACCTCCTCTTCCTCGACAAGTCGACGCGTACGCGAAACGCCTTCGAGACGGGCATGACGCAGCTCGGCGGCCACGCGATCTTCCTCGACTCGGACAAGACGCAGGTCTCCCACGGCGAGAGCCCCAAGGACACCGCGCTCACGCTCTCTCGCTTCGGTGAGGGGATCGCCATCCGGCACGACCTCGCCCCGTACGAGGGGAACGTCTGGATGCGCGAGATCGCGAAGTGGGCGGACATCCCGCTCATCAACATGCAGTGCGACGTCGATCATCCGACGCAGACGCTCGCCGACCTCATGACGCTGCGCGAGCACCGCGGCGAGAACCTGCGCGGGCTCAAGGTCGCGATGACGTGGGCGTATGCGCCGTCCTACGCTCGCCCGCTCTCGGTTCCGCAAGGCGTGGCGACGCTCTTCCCGCGCTTCGGCATGGACGTCGTCCTCGCACACCCGCCGGGCTTCGAGCTCATGCCCGAGGTGATGGTGAAGGCCGAGCAGGCCGCGAAGGCGGCAGGCTCGACGATCACGTACGCCGACAGCATGGAGGAGGCGTTCGCGGACGCGGACGTCGTCTATCCAAAGTCGTGGGGCCGGCTCGACGCGTTCACCGACCAGTCGAAGGCGCTCGCGGAATCGGGCGCGTTCGCCGACTGGATCTGCGACGAGGACAAGATCGCGCTCGCGAAGCCGGACGTCCTCTATATGCACTGCCTCCCCGCCGACCGGGGCCGCGAGGTGACGGACGCCGTCATGGACGGGCCGCACTCGGTCGTCTGGGACGAGGCCGAGAACCGGATGCACACGGCGAAGGCGCTCATGGCGCTGACGATGGGCGGTTACGCACGATGAGCGGCAGGCGCGCCGTAGTCGCGATCGGCGGCAACTCGCTGATCAAGGACAAGACGCACCAGACGGTGCGCGACCAGTACATCGCGGCCGGCGAGACGTGCTGGCACGTCGCCTCGATGATCAAGGACGGCTGGGACGTCGTGATCGGCCACGGCAACGGGCCGCAGGTCGGCTTCATCCTGCGCCGCTCCGAGCTGGCCGCCCACGAGCTGCACGAGGTGCCGCTCGACGTCTGCGGCGCCGACAGCCAGGGCGCGATCGGGTACGCGCTCGTCCAGAACCTCGAGAGCGACTTCCGGCGGCTCGGGCTCGACCGGCACGCCGTCGCGGTGGTCACGCAGATGGAGGTCGCCGCCGACGATCCCGCCTTCTCGCACCCGACGAAGCCGATCGGCTCCTTCATGGACGAGGCGACCGCGGCGCAACGGCGCGAACGCGACGGCTGGGACGTCGTCGAGGACGCCGGCCGCGGCTGGCGGCGCGTCGTCGCGTCCCCGGCTCCGCTGCGGATCGTCGAGGAGGACGCGATCCGGAGGCTGGTCGAGGACGGGTTCGTCGTCATCGCGGCCGGCGGGGGCGGCATCCCGGTCGTCGCCGACGCCGAGGGCAACCTG
>Ga0187777_10000791_pt1 | contig 20809 bp, 22 predicted proteins | sample 1015_Q2_SP5_10_M_FD_132416 | JGI IMG/M metagenome (GOLD analysis project Ga0187777, IMG submission 132416) | Tropical peat soil microbial communities from peatlands in Department of Meta, Colombia - 1015_Q2_SP5_10_MG | ecosystem: Environmental > Terrestrial > Soil > Wetlands > Peat | place... | reverse complement strand
GCACGGCGACGTCGCTGAATTCGGTGTGGACTGGGCCCGGACAAAGCGCCGTCACTGAGACGCCGCTCCCGCGCATTTCTGCGCGCAACGCTTCGTTGAAACTGTTTACGAACGCTTTGCTGGCCGCATAAACCGCCATCCCGGCAATTGGCAGAAAACCCGCGGACGAACTCACATTTAAGATCGCGCCACGGTTCCTTTGGAGCATTGCCGGAAGCAACTGACGGGTAAGAAAAGTTAGCGCGCCAATGTTGACTTGAATAATCCGGTCATCGCGTTCGATATCACTGGTTGCCACCGTCCCGTAATCCCCGAGGCCGGCATTGTTGATCAAAAGGTCGATATCGATCCTGTTTTGGCCGATCCAGCGAATCAACTCGTTAATTTGAGATCGGTCGCAAAGGTCGACCACTCGCGTGCGGACGTTCAACTGCGGGTTACGGTTGCGCAATTCCTCCTGCAGTTCGTTCAGCCGCTGTTCACGCCGAGCAATCAAGACTATTGTTCGCGCGCGCGAAGCGAGCTGCCGCGCAAACTCACGACCAATCCCCGCCGAAGCACCGGTGATCAATGCGCTGCAGCCGTCGATTTTCATTGCTAAACCACGAATGGACACGAATCGACACGAAGCACAAACAACTTGCTGTTCTTAGTGTCCATTCGTGTTAATTCGTGGTTAATGAGAATTTTGGTCACCGGTGGGTCAGGCTTCATCGGCTCGCATTTGGTTGAAAAATTGATCGCAGACGGCCACGAAGTGGTCATCGTCGACGATTTCAACAACTTTTACGATCCGAAGATCAAGCGGGCGAACATCTCCGCCGTCGCCAAACAAGTCGCCGTCCACGAGGTCGATCTTCGAGATGCCGCAAAAGTCGCGGCCGTTTTTCGAGGAGAAAAATTCGACGCGATTTTTCATCTTGCAGCGCGGGCCGGAGTTCGGCCGTCGATTGAACGACCGCAGCTTTATTATGACACCAATGTTGCGGGCACCTTGCATTTGCTCGAAGGCGCGAGAACCAGCGGAGTTGAGAAATTCATTTTTGCATCGAGCTCGTCAGTTTACGGCGCAGCAAAGCGCGTTCCCTTCTCGGAGGAAGAACAACTTATGCAGACTCTGAGCCCGTATGCTGCCACGAAAATTGCCGGGGAATTTCTGTGTTCGACTTATTCTCATCTCTACAAAATACGGACCGTCGTACTGCGGTATTTCACGGTTTACGGCGCGCGCCAGCGTCCGGATCTCGCGATCCATCAGTTAACGCGCAAAATTCACGATGGCGAACCGATCGATCAGTTCGGCGACGGCACGACGCGACGAGATTATACTTATATCGACGATATTCTTCAGGGGACGATGGCCGCACTGACATACAATGGGCCGATGTTCGATGTTTTCAATTTGGGCGAAAGCTGCACGATTCGGTTGAAAGAGTTGATCGCCGCGATCGAAAACAATCTTGGCAAGAAAGCGAAAATCAATCGACTGCCGGAACAACCCGGCGACATGTCGCTAACCTGCGCCGACGTTTCCAAGGCGAGAAAGCTTCTCGGCTACGACCCGAAAACGAAGTTCGAAGACGGCCTTCCGAAGTTTGTCGATTGGTTTCTGAAATCGCGCGCTAAATAAAGGTTGTCATGTTGAGCGAAGCGAAACATCTCTGACTTTTGTCGAAGGAAATGATTCAGAGATTCTTCGCTCCGCTCAGAATGACAACATGAGCAATCTTTCCTTTGATCAGCGCGCGTGTTTCATCGCCGGGCAGGCGAAATCAGGAACGACGCTTGTCGCCGCATTGCTCGACAATCATCCCGAGCTTTTGGTCTTGCCGCAGGAGACCGCGTATTTCCCGACCGTCTTGCGAAAGTACCGCGATTCAGGGCGGCGCGCGCAATTTGATTATCTGACGCAACAATCGTTCTCGCGGGTGCTTTTTGGCGGCGAACCGAAGTGGCGTGAGCATGAGTACAAAGCTTTTCCGCAACAGCGGTTTCTCGAGACGTTCGAAAGACTTGCGTTCGATCCATCAAATTCGCAGCGCGATTTACTCGCATTAATGGCCGAGGCGTACGGACAAACGATGGGGGTTTCGCTTGAGCGGATTAAACGCTGGATCGAGAAGACGCCGGCGAACCGCAGTCACGTTGATGAAATTTTTGTCCGGTTTCCAAATGCGAAATTGGTCGTCACCTTGCGCGATCCGCGCGCAATCCTGGCGACGCAGATCGCGATGGAGAAAACGCGTAACACGAAACGGTTCTCCGTTTACTACGTCATCGCCCACTGGCGGGTCGCCGCGAAGTTAGCGAAGCGTGTGAAGGCTCGCCAAGTTGGAGGGTTGTTCGTCCAGTTCGAACAACTAGTGAGTGATCCCGCGGCGGTCATGAAAAATGCCTGCGATTATCTTGAGATTCAGTTCGATCCAGAGATCGTTTTGAATCCAACGAAAGTTGGCCAGCCATGGGGCGGGAATTCAGCGGCCCAAATTGCATTTTCAAACGTTAGCGACGAGCCGGCTTCCCGTTGGGAAAACGAATTATCCGAGCACGAAATCGGCTGGGTAGAATGGCATTGCCGCGATCTGATGCCGGAATTTGGATACGAGCCGCGGCTGGAGTCGCGCACGCTCAGTTACTTTCTTAAACCCGTTCGTCAGGAACGTTTTCGCCAATATTTGAAGTCCCGGATCTACTCTCTGCGCGACGCGATCCGCGGTTGATAGATACTGGATACTAGATTCTGGGTGTCCGTATCGAGCATCAAGGATCCAGTATCGGTCCGGCCTTCAGCAGGCGGTTGATTTTGAACAAACCGCCCCTTGCAAACCCTGAGCGGGCGGGCGATAATCGGCCCGTAGATGTCGGGAATCTGATTCTGGGCATCCGTTTCCATAGACGCTAAGAGTATGAAGCGAGGTTCGTCATCTTCGCAAACTGATTGGCTGAGTAAAACGGGTTGTATCCTAAGACGATTCTATTTCCGGCACGACGAGACGGAGTTTCCAGCGGCGCCACAGACTGCTTGCTATTTGAAGGGTTGGCGCGCCGCGGACCGTGTTCCGAACGCGTTCGGGGCGCTCCGTCCATTTAACAATTGGGCAATTATTGAGAATTATCATGAACTCGTATCAACAGGGGAGACGCCAGCGCCATGGGCGCGGCCGGTCTCGACGAAGGAGTGGTCACGGGCGTTTCCAAGATCAACGCGCGCCAGCTCCGAAGAAAAAAACATTCTGGCAGAAAGTCGCCGCATTTTTTGGAGGAAACGGCGGCGGCCAGCGAAAACCAGTTACGCAATCGCGTAACGGCCAGCAACCGCGTCAGCAACAACCACTGCAGCCACGGCAGCGTAAACCCGAATCAATCGAAGTCACTTCGCCGCGCCTCTACGTTGGCAATTTGTCGTTCGATGCGACGGAGAGCGATCTCTTTGAACTCTTCAACGGAGTCGGTCACGTTCAGAACGCCGAGGTGGTGAGCTATCGCCACAACCAGCGCTCGAAGGGTTTCGCCTTCGTCCAAATGCAGACCATTGAAGAAGCGAAGCGCGCGGTCGACGAATTGCACGATAAGGAGTTTCTCGGACGCAAGCTGGTGGTCAGCGGCGCAAAATCGAGCGAACACGTTCGCGACTAGCCATCGGTAATTCGAAAATTCTCAGCGGGAGACCCGGGCAAGTGTCGGCGTCTCCCGTTTTGTTTATCGCCGTCGCTGAGATGACCAAATCAAATCACGAATGACGAAACAAATTCGAATGGGTGAAAATTCAAAATCTGTGTGGCCGCCTGCATTTTGAAAATTCAACCTCTTGAATTTCGGGCTTGGTTCGCATTTCGGATTTCGGATTTCGATATTGTTTTGGCGCCCGTGCGTCATTCATGAGAGGCGTGTTTTACATTGTTGGCCCTACCGCGACCGGAAAGTCTGAAATCGCTGCCGACGTCGCAGGTGAGCTCGATGCTGACATTGTCAGTGGCGATGCCTTTCAAATTTATTGCGGCCTCGATTTGCTGAGCGCGAAACCGGACGCTGGCGTGCTCAAGACGGTTCGGCATCATCTCGTTGGCGCAATACCGCTCCTGGAAGAGATGAATGCCGAGAAATTCCGGAGGCTCGCGCTGCAGGCCATCCAGGAAATTCATTCCAGTGGGAAATTGGCGATGGTTGTCGGAGGGAGCGGACTTTATATCAAAGCGCTTACCCACGGGCTTCCGGTCATGCCGTCGCCAGATCGGGATTTGCGCGCGCGTTTGAACGAACTCAGTCTGGTCGATTTGCAGAAGAAATTGCACGACCTCGACCCCAAAACAGGGATTGATCTCAAAAATCGTCGGCGGGTTATGCGTGCGATCGAGATTTGTATGCTTAGTGGGAGGCCGGCTTCGACGCAACTTGTGGCATGGAGTAACACAGGCGTAGCCGCCGATGTCCCCGTCGGCAGTCTGTCGCCAGAGCCGGCGGCAGCTACAACACATGGGATTTTCGTGTTTCGAGAGCGCGAGGACCTTTACCAACGAATCAATCAGCGAACGGAAAAAATGTTTGAGAAGGGCGTAATCGAGGAGGTGTGCACAGCCGGTGCGACGAGTGAAACCGCGTCGAAGATGATCGGGCTAAGAGAGATTCGCGAACTGCTCGACGGTAAGATGTCCGTTCCACAATGCGTGGCCGCGATTCAACAGGCGACGCGGCGCTACGCCAAAAGACAGTTGACCTGGTTTCGACGGCAAACTAATTTTCAATTGCTGAATCTATCGGTGCTAAGCCACGTCGAAGCAGTAAAACGGATCGCACAGCTTGCGAAAACGTTGGGAGCCGCGCAGGGGAATGATTGAAACACGTCCGGAAAGAACTCACGAACGCGCGGTTTTAGTCGGCCTCGAAAAGCGGGGCGTCTCGAAATGGGACCTCCAAGATTCGCTGGAAGAACTGGCAGAGCTTGCAAACTCGGCCGGCGCGGAAGTTGTCGATACTATCACCCAAAAATTGGAGAGACCGACCGCGCCGTACTACATTGGTAAAGGCAAAGCGGAATCGCTCAAACCAGCCTTGCAGGACCGACAGGTTACGTCGGTGATTTTCGATGACGAACTCTCGCCCGCACAGGGACGCAACTTGGAAAATCTTCTCTCGCGCAAAGTTTTGGATCGGACCCAATTGATTCTCGATATTTTCGCGCAGCGCGCGCGAAGCCGTGAAGGCCGATTACAAATTGAACTGGCGCAGCTGCAATATCTTTTGCCGCGATTGACCCGGATGTGGCATCACCTGTCCCGGCAAACGGGTGGAATCGGTACCCGCGGCCCGGGCGAAACCCAGTTGGAAGTGGACCGGCGCCGGGTGCAGGAGCGCATCGCGCGATTAGAGCGTGAGTTGGAATCAGTCCGCAAGACCCGTGCGGTTCAGCGCCAGGGACGCAAGCGTCATCAATGGCCGGTCGCGGCGGTAGTGGGTTACACCAATGCCGGGAAATCGACCCTTCTGAATCTGTTGACCGGCGCGGATCTTCTGGCCGAGAACAAACTCTTTGCCACGCTCGACCCGACCACGCGCAGTTTCGTTTTGCCAAACAAACAACGCGTGCTTCTCACCGACACGGTTGGATTTTTGCGAAAACTCCCGCACACGTTGATCGAATCGTTCAAGGCCACGCTCGAAGAGGTCAGCGAAGCGGACTTGCTGATTCACGTAGTCGACCTTTCGCATCCCCGGGTAGAGGATCAAATGGAAGCCGTCGAGACAGTGATCAAGGAGCTCGATGCTTTCGGAAAACAAACACTGATCGTTTTCAACAAGATCGACAATTTGCAAAACCGCGAGCTGTCGGAGGCTTCGGTGACACGATTTCCGGGAAGCGTTGCGATCTCTGCCCGGACCGGCGAAGGCATGAACAAGCTCGTGCAGGCGCTGCAAGATGCACTGAGCGCCTGGCGATTGCGCTCGCGTTTCAGAATTCCCGCGACCGAGTCTGCATTGATTGCGGAGATTCATCGCGTCGGTCACGTGCTCGAGTTGCAATATGAGGGCGACGGCGCGTTAATCGTGGCGCACGTGCCACCGGAGCTGGCGCAAAAGCTCGAGCGTTATGCCGCCGAACTGTAGGAGACGCTGTTAGCGTCTCGTCGGAAGGCCAGCGGCTTCCCCCTACAGAAATCTTGCGAGAATTATCCACTCGTTCAGGATGACACCGCGATGACTGCGCGCGAGCGGGTGAAGAGGCTCATCAAGATTTGGCCGACGGTTCACCCGAACGCGCACACGGAGCTAAATTTCAAAACTCCGCTTGAGTTATTGATCGCCACCATCCTCTCGGCGCAATGCACTGATAAGCGCGTAAATATGGTTACGCCCGCACTGTTCAAAAAATATAGGACCGCCAAGGATTACGCGAACGCGCCGGCAGCCGAGCTCGAGAACGCCATCAAGTCGACCGGGTTTTTTCGAAGCAAGACTAGAAGTATTCAGGGCGCGACCTCCATAATCGCGAAGAGGTTCGGCGGCAAAGTTCCTGATTCGATGGAGAAACTGCGCGAGCTGTCCGGAGTCGGCCGCAAAACCGCGAACGTGGTTCTGGGGAACGCGTTTGGGATAAACGAAGGAATTGTGGTCGATACCCACGTGATCCGTTTGTCGCAACGACTCGGCTTAACGAAACAAAAAGATCCGGAAAAAATTGAGCGGGACCTGATGAAGCTGGTGCCCCAAAAATACTGGGCAATCTGGAGTCACTGGTTGATCTGGCACGGCCGGCGCCGCTGCTTCGCGCGCAGACCGGATTGCGCGAATTGCGAGGTCTTCAGGCTTTGCCCAAGCGGCAGGAAATTTTTGCGGACGGGTTTTGCCCAACAACCACGCGAAACTTAACTCAACGTCCGGGTTCGACTGCTTCGGACTCTACGTGACGCCTATTTACGCCGTGGTTTTCCGCTTTCGTGCGCAACCGCTTGAATTGGTTTTCCAGCTTATCCAATTCCTCATCGGAAAGGCTTTCCAAAATCCACGAGTTCGTTCCGCGCTTTCGCTAGTGCGCGAATGATTTCATCGAGCTTCAGGTGGACCGCTTTGGCGTCGCGGTTCTGGGTGTTCTGAATGAGGAACACCATCAGGAATGCGACGATCGTTGTGCCGGTATTGATAATTAATTGCCAGGTGTCCGAAAAACGGAACATCGGCCCGGTCGCTGCCCAGATCACGATGATAAGGATGGCCGCCGCGAATGCCCAGGCACTCCCCAAGACCGTTGCTGCTTTTCGTGCGAAAACGCGAAATGCATCGCTAATGACGCAAAAAATGTCGCGCTTCTGTTCGTTCCTTTTTAATTCCGCGGTTTGCGTTCTTTTCATTAGTCTCACTCTATCTTCGTGTTGGGTGGCGAAATCGCGCGCATTGGGAGATGGCAATCTTGTCCTTCCCAAATCGGAAAAGGGGCCGGAATTGATTTTCCCGGCAGTTTGAGGAAAATAGAACCCCGCCACGGCCATGCAGCACGTCACCGCATTCTCGCGCCCCGAAACGGTCCCGCCAGTGCCGGCTGTCGTGCCGAAGCGCAATCCGTGGATCCTCGACAGCTGGCGCGACTTGATCCTCTACGTCGGAACACCGCTTCTGATCATTCCGCTTTTCATGGCGGCGCAAGCGCGCTGGAGCGCGCAGGAAATCTACCTTTTTGTGGCCGCGTTTGGGGCAATGGGTCACCACTTGCCCGGAATGATCCGCGCTTACGGCGACCGCGCGTTGTTCGAGCGATTCAAATGGCGTTTCATTCTCGCTCCGATCTTTCTGCTGGCGGTCTGCATCGGTTTTTATTTTTGGGACATCAAGACCAATCCGGTCGTGATGATCGTGTTCTTGTGGGGCGTCTGGCACGGAATGATGCAGACCTACGGGTTCGGCCGCATTTACGACGCGAAGATGGGTTCTTTTGCCGCGCGGACGCGCCGGCTCGATTTCGCTACCTGTGGAATCTGGTTTGCCTCCGGTGTGATTCTTTCACCGTCCAGAATGACCGACACGCTCGACGGCTTGTACGGGTGCGGCCTGCCATTTATTTCGCCGGCTGCTGTTCATGCGTTGCAGCAAACATTTCTTTTTGGGGCGTTGGCGATTTCGATTCTGTGGCTGGGAAATTACATTTGGATGTGGACCTCGGGAACGCGGCAAAATCCGGTGAAGCTCGCGCTTTTCGTAACCAGCATCGCGTTCTGGTGGTATTGCAATAACGGGGTGGCGAACATTCTTGCCGGTATCGCTTTGTTCGAAGTTTTTCACGATGTCCAGTACCTGTCGCTGGTTTGGATCTACAATCGTAACCGCGTCGAAAAGGACAGCTCGATTGGCGGGTTTATGCGCTTCATTTTCCGGCGTAGCGGTGCCTTGATCGGACTGTACGTCGGATTGGTATTCGCCTATGGGTCAATCGGCTATTTGAATTCGAAAATCGGGATGGAAACGCTGACGCGACTGCTAACGGGCGTCGTGGCAGCGTCAGGCTTGCTGCATTTTTATTACGATGGTTTCATTTGGAAGGTTCGCGAAAAGTCGACGCGACAATCGCTTGGACTCGCCGGCGGCACTGCGGACATCAACTTGGGCGGTCTCATTCCCGGTTGGGCGGTCCATGGGGCAAAATGGGCTGTCGCGTTCGTGTTGCCAATCGGCGCGATGTGGTTTGGCAAAGTTTATCGATCGGTTCCAGAAGTGGAACAGACCGGTTATGTAGCTTCTGATCTGCCACTGAGTGCGCGGGCGCATTTTAACTACGGAACAGCGCTGCAAAAGTCAGGTCATCTCGACCAAGCCGAAAAGGAGTTCCAAACCGCGCTCCAATTCGACCCCAACTACGCAAAAGTTTACATAAACCGGGCCCAGCTCTATTTGTCTGAATCGAAGCTGGATGAAGCCAAGAAGAATTACGAAAGGGCGATCCAGCTCGACCCGGACACCGCCGAGACTCATTCCGGTTATGCTTATCTTCTTGAACGTCTCGGCCGGCCGGATGATGCGCGCGGTGAATACGAGGCGGCAGTTCGATTAAATCCAAGATCGGCAATGCTGAATTATGCCTACGGCATGTTTTTGGACAAAAGGGGAGAGCTCGATGCCGCAATTACGCAATATGAGCGCGCGTTAGATATCGACCCCAAATTGGGCGATGCCCAGGCCCAGCTGGCAACCGCATTCTTGAGCAAGGGCGATTTCAAACGCGCGGAAGTGCATTTTCTAGAAGCGGTTCGGCTCGAGCCAAAACGCGCGGACGTTCACAGCAACTTTGGCAGCCTGCTTTTGCAGCAAGGACAAACGTCGCAGGCAATTTTGCAGTACGAAGAAGCGTTGCGGATCGATCCCAATTTGACCGAGGTCGCTGAAAATCTCCGCGTTGCAAAACAAAGCGACAACCGGTTTCAGTCGCATCCGCAGAAATAATCTTCTCTGAGAGGGGCATTTCATCTCAATCTCGACGACGCCTGGCGAGATGAGCCGTTGTCAGTGCCGACCGTCGACGCGCGAGATTGGGGCCCGCGATTGCGTTTCTGCGCGCCGGGACGAGTGGTCGAACAGTTTTATGGCGAATTCTCGGAGCGTCTCGCGTCGTTCACGCTTTATGGCTCGGGCGACTTTCATTATCTGAGCGCGCTTTGGCTTCGCCGGCTTACTGAACCATTTGTTCTGGTCTCGTTTGATAATCATCCGGATTGGGACGTTCGCCCGCCGAGATGGGCCTGCGGTGGCTGGATCAATCGTGCGCTCGAGGTTGCGCAATTGCGGCATGTCGCAATCTGGGGTTGCGGCAATTTCGAATGCTGGTGGCCCCACAATATCTTCGCCAATCGTTCCGCGCAGCGCGCGGGCAAACTTGAAGTCCATCCTTGGGCCGATAATCGGCCGCCGCAAGATCGACAACATCACGGTGCGATCTTGCGCCAGAACTGGCGCGAGCATTTCGAAGAATTTTCTGCCGGACTTCGCGGGATGAATGTTTACGTCACGATCGATCTCGATTGCCTGGCCACCGATCGGATGGTTACCAATTGGGAAAACGGTCGATTTGTTGTCGAAGATATCGAATGGGCCCTGGCAAAACTGCGTGAGCAGAATCATATCGTCGCGGGAGACATGTGTGGCGGGTTCTCAGAACCGAAATATGCGCGCTGGAAACAAGAGTTCGCCTCGAATTGGGACCATCCAAAGCTTCAGCTGCCGTCGCCTTCGGAAATTAAAAAGATTAATTTCGCCACTCTCAGGCGATTGTGGCCGGCGTTAGCTCAGTGAAACGAGCACGACGCCAGCAGTAATCAATAACGTGCCGATTATTAGTCGGGAGGTTAATCCTTCCTTCAAAAGAATCGCCGCCAGGAGGGTGACGATGATGATGCTCGAGCCCTGGAACGGGTAAAGATAGCTGAGATCGAACTGCTGGAGGAGGCCGAGGTTTAGCAAAAACGAAATTGTCATCACGAGTATGCCAATGCTCAGTGTCCTGATCGTTCGCAGTTTTCGGAATCCGATCTTGCGCGACGATTCCATTGCGCGTTTGAACAACAGTTGTCCTGCTACAAACGTGGCCAGCCATAGCAAAATAAAAACAAAGGCGGACCAATTCACAGACGTTCCTCCAGTTGGGCCGCCGGCTTGGCGACGATGATCAACCCGATGATCACCAAGGCGATGCCACACCACCGCAATTGCGAAATTGATTCCTTGAGAATGAGCCAGCAGCTTATAGGTACCAGCACGTCGACCGCGCGGGACAAAGGGAATGCAACCGAAAGGGGAATGTATCTCAGGATGTAAAGCCAGATCACCAGATCAACAATGATGACCGAAATCGCCAGCCACGTGAGCGGCGAAGTCAGAGCAGTGATCCCGATCCAGGACCATCGTCCTGCGGAACTGGCCGTCGCCGCCGCGCCAGCTTTCAAGAGCAATTCGTACACGACAACGCCGATGATGTTGAGCACGAACTGGAACCAGGGATTACGGAAACCGGTGGGTCGATCGGGCATGATATTGCTTTAGGCGGTGAGGGCCGAGGCGTTCGAGAATTTCTTCAAAGTCGGATCATGCCGCGTCGGTTCGAGATATTTCACCGCAAATTGGAAAATCGGATTTAAGAGCGGTTTCGTGTGCATCACGTAAAGATCAAGTGGCGCAAGTTCATGGCCGAGATGCAATTTCGGGTCGTAGTTGAGCGGGCCACTCATGTAATAGCGAAGCTTTTTTTCGATCGCCCAACGGATCACGTCGCGCATTGTGTAGAAATAAAGATGAAGGTCGAGAGCGACTTCGTAATCGAGCCCGAGACATTCGTCGTAGATTGTGTCGCCACAAACCAGACATAGACTGAACGCGACAATCCTCTGGTCGATTTGCCAGATGAAGAAGCGCGCGCTTTCCGGCATCTCTTTCGCGATTCGAAGGAAAAAGTCCCTGGTCAGATGCTCAAATTTCATCGGGGAACGTTCGTGGACCTGAAGATAGAGCGAATAAATCTGGTCAATTATGTTGGAGACGTCGTTGACGACCTGCATGTCGATCTTTGTCTCCCGCTCAATCTTCCGGAACTTCCGGCGCAGACTCTTGCGGCTGATGTAGCCGAGAGTCTGCAAGTAATCGTCGAAATTTTGGAATGGCATTGCTAAACGCGTCATCGGCATGCTTGGGACGCGCGCGTAACTGTTTCGATAAAGAGCAGTCATCGCCGGCCGATGGCTGGCTAGAAAATCCTTAAAAACCACCAGCGACGCTTTATTTGCCCGTGCGTAATCACGCAGCGTCGCGCCCAAGGCTGCCGCGATCCAGGCTTCGGTTTCGGGATTGGTGGCATCGAGCTCGCCGGCGCCCGCAGCGCAGCCAACCATCAACACTCGCATCGTGAGGAAGCGTGGAAATCTCTTTCGAATGGAATCCACAATTTTGCGAAAAACGCCGCGAACTCCCTCCACCAGATTCTGCTGGACGAAAAGTATCGGTTGAATGCCGCGGATTCCTCCGGCTTTGTCTTCCAGCACGACGTAGCGATACTCGAAATCGTTGGCCAGCGTTTGCTCCACCAGTTCGTAGTAGCGGTGATTCTTGCATTTTCCCTGGAAGGCATGCTGCCAGGCCTCGAGCCTTCGAGCCTCTGACAAAGTGAGAAACCTGGCCGCGCCCTGGGCAAAAGGAACGACTACGTCATCGTGCATGTTCGCCTCGGCGAATCCGTCCGTAGGCGGATCGATCATTGCTTCGCGTCGACGTTCTGCACTTGAAGCACGCCACTGCGGATATGGAGGTCGCGTTGCGGGAACGCCAGTTCAATTCCCGCCTCACGGAGATTTTTTTCAATCGCAAAATTCAGGTCGCTGCGATAACGCCGTGGCCGATAGCTCCTCTCGCTGCTCCAGACGACCAGCTCGAATTCAATTGAGCTTTCACCAAATCTTTCCAGAAAAACACTGGGCTCGGGGTCTTTCAGCGTGTGTGGATTATCCTTGCCGGCGGCAATCAGCGCCGCGCGAACTTTTTCAATATTGCTTCCGTAAGCCACCCCGATGGGAATCCGAAAACGCACGCGCGGGTCGCCGTAGGTCCAGTTGGTCACCGGCGAATCGATAAACTTCGAATTCGGCACGATCATGGTGATGTTGTCGTTGGTCACGATGACCGTGCTTCGGGCGCGAATGTGTTGCACCTGCCCGGCGATTCCGGCGACTTCGACTCGGTCACCGATGGTGATGGGTCGCTCGGCCAGGATGACAAGCCCGCTGATGAAGTTGCTCGCGATGTTTTGCAAACCGAAGCCGACACCCACACCGACTGCTCCCGCAAATACGGCCAGCGCGCCTAGATGAATGCCGGCGTTATCGAGAACAATGAAAATGCCGACAATGAGAACGATGTTGCTGACGATTTGGGCAACGGCGTATTGCAGGGAGCGATCGAGCCCGCTCTGGGCCAGGAACCGGTTAAAGAGAAAACGCTTGGTCCGGGACGAGAGCCAGAACACCGCGATTAGCAGCGCGATCAGCAGGAAGATTTGAAATAAACTTAGCGCGATGCCGGGCAATGGCGCATTCCAGGACAACGGAATGCCTGCGGCATTGACGGCAGTGATGATGAAAAAGACAAATATCGCCAGACTGAGAATGGTTGTGACGATGGCGGTGAGATTAGTGTCAACTTTCAGCCGGCTAAGCAGGCGCCGAATAACGTCGCTTTGCAAAGCACGCGCCATCAGCAATCCGACAGTGAACCAAATCACGAAGGCGATCAGTCCGAGCAACGACACATCGTGCCCTAAGACGTGCAGCAACGGTTTTTGCATGAAACTGATATCCATCTTCGTCGTTAGTCTGGGCGCGTAGCGGAAGGGCGCAACCGGGAAAGAAAAAACACGGCCGAAGCCGTGTCTTTCTTAAACCGAAATTTCAGGTGGCTCGCTAGCTGGCCGCGGCTTCGCCGCCCCCTGGAGCTTTGGCGCGTTCTTTAATGTAATTGATGACGTCACCGACGGTTTGCAGTTTCTCCGCATCCTCGTCGGGAACCTCTACTGAAAATTCCTCTTCGAAAGCCATCACTAATTCCACAATGTCGAGCGAATCGGCCCCCAAGTCCTCAATGAACGACGCCTGCGGTGTGACCTGCTCCGGATTCACTCCAAGCTGTTCGACGATGATGTCCTTGACCTTTTCCTCAATCGTTTTGTCCGCCATAAAAAATTTTTGGGTTGGAGCGCAACGCTTACCCCACGGCTTGCCGCACCGCAAGTAAAAGAATCGTTATTTTTGGCCTTTCGGAGTCCTACTACGCGCTGGTTTTATTTGCGCATTAGCGTAGAGAACAGCTGTGCCTGACCCCTCTGTCGATCTCGACGAATTGGTCGATCTCAAAATGCTGCCGGCCTGGGTAAGCGAGCCGCCGCCGGGTCAGCGTTACGCCGAGCACGATGGTCAGGATCGAGCGGAAAGTTGGGGGCGAGAACGTAGCGGTAAGGGTGGAAAACGCCGGACCCCAAACTTCCAACCTTCTTCCGCTCCGGGCGGGCTCCGTCGAGGCGAGCGCCCAACATCGAAGACAGATGGACCCTCCATTCATCGTGATCGGGAGCAGGGAAATCGATTTCGAGGCAAAAAACGGGAGCACGGGCGGGATCGTCATCGCAAAGATAAACCTCATAGCCCGAATCGGCCTCCACTCCTGGCAAAACCGTTGCCGCCGATTGCGGTGAAGTTCCTGCCGCGCGCGACTGCGATGCAGAACGTCGTCGAGCAAATTCAATCGGGCACGGTTGCGTATTCGTTGTTTGCACTCGCTCGCTTGTTCTTGGAAAAGGCGCCGCGCCACGATGTGAAACTCACCGCGCCGCCGGGTGTTTCGCTTTTCCAACTTGGCGAAAGCGGGGCGATCTCAATCGACCGCCATTTTTTGGAACGCAATGCTTTCCGTTTCGGGCAGGGAGACTTTTACAAGATCGACGTTACCGAGACGGAGCCACCCAAGGGAAATTTCACCAACGTCGCGCGCGACCGGCTGAGCGGGACACTGCTTGGTCCGACCAATCATCACGATTACCAGAGGCGTTTGCGGAGCCTTTACGAGCAACGATTCAGTCGTCGGATGAGCTTCGGCGATTACCAGAGACAAATTCAAATCGTCACGGATCCGTCCGAGATTGAGAAATGGAAAGAAGAAGCGAGGAAAGTAACGACCTATTCGACCTCTCGCGAAGAACCGCCCCAAACATTTGTCTCTGCCGCGGAAGCTGAGCGCCATTTCGAGAAAAATTATTTGCCGACCTTCGTCCGAGTGGTTTCAGAACTGACCATCGATGGTCCAGCTAGCCGGCGCATGCAGGACCGGGTCTTGAATAAAGTCGTCGAAAACGAATGGAACCGGGAAACGAAATCGCCGTCACCGATGATGCAGGAACTGGCTGCGCGATTTCGCGAAGCTGGGCTGTATGTTTTTCGCCATCGCCGCGGAATGCTATTTGTCTCACCAATTTTCCCGCGCCCGTTTCGTCATGGTGAGACCGGCGTTTCGGCCCAGGTCAGGACAATTTTGGAAACGATTGGGGCGCAACCGCGAATCGGTCGCAAGGAGCTCGCCGACAAGCTCATTAGCGATCCTGCAAAATCTGCAGAGGCGGCCGGGTCGGCGGCAAGTGATTTGGAACGCGCCAAGCTTGCGCTCGCATCCGATCTCCTCTGGTTGATCAACGCGGGTTACGTGATCGAGTTCAACGACGGCTCGCTCGATTTGCCGCGCACGAAAACAAAGAAGGAGGCGGTAGATCGGGCAGAATCGAAGGACGTTGTAGATGTAGTGGCGGCTGTGCCAGCTGCAAACGGCGCCTCGACAGAGTCTCGCCCCACCGAAAAGGAAGAACCGCCCGAAATCGGCGGTAGCTGATGTTGCAGCCATTGCCCTGTGGGCCGTTAATCGACGACTAGCTACGGCCGCGTGGCTCGACTAAATCGCGCCGGCTTTTTTTAGCGCCTTGTAGGCGCCGTTCTTATTGATTGTTTTCAGGCCGCGCGCAGTCACGCGAACACGGACGAACTTTTTCAACTCGGGTACCCAAATCCTTTGCTGGTGGAGGTTCGGCGCGAACCAGCGGGGCACGTTTTTGGTTACGTGCCGGCCAACGCCGCCTTTCTTCTTGGCCATACCGCGGCGATGAATAACGCTGCCGCGGATGGGCTTTGAGCCGGTAATTGTACAAACTTTCGACATGTGCTTGGATAGGGGGCGCACAAGATGCCGCGGACTGAAAGATTGTCAAGGCATCTAGCCACGAATTATCAGAAGTTTAAACCGCTGATGGACACGAATTAACACGAATTGATGGTGACAGAATGAACAATCCTCCTTATTCGTGTCATTAGTGTCTATTCGTGGTTGAAAACAGATGGCTCAGAAAAGTGGCAGCAAATTAAGAATCGGAATCGTCGGAGCGGGTGGCATTGTGAAGACGCGGCATTTGCCGGCGCTCAAGAAGAGCCCCGACGTCGACATCGTTGCCGTGTCGAACGCGACTTACGAGAGTAGCGAGAAGTTTTGTAAGGAGAACTTGCCCAGCGCGACGCCGATGGCGAACTGGGCGGATCTGCTTGCGTTACCCGATCTCGATATCATTTGGATCGGCACGCCGCCTTATATGCATTCGGCGGTCACGATCTCCGCGCTCGAAGCCGGTAAACACGTTTTCTGTCAGGCCCGAATGGCGATGGACCTGGCGGAGGCGGATGAAATGCTGGCGACGTCGAAACGTTTTCCCCAACTGGTTACGATGCTTTGCCCGCCGCCGTTCGGCATGCGTGCCGATTTGCTGATCAAAAAATTGCTGGCTGAAAATTTCCTCGGCAAACCGCACGACATCCGGATGCAAAGCTTCAACGGCCAATACTTGAATCCTGAAGCGCCCGCTCATTGGCGGCAGAAAATTGAAATCAGCGGCCTCAACGTGCTGACGCTGGGAATTTACGTCGAGGTGATGCAACGCTGGCTCGGCGATATCGTTGGGGTGTTCGCGCGCGGCAGAATTCTGAACGCTGAGCGGCGCGGTTATCACGTCATTGTTCCCGACATGTTGAATGTGCTGTGCAAATTTGAGAACGGCGCCGAAGGCGTGCTCGAATTCAGCGGCGTGCATGCCGGCGCGCCTAACGACCGGTTGCGGATCTTCGGCGATCGCGGGGCGTTGCTTTATGATTTCACCAACGAACATGTTCGCAGCGTGAAGTACGGCGGGCGCGAGATGGTGGAAATGAATGTTCCAAAGGATCTCATCACGGAGTGGAGCGTGGAAAACGATTTCATTGCCGCGGTGAAATCAAAAGGCCGCGTCCGCCCGCGACCCAGTTTCGAGGACGGCGTCCGCTACATGCGCGTCGTCCAGGCCGTGGCCGACTCGAGAGCCCGAAACGAGTGGGTGGATATCAAGAGATAGAGCATTTCATTTAACCAGGCCGGGGATTGCGGCCTTTCCGTCTTTGTTCGACAGGTCGCTGTCTTTCTCTTTCTGCCCCCAAAGATGAAACGTGTAAGTGAAAACGATATAGCCGAAGACGCGGCGAGGATCCTCGTTGCTGAAATAGATCGCGGGATTGAACTGGAAATCGCGGGTGAGGTTACAGGTGAAGCCGATGGTTGATGAATTTTCCGAGCCGCTCTGGAAATCGACCTGGACCCGCCAGGTTTTATTAAAATCGTAGGCGTAACCGAGGATCAGTTCGTTTTTGTAGCCGGCATGGATCGCGCCGATGATTCCCTTGTTGTGTTCAGTGTAATAACCGGCCTCGACGTAGGGCTGCGGATCAACGTGAAGGTGCGGGGACCAGTTGATGAATCCGGCCGACAACAAAAATGGCTCCTTGGTCAGAATTCCAACCTCCGTTCCGAAAATCCAGTCGTCAGGCTGAAATCCGCGAAATACAGCGACCTCGGCCCAATTCGTCAGTCCCAATTCGGCCTGCAATTCGTACGGGTTCGCAATCCGGGCGTCCTGGATCTGTAAGCTCGTGGAAAGATCCCCTGGGTCCTGCAAATCCGGCGTGACGATTTGGCTGAGGCCTTTGGTCGTCGCGTACAGAAAGGGAGCGGTCGTTGCAAGAATTAGAATCGTCAGGCTGGTGCCAAAAATGCATTTCATCAGATCCAGGACTTTTTCAGGAGCCAGACTTTCACAATTTGCGTGAGGGCGACATAACAAATCAGCGTGACCAACAAGAAGGGCCAGAACTGCCACGGCAGAGGCACAAATCCCAGAAACTGAGCCAGGGGCGAGAATGGCAAAACCGCCCCGATTCCCATGATTAATATTGTCGTCATCGTTAGCTGCCAACTCGCGCGCGATTGAATGAATGGAATCAGGTTTGTTCTGATCACGTGAACGATCAGCGTTTGAGTCATGAGCGATTCGACAAACCATCCGGTGTGAAAGAGTGCGGCCGCGTACGTCGAATCGGGCTCGGATGTATGAACAAATCGCCACGATAAAAACGCGGGTGCAGGCAATCCGAGATCGCTGCACTTAAAGTAAAGCCACATCAGGCAATAAGTCGTGTAATCGAAGATGGAGCTGATCGGCCCGATGAAGATAATGAACTTGGCGATTTCTCCCATGTTCCATGGTTTCGGCCTGGCGATTTGGGTTGGGCCGACGTTGTCGGTCGGAATAGGAACCTGCGAGAAATCGTAGAGCAGATTGTTGGTGAGGACCTGGATCGGCGCCATCGGCACAAACGGAAACCATGCGCTGGCACCAATAACGCTAAACATGTTGCCGAAGTTCGAGCTCGCGCCCATGCGGATGTATTTCAAGATGTTGACGAACACCTTGCGGCCTTCGAGGACGCCTTCCTCCAGAACCATCAGACTCTTTTCGAGAAGGATCATGTCGGCCGATTCCTTCGCGATATCGACGGCGTTATCTACCGAAATGCCGACGTCGGCAACTCTGAGCGCGGGCGCGTCGTTGATTCCATCGCCCATGAAGCCGACAACGTTGCCTCGATTCTGTAGCGCTTTGACGACACGCTGTTTGTGAGAAGGCGATAACCGGGCAAAGACATCGGTCGCGCTGACCGCTTCGGACAACTGTTCATCCGACATTCCTTCGACTTCCCGGCCGAGCACAATCTTCTCTGCGTTGATCCCAACCTCAGTGCAGACCTTTCGAGTGACCAGGTCGTTGTCGCCGGTCAACACTTTGACGGTCACGCCATGTTGGCGCAAAGCCGTGATTGCTTGGGCGGCGGTATCTTTCGGAGGATCGAGAAAGGCGATATAGCCGGTCAGGACCAGATCGGATTCATCAGCTTTTGAATAAGAGGACCGTTCTTCCACGTTCTTCGTCGCAATCGCTAAAACTCGAAGGCCGTCCTCATTCAAACCATTCACTTGCTCTGCGAGATCCCCGACAAAGATCGGTTCCATTGGAAAGATTTCGCCGTTGCTTTCGAACTGTGTGCATTTCGCGAAAACTGCTTCGGGCGCGCCCTTCGTCAGCAACTGCCTTTGACCATTTGGTCCGCCAACTACCACCGACATCATTCGCCGGGAAAAATCGAAAGGGATCTCATCGATCTTGGTATATTTCTCGATCCCAAGTTCGCCATGTAGCTCGGCATGTTTCAAAACCGCGCGGTCGAGAACATTTTTGAGACCAGTTTGGAAATGGCTGATCAAGTAGGCATCGCGCAGAACCTCTTCGTTTTCGTTTTTGAAAACGTCGCAATAAATTTCCAGGATAACGCGGTCGATCGTGAGCGTGCCGGTCTTGTCGGTGCAAAGCACGTTCATCGCACCGAAGTTCTGGATCGAGTGAAGTCGTTTCACGATGACCTTCTTGCGCGACATCGCGAGCGCACCTTTTGACAGGCAGACTGAGACGATCATCGGAAGCATTTCCGGGGTGAGACCGACTGCCACCGCGAGCGCGAAAAAGAACGCCTCTTTCCAGTTGTGCTTCGTGAAGCCATTGATGAGAAAGACCAGCGGCACCATCACAAACATGAATCGGAGCATGAGCCAGGTGAATTTCTTGACGCCTTTGTCGAATGCCGTTTCGGGTTGCCGTCCAACAAGGCTGCGCGCGACTTTTCCGAAATAGGTTTGCGAACCGGTTGCAACGATAACCGCCATCGCCGTGCCGCTTTCGACGCTGGTCCCAAGAAAGCAGAGATTGTTGCGCTCGATCGAAGAAATGTCTGGCCGAGTATCTGGACCGTCGGCTTTTTCTACGGGCAGCGATTCACCGGTCAGGGTTGCTTGAATGATGAACAGGTCTTTCGCGGAGATGAGCCGAGCGTCTCCCGGAATCATGTCGCCCGAGCACAATTTCACAATGTCGCCGGGGACGAGTTCTCGCAGCGGAATTTCTCTTTGGTAGCCGCCTCGCATTACCGTCGCGGTAACGCTGATCATCGCCTTGAGCTTTGCCGCTGCATTGTCGGCGCGGGTTTCCTGAACGAAACGGAGCATGACGCCCAACAGCACCATCAAAACCATGACGGTGCCGCCAGCAATGTCGTCGGTCGCGTACGACAAAATCGCCAGGACGGTGAGTAAGACTACGAGTGGATTGCGAATTGCAGACCACAATCGCCTTAGCCAGGTGTGTTTTGCTTCCTGTGCGACTTCATTCGGACCGAAGACTTCCAATCGCTCCGCAGCTTCGTCTTCGCTTAAACCATTGGGCGATGTCTTAAGACGTTGCAGAATTTCGGCCACCTCCCTTACTGCCGAATCGTGGACCAACTGCGCAGTCCGGTCGCCGTTAGGATCTTTGACGGCGTGCATATTAGAATCAGACTGCCGCGTAGCGTTTCAATACGGCGAGAAGAGATTGCAGGTGACGCCGGCCTTCTGACCGCGTCGCGGCGTGCTCGATGCAGTGGTTCATGTGCGATTCGATCAATTCTTCGCTGAATGACTTCAGCGCTTGACGCGCCGCCACGACTTGCATGAGCACATCCGAGCAATCGGTATCGCCATCGACCATTTTTTCTAATGCTTCGATCTGACCTCTAATTCGCCGAAGGCGAACAACGAGCGATCGCTTTTCTAATCCGGGACGAATGTGTTTCGATTTCATGGAAAACTTCGAGTTTGATCTCCTATACGGTATGGGGGTATACAGTATCCAGAGAAGCTGGGCAACCGAATTAATCCAAATGATTTCCCCAATTTCGCTTTTCGAAGAGTATTGCGATCTCGGAACTCAAGCTCGGTTTTATCAGCGAGCATTACGTTGGAAAGTTCGAAAGCTTCGGCGGCAAATCCGTCGCGCAATCCGAGTTCAACGCGAAAATGCGATCATTAATTG
>Ga0187777_10000788_pt1 | contig 20868 bp, 17 predicted proteins | sample 1015_Q2_SP5_10_M_FD_132416 | JGI IMG/M metagenome (GOLD analysis project Ga0187777, IMG submission 132416) | Tropical peat soil microbial communities from peatlands in Department of Meta, Colombia - 1015_Q2_SP5_10_MG | ecosystem: Environmental > Terrestrial > Soil > Wetlands > Peat | place... | reverse complement strand
TTGCGGAGTCCGACCCCGAGACGCATGACTTTGGGCGTGCCTTCGACGAAGTGCCAGTCGTACGGATTCACCGAAGCAGCGTGAACTCTGACCAGCAATTGTTCGTCATTCGGAACCGGCTTTGCAATCTCTTCCAGCCGGAGATTGGCCACGCCGTAATCGCAATAGACAATTGCTTTCATCAGCTCGCCCTGAGCAGCAGTCTTGCGATCACAATCGTTGGTCGATGTCCAGTAAGCGAATAAGAACCACGCCACCAGCGCGATAATAATCACGCCAACTATCCACTTCAATACGCGCCTCAGCTTCATAATTGAAGCAGGAGATCAATTATTCTTCACAAAAGCGAGGCTAAATAGCGCCGCGACCTAACGAGACCAGCGAATCGCTGCTGAGAGCGAGGCCTCGCTTCGTTTTCTGCTTTCTAATTTCGAATTTCTACTTTTCATGCCGGGTAGCGATTCGCTTCATCGCTTGGTTAGGCCTGTGGCCGTAATGAGATCGGAGTCGCATTTTTCGGCGGATTTCGGATGATGCGATGGTTAAATAAGATGTTTTCAAGCACATTTAGCAAATCAACGGTTGGAGGCTTTTCAGGGTCGCCAAGAGTCCACATTTCTGCGGCTGAAATAACTTCAGCTTGCAACTGTTGAGCAACGTCCGCTGTTTCCGACTGTTTCAACTCAGGTTTCGATAACCGCAGCTCGGTAAACAGGTCTTTGCACGGCAAAGGCTCCACAGCTCTGGGGTGCGGTGCTGGTTGAAGAAATCATCGCGAAACACGTTTAAGATGATGGCGAGAACTTTGTCGTACGCCGTTTTGGCAGTTCCCCTACCAGCGCACCGATCAGCCAAGCGCCTTAGGATCCGCAGAGCCACTTCATGCTTGTTGTCCCAAGTGACGTCGTAATATTTTCCACTGCCGTAGCCCGCCATAGCCCTAACGAAAATTAGACGGAACTTTTCCTCTATTTCGGCGGTGGAGGGGAAACATCGACCAGGGCCGACGCCTGACTAGCGGTCGCGTTCGCCCCGGATGAATTGCTCGACGCAGCGGTAGGCTTCGTCGTCGGTCATCTGAACCGGAGGATGCTTCGAGAAGTAGGCGGAGGGCGAATGGAGAACGCCACCGATCCCGCGATCGAGCGCGAGTTTGGCGCAGCGGATCGAATCGATCGCGATACCGGCCGAATTCGGAGAATCTTCCACCGAAAGTTTGATGTCGATTTCCATCGGGACATCGCCAAAAAGGCGACCTTCGACCCGAATGAATGCAATTTTGTTATCGAGCTGCCACGGCACGTAATCGCTCGGGCCGATGTGAATGTTTTCGTCGGCCAGCCGTTCGCTCATGACCGATTGGACGGCTTCGGTCTTGGAAGTTTTCTTCGAAACCAGTCGCGCCCGATTCATCATGTTAAGAAAATCGGTGTTCCCGCCGGTGTTCAACTGATAGGTACGCTCGACTTTGACACCGCGTTTCCGGAAAAGATCGACAATAGTGCGGTGCAACACGGTGGCGCCGAGCTGCGCTTTGATATCGTCCCCGACGATCGGGAGATTTTTGTCGGCGAAACGCTTGGCCCAAACCGGGTCGCTGGCAATGAAGACGGGCATGTTGTTGACGAAGGCCACTCCGGCCTCGAGCGCGCAACTGGCGTAAAACCGGGTCGCTTCTTCGGAACCGACCGGCAGATAATTGACCATGATCTCGGTGGCCGAATCCTTGAGCTCGGCGATAATCTGCTCGCGGGTGGATTCTTTTTCGAGTGGCAGAAACGTGCGGAGCGGGTCCTGGTCGGCCATATGGGGCGCGAAACTGTCGAAGACGCAACCCATTTTCACGATCGCGCCGGTCAGACTGACCTTGTCGCAAAAAACCTTGGTGCAATTCGGGGGGGCAAAGATGGCTTTGCTGACGTCGAGGCCGACTTTGCGGCGATCGATATCGAACGCGGCCACGACTTCGATGTCTCCTGGTTTATATGAGCCGATTTGCCGATGCATCAGGCCGACGCCTGCGCCATTGTTGGTTGAACCGCGATAAAAATTGATTCCTTGCACCAGCGAACTGGCGCAATTACCAACACCAACAATAGCAATTCTGATTTTTCTCATTCTGGAAATATGCCATCCTACCCGTTGCACTGCGCTGCGGGCAAGATACAAAGAAGGTGATTACTCCAAAGATAACTGATCGCAAACATCCATTAGGTTAAGGGCCTCAAAGCAGAGGTTGGCTAACGAGTGTGCAAACTGACGCAGTCCTCGCTAGGATGCAAGCAATATCCCACTAATTTTTTGAAAAAAGACATTCTGCCCAGCAGTTTCCGGTTAGTCCGGTCGGCCCCTGCGCTTTCGACCGTTTGGTTGCTTTGTCTTTGCGTTCAGGCGCGATGCGAGGTTCCAACCTACACGATTGAAGAGGGAGTTGCCTTGGCCGATGCGCAAAACCCGGAAGTGGTCAGCGCCCGAAAGAAAATTGAAGCCGCCCGCGGCGATTTTATTTCGGCGAGATCAGGCTATTTGCCGTCGGTTATTTCGAATGGTTTTTACGATCAACGGCAGCACCAGGGTGGGACGCGTTTGCGGAATGAAGACTACAACGCAACGGTGCGCGCGCAGGAGAATGTATACACCGGCGGTGCGACTTCCAATCTGGTTGCAATTTCACGATTGAATATCGACAAGCAGGAGTGCGAGTTTCGCGAAATCTCGAACCGCGTCACGATGGATGTACGGATCGCCTTTTATGAGCTGCTGTTGAACCGTTCGAAAGTCAAAGTGCGCCAGGACTCGGTTGGTGTTCTGGAAGAGGAACTGAAGAGCCAACAGCAGCGCTTCGATGCCGGGCTGGTCGGCGCAATCAATGTCCGCCGGGCCGAGGTTGCGCTGGCAAGCGAACGGCCGGAACTGATCAATGCGCAAACGCAGCTCCAGAATTCTTATTTGCGATTGGGCGAACTGTTCGGAATGGATTTCCAGAGCGACCCGGACAAACCGCGTTTTGAAGTCAGCGGACAACTGCAATATCTCGCGAGCCGGCCTGACCTGAACGCTTGTCTGGCGCGGGCGGATGTCTCGCGCCCGGAAATCCAGGCCCGTGAAAAGGACGTGGAGATCGAAGAGCGGCAATATCTGGTGGACCGAAGCGAATTGCTGCCTCACGTCGAGGTCTTTTCCGCCTACGAAATCTACAACGAGCGAGATCCTGACGTCGGTCCGGAATTCAATCACGGTTACCTGATCGGCGTCGATGCGACCTGGCATTTATTCGATGGATTCGCAACCAAGGGGAAGATGCAAGCGACCCGGGCGCGTCACGACTCTGCCCAGCAGGCACTGAAGGCCGCGCGGTTGTCGGTTGCGTCCGAAGTTCGCAGCGCCTTTCTCGATCTGGAACAAGCTGAAAACGTTCTTGAATCGGAAACCAAGAATGTGCAGACGGCGGACGAAACGCTCGAAATCGCCAAGGCCAATGCCAACGCCGGGCTGGGAACACAGCTCGATGTTCTCCAGGCGGCGAGCGACGTGACGCGAACGCGCACTACGCGGTTGAGCGCGATCTATCTGCATAACGTCGCCCTCGCCCGGCTCGCGCGCGCGTGCGGTAGTTCACCCGATGCGCTGGATTTTGGAACCTCGAACATGAACAAGACGACCAAACGTCAAGGTGAGGCCCAAGCCGTCGGCCTAACAAACCCGCCGGCAAAGTTAAGCCAGCGATGAATCCGATTCGCTTTATCTTTGCCATCACATTTTCAATCACGGGCGCAATGCCGGCGATAACGCTCGACGCGGTTTTGAACGAGACGCTGGAAAAGAATCCGGCGATTCAGCAAGCGAAATTGAACCTCGAACAAGCAGCTGGCCATCGACTCGTGCTGCGCTCGATCACCTGGCCAAACTTAAGAGCAGCCGCACCCGCTGGCATCCAGGGTGGACATCAAGCCGGCAGCGACTCGATCAAGGGCTTCATCTTTGCCCGCGGCTTCTTCACCACGCCCCTTGTAAACGCAGCGATCCCGCCGTCACGTCGGCTGGGAGATGTCGAATTTCTGATCGCCGAGCAACAGCTCAACGTTGCAATCGTCGAGCAGCTTCATGCGGTCAGGCTCGCTTTTTACTCCGCGCTCTTTAACCGTCGCCTGGAAACGATTGATCGCGAAGAACAACAGCGAGCAGAACAAAATGCGGCCAGCCAGAAAGATCGATACGAAGCAGGTTTGACCGATCGCAGCGCGTTTACGAGCGCGACCGTGCAGGCAGGCGAACTTTCTTCGCAAATTGAGGCGGCGCGGCGTGCCTACGCAGAGGCGCAGGTGCAACTGGCGGCCGCGACTGGCGAACAAATTCCCGCTGATGGAACGATGCCGGAACCGGAAGGCGAATTGCAATCGCAGCCACTCGATGTCGATCTGGCAAAAGAAACGACTGACGCAATCGAGCGCCGGGCCGACATCCGGCTGGCGCGCTTAATGGTACGCGCGGCAAACGATCAGCAGCGGATCATTGAAGCTGGCTATTATCCGCTCGCGCTCGGAACACTCCAGGGCGATTTTATTCCGACCACGGGAATCCATCGCCAGGGATCCAGTCGACGAAGTGATGACTTCACGGGTTCGGAAGCTCGCGAAGGGGCCGTTTACACCTGGCGAGTGATCGACAACGGAAAAGTGACAGGTGCGGTGATAACGCAGCGCGAGACCCGCCAGATCAACGAAATGGCCTGTCGCAGATTGGAAGCCAACGTGGGTGCGGAACTTGTGCAAATCCGAAACAATCTTAACGCGCTCAAAGCGCGGCAGAAATCGCTGGGCGGAGGATTGGAAATGGCCGAACAAAATGCCACCAGCATTCAGCAGAACCTGGCGCAGGGACTTGTCTCGCAATTGGATTACCGCCAGGCGCAAAATGCCTCTCTCGATGTGAAGAGCGGTCTGCTCACCGCGTCGTTTCAATACAGTGTTGCACTGGCGGAATGGGACCGCGCCACCGGCCGCTATTTTCAATTTTCCGAGGACACAACACCAAACGTGCGTTAGTTCCAGCCGTTGAAATTACCGCAGTCAAAAAAAGTCATTTGGGGCGGACTCGCGATTCTAGTCCTGCTTTTCAGCTTTATTTATTATTCAGCCTTGCCGGTCGCAGAAATTGCAGTCGTGCGCCGCGGAACCGCGATCGCTGCGGTTTACGGCACGGTGCGGATCGAACCGGCGTTCGTCGTCCATGTGCGCGCGCAAAACTCCGGATTCATTCGGTTAGCGGATGAATTTTCGGCCGGCAACGGCGCGATCGGTAAACCCGTGACCAAGGGACAGCTACTGGCCACGATTGCGGACGAAACGACCGCGCGATTATTGAAGCAGGCGCGGGCCGATTTGCAGGCGGCAACGGAGCGTGCCGCGAATCCACTTCCATCCAGTGAACTGCTCAAAACGGCCGAGGACAAGTTGCAGCGACTCGAAAAGGTGCAGGCGCTGAGCAGTGTCCCGGCGGTTGACTACGAAAACGCGAAAAGTGAAGTGAACCGGCTGCGCGGAGCGGTTGCAAACGAGCGGATCGAACAGGACCGGAACCTGCAAAGTTTGCAGGAGACCTGCAAAAAACTCGAAGCACAGATGAAGAATTCTGAGATTCGCGCGCCGATGGACGGTTTATTGACCGCGGTGCAAACGATCGACGGCGAACTCGTTGGTGAGAGCAATCAGCTTTTCACTGTTTCATCGCGGAAAAATTACGTCCGTGGCGAAGTGAACGAGGAAGACGTCGGCGAAGTAAAAGTTGGAATGAAAGCAACTCTCGAGCTTTACGCCTATCGAACCCAGAGTTTCAACGCGCGCGTCTCCTCAGTGCAACCGGCGGCCGATCCTGAAACGCAGCATTACACCATTGTCCTGGCAATGGATAAACCGCCCGACAACCTCATGGCCGGCATGACTGGAGAAATGAATATCATCACCGGTGCGCATGAAAATGCGGTGTTGGTTCCGAGTCGGGCCGTGCTGGTTGACCAGGTGTTGACGATCAAACGCGGAGTCGTGCGCCGGCGGACGATCAAAGCCGGGTACCGCACCCTTGATTTTACCGAAGCATTGAGCGGAGTTTCGGTGGGTGATCATGTTGTCGTGTCAGACCAGGATCGGTTGCAACCCGGCCAGCCGGTTCGGCAACAGCAGGTGGATATTTCGAAAAAGAAGTGACGCCGCCGCTCTACATCGCGTTGCGCTTTCTCACGAATCGCAAGCGCTCGTTAATTCTCAGTTTAAGCGGCGTCGTTTTTGGCGTCGCGATCTTCATTTGCACGCAGGCCCAGACCCAGGGATTTGCTCAGCATTTCATCGATTCAACCATCGGAAGCAACGGCGCGCTGGTGGTGCGCACGAGATTTCGTGAACGCTACGAAAATCTCTCGGCCACGGCCAAAACCAGCACCAACGCCGCACACCGTCTTTATTTTGAGGGAATTCACGACGCCAACGAAATCATGCGCGTTAGCCGGCAGTTTTCGAACGTGGCCTGCTGTTCACCGGTGCTGCGCGGCACGGTTAGCGCGCGGGCCGGCTTTGAGAATGCTACGGTCGACCTTTTCGGTATTAATCCCGTGCTCCATGTGCAGACAACCGATCTTCGAACGGAATTGGTCAAAGGAGACTTCGATGATTTTCGCAATAACACCAGCACTGTCATCATCGGCTCGAAGCTCGCGGAGTTGCTGGACGTAAGCGCGGGAGATGCCATTCAGCTCCTGTCGCCTCGCGGAGAATACTGGCGCTTCACCGTGGCCGCCATCGCGCGCAGCGGAATCGGCGCGATTGATTCAACTCGCGTCTACTGCCACAGCCGAATTGCGCAGAGTCTGCTGCACCGCCCGTACTCCGCCTCGATGATCATTTATAAATTACGAGACCCGAATCGCGCGCCTGCGTTGGCGAGTCATTTCGAAGCGCTATTTCATCATGTCGCGCAGAGTTGGCAGGAACGGGAAGAATCAAACTTGCAGATTTTCTTCACGCTCCGCATCTCGGCTGCAATCACCGTGTCGCTCATCATTCTGCTTGCCGGATTCGGCATTTTTAATGTTTTGACCATGTCGGTCCTGGCGAAAGTGAAGGAGATCGCGATTCTGCGTTCGATGGGTTACCGCCGGTTCGATATCTCGGCAATTTTCCTCTGGCAAGGTGCGATGATCGCCGCCGCCGGCTCTGTCATCGGTTGTATCTTCGGCGCATTGATGACCTGGGGGGTTTCGCAGATTCCGATTCGAATCCGCGGGCTTCTCTATGCCGACCATTTTTTAGTGGTATGGGATTGGCGGCATTACATTTGGGCGACGCTGCTCGCCATCGTTGCCGTTTTCATCGCCAGCTACGTGCCGGCGCAACGCGCGGCCCAGCTTCCACCCGTCGCGACGTTGCGGGGGTCGAGCGTATGAGCTTTCGCTGTCATCAAATCGAGCGCTATCTCGGAGAAGAAGAATCGCGGATCCATGTGCTCCGCGGCGTCTCACTCGATCTCCAGCCCGGCAGCGTTCACGCGGTGGTCGGCCCATCCGGTTGCGGAAAAAGTACCCTGCTCTATGTCCTCGGCTTGCTCGATCAACCGGACGCGGGCTGGATCGAAATCGAGTCCGAACGAATGTCGCAGCTGCCCGATAATGAATTGGCGCGACGGCGCAACGAATTGATCGGATTTATCTTTCAATTCCATTTTCTGATGGAGGATTTCAGCGCGCAGGAAAATGTCACCATCCCGATGCGCCGGCTGGGCCGGTTGAGCGAAGCGGAAATGCGCGATCGCGCCGCGTTTTTATTAGAAGCGGTCGATCTCGGCGATAAACTGAATCGACCGAGCCGTCATCTCTCCGGCGGCGAACAACAGCGCGTGGCGATTGCGCGTGCATTGGCAAACGACCCGCGCGTCATTCTGGCTGACGAGCCGACCGGAAATCTCGATACCGACAATTCGCAGCGCGCTTTCGAACTGCTGCACAACCTTGTGCGCCGGGGTGACAAGGCGTTGCTTCTGGTTACGCACAACCGGTTCATCGCGGACGCGTGCGATTGGGTCCATGAGATGAAGGATGGCCGCATTATCATTAGCCATCCTCATGGCGAACGGATTTCCGTGTCTTAAAACATTATAAACGCTGCGCTCGACCCGCCTTCACGGATTCCGGCGCGGCTCTCGGACGCAAATAGCCTAACAAGTCGTCGATGTAATTGGCCCACGTTCGAAACTTTCGCGCGCGAGCTTCTTCGCATAGGCGCCCGTACAACGGTTGGTCCAGGAGTAGCCTTCTAATTCCAGCGGCCAGTTCGTCCACGCTTGTTTGATCGACGATCAGACATCCGCCCCCGCGCGCGACTGCCCCGAGCGCACCGTTTCCGCCGCAGACGCAAGGTTTGCCATGCCAAAGACTCTCGGCTACCGGAAGGCCGAACCCCTCCTTGAGAGAAGGGTAAACGGTAAACAAGCATTCTCGATAAGCCTGATGAAGCGCGTTATCATCGACATGCCGAAGCCAGTGAATCGGCCGCCCGAACCTTTGCAGCCGACCGACTTCAACGGCCACCCTTTTGCCCCAATTCGTGCTCGAACCAACGAGTTGAAGCTCGAACTCAAGCCCGCTCTGCCATAACCGATTCGCCGCATCGAAGAGCCGTTGGTGATTTTTGCGCGCATTAAAAGAAGAGACGTAGAGCAAAACTGGTCGCGCTCTTCGCTCGTCGGAACGCTCGTTCTCTTGGAATTCTACCGGCCAACCCAAGACAACCGTCTCTGCCCGGGGCGTCACGCCATATTGCTCCCATAACTGGACAAGATCCGCGCGCGATTCGTCTGAAACGCAGATCACCAGATCGAACGACGCCAGCGATCGAATATAATTCTGAAACTTTTTCATCCGACGTCCCGATCGAAGGGACAGTTGCACTTCGGCGGCATCGTGAAAAATCGCAATGGAGGCAGCCGGGATTTGACGGACGAGTTCCTGCAACTTTCGCACTCGGCGGTCGGTGAACATATCCGGCACCAAAAATACGTCGTCATTCTGGAGGAGTTTTGGCAGGTCGATTTTCGCATTTCTGAGGAGTCGCTGGAATTCAGGCCACCAATCTTCCCTCGAGTGAGGGTGGCTCACTGGCCGATCGTAGCGGCGAAAAGGGGTTTTTAGATATTCCATCTCGCGCGGACCAAGGCATTGATAGGAACTGCCCGGCTTGTTCCAGCAGACGGCCGTAACCGGCATTCTCGCTTCCAGTTCCATGAAGATGCGGCGCGTCATTCGCTGCATCCCACTATTACGCGCCGACCGGCACGAGCTTGTCACATCAATGAAGACATTCATTCATTCGTTGAAAGACCCTGTCGTCCAAAGGCCTTTCTTTGGACGGTTGATCACAGCGAGCGGCCATCTCACGCCATTTCAAGCGCTGGAGAAAATTTACGCAACACGTTCCGCACTTCGATGAATGTCGGAATATAATTTGCAATCGCGAACGCAAAGACGGTTCCCGCAATAACGCCAACGATTCCGTAAACTCTGACCAGCAAGATTGACAATATCAAATTCAGGATCGCCGTGACCGACCCGTAAATAGTCATGCCTTTAAGGTGACCAGTGGCGTTGAGCAGGCAGCTGCCAACCAAAAGGGTAGAAAGCATTAGTCGCCAAACGGCCATCCAGACAACGAGCGCAAATGGCGGCACCGCAACCTCACCGGCCCAAAATCGAATGATCGGAGAGCCAAAGATGGTAAGCACACTCACTACGACGAGACTGGTGATGAAGCTGAACTTAAAATTCGAACGAATAGTCCGTCGAATCCAATCGTAGTCGCGTTTCGCAAAAGCTTCCGTGTAAGCCGGCCAAAGCGAAGGGTAAACAAGGGTCTGAAGCACGGTTGCAACCGTAAACAAACCAAATGTAATCGCGTACGGGGTGACTTGTGCCGGGCCGAGGTAGTGCGCAATCACCATGTTGTCCGTTTGGGAGTTGATCACCCATCCCGCGTTGATAAAGAAAAACTTCCAGCCATCGGAGAAAAGATTTTTTACAAAGGCTGAATCGACCGCGTCCAGTTTCGGTCGCAACCACGGTTTGTGAAACACAAGCAGCCAGATCGTGCTAATGAGGTTTATTATCCAGCCCAAGCCCAGACAGCCGAATACGAGCCAGCCCAGTCCTCCCCGAAACCAAATTACTGCGAGGAGAGCAACGAGATTGGCCAGACTTCGCGCCATGTTCCAAAGATTGGCGAATGCCATTTCCTGATAAGCGGCCAGGATGCGCGGCGTAACCAGCAACGGAAAGTTCAGTCCGAAGATCGAGAGCGCAATTGCAACGGCTATTACAGCCTCAATGTGGACGGCCTGGGACTGCAAACTCGGAAACAGGAACGATGCAACAAGCGGTGAAAGCAGGATGCCGAAGACAAGAACGAGCACTCCGATCAGCGACAACACCAGAATGGCCGACGAAACATAGCGTCGGCCCAGATCGCGGGCGTCTTCGGCTTCCGTCTTGCCCAAGGCATTGGTGAGACTGGCTCCCAGGCCAAAATCACTGAAGCTCAGGAAACCCAGAACGCTCGCGATCGTCACCCATGCGCCATAGCGCTCGCCGCCCAAATACCTGATCGCCAGCGGAATCGAGGCGATCGTCACTAAAAGATCGAGAATGCGCCCGACCAAACCCGAAGCGGTGCCTTGGAAAATGCCGCGCGACCGCCGCTCAGCGTGATCTTTTGGCAAACTTCGGCTTAACGTGAGACTGGCCCAGCGACGTAAATTCGGAATCAAGGAAGCCGATTATAGCGTATCAGGTTGCGAACACCACCACGGGCGCAGCGCGGCCGGCCGACTAGCAGAAGGTGGCCGTGTCAAAGGGATGGACTCAGCGTGACGTAAAACTCCAGTTCGAACTAAAAAACTCTATCGTCTCGTTGTTGTGATGCTGCCTGCCCCGTGGCACATCGTGCAGCGTCATCGTGCCAAATTGACGAAGGACGTTGCGCATCATAGCCGAAGCCGGAATTACATACTTTTCAACGCCGGCCCGCTCCAGACAACCGCTGATCCACATATCGTCCATGTAAAACGCGCCCTTTGGAGCAACTGAATAATCCCACAAGGACGAATCGGAAAAACGTGGTTGAATCAGATAACTCCCACATCCAGTCATCACCGCGATACGCTGAGGACTCTGCAGATCGACACCAAGCACCATTTTACAATGACGCCAGTCCAAACTGCGCGGAATCGGTCCGCCGCGAAAACACAACGCTGCATCGGGTAGTTTCGCATGGTAGTGAAGATAAAGTTCGATCGAATCGCGCGGATAGACCCGATCATCGTCCACCACCATGATCAGCGTATCGCTCCGACCGGCTGCGATCTCGTCTTGCAGAACCGCGATGAACTTTGTCGCCGGGCCCCAATCCGTTCCGCATCGGAGCAAGCGTAGCCGCGGTATCTTTAAGAGATAATCAGGAATGATGTATGCGCGGTTTTGGCGAACGGAAAATTCCGGAACCGCTAAAACAATTTCGTCCGGTGGCCGGGTCTGACTGAGAAGTGATTTGAGGGTCGGCCGAAGCCGTCCGATTCGATCGGGTAAAGTCGAAAGCGAGACAATAATTCGCTCTCGAGGAACGATCGACGTCGACAAGACCTGGCGAATAAATGCCAGTTGCTGCCGACGTTTTCGGCGAAAATAAAAAGAGTGATCGCCGACAAAGTCCGACACCGCCATCCAGATCCGTCTGAGCCAAATGAAAATCCACGTTGCCATCCGCGTGAAAATGTTGTCTTGCATAATCTAACTGGTTCTCATCTGCGCCGCCAGCCATCATCGGCCATAAGCCAGAGGCTTTGCGAACGGCACTGGATATAGAAGAGTGACGACTAATCGAATCAACCAAACTGGAAAATTCGTGCCACTTTCTGCTTCACCACTTCCCGCAATCGCTCCGTCTGGCCGGACGTTTTGCAAGAGTGCCTTGATCTTTGCCGCTTCCTTTGCGCTCTACTTCTTCACCCGCAGTCCCGGACTCGACGAATGGGATTCTGTCCAATTCGCCATGGGCGTGCGTTCCTTCGATATCTGGCATCACCACCCACACCCGCCTGGCTACCCGCTCTTTATTTTGTTTGGCTGGCTGGCCCAGCACCTTTTCGGAGTCGGCCCGATTCTGTCATTGCATTTCGCGTCCGCCGCCGGCGGGGCAGCTTTGGTTGCAGTTTGGTTTCTTATTGTCCGTGCCCAATTTACGGAACGGCTGGGATGGTGGGTTTCAGTCTGCCTGGCATTGACACCGGCCATTTGGATGACTTCGACAAAAGTACTGACCGACGCGCCAGCCGCCGCATTTTTGAGCGCTGAGATTCTGACCGCAATTTATTACAGACAACGCCGAGATTTGGCGACACTTCTCGCCACTAGCTTGCTTGGCGCGATTGCAGTCGGCATTCGCCCCCAGCTAATTTTGACCGCGCTGATGGTTCTGGCTGCGGCATTGAAAAAGGATCAGATAAAAAGCTGGTTCGTTGCGCTGTCCAGTTTCATCGCTGCAGGTCTTCTCTGGCTGATCCCGACTTCGTACCTCCAGGCTCAGATTAATAAATCGGTCCCGGTCTGGCGCGTCTACTTCGATCTCGCTTATAGCCAATGGATTTGGCGGCTCGACAAACCGGCTACTTACCTTGGCGCCGGGGATTGGAGTCCAAAGTATCTCGCAACCCGTTTCGGCTATCACATTCCCGGCTGGTTTGGCCTGGGGCTTGGTTTTTTGGAATCGATACCTGTCCTGGTCATCGGGATCGGAATCGCCGCGTTTGGAATTCTTTCGTACCTGTTCTCCCGGCGTGAGACTGCCGACAGACATTTTTGGCGTTTTCACGCACCATGGTCGCTGGTTTACGTGGCAATCATCTTTGTCTGCCTGCCACCCGCTCCGCGATACTACTTGATAATTTTTCCCCTCCTTTTGGTTGCGTTACTTCGCGGATTCTTGCGGCAACGAGCTCCCTGGAACGTCGCTGCGATAATAGTGCCGGCATTTTTGATCTGGGTGGTGACGCCGCTCGCAATTGAAAATCATCGCGAGGAAGCGCCACCCGTCAGGCTGGTCGAATATTTGGAACGGCTGTATCCTCCCGCGATCCGTGGACGGGTCGTGCTCCTTCTCAAGCCAGCTATCCGCCATGCTCAATGGTACGCGCCTGAGTTCAATATCCCGGATCCGGTTCCACCGCCCGATGCCCTGCGCGAAATTACCAAAAATGCGGTCGCCATTTATACTGATGATTCAAGTATTCCATTGCCTAACGACTGGCATCGATTGCTGCTGGTTCGATTCAAACGGCCTCTGGTCGTCTATCAGAAGCATAATATTATCTCGTTGTTCCTGATTATTCGGGAGGATCAACCATGAAACGAATCTTTCTGACCGGCGCGAGCGCCGGCATTGGTCTCGCCACCGCTCGAATCTTGACCGCGCAGGGACATGAAGTTTGGGGAACTTCACGCGATCCAAAGCGAATTCCAGAAATGCCGCGACTGCATCCTGTCCAGCTTGATTTAACTGATCGCCTCTCCGTCGGAAAGTCCTTCAAATCCGCGCTATCAGAGGCTGGTCATTTTGATGTGGTCATAAATAATGCCGGCGGCGGACATTTTGGTCCGGCTGAATTTCTCAGCGACGAAATCATCATGAACCAGTTTCAAACTCTCCTTTTCAGCCATTTGCAATTGATGCGGCTGGCCCTGGAAGCAATGCGTCCGCGAAACGAGGGCCTCATTATCAATGTTACGTCCCTCGCCTCACGTCTCCCAGTCCCATTCATGGCTGCATATAATTCGGCCAAAGCGGCGATGGCCGCGTTCACGATGTCGATCCAACTCGAGCTTGGACCTTCCGGTATTCATGTTGTCGATCTTCAACCGGCTGATATCTGCACCGGCTTCAACAATACCGTAATTAAAACAACGGGCGACGATCCGGGTTATGAGAAGAAATTGGCGAAGACCTGGGAAACAACCGAGCGCAACATGCGCGATGCGCCGAAACCGGAATTGGTCGCGCGCCATATTCTGAAATTGATTGAAGGAAAGAACCCACCGCCGCGCATGGCCGTAGGCGACATGTTTCAGACAAAAATTGCGCCCCTCATTTTTCGATTTTTGCCGCAACGGCTTCGTATCTGGGGCTTGAAAAAATATTACGGCATATGACGCCCCGGCCGGAATCAGCATTATTGCCTCAGCAAAAACAGGTCAGCGAAGCGGTGATCTTGATGGCGGGATCAGGCTCGCGGTTGCGCGGCGCTCACAACACTTTCTTGAAGCCATTGGTTCCGATTCTCGGTCGCCCGCTGATTTCCTACACCGTCGATGCGTTGCTCAGAGCCGGAATCAAGAAAATCAATGCCGTGGTCGGATTTGAGGGCGAGCGTCTCAGCACCGCTGTCATGCGACTGATTCCATCGGGCATCGAGTTTTGTGCAATCAAAAATCCCGAGTGGCAAAAACTGAACGGAATTTCTCTCCTTGCGGCCAAGGATCGCGTTGCCGCACCATTCTTACTTACGATGAGCGATCATCTATTCGACGATGTCATTATCGATCTTCTGCTTAATTCACCAGATCGCGGCCTTCTAAACGTGGCGGTGGATCGAAAGCTCGATTCAATTTTCGATTTGGATGATGCGATGAAACTTCAAACACGCGAAGATCGCGTTGTTGCGATTGGAAAGAATTTGCGCGCCTACGATGCGATCGACACGGGACTATTCATTTGCCCATTAGAAATTTTTGAATACTTCGAACGTGCCAGACAACACGATGATTGCAGTCTCGCCGATGGCGTCCGATTGATGGCTGAGGAAAAGAGAGTACGCGCGGTCGATATTGGCGACGCCTGGTGGCAGGATGTCGATACTCCTGAGATGCTACAACGCGCCGAAGAAGTGGTACTCAAGCGAACGAAGTCGACTGTCCGCTAATTGCGGGCCAACTGCCGGCGCCAATTGTCGAATTGACTTGCGGAGCGCGCGCAGCCAAGTGTGCAAGTCACGTTACAGGATTTATGAGTGTAGAACTGCTCCCGCAAGTCGCTCAGGGTGTAGTCCATTAATGGCTTGGACCACACTGTTCGAGTCTGTGAGCACCAATTGACGTTGCCGAACTCGTCCACATAAAGATAGCGGCTGCCGGCACGACATTTAAATGGCGCGACCCCGTCATGGATCAGGCGTTTGCGGTAATTTGAAAATTCTCTCCAGCTTCTGGGAAGTTTGGCAACGATGTTTTCAAACGCCTTTATCTCTTCGGAATCGAGTTTGAGCTGGCCGTTGCGGTCGTGCACGAGAAGAACACGCGCGGTAAACCCGATTTTCTTTGCAAAATCTATTACTTCCTCCGCTTCTTGCGGAGGAGAGGCCCCGATGACGGCGCTAACGATCACTTGGAAACGAGCGTATTTTTGCAGTAACTCCAGCCGCTTCTTCAGGTTACTCAGAACTTTTTGCGTCGTCTCGTTGCCGTGAACTCCGTCTATGGAAATCTGCATCTCCTGAAGTCCAGCTTCGTTCAATGCTTCGATCAGTTCGGGACGTAGGAAGAAACCATTTGAGATCATTCCGGTGCGAAAAAAACCAAGCTCGCGGCATTTCCGAATGAGGCGGGGAAGGTCCGGGTGCATCGTGGGTTCGCCGCCTGTCAAAGAAATACCAAACGTTCCAAGCTCTTTGAGTTTCAAAAGGCGCTTCTCCAACACGTCAGCGGGTACCGGATCGCTGGACTTGTCGTACTCGGAACAATAGCCGCATGATAAATTACAGCGGCGAATAACGACGATCTGTGCGAGGAACGGGCTGTAACCGAGGCGAGGAAGAACGCCTGGTGTCGAGCCATTTACCGATGCGGAGAAGTTTTCGGTCAGGACTGAACCATTAGTTTTCATCACTCGAAAAAATCCTAGTAAAGGCCCATCGCAGGAGCGAATTCAATCGCCGGTTCGACCGGCGCTCGACTTGTTCCAGTAAGATCGTTCAATATCCGGTGTTCACAAGAAGATGGTTGATGAATGCATCATTCTAGCCGATGGCCCCGGAGCATTAGTCAGGTTGTGCGGTATTTCGATCCTGGAGCGGCTCTTGCGGATCCTTCAGCGTTGCGGAATCAAACGGGCGACCATTTTATCGAGCAACGCTGATTTGATTGGTCGAGAAGTCTCGCGCCCGTCATGGGCTCGCGCGCAAATCGACGTAATGGTCCGCAACCGAGAGAGCGGGATAGTAACCATGGATCAGATCTTGAATGTCTGGCCAAAACCCGGACAAGCTCTTCTGGTCGTTCGGGGCGACACTATTTTCGACATCCGTTTATTGCGCCTTCTCTCGACCCAGAGTTTAACAACAGCGCTGGTTGACTCGGCGGTACCGTCCGAACTTCAATCACTGGTGGCATCTGTGCCAGACACAAGCCGGGGGAAATTCGGCGGCGCGAGTCTTGTTCATTACGAGTGGGCACTGGCTCAAAGCGGCTCTTTTGATAAGGTCATCGCAAATGGTTTGGACCAGCGCACGGTCGCCGCTTTGGATGTGGCCGAACAACCGTTGTATTACCTCGAATTGCGCCGGGAGATTAGACCCTTTTGGTTTCGCGCGCCGATTCCCGAGAATAAAAAGGCGGCAGAACGCGTCCTGCTTCGCTCAATACAGAAAGGGACACAGGATATCCCCGCTCTGGTTCACGCGCCGATTGAGAACTTTCTTATTTCACATCTGTGCAAGACAAGCATCACGCCAAACCAACTTACCATTTTTTGCAACATCCTCGGTTGGATAACCACAATTCTTCTTGTCACGGGCCGGCTCTGGCCGGGAATCGCGCTCGCACTAATTGTCGGTGTCCTGGACGGTTTGGACGGCAAACAGGCACGGATGAAAGTCGAAACATCCACAAGCGGCAAGCTCGAGCACTGGTTCGATGCATTCTTCGAATGGTCTTGGTGGATTGCGATTGCCTATCACCTTCAGATTTCCGGGCAACTGCCAGGCGCGTTCCGCTACCTGCTTTTGCTCTTGCTGGCCGAGGCATTAGACGGAATCGCCAAAGGGAGCGTTTATTTCACGTATGGGAAATTGATCGACGAACTCGGCCCTTTCGAACGAATCGTCCGTCTGGTGGGTGGAAGGCGAAATATTTACGTTTGGATTCTCGCGGTCGGTCTTGTTTTTGGCGCGCCCGGCAAGGCCTTTATCGCGATGGCGAGTTTGGAAGCAGCGACCGCCGCGGTCCACCTTCCGCGCGCAGCCTGGGCCGTTTGGATGCGCAAGCACAGGATCCGTGCGAATGCATTTTAGCCTAACGAGCGGGCGTAAATCCGATATGTTTTATAACGCTTCGCGCCCATTGCTTCGATGAAACGGTTGACCAGGACGTTGTCCTCCAGGGTCATGCTCAATTCGCCGCTAAAGCCTCGCCGGTAGGCTTCCTCCATGAACTGTAGTATCAGCAACTCGGCAACTCCGGCCCGCCGGTATTCTTCCACCACCCCGAGCGCGATCAGGCGGCCAGTGCGCACCTTGCCTTTATAATAGATCAGTTTGATCAGACCAATTGGTATGCCAAACCGGGTGAGTCGTCCGTCGATATGCCGGAGCGCGGCGTTGATATCGGGCACGCCAATAACAAATCCGACCGGCTCGTCTCCAACTTCGGCGATCAAAACTCCTTCACGAACAAGCAATGGCTTCATTTCCTTCGTCAAATGTTCCGCTTCTGCCTCGGTGAACGGAACAAAACCCCAGTTTTTTTGCCATGCTTTGTTGTAAACTGTGCGGATACGGACTGCTTCGCCTTTCAAATCCCGGAGATTAATTGGCCGGATGGAAACGCTCCGCTTGCCTGCGCGTCCAGCGGCAATTTTCCGTAAACGTTGTGCCGGCTCGGGAAAATCGTCGAACCACCACGCATACCAATCCTTCACTTTACTGAAACCGGCGGTCTCGATCAGATCGGCATAATAAGGGGGATTATGCGCCGTCAGCAGCATTGGCGGGTGTTCGAAGCCGGCGATCAGCAATCCGCAAACGTAGTTGGTCGAATAATCGATCGGGCCCATCACTTCGGTGCGACCGCGAGCCCGGAGCCAGTCTCCGGCTGCTTCAAACAAAGCAGTCGAGACCTCGCGATCATTGATGCAATCGAACAATCCGAAACAACCGACACTAGTTTGATGAAGTGAGTTATAGTTGGAATCGTCGCTCGCGATAATTCGTCCAACCACTTCGCCATCGCGACGCGCCAAAAATAGCGCGGCCTCACCATGCTGATAAAATGGGTGTTTCTTCCGATCTAAAAAAGCCTTCCGTTCGATAATCAACGGCGGCACCCAGGCCGGATCGTTCCGATAGATGCGCCAGGGGAACTTAATAAAGGCATCGCGTTCGCGCCGCGATCTGACCTGTGAAACTTCGATTTTAGACACGGACTATGAAAAATGCGCCGTTACGACTGCGAGTTGGGCCGGTTGGTCAAGAAAAGCGCGCGCCATTTTTTCCTGGCGGACGATCAGATAAATCAGGAGCAGATTAAGCGCGCTTAGCTCGAACCAGAAGTACCACGCTGGACGATTGACGATTATGAAAAAGAAAAGAAAAAGCATGCGCGTGTTGGTCATCAACAAGCCCCACCAGCGCAACATCGGGCAAGCGAGGCTCGCGTAAGAGCTGCGGAATGTGGCCGGCACCTGATTTGAAAATTCGCTTACGGTTGCCTCGCGCAATCGTCTCAAGTTGGGTGAGAGTATTTCCTGTTGCCGGGTAAAGTTGAGATAAGTCATTAACAAGAACTTGTTCCAGGCGTCTCTGCGCCAGCTCAGCTCGCGGTAGTCGCGTTGCAACGCGCCAGCGGAATCCCAGTCCGCGCGCGATCGCCCTTTAACAAAGTAAAGATAGGCGTTTCGGAAATAGTCGGCAGCGGCGCCTTGCAGCGCGTGGCTAACTCCAGCAGCAAGCGCCAAAAGCCCGATTGCCGGGGAGGCGCCGTCGACGAAACAACGAAGCGCCAGATGAACATAAATGTTAAGAAAGACTAGATGATCGACAAGACTGTCGATGATTCTCCCCGTCTTACTTTTCTGATTTAGCAGACGCGCGAGCTGGCCGTCGGCATTGTCGAGTAAGTTGGCGCAAATGTGCAGCGCCATTCCGATAACGTTCAAACGCAGATCGCGATAGTAGTATAGATGGCCAGCAGCGATTCCCACGATACCACCCACGAGCGTCACCATGGTCGGCGTCATTTTCAGGCGGGCAAATAGCCGAGCCAGCCGAAAGGCAATCTTGCGGTAAAAGAAAAGGTCGACAATTCCCTCCACTTCGCGGGCCTTGTAGGTGGCCTCCAGCGACGTAAGCATCGGTTCGACCTGCTCCGACATCATGATCGCGCCAATGGATTAGGCGTGTTGGAGTGCGGCCGGAACGAGCGTGTCCTCGAGAATGTTGAGAGCTTCGTCGAGATCGGCGCGGGTGTGCTTGGCCGTCACACACGCACGGAAACAAATTCGATGGGGCGGTACCGCCGGATAGTCGACCGGCGCAACCCATAAACCGCGACGGCGTAACTCGTGGCCCATTTTGTACATTCGTTCGCGATCGCCGATTACCAGCGGCATAATGTAGGTGGTCGACGCACCGGTATCGATACCAAGTCCACGAAGTTGGGCGTGGAAATAATCGGCATTTTCCCAGAGTTGATTCCGAAGTTCCGGCTCGCGCGTGCCGATCTCGAGCGCTTTCAGAATCGCGGCCACAACCACTGGCGGCAAAGCGCAAGAGTAAACATACGGATGCGCGTAAAAGCGGAGGTATCGCACCGTTTCCTCCGATCCCGCCACAAATCCACCCAGCGCTCCAAATGCTTTCGAAAACGTCCCGTACATTAGCTGGATGCGATCTTCGACGCCGAACTTTTCTGCGGCGCCACGACCGTTTTCACCACAAGCGAGCATCGAATGCGCCTCATCGACGAAAACGCTGGCAGCATGCGACTGGGCCACGTCCATTAATTCCGGTAGATTTCCAAAGTCACCGTCCATGGAATAAATCCCTTCCATGATGACCAGCTGGCGTCGTCCCTGTTTCCGGGCAAGTGCTTTATCGAGCGAGGCTGCATCGTTATGCTCAAATTTGTCGGCGCGGCATCTGGAAAGCACAGCACCGTCACGCAGGCTCAGGTGAGAACGATTATCTAGAATAGCAACGTCGCTCTTTCGAAGCAGGCCCGATATCGTCCCTAGCGCCCCACCAAATCCACTGTTAAAAAGCATTGCATCCTCGCGACCGAGAAATTTCGCGACCCGGCGCTCGAGTTCGCGATGCAAATCGCTCATTCCGGAAAGCATCGGGGCGCCGCATGCACCCATGCCGTGAGTTTGGAGCGCTTCATGCGCGGCCGCGAGCACCTCAGGATGGTTCGCAAGGCCGAGATAGTTGTAAGAGCAAAGATTAATTACCGAACGCGGTTTGCCGTCATAATTAATTGTGGTCCGGGCATCCGCTGTGCCGAGTAACTCAGGCTCGTACAATTGAGCTGCCCATGCGCCTTCCCGCATCCAATTGGTAAAACTTGATGGGGCTTGAAGGGGATCGTTGCTTTCGCCGGCGAGAAAATTACTGAGACTAGATTTGTAGGGGTCGTCGGTCATAAGCGTGAGTGCTCGGCTTTTTCCCCAGATGTCGATGTTGCGACTCCAACAACAGAATGTTGTTCGCTCGTAGGCCAATAGCGCGTCATTATCTGGAATCGCTTATCTAAAAATTCAATTAATTACCTTATGTAAGGCTCCGTCTCGCGCC
>Ga0187777_10000786_pt1 | contig 20877 bp, 25 predicted proteins | sample 1015_Q2_SP5_10_M_FD_132416 | JGI IMG/M metagenome (GOLD analysis project Ga0187777, IMG submission 132416) | Tropical peat soil microbial communities from peatlands in Department of Meta, Colombia - 1015_Q2_SP5_10_MG | ecosystem: Environmental > Terrestrial > Soil > Wetlands > Peat | place... | reverse complement strand
TCTGTCCGGGAGTTTCCGGTTCGATGGAGAGCGGGAAAGGGGACAACTGTTCGTGTGAAGGATATTTTTGAGATGGGGTCGTCCATCCTGCGTCTCTGGTGGCAGATTCATGTATCGAAAGATTAGCGCAATCGTTGTCCCGGCTTTACTCGCAATTGGCATCATTGCCTATATGTTGTACCAGACGTGGGATACACTTATCCAGGCGCTCCAGCATATTGTGCCAGCCTGGCTTGCGATTGCCATCGTAATCTGTATCATTGCATGGATTTCACGGGGCTGGCGGTATCGAACTATCGTTTCGAGCCTTGGATACCCGATACGGCTTTCGGTATCTACCGCCTGTATCTTTGTCTCCCAGACTGCAAACCTTATCATACCCGCGCGGCTCGGTGATTTCGTAAGGGTGTTCATACTGAAGCATGAATACTCAACAACGTACTCCGAAGGAGTTTCATCGATAGTTGTGGAACGCGTATTCGATATTTTCACCGTTGCGATCCTTGGTGCGTTTGCAATTCCATTTATCCTCAACGTACCGCCATGGGTTTACGCGTTCACGATCCTTCCCATTGTTGTGGGCGCGGCCTTCTTTGTATTCCTGTTCTGTACAGGCAAGTGCACAGCCGAAAATAAATATATCCGGATAGTCCTGACGATGCTGCATGAAATCCGGAAGGCTTCTCTCTCAATCAGGTCCCTGGCTGTCCTTTCCGCCTCATCAATTTTCATATGGCTTTTTGATATCCTTGTCTGTGTTGCGGTCGTCCTGATGCTCGGCCAGAGCGTGCCGTTTCCGATCGTTGTCCTTGCCATCGTTATTGGGAACCTCGTTAAGGCAGTTCCTCTGACTCCCGGCGGGATGGGAACGTACGAACTCGCTCTTGCCGGCGTCTTCTTCAGTCTCGGGGGTATCCCGTGGGAGATGGCATTTCTTATCGGATTTATCGATCACCTGATCAAGAATCTTGTCACGCTTGCCGGGGGTATTGTGTCGATCTATTATTTCGGCGACTGGGTCATCCCGAGTATAAAGACAGCATTCAATTCGAAGGTGGGAGGAGGGTCGTCTGACCGCTGAACAACAGGTTTTCTCGGTTATAAGCTGGCTGGCCGTTATCACGCTTCTCCAGCTTGCTCTCTGGCCATTGCTGAAAAAAACTTTCGGCAGCTTTGCATTTCCTGCCGCATTTTCAGGCTCCGTTCTCATCTTCTCCCTGCTCACATGGTGGTGCGGTGTTTTCCGTCTACCAGTTCAGCTTGGTATTATCCCTTTCGTAGCGCTTGCAGCCTTTAATCTCTACCAGCGGCAGTATACAATTCTTGAGCTAAGGGCGGAATGGCGTTGGGAACTGCTTTTTCTGCTCTGTTTCTTCCTCATGCTTGATGTCCGGTTTGTCAATCCGACCATCTCGTACGCGGAGAAGTTCATGGACCATGGGTTCCTGGCTTCAGTTATCCGCAACCCGGTTGTACCCCCGCTCGATCCCTGGTTTTCCGGAGGAACCCTGAATGTTTACTATTATTTTGGCTATTGGATTCTCGGCAGTTTGGCAATTCTCAGCGGAGTTCCGTCAAACATTGCCTTCAACCTGTCCCTGCCCACGATTTTCGCTCTTGCTGCCGTAAACCTTTATGCGATTGGATCCCTTCTGATGGACAGGTTCCGCTGGCTGCCGCTTCTGACGTTTTTCATTCCCAACCCTTCTTTTATATGGCAGCTGATCCAGGGCAAGATGCTGGGTACCGCGCTCTGGGATAGCACCCGAACTATTGCGAACACGATTAATGAGTACCCGCTTTTCTCTTTCATCTGGGGAGATGTCCATGCACACGTGATTTCCATATTTAACCAGGCATTTCTCCTCTTCCTGCTCGCCTTCGCGTACAAGCGCTGGGAATCTTCAGATACCAGGACGAGAATGATCATCGGTCTTTTCACAGCAATCAGCCTCGGTTCCATGCCTCTTATCAACACATGGGACGTGCTCATCTACGCTCCTGTCACTGTGATTACCGGATTACTGATATTGAGGAGGGTGTGGAACAATTCCGGACGAAGAAGTGCAGGGATCTACTTGATCGCTGTTCCATTCGTTGCAATAGTGAGTTTCCTTCCATTCTATCTGGAACTTCAGACCCATACCGGCGGGATAGGTATTGTCCACACACCTTCGGAACCGGTAGAGTTTATTCTCGTAAACGGCTTATTTATCGCTCTGCTGGCTGTCTATCTGGCGAAGGATTTCCTGAAGTACCCCTGGCTTCTTATTGTTTCCGTACCATTCTTCATCGCGGGATATCCTGCAGCGGCAATCGCCCTTATCCCCGCACTTTACCTTCTCCGCCGAGTTGTTCTGGATAAACAGGTCGATTTTACAAACGTACTGGCAATGTTCGGTCTGGCGATTCTCGTTCTCTGCGAACTTGTCTTCCTGAGGGACAATATGGGAGAGACTTATTTCCGGATGAACACTATCTTTAAAGCATATATTCCGGCCTGGATAATGCTCGGTTTCTCCTCATTTTCTCTCGTGGGAAGGTGGTTATCTCAAAGAATTCCCGTTTTGCCATCACGGTTGGCCGGAGCTCTCGTAATTCTGGTCTTTACTGTGTTATTCGTTCTTCCATTTGCAATATCCTACAATGCTGATTATGGTACGGGAACACTCGACGGTCTGGCATATCTCGGGAATACTCATCCCGGAGACGCGGCTGCAATTGGATTTCTTCGCAATCTTACGGGGAACGATATCATTGTCGAAGCTGAGAACGGAGATTACTCGTATTATTCCCGGATCTCCTCGTTTACCGGGATTCCGGGGATCATCGGACAGCCCTTCCATGAGTTCATGTGGCGTGGCGATGACACCGGATGGTTTGCCACACGTCTGTCGGACATCAGGGCGATTTATGAGCAGCCGGATAAAACTATTTCGCTTATGAAAAAATACAATGCGACGCTGTTATATGTCGGGGATTCGGAACGCCAGCGCTATGATGTCAATGTGACTGCCGGGCCAAATCTCGTAAAGATTTATTCGTCAGAAGGAACCGCCATCTACCGTGTCGCATAATCGTACACTGATCAAACGGGTGGAGCATTTTCACCTCATTCAGGCTTCCTCAGGAAACTTTTTATATAAATAATGGAAGTAATGGTTACAAAAACGTTGATTTACCTCAAAGCTTTGCCGGATACCGATAAAAAAGGCCAGATCACGTTGTTGCAGCCCGGAATGTTCAGCGAGTTAGTTTTCAGGCAATCTGCACCGGAAAAAGGAATTGGGCTTATGCAAGACAGATCTTACACCAAAGATACTTATCTGTGGGAGGATCGGAATGATTAAAAAAATTGTTCTGGCATACCATAACCTATCATATCAGAAAAAAATGTGGATTGGGAAATGTTTATTTCCGGTAAAACTGCTTATCAAATCTATCAACGAGCTTTGTTTCGATGTTTACCGTTTTTCCGGGGATCCAAATATCGCTTACATCACATCTATCGATCCCGATCCCAGTTTTATTGAATATTTTTATCCTGGAGCGGTCCTTGAAAAAACCGGCCGCATCTATGCCTGGTCCCTCCGGAGATTTGCGCGCCGTTTTGACAGGACAATCATCTGCATGCCCCGGTATCTTGGATTTTTTTTTAACGACGGAATAATTACCGTTCCCTGGGTCAGGCAGGTCCTCGATCTGAATATTCCGGTAACAGAGACAAAAAATTACAAGAACCGGAAAAACAGACTTTCGGCCTATGAGTTCGAAATTTCAAAAGATCCCGCTGTATTAAAATTTTTTTATGAGAAAATGTACCTTCCGTACGTTTCGACGCGCCATGACAATCCCCTGATCCAGGATTTTTCAAAATTTGACTATTTTCTCAGGAAAAATGGTGAACTTCTCCTGGTCAAGAAAAATGGTCAGCCCGTTGGTGGAGCATTCTGCAAGATCGTTGGCGATACCTATCACGGAACCAATACTGGTTTAATTGACGACCGTTTTTTACGGGAGGATGCTATGAGCGCGATCTACTATTTTGAGATTCTTCGTGCCAAGGAGAGAAATGCCCGGTACCTGGATTTCGGAGAGAGCAGGCCGTTCCTCTTTGACGGGATCCTTAAACACAAAAAGAGGTGGTCGGCTCGCGTGGCTCCCAATGCTGAGAACAACTACATATATTACCTTAAGAATCTCGTAAGAGAAGATCTTATCATTCTCGAAGATCACCAGTTCAAGGCTATTTCGTTCTCCGAGAATGATCCTTCATCCAGTAAATATGCAACGGCTGGTGTCGGAATTAAGGTCATCAGCCCCATGTCGTGAAGTATATCCAAGCGTTCATCCGTTCTTCCTATGTATTGAGTAGATTTCATTGCACATGCATTCACAAACATTTATTTCCGTTCCTGTCGAATTGGTATGGCTACATCATTGCCGACTGATGAGTAATGAAGGAGCATTCTGCTCCTGAATGAGGTGAAACTATGGCAAAAGGCTACGTCAAAACCCAGGCTCCGGAAGAGCTTCAGAACAAGGCGCTCGAAGCTCTTGAAGTTGCACGAGATACAGGAAAAATCAAGAAGGGATCAAACGAGGCAACCAAAGCCATCGAGCGCAGTATTGCGCAACTCGTACTAATCGGTGCAGATGTCGAACCGGAAGAGATCGTGATGCACCTTGCCCCGCTTTGCGACGAGAAGAAAGTCCCCTACATCTTTATCAACAAACAAAACGACATCGGTGCGGCAAGCGGTCTCGATGTCGGATCTGCTGCGGCTGCAATCGTCAAACCCGGTAAGGCGAAAGAGACCATCGATGACCTGGCAAAGCAGCTTACTGCCCTGAAGGCGTGAGGTTTTTCCATGGCAGATGACGCAACGCCAGCAGAAGTTATTGAGGTGGTCGGCTCGACCGGTATGCACGGTGAGGCGATGCAGGTAAAGTGCCGAATCCTCGACGGCAACAACAAGGGACGGATCATTACCCGGAACACGGTCGGGCCGATCCGTGAAGGAGATATCATCATGCTCCTTGAAACTGAACGGGAAGCCAAGAAAATGTCGAGGCGGTAACCATGGTGGAGCAGCATAACTGCAGTTTCTGTGGTGAATCGATAGAACCGGGAACCGGCAAGATGCTTGTCAAGAAAGACGGGACCATTTTCTGGTTCTGCAGCACAAAGTGCCAGAATAACCAGAAACTCGGGCGGGTGCCGCGTCGTGTCCAGTGGACAAGAGCAGCAAAGAAGGCGACCGGCAAGGAGTGATCTTCCATGGACCGCACGTTTGTCATGGTCAAACCGGACGGAGTCCAGCGCGGTCTCGTCGGCGGGATTGTTTCCCGGTTCGAGGCAAAAGGCTTAAAGCTTGTTGCAGCACGGTTCGAGAGACTTCCCGAAGCGCGTGTAACAGAGCAGTACAAGGAACATCTGGCAAAACCATTTTTCCCCGGACTCAAACAATATATCATGGGAGGACCCTGTTTCCTCATGGTCTGGGAAGGAAGGAATGCCGTATTAATAGTACGGAAACTTATCGGCGCGACAAATCCTCAGGAAGCGATGCCAGGTACCATTCGCGGGGATTTCGGGATCGATATTGGAAGAAACGTTATCCATGCGTCGGACTCCACGGAAAGTGCACTCCGGGAAATCGGAATCCACTTCAAACCTGCGGAACTCTCGAACTACAACAGGATCGATGAACCGGTCCTGTACGAATATTAATTTTCCAAAGCCGGGCTGCGCAATCTCTTTAACCGAACAACACCGCACTATCCTTAATGGCCGGAGATCTGATCAGCTTCACCCTCCTCACGCTCTCCTCTATTCTCATTATTGTCAACCCCCTCGGCTCGACACTCATCTATGTATCCCTTACGAGCGGGATGGATAAGCAGGCGCAGGATACCATCGCACGGGACGCCTGCCGGTCAGCGCTTATAATCCTGATTCTGGTCGCGCTCGCGGGCACATGGATCCTGCAGATTTTTGGCATTACCCTCGAGGCATTCCGAATCGCGGGCGGGATACTGCTCTTCGGGATAGGCATGGAGATGGTCTATGCAAAGACATCAAGGACTAAACTCACTGCCACAGAAAAATACGAATCCCGGGATGCGGACGATATCGCTGTTATGCCAATCGCCATCCCGATGATAGCCGGTCCCGGAGCCATAACGACTACGATTGTCCTCATGAACGAGGCATCCGCGATGACTCCGGTAGCGATTGCGATAGTCCTCTCTTCGATCCTGCTTTCCATTGTGATAACGTATTATATGATGCGGCATTCAGAATATATCATGAAGAAGATTGGGCAGCGGCAATACCGGGCGATTAACCGCCTGATGGGGATGCTCCTCATTGCGATCGCGGTCCAGTTCGTCATCAACGGTATCAGGCTCGCGTTTCCGCTGGCCGCTGGGGCATAATAACATGGATGACTGGGATCTCACATCTGTAGGCATGGTACTGATCGGGAGTAGTATCACTGCAGCGGGTTCCATTATCGCGGCGCTTCTTCTCGGCGTCCGGCTCGCGATTGCCCCGTTCCTGCTTCTCACTACTGCTGTTCTCGTAGTTATGAGTGCGGCTCTCATCCTTTTCTGGAAGCCATCGGATGCCCCCTCCTGAGCCGAATCCCGGTGAAAAAAACTATGTCGTCCGCGCCTGCAGCGCACAGATAGGGAGCGATTGGGAAGATCCGGAAAGGACGCTTTCGCGGGCTGAACAGTTCATCCAACACGCAGCCCGTTCTGGAGCAGACATAATTTGTTTTCCCGAACAATTCGCTACCGGATGGGATCCTGAGTCACTCAACTTTGCCCAAGGATTATCGGGACCGATTATTACTGCCCTGAAATCCTTTGCAACGGAGTCCCGCATTGCGATTCTTGGATCGTTCCGTGAAGCAGCCTCCGCAGAGATGCGAAATACAGCAGTACTCATAGGAAGCGACGGCCGTCTTTTGGCGTGCTATTCCAAGATCCATCTCTTTTCTCATGCGCGGGAGAATGAATTTTTTCATCCAGGGACAAAGCTCGGTATATTTTCTCTCGGGCCGCTGTCCTGCGGGATTGCGATCTGCTATGATCTCAGATTTCCTGAACTGTTCCGTATATATGCACAAAACGGTGTCCATGTCGTATTTATTCCCGCCGCCTGGCCGGAAAGCCGTATCCGGAACTGGGAGCTCTTCATCCGGGCAAGGGCGGCAGAGAACCAGATGTATATCGTAGGTATTAATACTACGGGAACAACGCCGGTCGACCGATATAGCGGTACTTCCATGACTGCAGATCCTTTTGGTACAATTATTCAGAGAGCGGGCGACGCCGAACAGCTTCTCTACTCTGATCTCGAGATAAGGGTTGTAGAGGAAGCCCGGCTGGCATTTCCGGTCGCCAGAGACAGGAAAGAAGAGACCTATTACGCCCTCTCCCGTGACGTTCATCAATTCCGTTAGCCATCGGATCCCCCTTTACCCTGACCGCAGGCCTATATGTATCCGGCAGACACATACTAAGGTATGTACCATCTCGGCTGCGTCAGCTGTGGAGCCACCTATCCTGCTGACGAGATTCTCTACAACTGCAAAAAATGCGGCCACCTGCTTGCCGTCAGGTACCCTCTTGATGAAATTGCCGTCTCCAGGAAAGTCTGGGAAAAGCGGCCCATCTCGGTCTGGCGGTACAAAGAGATCCTCCCGGTGCGGATCGAGCCGGTCTCGCTCCAGGAAGGCGGGACTCCACTTTATCACCTGAAAAATCTGGGGGGCGGGATGGGCCTCCCGAATCTTTATGCTAAACATGAGGGCATGAATCCCTCGGGATCATTCAAGGATCGTGGAATGACCGTTGGGGTCTCAATGGCGCTTCAGCTGGGAAAGACAAGCGTTGCCTGTGCAAGCACCGGAAACACTTCTGCGAGTCTTGCAGTCTACGCAGCAAAGGCAGGGATTCCGGCAGTCGTCCTCCTCCCAGCAGGGAAGGTAGCTGTCGGGAAGGTTGCGCAGGCACTCATGCACGGCGCAAAGGTAATATCAATCCGGGGTAATTTCGACAGGGCTCTCGAAATGGTTCACGACCTCTGTCTCACCCACGGGCTCTACCTCCTCAACTCCATTAATCCCTACCGGCTGGAAGGTCAGAAGACGATCGGGTTTGAAGCCATCGATCAGCTCGGCGGGGTTCCTGACCGTATCGTGCTGCCGGTGGGGAATGCCGGGAATATTTCGGCAGTTTACAAAGGGCTTCTGGAACTTCAGGAACTCGATTTTATCGATCGACTACCAATGATGACGGGTATTCAGGCAGCCGGATCGAGTCCGGTTGTCCGTGCGATCCGGGAAAACCTTGCCGAGGTTATGCCGGAGATGCATCCGGAAACTATCGCTACTGCAATACGCATTGGAGCACCGGTCAACGGGGAGAAAGCACTGGTCGCAATACGGAAGACGGGTGGTATTGCGGAGACTGTTACGGATGAAGAGATCCTGCAGATGCAGGGCGACCTCGCACGAAAGGAGGGGATTGGGGTCGAACCCGCATCTGCGGCATCGGTAGCGGGAATAAGGAAACTGGCAGAGAGTGGCGCGATTGACCGGAACGAACGGATCGTCTGTGTCGTTACCGGACATCTTCTCAAGGATCCGGATACGGTGATAAAGCAATGCGAGCCCCCGAAAGAAATCGACGCGGATTTGCCTTCGCTTCTCTCTGCGCTGCACTTGTCGTAGTCATAGCGGTCCTTCCGGCGTCGGCGGAGAACGCAGACTACCGGGTGTTCCCCAACGGCACAGCCTATCTTGCAGCGGTCCAGATAGAGGATGTCTCCCGGTATGAATTTGCGGACACTGGCGTAATAGGGGAGCAAATCCCGTTCGATGCGGGCAACGTGCATCTTGACGGCCGGGCGTGTTCCAACTGTTCGTTCACCTGGAGTGGAAGCTCGACGATCCTGTTTGACAGAGGGAATTATACCATTTCCTACGTTGGTCCCGTCCACGAAAACCATGTACAGGCATTTTACGACAGCCCGTACAACGTCACTGTCGTGCTACCGCAGGAGTTTGATGTAAGAAACCCGTTGCTTGCCGGGATCAGCCCCGGTGCAAACGTTACCCGTTACCCGGATAACACAACTTCAGTCCGGTGGGAAGGTGTGACCTCGATCGATCTGCGTTTTTACGACCAGGCCCATGAGCAACTCCTCTACCTGTTTGGAAATGTCTGGATTTTCCTTGCGATACTGGTTATTGTTTCATACCTGATCTCTGAACGGAACAAGGAATAAATTCGCAGTATTTCTGGTAGCCGGGGGATTTTTCTGATGACGGTTAAGATCCTTCGCACCCGGCCAATTATCTAGATCTTTTACAACCTGTTCAGGTTTTCATAGGATCAGATAAGAGACTTACTGGATCGAAATTATCTCCATAAAGGTAAAAGCGGACCCGTGCGGTCTGATTCAGCGGAATCCGCATCAACGCGCTCCCAAACCCCGAGTAGCCTTCTGGGAAATCCCCGAGCTGGAGGGTTTTGTCGGGCAGCCAGATTCCCTTATCCCCCCCGACCGAATTTATCGCAACAAAATAAAGTCTTAAATTCTTTGCAGTTCCTACACCGATGTTTTTGATCGAACAATTCTCATTCAGGAACAGATTGGAATCGTCCTGCCACGCCCCGGCCTCCGCACAGCTCATGTCCAGGCGGGCTCTTTGCACAAGAGGTAAAAGTGTTGCCGGAGAATGCTGAAATTCTTTCGGCATCTCGCCAAGATTCCACCGGGCACCACCGGTAGTTTCGAGATAATAAAACCGGTTCCCCTGACTCACATAGTAGGTGCCCTTGAGAGCATCGGTCCCTTTTACCCCGACGGCCATGTGTCCCGGGAGTTGGATCAGGACGACTCCGTACCCCATTTCATTTATAAGTGCCGCTGTCAGGATAGCAGTATCTTCGCAATCTCCACCGTCATCGACCAGCGTTTCGACCGGGTATCTCGGGTATTCGTCATAGCCGGTAGTAACTTTATCAGATGTATAATTCAAAGACTGGACAAATGCGGCGATGTTCATCACATTTTCGTATTCTGAAAAGCCATTAGAACGCCCCACATCCTTGAATTTAGTGACTATGTCGCTCAGGATGCGACGGTCGTAATCGGACAAAACATACTCGGCATAGTTGTTCTCCCGGTTATGGGGTTTACTCCGGTAATAATTATAGGAGGCCTGCGAGAAATTTCCCTGCCAGGTCCAGGTCGTATTTTTAAAATTCCAGCTATAGGATCGATAAAGAGAACTATCGTTGTCCGCTTTCACCGTTTCTTCAAGAATATTGCTGCTCCTGCTTTTAGAGATGAGCCCCGGAGATCGAACGCCTCCTGGTTGATTCGTGTCAGGTGTTGTTCCGGGATCCGTAGTAAAACCGCTTGGATCCGGCGTTACTGTGTCGATAGCGGAAGTGCTGCCCGGAGAGAGTAGATCCCCACCGGAAGTGGCGGAGGGTATCAACCCCAGATTCTGGGAGAGGAGTAAGCCATAGAAAACGGCAACCAGCGTTATTCCCAGTAAGCCCCCGATCGCAGCTATGTCAGCAATTCTGATATCCCGCGGGTCCGGTCCTGTTCCGTTTTTCCCTGAGAAAATATCCCGGAATCGGCGGGAAGACTCATTTTTTGGATCCTTATGACGATCAAGCTTGCCGATCATCCGGTTTAGTTATCTTGAGGTGGCAGTAAATACGTTTTCTTGATGCCAAAATAAAAACTTCATCAGTACGTGGTCAGGATTTTGCCACTTCCTGAGGAAAAAGCGGTATTATGATATGAACACTTCTCTTCAGTCACGAATGCGACATAACCTCCAGCATAAAACGGAAAATAAATCATACCTCTTCCGGCGATTACCAGAGCAGTTAATCCAGGAATAGTACCATCTGAAGAAACCCATGATAGACCTCCCGCCGGTTAAAGGCTGAAATAACTCCCATTGAGGTCGCCTGAATTTGAATACCCCCGCTGCTCCCAGTATCCTTTGTAGTTACTATCATCGGAGAGCTCAATTTCGTCTATCCACTTGATCCATTTGTATCCCCATTTGTCCTCGGCAACAAGTTCAAAGGGGAATCCCCTTTCCTCTGGAAGCGTGACATTGTTCATCTTATATGCCATGATGATATCATTGTTCATCAGGTACCCGAGTGGGAATGAGGTCGTATACCCGTCATGTGCATGAAAGATCACGGTGTTTGCTTTCGGATCAATCCCTGCCTCCTGAATGAGATCCCTGACAAGAACTCCTTCCCAGAGAATCGTCACATCCCATCCTTCGACGCAGTGAAGGGTGACTACTTTTGTGTAGCTCTGATGGTTGTTTATTATGTCGCGGTATGTTGATACGGTGGTTCTTGAGGTCAGCCCGGTAACAGTGAGCCGGTAATCCGACTCGTTGATATTCTGGGGGCCGAGGATTGAATTCTCGTGAAAATCATTGATGGATGAGAGATCTTTGCCCTGGTACGACCTGACTTCCACGGATGCCAGAGCTTTTGCCTCCCCGGATTGAATGCCCGGACGGAGCAGACCCGGAATGTTAAGGGCAATGAGAATTATAAGAACTGCTCCGATAATCACTACCAGAACCAGAAGGGATCGGGAATTCATGCGCACGATACCTGTTTCTCCGACCTCATTAACTTTGGGATGACGCCGTCCGTGATATCCCCAGGAAATTGTATTAAGCCCTCACCGAACTCACACGAACAGCTTCAATGACTGCTCCTTCCACACCAAGAATTCGACTCCCGCCCCGGCTACGATGCCGGCGAGGAACCCGAGCGGTGAAAGGCTACAGACACCCTGCCATTCCGTAATGGCCATACCAAGGATCGAGCATATAATGAGGACAGGGATGAAGAATTTTCCCGGGAGCGGACACCGGGAAAGATTACCGTATTCCAGCTCGCTGTTTTCCTTCCGGTAATAAAGGAACAGGCCGCCAAGAATTATCACAATCGCAGCCCCGGAGATACCGTAAAAAATGGGAGTCATACAGATGGATTCTTGTAAAGTACAACGATGTGGTTGGTATTAAAATCAAAAATAGTACCGGATAGTGACAATCCTTTTTAAACGAGTCAACCTCTGCCATTTTTTTAATAAAACATACGCCGGGCTCAATGATGATCCTTCAGGAACCCGGCCGAAAAAAAATTACTGGAGCCCGAACGACTTCAGGGTAACATCGGTATTGACCGAGCCGACGTGATATACATTGCCGCTCGAGAGTTCATTGATGACAACTTCTGCAGGCGAGAAAAGGGACGTATCGATCTTGTAGAAGTCATATCCCGCCTCCTTGAAAATGTCATTGAATGGCTTGCCATATCCTTTGGACTTATTGCTTGGGATCTTCTCGAGATAGTCTTTGATCTCGGGCGCATTCATGGTCAGAGAAATCCTGCCGTGGTAGATGGTGGCATCGTTTGTGACACCCATGGCAAGTTTCGGCCCGCGGACCGGGGGTATCGGGGCAGTCCCCATTGCTGCGACAATCTTCTTGGTGTCAAAACCCAGCTCGTTGAGCTTGTACACCGCTGTCTCGACGCACCTTCCTGCGACCTGAATTGAGCCAACCATAGATGAAGTCGGAGCAACGACCGCGCACACATTCGCAACATCAACATGGGCGTCTTCGGCGATCTTCTCCATGACCTCAGCATTCGGGAGGTGATCGGACTCGAGGCAGATGACTGCACAATCGTAATCGTCCTCGTACTCGATGACCTCAAACGTGTGCTTGGGCTTCAAGGAAAGTGCGCGTGCAGGGCCGCTCCCCATCGCAAAATAATTTCCGACTTTGACCGTCCAGCCGGCTTTCTGGGCGCCAAGGCAGGCGATCGACGGGAAATCGGTATTAACGTCGATAAAAGGTACAGGGAAATCCTTGATATGTCCCATCCTGAAGTTGACTTCTCCGAGGCCTCCCATACAAATCTCGGTAAAAGCCCTCCCTGCTGCATATCCTCCACGGACGCTGACCCCGCAGTCCACTATGCGTGCGCCGTTGTCGAGTTCGTGGTAGGCAGAGTTAAACTCTTCCGCCAGGTCCGCGAGATTATCGAAGATCTCCAGTGCAAGTTCATTGACACTCAGCATGACAAAAACACCTGTATTATAAAAAAGGGTTCAGAACAGATAATATTTTTCAAACGTTCCGCCGTCAGTTCAGGGCCTCGAGGACCTTCTCCGGGTCGAAACGGAGCGTGATAAGCCGCGTCCTGCCTTTTCCGTCACGGTAATGAAGGTTTACGAGGCGCATCGAATCCATTTTCCGGATGATCTCGTAGAACCGGGTATATCCGATGTCGAGGGATTCCTGGAGCGATTTATACACGTCCCCCGCGTTCATCTCCTTTTCCTGGACGCTTCGTTCTGCAAGCGCGCGAAGGATTTTTCTCTCCTCATCTTTGAGCGTTTTTGTAGTATAGGAGAGGTGGAGGTACTTCGAAATCTCGTACGCGGCGCACACATCGGCGCGTTCGATCTCCCTTCGGGCAGCTCGCTCGGCACTCAGAGCGGCGCGCTTGAGAAGATCGATCCCAACCCGAAGATCCCCGCTTTTGAGGGTTTGTTCGACGACGAGGTCGAGCATACTCTCTGAAAGAACTCCCTGGTACAGGCCCTGTAGTGCCCGGGCTTTCATGATCTCCCGGACGTCGTTATCACCGTACGGGGGGAAATAGATCTCCGTCGGACGGAATACCGATGCAACCCTGGCATCGACTGCCTGGGCGATGTCGACATCCATATCGGAAACGATCACGATGACGCCGATGCGCGTACCTTCATAAGCTTCGTGCGATCTGAGAAGAGTATAAAGTATCTTGTTGATCTCATTCTCGTACAGAAGATAGTTCGCATCGTCGAGAGCGATGAGAAGAACTATCTCTTCTTTTACCAGAATGCGGGCGATTGCATCGAACACCTGCTTGAAGGATGTCCCGGACGATGGGGGGAGGTGGCCGGCAAGTTTCCGGTAAATCTGGGATATGATCGCGAATTTCGTATTATCGATCTGGCAATTGATGTATACCGGAACAAGTTTTTTCGTGGTTTCTTCGATCTCTGCGAAAAGTTTCCGGACGCTGGTCGTTTTCCCGGTACCGGGAAGTCCCTTGCAGACGGTATTGAGCGGGCGGCCTCCCCGGAGTCCCGGCCTGATCTGGAAGGCGAGCTCCCGCATCTGGCTGTCCCGGAACTCGAACTGCTCGGGGACATAATCGACCTCAAGAACTTCCGGGTCCCGGAAGATCGTCTCGTCCCACATGAGCAGGTCTTTTTTCATCCCACTAACCTTTTTTCCGATCGGTATTAATTGCAGCGGATAAAAAAGGGGAAAACAGTCTTATAAAATACCGGTTGAAAAACAAAGTGGCGGATTCTTGGCGGACCTTGCGGGCCAGCCGTATCGTGACCATTATCAACACCGATAACAAAGGTATCGGTTGGGCAGCATGCGGCAGATGATGAGAGTTACCCCCACTGAACTCCGTGATGATGCAGGGTCCTGATGCCGCATTTAAGTCCCGAAGAGAAAGTCCAGGAATTCCACTGCTTCCTTCATCCCGAATAAACCGTTCCGGGCTGCCCTTTCTGAAAATTGTTCACACCCGTCTTTCCCTTTTCCAATGACAACGAATGGAACCGGATCGCGGCTATGGGTCTTAATCCTGATGGGGGTGGGGTGGTCAGGAAGTACGGTAACAATCCCGTCAAAACCATCGAGGATTGTCCCGACGACTTCATCCACGCGTTCGATCGCCTTGATCTTCTCCTCAACATTTCCGAGATGCCCGGCTTCATCCGGGGCCGCGATATGCAGGTAAAGGAAATCCAGATGGCGGATCGCATCAAGGGCGTACCTGGCCTTGGCGGCATAGTCCGTATCGAGATACCCAGTTGCCCCAGGGACACGGATTACTTCCATGCCGGCGCAACGGGCGATCCCATTCAGGAGATCGACAGCCGAGATCATCCCGCCACTCTTCCCGTATTTCTCCGCAAACAGGGGAAGCGCTGGTTTATGCCCGCCGCTCCACGGCCAGATCTGGGTCGCAGGAGACTTGCCGGATCTGATTCGTTCCCGGTTTACCCGGTGGTCGGCAAAGACTGAACGACTCTTCTCAATGCACCGAAGGAGAAGGGGGGCGTCCGCCCCTTTTGGGAGGTACCCGGCAACCGCCTCACCCACAATGTCGTGGGGAGGGGTGGAGCAGGCCCCTTTTCCGTCCGGGACGACAAGAAGGTTCCGGTAACTTAATCCCGGTCTGACCATAACTTCAGGGATCACTTCCTGAAGTGAACTGAAAAGCGCGGCTCCTTCCGCGCTGGATATATGGCCGGCAGAAAAGTCAGCCATGATCCCGTCCCTGACAGTTACGAGGTTGCACCGGTAGGCGACGTCCGATGGTATGAGATCAATTCCCATGCTCATGGCCTCGAGCGGTCCCCTCCCGGTATAGTACTTCTCCGGAGCATAACCGAGGACCGACATGTTGGCTATATCGCTGCCCGCTTCGAACCCATCGGGTATAGTACGCAGCATACCACAGGCTCCTTCGCGTGCCATCCGGTCCATATTCGGCGTGTGTGCGGACTCGAGCGGTGTCCTGCCCCCGAGTTCCTGGAGCGGCTCGTCCGCCATTCCATCCCCGAGTATGACGATGTACTTCATGCCAGTCGCTGTCATGTTTTTACGATTCGGTGCGTTCGGGCAGGATCGATGGTATCGGCAAGAATCGCCCGTACTGCTATTCTGATGCTCTCTGCAGAACCGGTCTGGGGCTTCCACCGGAGGGCCTTTAGTTTTTCGAGAGAGAGCTGCATCTTCGGAACGTCACCAACCCACCCCCGCTCCCCGCCCGTGAAGAGGAATTCAGTATCCGGAAGGTGCATCTCTTGACAGACGATTTCCGCAATGCTTCTCACATCAATCCAGTCTTCCGACCCGATATTGAACGTATTGACCGTGCCCCGGGCCCTGCCGACTGCAAAGAGCATCGCCGCGATACATTCATGCACTTCCAGATAAGACTTCGTCTGTTTTCCGTCACCCAGAATCTCGAGCTCTGTGGGATTTTTCCTGAGTTTCCGGACGAAATCCGTGATTACTCCATGGCCGCTCCTCGCTCCGATAATATTTGCGAACCGGAAGTTCCATGACCTGATGCCAAATGAGTGGCTGTAGGAGGATATCAGCGATTCGCAGGCGAGCTTGCTGGCTCCGTACACCGATATGGGTTCGAGAGGGGTATAACTCTCGGGAGTCGGGATGACCGATGCGTCCCCATAAACGGTTGAGGTGGAGGTGAAGACAAGCTCGGGTACTTCAGACTTCCTCATGGCCTCGAGAACACGGTACGTGGCGATTATATTGTTCTGTATAGTCGGGTCCGGCGTTAATGCGCTCTGGCGGACGTCAGGATCTGCCGCAAGGTGGAACAGCCGGTCTGCACCTTCGATCGCTTCCTGCCATCCTTCTCTGAGCAGATCTCTCTGGATGAACCTTACTTTGCACGAATCGAGATGCCGGTTCAGGTTTTCTTTTTGACCGGAGCAGAGGGAGTCTATCACCAGAACTTCGTTTCCCTGCGCCACAAGGGTATCGACAAGGTGTGACCCGATGAACCCGGCCCCGCCGGTTACCACATCAAACATCAGTACCTAATATGTCATCAATGCTATAGGATTACTGCTATGTTCATCGGTATAGACCACGGCACGACCGCGATGAGGTTTTCCGGCGGACAGGAGAATTTCAGAATTTCCCGCGAAGATGCAAAAACCTTCCGGATCGAGGACCTTGCCAGGCTTTGCCCGGTTGATGAGATTGAGGGGATCGCTCTCTGTTATTCTATGGGGGACAACTTTTCCCGGATTACAGATATCCGGAAGGTGAAAAACCGGGGGCTTGTCAGCCGGGAAGGGGCAGGAAAACATATCGGAGGAGGCACGAAGGTCTTCGATGAAGTGGCAGCAAGCGGTATTCCTGCAGTGATCATCCCCGGTATCCACCGGGGATCTCCTACCGATCCCCGGTTCAAGGCATACTCCCACCAGTCGAGCCCGGAGAAGATCGGCATCGCGTATGAAGTCTGTCATGATCTCGGCGGTGATGTTATTGTCTCGGATGCCAGCTCGAACACAGTCAGCCTGCTGGTCAGCTCCGGGAAAATAATAGGTGCATTCGATGCATGCATTTTCGCACCCGGCCTGCTCCACGGAGCGCTTGATGTTGACGCAATCCGAAAGGTGGACACCGGTGAGTGTACGGCAAACGAGGCATTCCAGCATGCCGGTGTGAACTTTTCATTGCCGGAACAGGAACGGATTCCTGCCATTGCGATGTTTGCCGCTATGGAATGTGCCGCGCTTCTCCTTCTGAACCCCCGCGCGCCGGTTGCGCTCGCGGGGAGCCTTGGCCCGGTCATCGCCCCGGAAGTCCGGGTTCTGCTCTCGCGGGATGTGGCCGTTTACGATGAGTGGTGCGCCTCCCGGGGCCTTGCACGGATAGCCCGCGATGTTTTCTCAGGGGCAGGTCAGATCCTCGGCCTCGGTGTAGATCTCTAAATTTATATTGATTTATCATGTAAGATTAGTAGGGGTTTTTCTCTTGAGAGAGTTACGCATCCACGGCAGGGGCGGACAGGGGTCGGTTACTGCTGCCGAACTGATAGCGGTCGCCGCATTCGAAGGCGGTGTCTTTGCACAGGCGTTCCCGGCATTCGGGGTTGAACGGCGCGGTGCGCCCGTCCAGGCATTTGTCCGTTTCGATGACAAGAAGATCCGGCTCAGGAGTCAGGTTTACGAGCCGGATTACATAATCGTCCAGGACAGCACTCTCATCAAGGATGTCAATGTCTTTGCCGGCCTGAAGCCGGGAGGAATTGTGATCGTCAATACCGAAAAGAGAGGAGACTATTCTGTCCCCCAAGGTGTCAAGCTGATAACGCTCGATGCAACGTCAATTGCGCTCAAGGCAATAGGGCTTCCGATCACGAATACATCCCTCATGGGGGCATTCGCCGCGGCTACAGGCGAGATCCGGTTCTCTGCGCTCGAGAATGCACTCAACCATCGGTTCCCGAAAGAACTGGCTCTGAAGAATATCAATGCTGCCCGTATGGCCTACACGTCAGTCCAGGGGGTTTCGTAATGCCCTTGGCAATTGGGTGCCGGGCGCGGCCCGGGAAAGCACGGGACAACAGGACCGGATCCTGGCGGGTCTTCAAGCCCGTTTTCGACCCGGAGAAATGCTCGAAGTGCGGCATGTGCAGGACCATCTGCCCGGAAGGATGCGTAGCCGAGACCGATGAGACTTTTGTCCCGGATTACCAGTACTGCAAGGGGTGCGGTATGTGCGCTGCGGAGTGCCCCAAGGACGCTATAACGATGATCCAGGAGGAAAAGTAACATGATGGAGATGATAGAAGGTTCGCACGCGGTCGCAGAAGCCGTCAGGAATTGCCGGCCTCAGGTGGTCTCGGCGTATCCCATCACCCCGCAGACGCACATCGTCGAGGCGCTGGCCGATATGGTGGCCAATTGCCGGCTCGACGCCGAGTACATCACCGTGGAAAACGAACTCTCCGCCCTTTCAGCATGCGTGGGAGCAAGCGCGGCAGGTTCCCGCGCATATTCTGCAACCACTTCGCAGGGGCTCGCGCTCATGTTCGAGGTCTGTTTCAACGCGGCCGGGATGCGACTCCCCATCGTTATGTCGATCGCGAACCGGGCGATGGGGGCGCCGCTCTCGATCTGGAACGATCAGCAGGACTCGATGTCGCTCCGGGACGCAGGATGGCTCCAGTTCTATGCCGAGGACAACCAGGAGGCTGCTGATCTCCACTACCTCGCGTACAAGGTCGCCGAAGATCCGAAGATCCAGCTCCCCGCATTCGTCTGTTTCGACGGATTTATCCTCTCCCATACCTATGAACCCGTCGATATGATCACCCAGGAAGATGCTGACAAATTCCTCCCGAAATTCGCGCCATCCGAACGCCTCGATGCAGCAGACCCGGTCAGCTTCGGCATGTACGCGACACCCGATTACTATCTCGAATTCAGGTACGAGATGGATACGGCACTCAAGCAGGCACGGGATGTAATCAGGAACACCGGTACGGAGTTCGGTTCCCTTTTCGGGAGAGATTACAGCACAATGGTCGAAGGTTATCGTCTTGAGGACGCTGAGACCGCAATCGTAACTGTTGGATCGCTGTGCGGGACCGTGAAAGATGCGATCGATGAGATGAGGGCTGAAGGAAAAAAAGTCGGTCTGCTGAAGATCCGGGTATTCCGCCCGTTCCCGACCGAAGAAGTCGCCAAAGCCCTTGCCCATGTCAACCGGGTTGCAGTGCTTGACAAAAACATCTCTCTTGGGGCCAAGGGAGCAGTTGCGCTCGAGGTGAAAGACGCCCTCTACGGATCGGGTATTGCTGTCAAGGATTTCGTTCTCGGTCTCGGAGGCAGGGACGTGAGGAAGAGGAACATCCGGGAAATCGTTACGCAGACCGAGAATCGACAGGGAGACCTGTTCTACGGGCTGCGCAGGGAGTTGATCTGAACATGGCTGACAAGACCTGCGAATTGTTCGATGCGGGGCACCGGGCCTGCGGGGGATGCGGTGCAGCACTTGCCGCACGGCTCGTAACAAAGGCCGCCGGTCCCAATACTATCGTGGTTTCATCGACCGGGTGCATGGAAGTTTTCTCTACACCGTATCCCGAGACAGCCTGGAAGGTTCCCTGGATTCACTCGCTGTTCGAGAACGCTGCTGCTGTGGCCTCGGGAATATCGGCATCGCTCGCGAAGCAAGGTCGTACGGAAAAGGTTGTGGTCATGGCCGGCGATGGCGCGACATTTGACATCGGGATGATCAGCATCAGCGGTGCGTTTGAGCGGGGCCATGACTTTACGTACATCTGTTACGATAACGAGGCATACATGAACACGGGCATCCAGCGCTCCGGTGCGACACCGTACGATGCGAGTACGACGACGAGCCCGGCTGGTTCCTGTTCCTTCGGGAACAAGCGTCCCAAGAAAGACATGCCCCAAATTCTCGCAGCCCATGGCGCACCGTATGTTGCCACCGCTTCAATTGCATATCCTGCAGATCTCATGCAGAAAGTCGAGAAGGCGATTGCCACGAAAGGCCCCAGTTACATCCAGCTCCACGCACCATGTTGTACGGGATGGGGCTTTGAAGGAGACCAGACGATCGCGATTGCAAAGCTAGCCATTGAAACAGGACTCTGGGTAAACTACGAAATGATCGACGGGAAAGTGACAAAGGCCAAAAAGGTTGTCCGCAAACCCGTTGACGAGTACCTTAAAACCCAGAAACGGTTCCGGCATCTGTACAAACCCCAGCGGCAGGACGCTGAGATCGCAGCGATCCAAGCCATTGCCGACAGGAATGCGGAGAGATACGGGATCGATATCAAACTGCCGCCCAAAAAAGATTGACCCCCTCTTTTTTTTCAATATGATTTCCCCGCGACTCTTATCGATCGCGGATTTATCAACACCATTAAAAGGGTGAAAGAACGAAATAAGTAAGAATTCAGGGCTCGTGGTCTAGTCGGTTATGACGTCGCCCTTACACGGCGGAGGTCGCCGGTTCGAATCCGGCCGGGCCCATATTCGTTACTTTATTGCTTTTGTGAACGGTGTTTTTATAAAAACCCCGATTTTGTAACGACCGTCCGGCGCTTAAACAACTCCTGCAAGAGCAGTATTTTTTTTCGAAAGGGGGGGTAGAGGGGCTACCCGGAATAAATCCGGAGGGGGTAGGG
>Ga0187777_10000785_pt1 | contig 20877 bp, 20 predicted proteins | sample 1015_Q2_SP5_10_M_FD_132416 | JGI IMG/M metagenome (GOLD analysis project Ga0187777, IMG submission 132416) | Tropical peat soil microbial communities from peatlands in Department of Meta, Colombia - 1015_Q2_SP5_10_MG | ecosystem: Environmental > Terrestrial > Soil > Wetlands > Peat | place... | reverse complement strand
TGCCGCATGAGCGCAAATTCGTGCGCTCGGAAGCATTGTCGGGTTCGGTCCAGCAGATGTTGGCGCATTTCCGCAACGGCCAATTGCTCGCGACCTACGCTGTCGGTTTCGGCGTATTGTTCAACTTTATTTGCACCTTCACCTTCGTAAGCTTTCATCTCGCGGCCCCGCCCTACAATCTTTCAGCTAGCTGGCTCGGCGCTATTTTCGTTGTCTATCTCGTCGGCTCGGTGCTCACGCCCTGGACCGGCTGGGCCGTCGGGTGGTTCGGACGGCGGCGCCTCATGGTGCGCGTCATCGCGATCTGGGTCGCAGGGATCGCGCTGACCCTCGCCCCTTCGCTGCCTCTGATCATTGCGGGTCTCGCGATCAGCGCCGGCTGTGGCCTGATATGCCAGGCGATTTCAACCGGCTATGTCACTATCACCGCAAAAACTGGCCGCTCGTCGGCGGTCGGTCTTTATGTCACCAGTTTCTATGTTGGCGGAAGTTTCGGTGCCGCGCTTGGCGGCGCGGCTTGGACAGTTGGTGGCTGGCCCGCCTGCGTCGCTATCGTGATCGCCGTACTGATGATCATGGCCATGATCGTATTTTTTGCCTGGGCGCGCCGCGTACCGGCCGCTGCCAGTGTGCCTCCGATCGAGCCGCCTTAGTCCGCTAGCAACGCGCTGCGGCCCAGGCCGGTTTGCGTGTGATAAGCAACGGACCATACAGGGCCACGAACCCTCCAAAGCCGGCGATCCAGCCAACCCCTGCGAGCTCCAGGAGACCGATAGACCCAATGAAGGCGGCAATGATCCGCAACACTGCCGCTGCCAAAACCGCCAGATAAATGAGTTCGGTGCCGCGCCCGGCTTGCAGTGGCTGGCCAGTGTGGCCAAGGGATGCCCGCGTCATCACCGCCAGCGTCATTAGCCCGACCGCGCCGGCGCCCCAGGCGTGAACCCCCGCGCTCGGTGGAACGGCGTTGAAAAACGCGGCGGCGGCAGTCAACAAAAAGCCGAGCGGAACAAACCCGTAACCGACGTGCAGCACAAGCACCAGGCGGTCGGCAAGCGTACGGTCACCTGCCCAACGAGCAAATCGCGCACATTGCAAACACCCGGCGGTCAGCAGCAGCGCACCCGTCATGACGTGCGATGGCGCCACGATCCAGGCGAGCAACGCCAAAGCAGTGCCCGCGACTGCCGCGATATCGAAACGCGAGAACGGCACAGGGAGCCGGCCGGGATTGTTCCGTGCCAACCAGTTGTTCGTGAAGCTCGGGACGATACGGCCGCCAATCAATGACATCAGCAAAATGATAGCGGCAATGCCGATTCGCGCACCGAAACCGCTTTCGCCCTTCAGCAACACCTCGGTGTGAAATACGATATTGCCGAAGATCAGAACGCAAAGAAGAACCAAGACGCGCAGGTTTCGCCAGTTTTTTCCGGCAATGATCTCGCGGGTCGCCACAACCGCAAGCGTTAGCAGGAAACTTACATCCACTAGAGCCGCGAGGAGGCCACCAACCTTCGCCGAGAGGAGAATGACCACACGTCCCGCCAGCCACAGTATCGCGAGACCGGCAAGCGGCCAGCCATTGACCGGCAGACGCCCGGTCCAGTTCGGAATAGCCGTGAGCAGGAAGCCCGCAATTGCGGCGGCAACATAACCGTAGAGCATTTCATGGATGTGCCAGTCGAGGGCACTGAAATTGGTCGGCACCGTCAGTGCGCCAACGTACTGCGGCACCCAGAGCAGAATGCCGATTGCCGCCCACAGGGCAGCTGCGAGAAAAAACGGGCGAAATCCATAGGCGAAAAGAGCCGGGCCGGCATAGTCGCGGCGGCGGCGCAGGGCGGCGGGCATCGACATCGGCAAACCTTCAGTTTGTATCTGCCTATCTATGTCTCTTTGCGCGCGGCCGAATTGATCTGAATCATAGACCAGAACGCGGCACATTAGCCGCGCCGGTCAGGCCCTGGCGCTCGGATGCCAGAGCGGCACATACCCGCTTGTGAGCACCGCAACGATCGAGGGCGGCGTGAGTACATCGGCCTCAACGCTGCTCGGTCGCACTATTGACTCTCCGTACCCCGTCGGTGTCCAGCGCAGCAGGCGCCTGCCGCGAACGGCGAAGGCTTCATCGCCAAACGCGATCACCGCGCCGTCAGGCAACGTATCCAGGTTGCGCGTGTGGGCGCGTTTGACTTTGCCGCTGAGTCGCTCGGCGTGAAGAGCCTGATCCATGGCCGCGGCCGACGCGCGTTTCGTCTTGCCGGAGAACAGCAGCGCGAAACGCTCGGCATCCTTGCGGCGACACTCGAAACACGGGCGGTGGCCGGCGGCAAATGCTGTCACCTCATCGAGGAAGAACAGCTCGGTATAGCCGTCACTCCAGACCGCGCGGTGGCGATCGTTGAATTCGAGCTTGCAGCAAATCCATTGCTTCGAGGTCCAGCGCCGACGCATAAGCCGGCGTCTGTCGTCATGCAACCGCCCGCCGCGGTTGCCCATCAGCGTGCCGCGCACATGCGTGACCACTAGTTCCCCGAAGGGAGAAACACGGTTTTGCAATGGCATTCGGCACCGCCATCGCCGGGCCTGTCCCGGCTACCCATGTCTTAGCGCATCGCTCCAAAAACGTGGATGCCCGACACAAGGCCGGGCAAGATACAAAATCTGTAACACAATATCAGGCCTGCGGTTGCGGGGCGACCTCGCCGGACGGCGGCTCCGGTCGCGGGCGCGGCTTGCCGGCCGGCGGCACCGCGGACGAGCGCGGCGTGGCCGGCTCGATCACCGACTCGCGCACCGGCCGCTTGCCGGCGAGCAGGTCGACGATTTCATCTCCGGTCAACGTCTCGAACTCGAGCAACCCGCGCGCCAGCGTTTCGAGATCGGCGCGCCTCTCGGTGAGAATTTGCGTCGCCTCGGCGTAACCGGCTTCCACCAGGCGTCGGATTTCGGCGTCGATCTTCCGCGAAGTTTCTTCCGAAATATTTTGCTGACGCGAGACCTGGTAGCCGAGGAAAACCTCGTCCTGGTTCTCGCCGTAAGCCACCGTACCGAGCTCATCGGAGAGGCCCCAGCGCGTCACCATCATGCGGGCGAGCTTGGTCGCCTGCTCGATATCGGAAGCGGCGCCTGACGTCACCTTTTCCCTCCCGAACACCATTTCCTCGGCGACACGTCCGCCCATCATGATTGCAAGGCGCGAGGTCATCTGCTCGCGGCTCATCGAGAGCTTGTCGCGCTCGGGCAACTGCATGACCATGCCGAGCGCGCGGCCGCGCGGAATTATCGTGGCCTTGTGCACCGGATCGGTCGCCTTGACATTGAGAGCAACAATGGCGTGGCCACCCTCGTGATAAGCGGTCAGGAGTTTTTCTTCCTCCGTCATCACCAGCGACTTGCGCTCCGCGCCCATCATCACCTTGTCTTTGGCGTCTTCGAACTCGGCCTGCGTCACCATGCGCTTGTTACGACGGGCGGCCATCAGCGCCGCTTCGTTCACCAGATTCATCAGGTCGGCCCCGGAGAAGCCGGGAGTGCCGCGCGCGACAGTCTTGAGATTGACGTCGGGCGCCAACGGCACCTTGCGCACGTGCACTTTCAGGATGCTTTCGCGTCCGACCACATCGGGATTGGGCACGACCACCTGACGATCGAAACGGCCGGGCCGCAGCAACGCAGGATCGAGCACGTCCGGACGGTTGGTTGCCGCGATGAGAATGATGCCTTCGTTGGCCTCGAAACCGTCCATCTCGACCAGCAATTGATTGAGCGTCTGTTCGCGTTCGTCATTGCCACCACCGAGACCAGCGCCACGATGACGGCCGACGGCATCGATTTCGTCGATGAAGATAATGCACGGCGCGTTCTTCTTGGCTTGCTCGAACATGTCGCGGACGCGGCTCGCGCCGACGCCCACGAACATCTCGACGAAGTCGGAGCCTGAAATGGTGAAGAACGGCACATTGGCTTCGCCGGCGACCGCCCGTGCGATCAGCGTCTTGCCGGTGCCAGGGGGGCCGACCAGCAAGACGCCGCGCGGAATGCGTCCGCCCAAGCGTTGGAATTTTCCGGGGTCGCGCAGGAATTCGACGATCTCCTGCAAATCCTGTTTAGCCTCGTCGACACCCGCGACATCCTCGAAGGTGACGCGGCCATGTGCTTCGGCCAGGAGCTTGGCGCGCGACTTGCCGAAACCGAGCGCCTTGCCGCCGGCACCTTGCATCTGCCGCGACAGGAAGATCCAAACGCCGATCAACGCAATGAATGGCAGCCACGATACCAGCAGCGACACGAACCACGGGACATTGTCCTGTGGCGGCCGCGCGGTGATCGCGACGCCCTTGGAATAGAGCTTCTGCACCAGACCGGGATCGTTCGGCGCATAGGTCTGGAAGCTGGTGCCGTTGGCGAAGGTGCCGTGGATCTCCGGCCCCTGGATCACCACGTCATGCACGCGACCCTGGTCGACTTCGGTCAGCAGCTGCGAAAACGAGATGTCCTGCGCGGTGGTTCGCTGGCCCGGGTTCTGGAATAGCGTGAACAGCGCCAGCAAAAGCAGGACGATGATCACCCACAGGGCGAAATTACGTAAGTTAGCGTTCATTAGGCGTCCTGACCCCGCCGCGCACGAGCCCCGCGGCCATATCTTCTATGCATTTCGTTCGTGGCCACTTCACGTCGGACCCGCTCGACAATGTAGGCAGCAGCGGCCCCCATGAAAAGGCCCCGAATCTTAATATTCTAACGTGTTTTTGCCGCAATCGCCCGGGCGGCTACACGCTTGGTTAAGAGCTTACGACGACGTCGCGGCGGTGCCCTTTCCACGATGAGTTGACGATCTGTCAACGTTACAACCGCCCCAGCCAAGGTCCTCCGAAATCGCCCATTGTCGGTATTTTGCGCGTTATCGAGCGCGCATTTAAGCGCTTCGAGCTTGCCAAGCTCCACAGGACCCTCATCGCCAGCCTTCGTCAATGCGCGGCCCAGCAACCGTAATGCGATTTCGGCCGGCAATCCCATAAATTGGCGTCTTCCAACCGTGATCGACCCGGAAGACGGTGACACCGCAATCAGTTCAGCCGCAGCGCGGTCAACTGCCGTTTCGATCGCGGTTTCAGCCCGCTTGAACCGACGCGCAAGCTGGGCGAGACGACTGGCATCAAGCCCTTCAACCGCGAGCGCACCCATCATGGCGCGCAGCCGCGCGCGCGTAAATCGTGGATCGCGATTGGAGGGGTCATCGGCAAACGGAATTTTCGCCGCACGCAGCGTGGCAACCAATCGTGCTTTCGGAATATCGAGAAGCGGGCGCACCAGCGTAATCGCGTCCTCCCCGTCTTGCGGCAATGGCGACAATCGGCTCATCGCTCCCAGGCCGGTAAGCCCGCTGCCGCGGCTCATCCGGATGAGAACTGTCTCAGCCTGATCGTCGAGCGTGTGCGCCGTCAGGATGTGTGCAGCGTGAATCTCGCGCGCAGCTTCTCCAAGCAGATGGTAGCGCGCCGCGCGTGCGGCCCTCTGCAGGCCGGTTGCAGGTTTACGTCCGCGCCAATGCAATGTGCGATGCGCGATCCTGAGCTTGCGTGCGAGGCGCGCAACGGCAGCGGCCTCGCGACTGGATTCTTTGCGAAGCCCATGATCGACGGTGACAGCGATCAACTTTGGCTTGACCTTGAGCGCTTCACGCCAGCGCGCGGCAAGAAACATGAGCGCCGTCGAATCAGGACCGCCGGACACGGCGAGCATGATTACGGGGAAAGCCTGCAGATCGGAAAAAAGTGTTTTCGCTTCAGACACCGAGACGGCTTTCGCCTCAGCAGTGCGCACGCTTCTGTTCCTGCGTGACACCGCGTTTAACGCCAGCTGAGGCCTGCGGATATTTGCGGCCGATTTCCGCGAGGGTGGCGCAAGCGGCTTCCTTCTGGTTCATTGCGGCGAGCGATTGGCCGAGACGCAACAACGCGTCGGGTGCCTTGCCCGAACGCTCGTACTTGGTCGATACACCGAGGAACGACTCCGCCGCATCTCGATAGCGCTGCTGCTGAAACAAACTTTCGCCCAGCCAGTATTGCGCGTCAGGTACCAGGCGCTCGTTCGGATATTTTTTCAGGAAATCGCGCAGCGCCTGCTCGGCAAGAGCGTAGTCCTTATGCAAGACGTAGCCGTAAGCCATATCGTATTCGTCTTGCGGCGAAGCTGAAGGCGGCAATGTCGCGAGTTGCTGCCTGGGCGGAGCAGCATTGCGCACCTGCTGCGGTGGCGCTGACGACTGCTGCGGGGCCGCGCCGGCTGAGGCCATTGTCGAAGGCGGCGCGGACACTTGCGGCGGCGTTGGGTCATTGCCGGCGAGTGTTGATAAATCAAGTGGAGCGCCGGCTGCGCGGCCGCCAGGAGCCCCAACGGATGATCCGTTGTCCTGCGTCGGTTCGGGTGCAGCGATCACCGCCTGATTGCCAAGCGTGCGAGGTGCACCCGGCGCATTTGGCTGCTGCGCGGGATCAAATACATCTGAGCGGCGACCGGGTGCCGCAGATGGCGGCGGCGTACCGCCCGCGCCGCCAGGCGCGGCTTGCGGAGGCGCTACGATTGCGCCCCGCCCGCCCTGTTGCTGGAAACGATAGTCTGTATCGTCCTGCATGCGCTTGAGCTGCATCTCAAGCTGCTGATTGCGGTATTGGAGCTGCTCGATGGTGCCAGTGAGCTGGCGCAGCGCATTTTCCATCCGGTCAAGTCGGACTGAGAGATCGCCGGGATCGGACTGCGCAACCCGCCCGGTCGCTGGCGGCTGAGCTCCCTGACGCGATTGCGGCTGCGGTTCACCACGCCCGAACAGGTTATCCAGGAAAATGCCGGATGAGTTCCGTTCCTGCGCCAGCGCGGAGCCGGTCAGCAGCAGCGCCGACAGCGCGGCGAGCGCCGCGATCCGAAACGATGGTCGTAAAGCTGTCATGTCACACGAAGTCCGGCAGGGCCCCTTTGGCCGGATAGGGCTAGCATAAGACCGCCTGCGTCGAAATTGTGACTGTGGACCCGTTTCGTTATGGCCGGGCCTGACCCGGCCATCCCGCGCCGCATCTCAAAGCAAAACGCGGATGCCTGGTGTAAGCCGGGCATGGACCGCGTCTAAGCAGATACTCGGCTTTACGAACTGACCCCGAGCACGGTCACCGCGCGGCGATTCTGAGACCAGCACGAGATGTCGTTGCAAACCGCGACCGGGCGTTCCTTGCCGTAGGAAATCGTACGCATGCGGTTGGGTGCAATGCCGCGAGAGGTCAGGTAGTCGCGCACGGCTTGGGCCCGCCGGGCGCCAAGGGCGATGTTGTACTCGCGCGTGCCGCGTTCGTCGGCGTGGCCTTCGATGGTGAACTGAGAATACTGGCCGTAGTTCGTCAGCCACTGCGCTTGCTTGTCGAGGGTCGCACGCGACTGCGGAGTGAGCTCGGACGAGTCGGTTTCGAAGAACACGCGGTCGCCGACATTGACAACGAAGTCCTGCTGGCTGCCCGGCGTCGCCTGGCCAGCCGCATTCGCCTGCGCATCCTCGCCGGGCTTGTTGGCGCAGGCAGAGATTGCGAGCGCAGCGGCCAGGATCGCCGCGAGCCGGGCGACGTGCAACGTCTTCCCCATATCGATCATTCCGGTGCCTCCATTTCACGCATCCCGACCGGAGCTTGCGTGTGGGTCTAGCAGGTCGTTCGTTAAGCGAACGTTCCATCAACCTTGACGGAACTTTGCCAGGATCCATTAAAAACTACACGAGTCCCTTAAACCGTTTCTGATGGTTAAGACAGGGTGAAAATGAGGCCGGGTTGGGACAATCACGATAAAAGCGGTGACCAGGCCGGGTCGGATGCGTAACTCGGTGTCGGAACCTTCGATTCATTGCGGCCTGTGATGTCGATCGTATAGAGCGCAGGGCCCTGCCCGACATCGCGGAAGAACATCAGGACACGTCCATTCGGCGCGAAGGTCGGCCCTTCATTGTGAAAGCCCTCCGTCAGGAGGCGCTCACCCGAGCCGTCCGGCTTGAGGATGCCGATCGCGAAATTACCGCGCGCCTGCCCGGTAAAGGCAATGTAGTCCCCGCGGGGCGACCAGACCGGCGTCGAGTGATGTCCCTCTCCGAAGCTGATGCGCTGCGCCGGGCCCCCGCCTGCCGGCATGACATAGATCTGTTGCGTACCGCCCCGATCACTCTCAAAGCATATGCGGGTACCGTCGGGCGAATAACAGGGCGCGGTGTCGATCGCCGGCGTGTCGGTAAGACGTGTCGTTTGTTTTGAACGCAGGTCCATCACGAACAGGTTGGCATTGCCGGCCTGTTGCAGACTCATGATCACGCGCTGGCCATCCGGTGAAAATCGGGGCGCAAAGGTCATGCCGGGGAAATTGCCAACGATCTCACGCTGCCCGGTTTCGATGTTAAGGAGATAGACGCGCGGGTCGCCCTGCCCATACGACATGTACGTGATCTCTTGTGTCGACGGGTTAAAGCGTGGAGTCAGCACCAGGTCATCGCCGCGCGTGAGATAGCGCACGCCGGCACCGTCCTGATCCATAATGGCGAGGCGTTTGACGCGCCGGTCCTTTGGTCCGGTTTCATCCACAAAAACAATGCGGCTGTCGAAATAACCCTTCTCGCCGGTAAGGCGCTCATAGACCGCGTCGGAAATAATGTGCGCAATGCGCCGCCAGTTGTCAGGCGTGGTGAAATACTGCTTGCCGTCGAGCTGCGTGCCGGCAAACACGTCCCAAAGGCGAAACTCCGCCTTGAGCCGACCGTCGTTCTGCCGCGTGATGCGGCCGGTGACCAACGCCTGGGCGTTGATCGCACGCCAGTCCGGGAAACGCGGCACGCTGTCGCTGTTGGTAATCTTTTCAATGAAAGCGGCCGGATTGACCGGCACGAAAAGGCCGCTGCGCTGAAGATTGTTGGTAATGACGCCGGTGACATTGCGGCCGGTCTCAAGGTCCCCCGGTCCGCCTGCGACAAAGTCAGGCAGCGCAATCGGCATCGGTTGCACGTTGCCTTGCGTGACATCGAGCTTGAGCACTGCGTACGCCGGGCGCGAGGCGAGTACCCCAAAGGCGCCGGCGCCGGTCAGCAGATGCCGCCGGCTCAACGTCCATGGTTTGATCGCGCGGCCAAAATCGGAATGACTCATGGAAAGCCCTTATTGTTTTTAATTCAGCCGCCGAACATTTCGCGCGGATCGAAGGTGATTTGCATGTCTTTCCATTGATCATAGTGCTCGGGCTTGAGCATCGTGTAGGGCTGACACTGCAACAGGGCGCGCTTGGCGCTTTCCGCAAGAACCGGGCCGATTTGCGTGGGCGGGGCCTCAACCAGCACCGGATTGGTCAGAAACGTGCCATCGCGCTTAAACAACACGCGGAATACCACGTAGAGTTTTTGAACGTCGGCCGCGCCGACAGGAGGATTCCAACATTGGCGCAATCGGCTTCTCAGTGCGTCGATTTCTGATTGCGATAATTGTGCCGCCGTTCCGGACGCCGCTCCGAGCGACGCCTCATTTAGTTCTGGGCCAGCTGCTGCAACCCGTTGCGGATCACGCTTGTCGAGCAGAGCTGCGATTTTATCCGGTTCGAACTTGGGTTGCGGCTTCGGTGGAGGCTTTTTCGGCGGCAACGGCTGATCGAGCTTAGCTTGTTGTTTCGACTCGTCCTGTTGCTTGATCTTTTCAGCGATCGGATCGGGCTGGTGTTGCGGCTCCGGGGGCGGTGATGTTTCCTTTGCCGTTTGCACCTCTTTCTTCTCGGTGATCTTAGGCTTTGCCTCCTCGATCGGCTTGAGCGGCTCCTCTGCTTTCTTTTCCGCCAGAGGTTTCGGCATTTCGACCTTGGGCGCGTCCTTCACGCCTTTGGTTATTTGTGAAAAATCTTTCTCGCTGACGAGATCGACCGGTAAAGACTCTGCCGGAGTGACGTCAAAAGTCTTTCCGGTAAAAGATAGTGTCGCCCACAGCAGCACCGCTGCGTGCAGGCCTGCCGAGATCGCTGTTGCCTTTCTCATCACCGCGCTTTCGCGCCCTGTTCGAATTCGGTCACCAAGGCTACTCGATGAAAGCCGGCCGCCGACAGCCGTCCCATCACTCTCATCATGGTCCCGTAGTTCACCTTCTTGTCGCCCCGCACATAGACACGAGCTTCGGTTCCGCCGCGCGCCTCCGCTACCGCCTGGAGTTTCGGGACCAGGTCGTCCATAGCGACTTCGCTATTCTGCAGGAAAACCTGGTCCTTGTCGTTGACCGAAACCGTGAGCGGTTCCTTGTCCTGTTCGAGGCTCTTGGCCTGACTTTGCGGCAGGTCGATTGGCACGCCGACCGTGAGCAGCGGCGCCGACACCATGAAAATGATCAGCAAAACCAGCATCACGTCGACCATCGGCGTGACGTTGATCTCGCTCATCACCCGCTGGCGGTGATGCTTGCGTTTGCCGATGACCGGCGTACCGGCATTGGCTGCCATTAGCCTACCCTTCGATTACGCATGATCTCCCCGATCATAGGCTATCCGCGCTCGTCGATCTGCCGCGATAATATGGCGGAGAACTCGTCGGCAAATCCCTCCAGCCGCTGGGCCTGTTTGTTCACCTCAGCCGCGAACTTGTTATAGAAAATAGTCGCCGGTATGGCAGCGACCAGGCCCAGCGCGGTCGCAAACAGTGCCTCGGCAATACCAGGGGCGACCACCGCCAAAGACGTGTTTTTGGAGGCGGCGATCGACTGGAAACTGGTCATGATTCCCCAGACGGTGCCGAATAGCCCCACAAAGGGCCCGGCTGAGCCGACAGTCGCGAGCACAAGCAGCCGCTTTTCAAGCCGCTCTACTTCGCGCGCGATGGTCACCTCCATGACCTTGTCGATGCGCATCTGAAGCCCGGTGAACGAGCGCGGGCTGCCTTCGAAACTCCGTTTCCATTCCCGCATCGCCGCAACGAACAACGCCGCCATCGAATGCGCCGGACGGGATGAAAGCGAGCGATAAAGCTCATCGAGCGACTGCCCCGACCAGAATGCCTGCTCGAAGCGATCCATCGCGCGCCGCGAGCGGGCATAGAGCACGGTCTTGTCGATTGCGATCGCCCAGACCCAGACCGAGCAAACCAAAAGCCCGATCATTACCGCCTTGACCACCCAGTGCGCATTCCAGAACAGCGTGAAGAGCGAAAGATCGGAGGAGGTCAGCGGGAGCACCGACTGTGCCACGTCGGCAGGATTCATGGGCACGTCCTTTCCGCTTGATCCAGTTCCGTCGGCTGAACCGGCGCGGCGCAATTTCCGCAAACAACGAGCGCGCGCGAAAATGCTGCCCACGCGCCAGGCTGAAACCGATCTCGCGAAATTCGTAGGTCCCGTCCACCGGCAACGTACGAAATCCCCGCGAAACTTGGCCAAACTTGGGCGCGCGAGCGGGCTTTTCCGCTCTAAACAGCGCTGATTGTGGTTAAGGAGTCGTTACTTTCCGGCCAAGAGGCCCGGGCCCGAAAGAGCAAAAGCCGCCCCTGTACGGGGGGCGGCCGCTAGTTTTGAGGGCAGTGACGTTTAGCCCTGAGGCTGGTTCGCGTCGGACGATGGCCGGTTGTGGCGTTCGGCCATGAACTGGTCAAACTCGGTCTTGTCTTTGGCAAAGCGCAGCCGATTGAGAAACTCGCGGAATTCGCGTTGCTCCTCCTCCAGTCGGCGCAGCGTCTCCGCGCGATACTCATCAAAGGCGCGGTTGCCGCTCGAAGGCCCGTAGTGCCAAGTACCGCCGCTCATTCTTTCCCGCATCCAGTCCATCTTGCGCTGCATGCGCTCCATCTTGTGCTGCCAGTGACCGTACTGGCCGACGTAGTGTCCGCATCCCATTCGTCCGCTCCCAATGGTGAAAGCGAGGACGCCGAGCCCAAGCGGCCACCAGACCATGAAGCCAAGAACGATCAGTGCGATCCAGGCGGGTTTTCCGAAGGCGTCGAGTTGCGCGGTGATAGGCATTGTCGGCCTCGCGTGAATGTAAATAACATTTACATAGGTAGGCCCAGGCAAGGCCCCTGTCAAGCGGCGCAAATATTAAATTGGGGAGCGTCCGTCGGTCGCACTAGTCCCATGTCCCGCAAAACCGGGGCTTCATTCTTGTGCTTTTTGGATACGCGCCGGCGGAAACAAGCGGATGCAGGGTTCAGCGCCGTCTTGCCGACGCGGCATTGATGCCAAGCCCTCGCAGATAAATCAGCACGGCTGCTTCGAGCAGTTCCTCTGGCGGCATCGGCAGCGTACGCCGAGCGGCGTCACCGCGCCCGAACAATGAGGCAATGCCGTGAGTCATCGACCAGACGTGGAGCGCGACCATCAAGGCTGGTGGACGCTGTTGCGGCGGCATCAGAGCCACAAGTTTCTCGGCCGCCGCGCGCAGCACCGCAAAGGCATTCTCGCTCACCTCGCGCAGCTCGCGATCGCTGTCGAGCGCAATGCCAGCCTCGAACATTGCCGAGTAGTAGGCCGGTTCGCGCTTGGCAAAGGCGAGATAGGCTTTGCCGAGATGATCAAAGGCGGTCATCACATCGGGCTTGCCCTCATCCCAGGCTTTCGCCAGCGCGGCGGCGAATTCTTCGAAGCCGCGGCGCGCGATGTCGGCAAGCAGTGCATCGCGGTCACGGAAATGCCGGTAGGGTGCCGCTGGACTAACGCCGGCCCAACGCGCGGCATCGGCGAAAGTGAATCCCGCCGGGCCTTTCTCGGCGATCAATTCGAGCGCAGCGCGCACCAGGGCTTCCTTGAGGTTGCCATGGTGGTAGCCGCGCGCATGGCGCTTGCCCCATCTCATGTAAATCGCTTTTACATTAAGGCGGTGGCCGCGTCCATGTGGTGTTACGAGCGCCGCCGGCGCTTCGCAGCCAACGGTAAATGATCGAACAGCGTCGGCTTGTTCGGCTGCGCACCTTCAATCGTCAGCAGACGCAGCTTGCTCGCCACGCCCCCGGGCGCTGAAAAGCCGCCTGTCTTACCGCCGGCGGCCAGCACGCGATGGCACGGCACGATCAAGGGGATCGGATTTTGCCCGAGCGCCTGGCCAACATCGCGCGCCAGCGATTTGTCGCCCAGCCTCTCGGCGATCTCTCCGTAGGACATTGTCGAACCAGGCGGGATCGTGCGCGCGATTGCGTAGACCTTCCGGTTGAAATCCGGCAGACCGCCGACATCAATCGTCAGGTCGGATAAGTCGCGGGGCTCGCCACGCAGCAGACCAACAATGCTATTGATCGCATGCTGGACATCTGCAGGAGGCAGTTTCTCCTGCGCCCCGTCAAAACGGCGCAGTAAGCCCGCACGGGTCGCGCTCTCATTGCCTCTATGGACCTCCACGCCGGCAATGCCGTGCGCATTCCAGACAATTCCGCACGAACCGATCGCGGTCTCGAATATCGAATAGAAATAGCGCATGGATAAACGATAACACGTTCCCTCAGGCGCCGCCGCCCGATTTCTGATCGGCCTTCATGGCGATGCGCAGCGGTTTGGGGATCGGCCGGGCGCGGCCGCCGGAGACAAAGGCGACCTGCACATGCGCTTCGACCAGCAAGTCCGCACCGCGCATGACTTTCTGGTTAAGCATGACGGATGCGCCTTTGACCTCCTCCGGCGCGGTGACAATGTCGAGCACGTCGTCCATACGGGCAGGTTTCTTGAAATCGATGCTCATGTGGCGCACGACGAAAGCGAAGCCCGGCGCCTCTTTTTCCGCCTGTTCGAACAGCGCCCGATGATCGGCACCAATCAAACGCAAATAGTTGGTGCGGCCGCGCTCCATGAAGCGCAGATAGCTCGCATGATAGACGATGCCGGAAAAATCCGTGTCCTCGTAATAGACACGCACGGCCTGATGGTGCCGGCCATCGCGAATTTCGCCGTCGAGCGCATTGCTCATCGCCATGGCACCCGTTGCTGCATCGCCTCTTCCCAATGGCGGCCATCGAAGGACCGCACCGTCAGAGTCGATACATCAATACCGTCGAGACAGCGGACGTTGACGTCGATCTTGTCCGGATCCGATCGCGGCACATAGAACGGATGTATTCCGCAAGTCTTGCAGAACGTATGCCGGGCAACCCCGGTATTAAACTGATAGGTGGCGAGATCGCCTTTGCCGCTGAGAAGTTCGAACTGTTCCGGCGGCACGATGAGGTGCAAAAAGCCTTTCTTCGCACACATCGAACAGTTGCATTCGGTAACGCGGTCGAGATCGGCGGTTACGCGGAACCGCACGCGGCCGCAGTGGCAGCCGCCCTCATACACTGCGGGCATCTACTCATCCTCTCCGAATAAACCGAACTGTGCCGGATCGCGCGCCGGTTCCGGCAGGCCGAGATGCTGGAAGGCGAGCGCGGTGAGCAAGCGACCGCGTGGTGTGCGTTGCAGAAAACCCCTCTGAATGAGGAAGGGTTCGATGATGTCCTCGATGGCGTCGCGCGGCTCCGAAAGAGCGGCTGCCAGCGTATCAACTCCCACCGGACCGCCGGCGTAGCTTTCAGCAATGGTCTTGAGGTAGCGACGATCCATGGCGTCGAGGCCGGCGGCATCGACCTCGAGCGCGAAGAGCGCGCGGTCGGCGGTCTTTCGATCGATCGTCTTCGCCCCGTCGACATGAGCAAAATCGCGCACGCGGCGCAGCAGGCGGCCGGCGATGCGCGGCGTGCCGCGCGCGCGCCGCGCGATTTCGTCAGCGCCGTCGGCCGCTATGCCGATGCCGAGCACGCCCGCGCCGCGATTGACAATCTCCTCAAGCTCTTTCTCGGAATAGAAATTGAGCCTCACCGGAATCCCGAAGCGGTCGCGCAGGGGATTGGTGAGCAGCCCGGCGCGCGTGGTAGCGCCGATCAAAGTGAACGGGGAGAGATCGATCTTGACCGAACGCGCGGCCGGGCCCTCGCCGATGATCAAGTCGAGCTGGAAATCCTCCATCGCCGGATAAAGAATCTCCTCCACGGCCGGATTGAGGCGATGGATCTCGTCGATGAACAGCACATCGCGCGGTTCGAGATTGGTCAGCAGCGCGGCGAGGTCGCCGGCTTTTGCGATTACCGGTCCTGAAGTAGCGCGAAAATTGACACCGAGTTCGCGCGCGACGATCTGCGCCAGGGTGGTTTTGCCGAGGCCGGGCGGGCCAACGAACAAAACGTGGTCGAGCGCTTCCGTGCGTGCGCGCGCGGCCTCGATAAAGACCCTGAGATTGGCACGCGCCTGCTCCTGACCGATGAATTCGGACAGCCGCTGCGGACGCAGTGATGCATCGCCATCGTCGTCGCGGCGATCGGCAGCCATCAGGCGGCGGGGGCTGTTCACCTCGACAGCTCCTTCAGGCCATGGCGGATGAGGGTCGCGGTGTCGGCGCCTTCTCCGGCGTTACGCGCGGCCGCAGCGATGGCGGCAGCGGCCTGCGGCTGGCCGTAACCGAGATTGATAAGCGCGGAGACGGCATCGGCGACAGGCCTCGGCGCTCGCTTCTCGTCGAGAGCGCCAGCGAGATGCACGACAGCCGGATCGATATTCACGAAAGCTGGCGCTTTGTCTTTCAACTCGGTGACGATGCGCTCGGCGACTTTTGGACCGACGCCAGGCGAACGCGCGACCATGGCCTTGTCGCGCATGGCAACCGCTGAAGCGAGCTCGGACGCTTTCAGCGTGCCGAGCACCGACATTGCAACTTTGGCACCAACGCCCTGCACTGTTTGCAGCAACCGGAACCATTCGCGCTCGATGTCGCTCGCAAAACCGAACAGCTTGATCTGATCCTCGCGCACATGGGTCTCGATCGACAGTATGACGGCTTCGCCGGGTGACGGAAGGCCCTGCAGCGTGCGCGCCGAACAGTGCACCTGATAGCCGACGCCACCGACGTCGAGGATGATGTAATCCTCGCCATAGCTGTCGATGATGCCCTTGAGCTTGCCGATCATGACGCCGCAACCCTCAATACTGCGCTGGTGCGATGATGCGCGTGGCAGACCGCGATCGCCAGCGCGTCGGCGGCGTCATCGCTTTGCGGATCTGCTTTCGGGAGCAGCACCCCGATCATCATACGGATCTGAGTCTTTTCGCCATGGCCGGCGCCGACCACAGTCTTCTTCACGACGTTGGGTGCGTATTCGGCAACCGTCAGCCCGGCCTTAGCCGGCACGAGCATGGCGACGCCCCGCGCCTGCCCAAGTTTGAGTGTTGCCGCGGCATTGGCGTTGACGAAAGTCGCCTCGACTGCCGCCTCATGCGGCTGGTAGCGCTCGATCACTGCAATCAACCCGTCATGGATCGCCAGCAGCCGGGCGCCGAGCTCGGCCCGGTCGCTGGTTTCCAGCGACCCACAGGCAATGGGGATCAGGCGGTTCCCGTCGATCTCGATGAGGCCCCAGCCTGTACGGCGGAGCCCCGGATCGATGCCGAGGATACGAATCGGATGCCGGGCCATGACTTCGTTGATAGCGCCGCCTCGCGGGTTTGGACAGCCAAGCCGGGGCCGCTAAGGTCGCGCCATGCGGGGCTTGTCCTCCCCACACCGCTGCAAACGACGGGCCGTCATTGTTGGCGGCTCGATGTCCGGGCTTTTCTCCGCCGCGTTCCTTCGCCAGATCGGCTGGGATGTGGATGTGTATGAGCGCTCAAGTGTGGAGCTGGTCGGCCGCGGCGCTGGTATCACCGGGCATCCCGAATTGCTGGAAACGCTGGAGACGAGCGGCGCCGGCACCAGGGATCTCGGTATTGAGGTGCCCAAACGCATCGCCATCGACCGCGAGGGCCGCGTCACCGACGAGCGCCCGTTGCGCCAAATCATGACTTCATGGGACCGGCTCCAGCGCCTTCTGCGCGCGACCATCGATGAAGCGCACTACCACCTCGGCTGGAATTTCGAGCGTGTCGACCAGGACGAGCGCGGGGTGCGTGTGCAGTTTTGCGGGGGCCGCGTAGAGCATGCCGACATTCTGGTGGGCGGCGACGGAATTCGTTCAAGCGTACGCGGCCAGATGGCTTCGGAGGTGCAACCCATCTACGCCGGCTATTACATCTGGCGCGGCGCGCCGAACGAAGCCGACATCGCGCCGGAAACACGGCGCACCATCTATCCGCTGTTCACGTTTTACCTGCCCAAGCGCCAGCAGGTGATCACCTACCCGATCGCCGGGTTCGACAACGATCTGCGGCCGGGCAAGCGCCGTTTTAATTTCATCTGGTATCGCACCGCCGATGCCACAAAATTGCGGGAAATGAACGTCGACGAGGACGGCGTGCAGCACGAGCATTCGGTGCCCCCGCCGCTCATCCGCAGGGATCTGATCGCGGACATGTACAAAGACGCGCGCGAGATCCTGCCGCCTGTGTTGCTCGACGCCTTGATGAAGATCAAGCAGCCGTTCATTACGCCGATCTATGATTTTACCGCGCCGGCAATCGTGTTCGGTCGCATCGCGATGGTCGGCGATGCCGCGGCGAATGCGCGGCCGCACATGGGATTCGGCATGGCCAAGGCAGGCACCGACGCTCAAGCGCTGGCACAGCATTTGCGCAATCGCGACGATATCGATGCGGCGTTGAAGGCATACAATGCCGAGCGCCAGCCGATCGGCAACACGATCGTTCTGCATGGGCGCAAGCTCGGCACTCATCTCGGCGTGAATCTCAAGACGGAGGAAGACCGCCGCATGCATGACCTGCTGCAAAGCGACAGCGCCATGCTGGATTGGATCGCCGTGCCGAACTTCCTCGATGCGTACAAATGACCGACCTGCCGAAACCCGACTACGCGCGCAATATGCACATCATCGGCTACAGCGATCAGGGCGGACGACCAGACGCCGTCCAGGTGATGGTGCATCGCGGCTTTGCCTATGTCGGGCACATGTTCTCCAAGGGATTTTCCGTCATCGATGTCCGCGACCCCAGGAATCCACATGCGATCAATTTCCTCACCGCGCCGCCGAACACCTGGAACATTCATCTGCAAGTTCACGAAGATTTACTGCTGGTGATTCATGCCAAGGATATGTTCGCGGCGGCCGAATTCGCCGACGAGCGCGCTTACTACAGCGGCGCACTGGGCAAAGCGGTCGGCACCGCCGAAACCAAGCGCGCGCGCGACTGGAGCGCCGGACTTGCGGTCTACGACATTGCAAAACCGGAGGCGCCGCGACGCATCGGCTTTATGGCGGTAGAGGGCGGTGGCATCCATCGCATCTGGTACACTGGCGGCCGCTGGGCCTACGTCTCAGTCCTGCTTGATGGCTTCACCGATTACATTTTCATGACGGTGGACATGAGCGATCCGGCGCAGCCGCGCGAAGCCGGGCGCTGGTGGATTCCGGGGATGAATTTGGCAGCCGGCGAAACGCCGTCATGGCCAGCCGCGCGACGCTATGGCCTGCATCACGCGATCATTCACGGCGATACCGCTTACGCGGCGTGGCGTGATGCCGGCATGGTGGCGCTCGATGTTGCCGATCGTGCCAAGCCGAAGTTGATCGTGCACAGGAACTGGTCGCCGCCATTCGGCGGCGGCACACACAATTGTCTCCCGCTGCCCGACCGCAATCTGTTGATCGTGCTCGATGAGGCCGTGCTCGACCACCAGGAAGACGGGTTGAAAGTGATCTGGGTTTTCGACAACCGCGTGCCGCAAAACCCGGTCAGCATCGCAACCTTCCCGACGCCGGCAGAGGCGGATTACAGGGCCAAAGGTGGCCATTTCGGGCCGCACAACATCCACGAAAACCGACCCGGCACTTTCGTAAGTTCGCGACTGATTTTCGCGACCTACCAGAACGCCGGCATTCGCGTGTTTGACATATCCGACCCATTTATTCCGAAAGAGGTCGGCGCGCTGGTGCCGCCGCAACCGGCAATGCTCGCTGATAAACGTCCGAACCGAGTGCGCGTAGTCCAGTCGGCGGACGTGTTCGTGGATGCGAAGGGCCTGATCTACGCCACCGACTATAATGCCGGACTTTATGTTCTGGAGTTCGGTGGCTAAACAGTTCCGTTTGCCCCCAAGAAAGCGGGGACCCAGAGCCAGGGCTGTAGATTTTCGATTGTAGTGCTGGATTCCCGCTTACGCGGGAATGAGCGGATGCAGACTACGCGCTCATCTTCTGAATGAGCGCGTCGGACACTTCAAAGTTGGCGTAGACATTCTGCACGTCATCGCTGTCGTCAAGGGACTCGATCAATTTTATAACTTTTTCGCCGGCCTCGTCATCAAGCGCGACTGTATTCTGCGGCTTCCACAGCATTGATGATTTGCGCGGCTCGCCAAACCTGGCTTCAAGCGCCTTGGTTACGTCATTTAATGTTTCAGGAGTCGTGATGATCTGATGGCCGTCATCATTCGAGATTACGTCCTCAGCGCCGGCGTCGATCGCGGCTTCCAGGATCTGGTCGGCGCTCGCGACCTTGGTGGCGTACTCGACGAGGCCCACATGGTTGAACATGAATGACACGGCCCCGGTCTCCGCCAAGTTACCGCCGTTCTTTGAAAAGATCGCGCGTACCTCGCCCGCCGTGCGATTGCGGTTGTCGGTCAGGGCCTCGACGATGACAGCAACGCCCCCCGGACCGTAGCCTTCATAGCGGATCTCGTCATAGTTCTCGGTATCCGTGCCCTGCGATTTCTTGATTGCGCGCTCGATATTGTCCTTGGGCATATTTTCAGCGCGGGCAGCCAGCACCGCCGCCCGCAGCCGCGGATTGAACGCGGGATCCGGCAGGCCAAGCTTGGCAGCTACCGTGATTTCGCGCGCGAGCTTGCTGAACAGTTTGGAGCGCGCCTTATCAGCGCGCCCCTTCTTGTGCATGATGTTTTTGAATTGGGAATGACCGGCCATGAGGAAAAAAGCACAAAAAAGCGTGGATGTCGGCGGCTATATAGGCCTCTACGCTACGAAAATAAATATCGGAAAACCGGCTTCAGGCCGCGACCGCCACGTTACGTAGTATCGCGCCAATGCGGGCGCCGACCCTGGCCACATTGCGATGGACGCGCGCCTTGTAACGGACCACCGCGTCGCGATCGACCAGAAAGAATTTCTTTTCCGGATAGGCGCGACCAAAAATATCAATCAGCATGCTGCGAAACTGGCCGAAGGCAAGATCGGGCTGTGGTCCCGGCGCCTCGCCATAGGCGGCAATCTCGGCCGACGTCAGCGCACACAATAACGGCGTCGGTAACACTGAATAAACCTGCTTATGTCGCTGAATGATCCGGATGGCATGATCGAATCCGGGTTCAGCGCCAGTTTCGTTGCCAATGACCAGTGGCTCATCATCAACCGCATGCGCGAGCGGAAACTGATCAATCAGCCAGTCGCCAAGATGAACGACGTTGTTGCGACCACGTCCATACATCAATACGTCATCCTCATACCGCGCGAACCAGGTGTCGAGCTGGTCGAGCAGACGATCGAGCGCCGCACGCTGAATCAGCTCACGACCCTGGGCGCCGAAAATGCCAATCGCCGCCTTGCCGCGTGAGACGACGTCAAGGACCTGATCACCGAACGATGGTGGCAAAATGCCATTGCCGGTTCCGAGAATGACCAGGTCGTAGTTGCTGCGCGCCTCGTGCAGGGTACGGAAGGTCAGATGGTGCACCTCTGCCTCGCCCGGCAGCAGGGCATCAAGCATGCGGCTGCCGAGCCGACCGCCGAAATCAGGGCCGTCTTGATCGGAAATCACCGCGACGTTGCACGAAGAGCCGGGAGTAAGCCACGCATTTGGTGTAATCCTCATCAGCACCTGGCTTTCGTCGAGCGGCGCCGTGCATTCGATGCGGAATCCGTAGCGGTCGAACAGGCGCGCAAGGTCGTAAAAGCTCAGATGATTGACAAAACCG
>Ga0187777_10000784_pt1 | contig 20884 bp, 19 predicted proteins | sample 1015_Q2_SP5_10_M_FD_132416 | JGI IMG/M metagenome (GOLD analysis project Ga0187777, IMG submission 132416) | Tropical peat soil microbial communities from peatlands in Department of Meta, Colombia - 1015_Q2_SP5_10_MG | ecosystem: Environmental > Terrestrial > Soil > Wetlands > Peat | place... | reverse complement strand
CCTGCTCCGCGACGAAACATCGCAACTAACGGCGATTCTAACATCAATCGCAAAAAAGCTTCGCTCGCGACTTTGATTTCATCCCTCATCGTTCATCCTTCATCCTTCATCCTTCAACCTTTTCCTAAATGGCCACGATTGAAGCTCGCGATTTAACGAAGGTTTACCGCACCTACCGTAAAGAAAGCGGTCTCCGGGGTGCGATAAAGGGACTGGTTAAACGCCGCTATGACGAAATCCGCGCGGCCGACGCAGTGTCATTCCAGATTGAGGAAGGAGAGTTTGTTGGCTTCCTCGGGCCAAACGGCGCCGGCAAAACGACAGTTTTGAAAATGTTGTCGGGTTTGCTGAATCCCACCAGCGGCGACGCTCGGGTTCTCGGCTTTGTTCCGTGGGAGCGTCGCAATGAAATGAAGCGCCAGTTCAGCCTGCTGATGGGCCAGAAGAACGCACTGTGGTGGGATTTGCCGGCGCAGGAATCGCTGGAGCTTAATCGCGCCATTTACGGAATTGATCGCGATCGATTCAATAAAGTGGTTGGCGGTTTGACAGAACTCCTTGAGGTGACCGACAAGATGAACGTGATGGTGCGCGAGCTCTCACTGGGCGAGCGGATGAAAATGGAACTGATTTCCGCGCTGATCCACGAGCCGCGAGTCCTGTTTCTGGATGAACCAACAATCGGTCTCGATGTCGTCAGCCAAAAGCGCGTCCGCGAATTCCTGCGAATTTATAACAAAGAGCATCGCATCGTTACCCTGCTCACGAGTCACTACATGCAGGACATCGAGGAATTGACCCACCGCGTTCTGGTCATCGATCACGGAAAAATCTTCTTCGATGGACCGCTCGACAAAATCGTTGATCGATTCGCGGTTTATAAAATTGTGAGTCTTACATTCAATGCAAAGCCAAACTGCGATTTCTCGCGCTTCGGCGAAGTGATCGAGCAAACTCCGATGTCGGTGCAGCTGAAAGTCCCGCGCGCAAAGGTGACCGAGACCACGCGCGAAATCCTTCAGTCCTGCGACGTGGTCGATATCAACGTCCAGGAAGTTCCGGTCGAAGAAGTGATTCGCCAGCTTTTCGGCAGCGCCCGCGATTCGGCGAGCGAAGTTGTGGCTGCCAGGTGACTTAAGGACGAATTATCGCGCGCTTCAGCTCGTGGGTGTAAGCGGGATTCACCTCGAACGCAGTGACCGGCATCTCGGCCAGCTGAATTTGTTCGGAGTAAGGAATGCTCTCCACAAAACCGGCGGCCATTAAGCTGTTGAGCGTGTCGACCACGTCATCCGATTCCATTTTGACGGTGTCTTGAAGTTCGGCGCCGAGCATTGAATTAGCGAAGCCAATGGCACGAACGACAGTGGCCTCCCGGCCGCTGAGTTTGATCATTCGCATACTGAAAAAAATTAGCAGCTTCCATACCGGTAGCTGCGAGAGCAATTCAGGTCGCACGCAGTTGCGCGCCAAGGCCTTGTAGCACGCTCTTCTCCATTCCGACGGCAAAGGTTGGATATCGTGGAACCCAGTCGATGCTTCGTAACTTCGCGTTGCTCACGCGTTTGTTAGTGTCGCCTCGTTTTCGTTTCGATGTCGATCCTCCGGGCGGCGGTAACGGGCAATTAAGCGCGGTGGCGAGCCAGCGATAACAATCACTCAGCAACTTCGGTTCGTTATCGACCACATTGTAAATCTGTCCGGCGGATGTCGCCGCCTGGAGCAGGATCGAAATCGCCGCCGCCGCGTCATCGCGATGAATCTGGTTCACAAAACGGTCGTTGTCCGGATCCAGAGCTGCGCGACCGTCAAGAAATCTTTGCAATAACGCCGATCGTCCCGGGCCATAAATGCCACCGAGTCTGGCGACCACGCCATGACTTGCCAAAACCAGTTGCTCAGCCTCGCGCAACACCCTGCCGGTTTCGGGTTTGGGCTCCGCGACACTTTCTTCCGTGACTAATTCGCCGCGCGTCTGCGCATAAACGCTGGTGCTACTGACAAACAAGACTTTCGTTTCTCCAAAACACTCAATCAGATTTTTCGAGCCAGCCCAATAAACGCGGCGATAAAGTTTCTCGTCGCCTCCTCGCGTGCTCGCGCAATGAATCACCGCGTCGAACGCCGTTTTGCGAGCGACAACATTCTCCTTACTCGAAATGTCGACTTGTTGGGCGCGATGACCGTTTCGTGAAAGCTCCAGCGCTGACTCGGCCGACACCGTCCAGCCTTCGATCTCCCAACTTTCGCCAACCAACAAATCGGCCAGCGCCCGGCCAAGATAACCGCAGCCGGCAATAAGCGCGCGGGGCATGACGTCAATCTCAGGTCGCGACGCCGGCGATTTCGATATCGTCGAACATTTGTCGCTGAAGGGCTCGAACCTGGTTCAAGCGAATCAATTCCAGCAACGCCAGAAACGTAACCACAATCTCAACGCGCGACGCGATCTGGTGGAACAGCTCTGAAAACCGGACCGGAGTCCCCTTGCCGACCCGCTCCAGGATCTTCTCGATCTTGTCCGAGACGCTGAATCGCTCGCCAAAGATTTCACCCAGATCTTCCCGGGCCTCGGCCCGTTTGATCACTTCCTGGAACGCGTGAATCAGCTGAAAAATTCCGACCTCGTGTAACGGCAGCGGCGCGTCTGAGATCGGCTCAATGCCCCCATCGCGTGTGAAAATGCGCTCCCGCTCCAAGGCACGATCCTGCAACTGCCCGGCGGCTTCCTTGAATTTCTTGTACTCGATCAACTGTCGAATCAGGTCCCAGCGCGGATCATCCTCTTCCGCATCCTCCTCCGGCGGCTGCTGATCAAGCGGAAGAAGGCTACGGCTCTTAAGATAAATGAGATTCGCGGCCATGACGACGAACTCGCCGGCGATATCAATCTTCAACTCTTTGAAAGCCTGAAGATACTCGAGATACTGCTTCGTGATTCGCTCGATCGAAATATCGTAAATGTCGATCTCGTCGCGCTTGATGAGATAAAGCAAGAGATCGAGAGGACCTTCGAAAATTTCGAGCTTAACCTTGTAATCGGTCTCCATGTTTGGCTGATCCAACTCAAAGCGCCTTGGGCGCGTCCTGTCTATAGAACACGAGACCAAACCGCGGACAAGCTCCGTTAGGAGCGGACGCTTGCGTGATCCACGCGATCGCCAGAGACGAGCGCTGCGGTGCGATTGTGGCTCTCAACCATCAACTCTCTTCTTTTACGCGACTTCGTGACGATGCACCCAGACGCTGTTCACGATGCCCAGCGCGAACATGACCATGAGCGCGAAAGAACCGCTATAGCTGATCAACGGCAGCGGCACACCAGTGATCGGCACCATTGAGATGGTCATACCGACGTTTTGGAATATGTGGGTGAAAATCAGGGCGGTGATTCCGATAACGAGAAGCAATCCAAATTGGTCGCCCGCGAAAAAAGCGACGAAAAGACAGGTCAACAGGAGCAACGCGAACGTCCCGATAAGAAATACGCCGCCTATAAATCCCCATTGCTCACCGACTGCCGAAAAGATGTAGTCATTGTGAACGGCGGTAGCGGGAAGAAAGCCGAGCTCGATCTGCGTATTGGGCGCCTTGAAACCTTTGCCAGCCCAGCCGCCTGATCCGATCGCAATAAGCGATTGGTTGATTGCCCACGACGAGCCCTGTTTGTCGATATCGGGGTGAGCAAACGCAGTCAGACGTGACTGTTGATACGGCTTGAGCACCAGATTCGCCGTAATCGGGATTGCCGCGAACAGGATCAATAAAATGCACACCAGGTAACGAAGCGGCATTCCGCCGACGAACAATAAAGCCAGTAACACCGGCACCCAGATGATCGTTTCACCCAAATCCGGCTGCATCATGATCAAGAGACACGGTGCGCCGGCTATGGCCCCGCAGACCAGCAACCGCAGCATCGGGTGCATCTGCTTGAACTGACTCAAGAACAAAGCCAGCACCATAATTCCCGCTACGACAGCGAGCTGGGCCGGTTGAAAATTAATCGGACCGAGATGGAGCCAACTCCGCGCGCCGTAAACCTTTTGCCCCATGAACTTGGTCAGTATCAAAAAGAAAATACCAGCCAGATACATCGGTAACGCGCCCCACCGAATCCATCGATAATTCACCAGGCTAGCCACCATGAAGGCAAAAAAACCTACTACCACCCAGTTTGCCTGCTTCCGCCAGAAATCGGCCGCCACTGGATCTTCGCGCATGTAGGTCGCGCTATAGATCGCGATAACCCCGAAAACGGCCAACGCCAGCATCACCAAAAGGAGCAGCCAGTTGAGGCCGAGCAATTTTCGCAGGAACGGAGTCATTTCGATTCGGTCAGCGCCCACCGGAACCGACGCGACCGCTATTTTTCGAGTATATCCAACATCCAAAATTCGCAATGCGTTTCCGCGCTGAGGCTTGGAATCGGAGGCCGACCGCTCCGAATGGCACCCTTCAGAGCTAATGAGGCGTTGTTCGCGTAAGCTATTGATTTTCAAATACTTGAGATAAATCGCGAGAAAAAACGGGCCTTTTCTTGTCGACCAGTTTGACCCCATTTAGAATTAGGTGTTTCCAGCCGAGGGGTTCCAATTATGGCGAAGAAAACAAAGCGAAAGGTCGCGTATCGCAAGCTGCCGATGCAGCAGCAATTAAGTCTGCACCAGGAAGGAAGACACTTCGATCTCGGCGCGATCTTCAATCAGCTCAACCGGCGTTATTTTCGCGGACGGCTGCGGAATTATAAAGTGATGTGGGGCCGTCGCCGGAAGCAACCACCGAAAGATCATTTTGTTTTTGGAACAATCCAGGAACAAGACCGCGTGATCCGAATTCATCCACTATTGGACCAGGCATTCGTGCCGCGCTGGTACTTAAAATACGTTCTCTATCACGAAATGCTGCACTCCGTCGTGCCGGACAAAACGTTGCGCAACGGAAGGCGAGTAGTTCACACCGAAGAATTCAACCGCCGTGAACGTGCATTTCACAACTACTATCGAGCCCGTCGGTGGGAAGACCAAAACCTCGCGCGATTCCTCCGTTAACCAGGAATTCGACTTTTACCGTCTCTCGGCGGCTGGCGGCCGGGAAGTGGTTTCAGACGACAAGGGAGTCGTTGCTACGTTCTTCTTGATGAGATACCAGAGCGTTGTCGCGAGTAACAGGGATATCAACTTCGCGCGCCAATTCTTCAGGAGGAGGCTCTTCATAACGTCCGTGCAATAAAATCTCGCCGATCCGCTGGCGAAACGTTTCCGGCGTGAAATTGCGCTCAATTCGCCGCCGATGGCAAATGGAAATACTCCCGGTCTCTTCCGAAACCACAATCGCGACAGCGTCCGACTCCTCCGTGATCCCAAGCGCGGCCCGGTGCCGCAGACCGAGACTTCGGTCCAGCGTCTCGCGCTGGCTCACTGGAAAAATACACGCAGCTGCGGCGATTCGACCATTGCGAATGATGACGCCGCCGTCATGCAGCGCGGCTTTCGGGTGAAAAATGCTCAAGAGCAGCTCGACGGAAAAATCCGAGTCCAGGGTGACTCCGGTTTCTTCATAAACACGAATTGAGGTATCGCGCTCGATCGCGAGCAGCGCGCCGAATTGTTTGTTCGCGAGTTGCGTGACCGCTTCGGCCAGGTCGTGGATGGTTTCCCGCTTCTCACTCGTGAGTGAAAAAATCGGATGACCGCCGAGCTCGGCCAGGCCGCGGCGGAGCTCCGGTTGAAAAATTACAACGAGGGCGATGGCGAGGAAAACGGAGAAGCTTCGCACCAGCCAGCCGATCACCACCAGGTTCAACAATGTCGAGATCAGGGTCAGGGTCAGGAAGACGATCGCCAGACCGGTCAGCACTTTGGCGCCGCGCGTTCCGCGAAAATAGAGATAACCGTAGTAGATGCCTACGCTAAGCAGGATGATCTCGAGAATGCTTCGCCAGCTTCTGAACCAAAGTTGGAGAAGGTCCTGCAGCATCATGACATCTCCTCCACGGTTCGTAACGCGGCCACGTTTTCTTTCACATCGTGCACTCGGAAGATGTCGGCGCCCCGGGCGCGCAGGATTGCGGTCAGGGCGATTGTGGGCGCCCGACGGTCGCACATTTCATTCGAGCCGGTAAGTTTTCCCAGGAACGATTTTCGCGAAACTCCAACCATAAGTGGCCGATCTTCCACCCGGAGACAATCGAGATTGTTAAGTAGTGACAAATTGTGCTCGAGCGTCTTACCGAAACCGATTCCGGGATCAAACGCGAGCCTCATGGGATCAACGCCGCACTTTAGGGCGCGAGAATATTGTTGTCTAAAAAAATCGGCAACCTCCTGTACAACGTCGTCGTACTGCGGATTTTTCTGCATGGTGCGCGGCTCGCCTTGCATATGCATCAACACCATCGCGACCTTTTGTTCCGCAGCCAGCGGCAGCATTTGTTCATCGGCCCGGCCAGCGGTCACATCATTGATAATCCATGCGCCGGCGCTTAGCGCCGCCCGCGCGACCTCGGCCTTCGAAGTGTCGATTGAAATCGGAACATCGATCTTCGCCCGCAATTTTTCGATAACCGGAATCACCCGCCGCAATTCCTCCTCTGCCGGCACCGGTTGAGCGCCGGGTCGTGTCGATTCTCCGCCAATATCAACGACACCGGCTCCCTCCGAAGCGATTTGCATTCCGCGCTCAACCGCCTTGTCGCAATTAAGAAACTCATTTCCGTCGGAAAAGGAATCCGGCGTGACATTCAGCACCCCCATGATCATTCCCTGCCTGGAGAGATCGACGACCTTGTCGCCAATCTTCCAAACGCGCTTAGTCATCAGTATTCAGACTAACATGCGTGACGTGTTATTCGAGACGAGATGATATTCCCTCACCTCAGTCCTCTCCCGATGGGAGAGGAGGACAGAGCTGCGGTACCATCGCTTCTCCTCTCCCCGAGGGAGAGGAAGCCGCGAAGCGGCAGGTGAGGGTAAGAATTATTTCTTTGAATAGCGTCCCATCAATTCGCCTTGCCCGATGACGTGACCTTTCATCGCTGAATCAAGTTCGCGCCGTTTCGCGCCTGCTTTCAAATCGAGCGTGCGATCAAGCGCGTACACTCTGAAATAATAACGATGCGTGCCTGAGGGCGGTTGTGGTCCACCGTAGCCGATCTCGCCGAAATCGTTCCTGCCCTCCACTGCCCCACTCGGCGCGCTACCTTCCGCGACCTCAGCGGTTTTCGGATCAACATTCCAAACCAGCCAGTGGGTAAACAATCCGACGGGTGCATCGGGATCGTCCACGATCAACGCCAGACTTTTCGCCTCAGCCGGCGCGCCCGCGATTCGCAACTGCGGGCTTACATTCTGACCGTTCTTGCTGAACTTTTCCGGGATTGTTCCGCCTTCCGAAAAAGCCGGACTGGTGATTTTCATTTTGGCTCCCCCTGCCGCGAAGGCGAATAGCGCAGCGCCCGCAATCATGCACACACCGGTAGAAATTGTTTTCATATTTGCATCGACATCCTCCAAGATAGTTTCGTCAAGATGAGCAAAAACGGCTGCACAATTCGAGACAAGGTTCTTGCCCTGCTCCGCGACCCGGATTACCGGCCGGGCGACCGGAATGAAATCGCGCGAGCGCTTGGGTTGAAGGGTCGCGATAAGGTCGAAGTTCGAAAGACGCTGCGGGAGCTGGAACGGGCCGGCAAAATCGCCCGCGTTCGAAAGAACCGTTACGTTCTCCCGTCACAAGCTGATCTTATCGCGGGGAAATTGTCGATCCACCAGGCTGGTTACGGCTTTCTAGCTCAGGAAAAAGAGGGCGAGCCTGATATTTTCGTAGCAGCCGAAAATACCGGCACCGCCATGAACGGCGATCGTGTGGTAGTACGAATAAGCCGCGATCTGCCGCCGCGGCGAGGCAAGGCAGGGCGCGCCCAGGCGGGACAGCGAACCGAAGGCCGAGTGATTCGAATTCTTGAGCGGGCGCGGGACACAATTGTTGGAACCCTTCAACAGTCGAAGAATTTTTATTACGTCGTGCCCGATGACCCGCGGATCGTTCACGACGTTTACATCAAATCGCCTTCTGTCTGTAGCCACGGCCCTGCGGGCCGTCAGACCGGCCACAGGTCGGTGGCTAGAGTTGGCGACAAAGTTGTGGTTCGCCTCGAGGTCTGGGAATCGCGGCACGTAAACCCCGAAGGCGCGATTCTCGAAGTGCTCGGTTCCGCCACCGCACCCGGCGTCGACATGCTGTCGATCATTCGGAAATACAATCTGCCGACAGAATTCCCAAAGACCGTCCTCGATGAAGCGAATAGAATTCCCAAATCAGTCGAGCAAGGGATGACCGAAGGTCGCGAGGATTTACGGGAGAAGTTCATTATCACAATCGACCCGGACGACGCGCGTGATTTTGACGACGCGATCGATGTTGAAAAGATCGCCAACGAAGGCTGGAAACTTGGGGTCCACATCGCCGATGTATCGGCCTATGTGACTCCAAACAGCGCGCTGGATCGTGAAGCCCGCCGCCGCGGCAACAGCGTTTACCTTCCCGATCGCGTGATTCCAATGTTGCCCGAGCGATTGAGTAATGGAGTCTGCAGCTTAAATCCGGGCGTCGATCGACTGACCTTTTCCGCTTTCATTGAATTCGACAAAGAGGGCCGCCTGAAAAACGCGCGCTTTGCCCGGAGCGTCATCCGCAGCGCCAAACGGCTCACTTACAAGGAGGCCTACGAATTATTGCGGAAAGCGGAAACCAGAAACCGGAATGAAAAAGATGAGATCGCAGGACGCCTCCAGATCGCGTGGCAATTGGCCTCTTTGCTCCGGCGACGACGATTTGAACACGGCTCGCTCGATCTCGATTTCCCGGAAGTGAAGGTATACGTCGATTCAAACGGCAAGCCGGTGCGCTTGGAACGCGTCGAAAACGACGAGTCACATCAGTTGATCGAGGAATTCATGCTCGCGGCCAACGAGGCGGTCGCGCGCGAGCTGCGCCATCGATCGATTCCGACGGTTTTTCGCGTTCACGAAGACCCGGACCCCGAAAAACTTGGCGAGTATCGGGAATTCATCCTCAGCTTTGGCTATAAGGTCGGAGATCTCTCGCATCGAAAAGAAGTGCAACGTTTTCTGGCGTCAATTCGCGGCAAGCCCGAAGAACAGGCATTGAAAATCGGTCTCTTGAAGAGTTTGAAACGGGCGCGCTATGCCGCGCAACCGCTGGGTCATTATGGTTTGGCCAAGGCGAATTACCTTCATTTCACCAGCCCTATTCGCCGTTATGCCGATCTTGTGGTGCATCGCACGCTGGCGGAGCGGAACCTGGCGCGCCGATCCAGGATCGACGTCGGCCAGGTCCAATCAATGGCCGATCACATCTCTGACACAGAACGGAATGCGGCCGACGCCGAGATCGAATCAGTCCGCCTGAAGAAGCTTCAATTTTTCCAACTCCAACTCGAAGCCCGAAATCCCCAGGTTTTCCGCGCGGCGATCATGGACGTCCGAAATTACGGCCTCGTGATCGAACTACCGGACGCCGTCATAACCGGGCTCGTTCACGTCTCTGCGTTGACTGACGATTTCTATCGCTTCGACGCCGCTCAGCGGCGCTTGATTGGCCGGCGAACGAACCGTCGATATCGGGTTGGCGACGAGATCCGGGTATTCGTCGCGCGGGTCGACACGTTCAAGCAGCAGATAGATTTCGCGATTGCAGACACCACGGGCACAAAGCCGGCCCGCCGCCGCTGATCGCAGGCTGTTAACACGTGTCAACAGGATATTCACAGGGGTCTTTTTTTGGCCCAAAAATCTGCTTCCCTTTTTGAGTCCGGCCATCGTAAACTCCGCCGCTTTTTTATAAATGGATAATCTCATCGAGGCGAGGGAGCTGCAGATCGAGCGTAAGCATTTTCACGTGGAATTCCGCGAGAACGACCGAGGTAAATTCCTGCGCATCACAGAGGAAGCGCATGGGCGCCGAAACACGATCATCATTCCAAGCACCGGCGTGGAAGATTTTACGGCGGCAATCGACGACGTAATCGAACAGGCGGAACGGATAACCCCCGCGTGAGGCGGAACGCGCTGCTCCGAGCGCGTTGGCTTACTTTTCCGCCGCAAATCTGCGGCTCGACAGAGTTTCGCCCCACCACCGCCTCGTTGACACGCGCAAGCGCGCGGAAGTAGGTTGGCCACTCTCCTCCTTCGGACAAAATTCATGGCTACCAAACCCAAATCAAAAGCTCGAAGATCAAAGACAACCCAGCCGCGCGCCCAGACCACGAAAGCGCCGAAATATGTTTACTACTTCGGCGACGGCCATGCCGACGGCACCGGCAAGATGAAGCCGTTGCTCGGCGGCAAAGGAGCAAATCTCGCCGAGATGACACGGATCGGTTTGCCAGTCCCGCCGGGGTTTACCATCACGACTGAAGTCTGCAGTTACTTTTATGCCCACGACAGGAGTTATCCGCCCCAGCTAAAGGCGGAAGTCGAAGCGGCATTGGCCAAAGTTGAAAAATCGGTCGGCAAGAAACTTGGCGACAACGATCGCCCGCTTCTGGTCTCCGTTCGCTCAGGCGCCCGCGATTCCATGCCGGGCATGATGGATACAATCCTGAATCTAGGAATGAACGACGACGTCGTGGAGATCGTCGCAAAAAAAACCAGGAACGCGCGATTCGCCTGGGATTCTTATCGGCGCTTCCTCCAAATGTACGGGGACGTGGTCATGGGCGTGCAGAAACGCGCGGGCGAAGATCACGAGCCGTTCGAGAGCGTCATCGAACATCTGAAAGACAAGCGCTACGGCAAACATGATTTCCCCGACGTCCGGCTCAAGGTCGACGACCTGAAGGAGCTGGTGAAACGTTTCAAAGCGCTGATCAAGGAACGGACCGGAAAATCGTTTCCGCAAGACGCCAAAGAGCAAATGTGGGGCGCCATTGGCGCGGTATTCGGTTCCTGGATGAACGACCGCGCCATTGTTTACCGGCGCAAGTATGGAATCCCGCATGATTGGGGCACCGCGGTCAATGTCCAGACAATGGTATTCGGCAACATGGGCGACAGCAGCGCCACCGGCGTTGCGTTCACGCGCGATCCTGCGACCGGCGAGAAAGTCTTCTACGGCGAGTATCTGATCAACGCGCAAGGCGAAGACGTCGTCGCCGGAGTGCGCACTCCGCATCCAATCGCGATGCTGGCCAAAGAAATGCCGGCGGCGCACAAAGGCCTGATGAAGGTGCGCCAAATTCTCGAACAGCACTTCAAAGACATGCAGGACCTCGAGTTCACGGCCGAAGAAAACCGGCTCTATATTCTGCAAACTCGCAACGGCAAGCGAACCGGTCACGCCGCGGTCCGCATTGCCGTGGACATGGTCGGCGAGAAGTTGATCGACAAAAAGGACGCGGTGCGCCGAATACCCGCCGACTCCCTCGCCCATCTGCTCGCGCCGATTTTCGATCAACAATCTGCCAAAGAGGCGAAGAAGATTGGTAGCGGACTCGCGGCCGGACCAGGCGCTGCGTCGGGTCACGTTGTCTTCAGCGCAGAAGAAGCCGTAAAGCGCGCGGAAAGAGGAGACAAGGTCGTGCTGGCCCGCATCGAAACGTCACCGGAAGACCTGCGCGGAATGATCGCGGCTGAGGGAATTCTCACGTCTCGCGGCGGCGTTTCGTCGCACGCGGCGCTCGTCGCCCGCCAAATGGGCAAGGTTTGTGTGTGCGGAGCAAGCGGAATCCAAATTGATTATCAAAAGCGGACCCTGAGCGCGAACGGCACCACCCTCGCCCAGGGCGATTACATTTCGATCGATGGGACCGCCGGCGAAGTTTTTGCCGGCGAAGTTACGACCGCGCCGTCGGAAATCATTCAAGTGCTGGTCGATCGATCGTTGGACCCGAAAAAAAGCCTGACCTATCGCGAGTACGCGAAGTTGATGAATTGGGCGGATGATTTTCGCAGGCTCGGGATTCGCACCAACGCGGATACGCCCGAACAAGTCGCAAATGCAGTCGCCTTCGGGGCGGAGGGAATCGGGCTATGCCGGACTGAGCACATGTTTTTTGAAGGCAACCGGATCGACGCGATGCGCGAAATGATCCTCGCCGGCACAAAGAAAGAGCGGGAACGTGCCCTCAAGAAGTTACTCCCCTACCAGCGCGAAGATTTCGTTGGAATTTTTACGGAACTGAAAGGATTGCCGGCAACCATTCGGTTTCTTGATCCTCCGCTTCACGAGTTTTTGCCGCACAACCACGAGCAGCAAAAGGAACTGGCGGACAAGCTCGGAATGCCGGTCGAGCAGATTGCACGTCGGGTGCGGGAATTGCACGAATTCAATCCAATGCTCGGACATCGCGGTTGCCGGCTCGGCATCACCTTTCCGGAAATCTCAGAGATGCAGGCACGCGCGATTTTTGAGGCGGCGGCGCAAGTGCAGGAAAGCGGGATCAAAGTGAAACCGGAAATCATGATCCCGCTGGTTGGATTTCCCAGGGAGCTGAAGCTTCAAATCGACATCGTCAATCGCGTGGCCGGTGACGTTGCCAGGAAAAAGAAGGCGAAGTTCGATTATCTCGTCGGCACGATGATCGAGATCCCGCGCGCGTGTTTGCTGGCGGACGAAATCGCGCGGGACGCGCAATTTTTCAGCTTCGGCACCAACGATCTCACCCAAACTACGCTGGGGATGAGTCGGGACGACTCAGGAAGTTTCCTGCCGCAATACGCCGAGCTCGACATTATCGAAACGAACCCGTTCGCGTCGATCGATCAGAAAGGCGTCGGCAAATTGATGGAGATGACGCGCGATCTCGGCCGTAAAACGCGCCCAAAGATCAAGCTCGGAATCTGTGGCGAACATGGCGGCGAACCGAACAGCGTGAAATTCTGTCACCGCCTCGGGCTCGATTATGTCAGTTGCAGTCCGTTCCGGATTCCGATCGCCCGTCTCGCCGCCGCTCAAGCGGCGCTGACGGAGTAATCAGTCCATCGGATTTTTGACATTGGACTAAAACTTTCGTCCACTTCTGGTTAGATCCATGCGTTTTCGCGTAGTTCTATTGCTCGTCGCGCTTTCCCATTTTGCCGCCGCTGCGCAGGTCCGTGAGTATCGTCTTACGCACGGCGAATTGAAGACGCAGGTGATATATGGTCCGATGCCCGAGTACCCGCTCGAAGCTCAGCGTAGGCTTTTTGGTGGTCAAGGTTACGACCGTCTCAACGTCGCACACGACGGCAACGTAACCGCCGTGAAAGTGATAGAGAGCGCCGGGAACGAAATACTCGATGTCGCGTGCTTGAACGCATTCAAACGGTGGCGATGGAAGCCGGGTTTCCGCCGCGAGATAGATTTGCCTGTCTCATTTACGTTTTCTCGAATATCGGGTTCGTATTCGCCGCCGACATACGTCGAGGCCGTCAAGCACCGGCCAGCGATTGTTCGTGAGTTTCGAGACTAATGTCAAAGCTATGGGTCTAACCAAGCGATGAAGCGAATCAAGTCTAACAGGGTTGTTCCTGGAGGCGTAGACGAATACATAGCAAAGTGTCCAAAGAAGGCACAGGACAAATTGAAGACGCTCAGGGATGCAATATGCAAAGTTGCGCCCGGCTCCACCGAAACTGTCAGCTATTTCCAAATGCCCGGATATTCGTACCCTGGTTATGACTACAACGGAATGTTTGTTTGGTTCAGCTTCAAAGAACCAGATATACGTCTGCACCTACGTCCTCCAGTAATCCAGAAACACAAGCAAGCGCTGGCCGGTTACAAAACGACAAAGGCGATTGCGAGTTTTCCTGCGCATGAAGATATCCCAATCGCGCTGGTGAAAAAGCTCGTTAGAGCAAGCCTTAAGATTATGAGAGACAAGCCTAGATGAAGAAGGTTGAGGGATGAAGGTTGAAAGTGAAGCCATGGTGCTCTCGTCAACGAGAGCTCAGCTTGGTCTCGTTAGGCCGAACGCACGCATGGTCCAAGATGTATCCAACTCGCGCGGCGCGGAGCGAGACTTATTTCGCCGTTGGACAAGTGCATTTCTTCTATGGTGTTTACCATGGATCGCGTTCGTACTTGGCTATGGCGCACCGGCTGTCTGGAGAACGGTTTTGTGGACAACGTCGCTCGCATTTATGGGCGGAGCGTGCCTGCTGAACGCTTCCCACTGCGGCCGAACTCACTGCCTGTTCACGGGACCGTTTTTCATCCTTGGCGCCATTTGTTCCCTCGGATATGGCCTTGGGCTTCTACCGCTTGGATCCTCCGGATGGAAATGGATCGGTACGGTCACAATCATTGGTGCGATCGTGCTCTGTTGCATTCCGGAACTCATTTTTGGACGCTATCGGCAAGATGAATCGAACTCGACTTAACCAAGCGATGAAGCGTTTCTTACTTATGATGTTCTGCCTTTGGCCGGCTGCCCTTCTCGCTGGTGAACAAACGCCCTTCGAGGTTTTCAAAAGTCTTCAGGGTCAGTGGGAGATCAGGGCAGGAGATAAAACGCTGCCTTTCCACATGACTTATGCCCTCGGTTCCAACGGCTCAATAGTAACCGAACAGTCCGGTAAAGAATTGTCGGTGTTTTACAGTGACCAGGGCAACCTATTGATGACCCACTTCTGCAATCGAGGCAATCAGCCGCGATTAAAATTAAAAACGGGCAGCGCCGCCGGACGCTATGAATTCGATATGTTCGATATTACCAACCTGAAAGATCCCTCGGACGACCACGTCCAGGCAATAATCTACGAGATTCCTGACTCGGAGCATATACGTCTGGAGATTATTTGGAAGAAAGGCGATGGCGAAGAATCCGAGAAATACGTTCTGACCAAGCTGCCCTAGACGCTTAACCAAACGATGAAGCCAACCGCGAGCCGCGACGCGGCGAAGGCTGAGGGATGAATTATGAAGGATGAAGAAAACAAGGCTCGCCTCCGCTCGCGGCGGCTTATCTTGTTAGGCAGGAAATACCCTATGCATAAGAAGCTCCATTCAGTCTCTGCATTTTTCCTCTGCTCTTTCGGCGCAATCCAGGTATTTGCCGGTTCTGAGGCCAAAGTACAAGTAGCACAAACCAGAGACGCTTGGTTGGCGGCATTCAAATCGAAGAATGTCGACAAAGCGATCAGCTTCTACGCACCCGATGCAGCCTTCCTCCAGCCAACGGGCGACAGAATTGAAGGCATCGAGGCGATTCATGAACTGTACAAGAAAGTCGCGAATACCTTCGATAGCGATCTATTGCTTACAAGCCACGATCTCGAAGCATCAGCGGATCTGGCTTTCGACTCTGGCGAGTACGAAGAAATTCTGACGGATAGAGCTACAGCGCAAAAGCAGCATTTCCGTGGACAGTACGTTATGGTTTTCCGACTGAGCAGCGATGGGCATTGGAAGATTATTCAACACGTTTGGAGTGTTATGCCCAACCCGGGCTAACCCGGCGCTGGAGCGAGAGCAGTTGAGAGTTGAGAGATGCAAGCCTCATTCATCATCTCTTGTGAAAAGATGATCAGCGGTCTTATTTGCCGCCCTGGATTTCGTGAAATTTTACCCAGGCGTTCCAAGCGCGTTCGTAGTTTTGTTTTTGAGCCCAAAGCTCGGCTTCAGCAAAGCGCCAGTAGGCCGGCGTGCCTTTGCGCTCGCTGAAGTGCCGCACGGTCTGAAGCGCATCGTCAGTCCGGCCGGCCTGCTTTTGCGCGCGATAAAGTTCGTAGCCGATCATATAATTGTCGGGCGAACCGCGGAACTTGCTTTCCAGTTGAATGAGATCGGCCTGCCCGTTGCCGCTTGAAGTGATCCGCGGCATCGGTGCGGGCTCACCGTATTTCTGGCCCAAATCGTAAGCGGCGCGGAAATCGCCCTTCCCGGCGTCGTACTTCGCGATGCCAAACCACGCGTAGGACAGCCACGCCGGGTGCTGTTGGACCGCTTGCGCGAGCATTTCGCCGTCTCCGCGTTCTGACCAGAGCGAGAAGAGCGCAAGTTTCTCTGGTTCGGAATAAGAGCTTAACTCCGGATCGTTCTTCAACACTTCGCCGACCGCGCTATTGAAATCGGCGCCAGTCAGCTGACTCAGATACGGCAGTGCGAGATCGTGACGGCTAACACCACGTTCCGCCAGCATGCGACGGAGCTCGGGACTGTGCAACGAAGCGCTGGTCAGCATCACCGCGAAAACCCCGGAGCGCTCCGGCGCGCGGCGCAAGGCCTCCTGCCACGCGGTCGCAGCGAGAGCCGGCTGATTGGCAGCGAGCCAGGCGGTGCCTTCCGCCAATGGAAGTTCGTAGGAACTCGGCTCCAGATAGCGAGCGCGCCGGAAATCGTCGAGCGCGTTGGCTGTTTGTTTCAGCGGGACTTCGGCAATGGCCCGCGAAAAATAAAGCTCCCAGTCGAGCGGCGCCCACTCCAATCCGAGATTGGTCAGTCGAAGCGCTTCCTGGAAATCGCGATCCTGGTTCGCGATTACGGCAAAATGTTTGACGTTGCTGACGCCGACGGAACCGGGAAGGAGTTTGTAGCCCCGCGCACTCACCGTCCAGGTCACGCCAACAACCAGCAGGAACAGTCCGACCAGACGAAATAAGATTGAAATTCGCCCCATGTGTCGGAGCGAAAACGGGCGATGAATTGACAAGCCGAGCAAAAAGATGGCCGCGAAAACTGTGCCGACGCGATGACCGGAGACATCGATCAAGCCATGAAGCGCGAACAGCAACGCAGCGATGAGGGTGCCGAGTCGGTAACGCTGGTTTGTTCCTTCCTCGAGTGGAAAGGATTTGCGGACGATGAAAACGAAACCGGCGATGACGAGAATGACCGAGAGCCAACCGAGCTCCGACGTTATCCAGAGCCAATCGCTTTCGGGGTGAAGCGCGCGTTGCTCACTGAAAGACGAGGCCCGAAAAGTGGCGAACACCGATTCGAAGTTGCCCAGACCAATGCCGACCCAGGGCGAATCGCGAAGGAGCTGAAACACGTCCGAAAAGATTCGCCAGCGAAAATCGCCGGAGACATCGAAAGCGCCGAAATTGCGGAGATGAAAACGCTCCAAAGTTGGTCCGCCGAAAATGAGCAGGGCCGTGCAAAGCAGAAGCAGAAACGAAACAACGATTGCAATCTTCGAAGGAGATCGTTGCCGAAGCGAAAAAACGCCGAGCCAAAGCGCGCAGCCCGCGACCAGAATGCCGACGCCAGCCCGTGAATAACTGAAGATGACTGCGGCAACCACGAACCCGAAAGCGATTAGCCATCCGATCCAGCGCTTTCGCCCTTTGCGCAGATCGTCCTGGCCGCAAACCAGAATCATGATCGCGGTGAGGCCAAAAAGGTCGCCGGTCTGATTGCGATTCGGGAACGGTCCGAAACCCCGCTGGTTATGCCAAAACGGGAGCGCCCCATGACGCAGCCAAAGCAGAACGCAGACTATCGCCAACATGGCGATCCCCGCCGTAAACATTCGCACGGCGGTTCGAACTTCCCGCAAGCCGAGCGGCTCACTGCACATGACGTACAACCAACTCACACCGGCCAGAAGACTGAGCCAGCAGGTCAACGTGATCCACGGTTGCGGACCCACCGTTGTTGGAAGCGAGATGCCGAAATCGTCCGTGAAAGCTGCCCGCCAGGCCGGCTTGAAGAACCAGTCGACAGGCAAGAAACCGGCAAGGGGCAGAAGCAAGAACAGCAACAGAATAAGATTTATCGCCAGGCCGAGGGAATAACGCGGCGGCCGGAAGACGAGAAAAAGTCCCAGCAGCGCGACCACGATTCCTTCCGCCCACTTGTGAGTGGCGCCGCCAAGAAAACAAGCGAGCACCGGCAACGCGGCGAGAAATGCCTCGGGAAATGGGCCGGGCGTGCCCCGACGCTCGTACTCAGACTGGGCTCTCTCGGCTGTGTGCTCCATCAAGGCAGGTACGCTGGAATGGTATGGGAATCGCTTTTTAGCCCGAAAGCGATTGGTTTGCGGAGTCGGAATGTCATGATCCCCGAAAGATTAGCACGAGTTGAAGGTCTCTCGCCATCGCGTACTCTGAGCGTCGGCGCAGCGAACTAACATGGTTACGCAACGGACGGAAGGACTTTATCGCCTCTTTCTGTTTTGCCAGATCGTCATGGTGGCCGGCCTTTTCTGGTTTGGCGTCTGGATCATGGTCACGTTTTATTCGCCGAGCGCCGAGCTCACCTGGCGCCGTTACGGAATCTATTGCGGCATGCTTGTGCTTGGGATGCTCCTGGAAGCATTGACCCGATCGAAGCACTACTTTCTCCAAAACGAATTGCTCCGGCAGCATCGCCTTAGCTTGCGCCAAACCGTGGCCAGCGTCGGGTTGCTCGTTGTTTACCTGATCGCGACCAAAGACGCGTTTATCTCTCGCGTCTTTTTCTTCAACTTTGTGCCGTGGCTCTACGTCGCGCTGCTGTTCACCCATTATTATCTTCCCTCGATTCTGGCCCGCGGAATTTTTCGAAACGAAGACAAGACCCTACTGGTGGGCTCGAGCCACCGGGCTGAACAGCTGGGCGACTGGTTGCAACGCAAAGCGGAAATCGGTTTGCGCACCGTCGGCCTGGTTTGTGAAGAGAAGATCGACCACACGTCAGGCGGCATTTCGGTGCTTGGCAAACCCGATGAAATCGAGAAGGTAATTCGCGAGTGCGGAATCACTCAAGTGATCCTGCTCGAATTCCCACTTTTCGCGAACGCTTACGAAAACGTCGTTCAAACGTGCGACCAGCTCGGCATTCGCCTGCTCATCCTGAGCGACCTGGAAGAAAAGCTGCGCCACTCGATAACGCACTTCGAGGACGGAGGTTTTCGGTTCATTGGACTACGAGAAGAGCCGCTCGAAAATCCACTCAACCGTTTTTTGAAGCGGGCGATCGATTGTTTTATCGCAATACCGATCATGATTGTAGTTTTCCCGGTAATGGCGTTGGTCGTGTTCGTCAGCCAGCGGCTCCAATCCCCTGGCCCTCTTTTTCATATTCAACGCCGGGCCGGTTTTCAGAATCGACAGTTCGAGATCTACAAATTTCGCACCATGCACTCAAGTAATGGTGAATTAGCCCGCCAGGCGAGCGTCACTGACGAACGCATCTATCCGCTGGGGAAGTGGCTGCGCAAACTCAGCATCGACGAAGTGCCACAGTTTTGGAACGTCCTGCGCGGGGACATGAGCATCGTCGGTCCGCGACCGCATTTGATCGAGCACAACCAGCAATTTTCCAAATACATGGCGAACTATCATGTGCGCACATTCGTCAAGCCGGGTATCACCGGTTTGGCGCAGGTCCGCGGGTTCCGGGGAGAAGCGCACAACGGCACCGACATCGCCAATCGTGTCGCCTGCGACATTGAGTACCTCGAGAACTGGAACCTCTCACTTGAGCTCGCAATCATCCTTCGGACGCTTTTCCACCTGGTGAAGCCACCGGGGACGGCTTACTGAATCGCAGCGCCGGTTAAGCGCGATAGTTTCGCTTCCGATACTCGTAGGTCTTAGCCACCGACAGAAATTCGTAAACGGCGTGAAGTCGCGCGAAGTAGTAACCTTCGCGTCCATCGAGAAACCCTTTTTGCCAGACGTAAACGTAGAGAAAACGCAGGAGTGGCCGAAACGGAATCCACCGAGACAACATTTTCCATCGGCGACGGCGTTGCACCGGTTCATGGCTCAATTGGCTGCTCGATTCACCCGATGATTCATCGGCCGCGACGCGCGCCTCCCAGTTGGAGTAGCGGTTATGTTTCTCGATGAAGACAGCGATGGAGGGAAACGCGTAATGGTCCATCTCACATCGCAACCGAGAAGTTGTTCCCTGCACGACGACGTGCTCGTGGACTTCGTTGTCTCCACTGTCGGTCTGCGCGCCGGTCAATTTTTCGTAACGACCCAACGAGTGACGGAAGAGACGGAGGTTCCAATTCGGATAGTAGGCGTGCCGCAACCAGCGACCCAGGAAGAAGAATCGACGATTGATCCAGTAACCCGCCACGTCTCCCGCATTTGCGATCGCGGCCGCAAATTCCCTTTCGGCCTCGGGCGGCAGAACTTCGTCGGCATCCAGAATAAAAATCCAATCGTTCTTGAACCGAAGATTTTCCAACGCCCAGTTCTTTTTCTTCGGCCAGGTCCCGCTGAACTCAAACTGCTCCACCCGCGCGCCGTGATTAGAGGCAATCCGCGCTGAGTCGTCGGTACTTTGCGAATCGACCACGATAATTTCGTCCGCCCACCGAACCGAATCCAGGCAACGCGCGAGATTCGCTGCTTCGTTTTTGATCGGAACGATGACCGAAACCGGAACGCGAGAAATCATCGCGGTCGAATAACGCGGCAGGGATTGCCCGCTGCGATGACATTGTCCGGGACGTCCTTCGTCACCACCGAGCAGGCCCCGACGATCGCCCGTGCGCCAATCCGGATACCCGGCATGACAAAAGCGCGCGCGCCAACAAAAGCGTCCTCGCCAATGGTGATTTTGGCGGCGGTCAGCGGCATCGCCGAATCTGAGAAATCGTGACCCGCGCTGCTCAGGTAAACTTCCTGGGCCACAGTCGCGCGCGCGCCGATTTCAATTTCACCCAGCGAATAAGCGTTCGCCCGATCGCCAAGGGACGCCCGATCGCGAAGAGTCAGGTTCCAAGGAATGGCGATGCGTGCACGCTGGTGCACAAAAGGCGTGCCCTCAATCTTCGCATCAAATGCGCGTAACCAGAAAAGCCGCCACTCATTTAACGGCTTCGGGGTCCAGCTGCAAAAAAGAAACCAGCAAAATTCCCAAAGCACGCGCAGGAACCGGTTCTCGGGCGTCCAGGGAGACTCGTAGGGCGACTTCTGATCGTGATTAACGATTT
>Ga0187777_10000782_pt1 | contig 20907 bp, 16 predicted proteins | sample 1015_Q2_SP5_10_M_FD_132416 | JGI IMG/M metagenome (GOLD analysis project Ga0187777, IMG submission 132416) | Tropical peat soil microbial communities from peatlands in Department of Meta, Colombia - 1015_Q2_SP5_10_MG | ecosystem: Environmental > Terrestrial > Soil > Wetlands > Peat | place... | reverse complement strand
GACACGGTCGACGTTGCGCTCGTAGAGCTCGAGCCAGTGCCGCAGCGTCTGCGCGTAGTGCAGCCGCAGATTCTCCACATCGAGCACCGAGAGGTCCCAGGGTTCGAAAATGCGCGCCATCTCGGAGAGGGACGGGGGGTAGGCGCCCGGAAAGATACGCTTTTCGATCCACGCCTGCAGCGGCGCAGGGTAATTGCGCCCGATCGAGTGGATGAGCCCACGGCCACGGCCACGAAGCGAACGGCGGGCGACGTCGCCGAGGGTCGTGTAGTTGTCCGGGCCCACGTGCTCGAGCATGCCAACCGAGATGAAAGCGTCGTATTCGCCGCTGATGTTGCGGTAGTCGTCCTCGAGGTACTCGACACGTCCCGCAAGGCCCTCCCGCGCCGCGCGCTCACGCGCATAGACGACCTGCTCGTGCGAGATGTTGAATGCGCGCACCTGCACGCCGTAATGGCGCGCCATGTGCAGCGCAAGCGTCCCCCAGCCGCAGCCGGCCTCGACGACGCGCTCGCCCTCCCTGAGCCGGACCTTGCGGCAGACGTGATCCATCTTCGCGGTCTGCGCCTCTTCGAGCGTCGCCTCGGGCGTTGGGAAGTAGGCGCAGGTGTAGGCCATCGTGTCCCCGAGCCAGAGGGAGTAGAACTCGTTGCCGATGTCGTAATGGTGATGAATGTTGTCGCGCGAGCCCGCGAGCGTATTGCGGTGCGGACGGCGCAGCGCGCGGCGCAGAGGCGAAGCCGATCCGCGGTGCATGCCATCGCTCGAGCGGTTCACGCTCTCGAGTACGCTGACGAGGTCGCCATCGACCGTGATCTCACCATCGCTGTAGGCATCGCCGAAGCGCACCCAGGGATCGGTGAGGATCCAAAGCAGCGTCGAGCGGCTCGCAAAGGTTACGCGCGCGATCGGCGCTTCTGGCCCGACGCGCGCGCCCCCGCGCAGCGCGAATTCGATAGGCGGGTCGCCAAGGAAGGCGAGCAGGCGAGCGAGTAGCCGCCGGTCGAGGCCGCGGCCGCCACCCTCGGGTCGGGGCAGTTCGGCGAGCGCGGGCGGTGGGTACGCGGGCTTCGGGGTACGCTCAGCACTGGCCAAGCTCTCGTTCCAGGCGTTCACGGCTCTTATCCTTGTCCCTACATCGGACCTTTAATCTAGCACGCGAGCGCTTCCGCGGCAGCGCTCAGGGTGAGGGCAGCCCAAAGGCCGCCGGGATGCGCTCTTGCGCGCCAAAGAGGTGGTTCAGCAGATTCGCTAGACGCCCACCGGCATAGAGCAGCCGATCCCGTACGACCGGCAGCGCCTCCGCCTGATAATCACGATCGAGCACAACAATCTCGGTCGGGATGCTCCCGCAGGCAAACCCGCGATATTGGTAAACGACGTTGCGCGCCAGGTTGTTCGATTCACTCGCCCAACTGTCAGGCGTGCCCTGACCGGCCTCCCCGACCAGGCGCTTTGCCTCGAGTGCGAGCTGGTCGATGTCGGGCGGTGGCTGCTGGCGGTTGCGGGAGTGGAGCGCGAGACTCACAAAATCACCATCCCAGGCGCGGTGTAGATTCTCGCGTCCGCGGGTGTGGACACCCTCGAGCACCACCGCGACCTTGTTCCCGCCATGATCAGCGTTGTCGGCGGCATGCAAGGGCTGATGGATGTCGCCGATCAGATGCACGATCCACTTGAGAGCCTCGTTGCGCTCGCGGTGCGGCGCGCGCGCATCGCCGAGGACGCCGATCAGACGCTTGAGCTGCTCGCTGTTGCACTCGCCCTCCGGGCAGTAACTCGATTTGGGGGCGCTGCCACACACCGGTATGTCGTCATAGTGCCACTTGGGGTGGGCCGCCGAGGTACCCGAGACCTCGTCCGCCCACACCGATATCGATTCCAGCGTGGTGCGGCCGGAGAGGTTTCCGAACTTGTCGAGATCGTCAGCGAGGAGCTCGGCGACGGTGCGCTGCGCGTCGGAGCTCAGCAGCCGATCGGCAATCGCACCGACGGTGCGGTGGCCCTGCGGACCCCACGCACACGCGGCCCCGGCCCAGCATCCGGTGAGCACGAGCAGTGCGGCCAATCCTCCTCTCGCGTGCAAGGCGTTTGGTCTCGTCTTTGAGTCAGACGGAAGTATTCGTGCGCTCTCGTACGAGATTCAACATCCGGGCTTCGTGTAGACTGCGCGATCCTGCGGGCTGCCGGGGGAGATGTCGGCTTTGAGCACAAAACAACATGGAACCACGTCTTTACGCCTGCTGCAGATTGCCGCGCTCGCGACGCTCGCCGCGGGCCTGACACTCGCCACGCGATCGCCCGCGCAGCCCGCGGCTCAGAGCGGCACCGGTTTCGATGGCGCCGGCATCGATCGAGCGGTCATCCCGGGCGATGACTTCTTCCGCTTTGCCAACGGCGGCTGGCTCGCGACGACCGAGATTCCCGCCGATCGCGCTTCCTATGGCACGTTTGCGCAACTCACCGAGCTCACACTCGAACGCAATGTCGAGCTGATTCGCGAGAGCGAACACAAGGCGGATGGCTCTGAAGCGCGCAAGATCGGCGATTACTTTTTCAGCTTCATGGATGAGGCGGCCATCGACAAGCGGGGTCTCACGCCGCTTGTCCCCGGGCTGCGCACTATCGAGGCGATCCATGACCGAGTCGCTCTCGCGCAGGCGCTCGGCACGACGCTGCGCGCCGATGTGGATGTCCTCAACAACACCCATATGCACACCGACAACTTGTTCGGTCTCTGGGTGGCCCAGGATCTGGATGATCCGACCCGCTACGCGCCGTTTCTGCTCCAGGGCGGGCTCACGATGCCCGACCGCGACTACTACCTCAGCACCTCGCAGAAAATGACCGCGGTGCGCAACGCCTACCAGGCCCATATCGCCGCCGTGCTCACACTCGCCCAGCTGCCCGATCCGCAAGGGGCCGCGCAGCGCATATTCGCGCTCGAGCGGCGCATGGCGGAGGTGCATTGGAGCCGCGCGGACTCGGAAGAAGTCCTCAAGGGTGACAATCACTGGAAGGCAGAAGAATTCGCGCAACGCGCACCAGGGCTCGACTGGTCGGCGTTCTTCGCTGCTGCACACCTCTCGGGACAGCGCGAGTTCGTCGTCTGGCAGCCGAGCGCACTTATCGGCCTCGCAGCGCTTACGGCGAGCGAAGCGCTCGACACCTGGAAGGAATACCTGCGATTTCACCTGATCGAGCACAACTCGGAATACCTGCCGAAGGCCTTCGTCGACGAACATTTCGCCTTCCACGAGCGCGTCATTTCTGGCGTCCCGGAACAGCGTCCGCGCTGGAAGCGCGCCGTCGATGAGACCAACGCGGCCCTTGGCGAGGCGGTCGGCAAGCTCTATGTAAAGCACTACTTTCCCGCAGCCGACAAGGCGCGCGCCGAGCAAATGGTGCGCAATCTGCTCGCGGCCTTCACCACGCGCATCGACCGGCTCACGTGGATGACGCCCGAGACGCGGCAGAAAGCCAAAGAGAAGGTGGCGACGCTGCGGGTCGGCATCGGCTACCCCGATCACTGGCGCGACTACTCGGGCCTGAAAATCTTGCGTGGCGACGCCTTCGGCAACGCCGAGCGCGCCGAGCTGTTCGATTACCACTACAACCTCGCGAAGCTCGGCACTCCGGTCGATCGCTCCGAATGGGTGATGAACCCGCAGCTGGTGAATGCCGTGAATCTGCCGGCGCTGAACGCGCTCAACTTCCCGGCCGCCATTCTCCAGCCGCCCTTCTTCGACCCGCACCGCGACGCGGTGATGAACTACGGCGCGATCGGGTCGGTCATCGGTCACGAGATCAGCCACAGTTTCGACAACCAGGGGGCGTTATTCGATGCGAGCGGCCGGCTCAAGGACTGGTGGACCAAGGAGGACTTCGCACACTTCCAGGCGGCCGGCGAGCGCCTGATCGCCGAATTCGACGCCTATCACCCCTTCCCCGACCTCGCGGTCAACGGCCGGCAGACACTCGCCGAGAACATCGCCGATCTCGGCGGCCTCGCCGCATCGTATGACGCCTGGCGACTGACGCTTGGGGGCAAGAACCCCGCAAGCGCGGGCGGATTCAGCGCCGAGCAACTCTTCTTCCTCAGCTATGCGCAGAACTGGCGCGAGAAGATCCGCGAGCCCGAGCTGCGGCGCCGGATCATTACCGATGGTCATGCACCCGATGAGTATCGGGCCGACACGGTACGCAACATCGATGAGTGGTACGGGGCATTCGCCGTCAAGAGCGGGCAGAAGCTCTATCTCGCGCCCGCCGACCGGGTGCGCATCTGGTAGCGGCGGCGGCGCCCGGATCAGGCGGGCGGCTTGAGCTGGGCGAAATAAACGAGCGTCAGGTAGGGAAAGACGATGTGGCCGTCGCGCTCGTGGCGGCGGAATACTTCGCGCAGCCCTGCCATCATCGGCTCGTACTCCGGCTCACCCGGCTGCGGGGCGTAGGACGACGAAAGGAGTCGGCCCTGCAGCCCCGCAAAGTCGAGCCGCTGTTCGTTCGGGAACGTGGCACGTTCCATCGCCCCACCGAAGAACTCGCGCATGCTCGTCTCCTCAGCACGGCGCGCCTTGATCTCGGTGTACTCGGGGGCGTGGCGGCGCAGCAGCGTCTCGTAATCTCCGAGGAACGCACCCGGATCGAGCGGGCGCTCGTTCCATAAGAGCGCACCCCAGCCGCCTTTTTTGATGACGCGCAACGCCTCGCGTCGCGTCGCCGGCCCGTCGAACCAATGAAACGCCTGACCCGCAACCCAAATATCGATGCTCTTGGACGCCAACGTGGTCGCCTCCGCCGTGCCGCTCACGCTGCGGAAGCGCGGGTGGTTGGCAAGCTGCGCTTCCGCCGCCGCGCGCATGGCGTCATTGGGTTCGACGGCGATCACGTGCGCACCGCTCGAGAGCAGGAGCTCGGTCAGAATGCCGGTACCGGAGCCGACATCGGCCACGAGCGCTGCGGGGCCGAGCCCGCAGCGGCGCTCGAGGAGCTCGAGCGCCCCCCGAGGATACCCCGGACGATAACGGGCGTAGTTGTCGGCGCAGCCGGAAAAACGCTCGGTCGGTCGCATCATGCGCGCCGCGCGCTCCCGTGCGATGCTGTACTGGCGCAGCGCCCGCACAGTGTGTGGCGCGGTGGTGCGGCGCGCATCTCCATTAAGGCAGAAGCGCGCGCTAACCTATTCAGGTGACAATGCCAGCCGCGGAGCATTTATGTCCGAATCCTACAAACGGATCGAAACCAAACTGGTGCACGCCGGTGAGCCATTGCCGCGCATCCTCGGTGCGGTGGAAATGCCGATCTTCCAGTCGGCGACCTTCGAGTACAAAGGCGAAGGTGGCTATCACGACGTTCGTTATATACGCATGAATAACACGCCGAGCCAGCTCGCGCTACATGCGAAGCTTGCGGCTCTCGAGGGCACAGAGGCCGCGCTCGTGGCGGCGAGCGGCATGGCGGCCATCTCGACGACGCTTCTGACGCTGCTCGCGAGCGGCGATCACCTCCTCGCACAGAACTGCCTCTACGGCGGAACGCACGACTTCGTGACCAAGGAGTTTCCGAAGCTCGGCATCGGTTGCAATTTCATCGCCGAAGACGAGCGCGACTCCTGGGCCGCGCTGTTGCGCCCGACGACCCGCGCCATCTACGTCGAGGCCATGACCAACCCGCTGCTGAGAGTCGCCGATCTCGAGGGGGTGGTCGCGTTCGCACGCAAGCATGGACTGATCTCGATCATCGACAACACCTTCGCGAGTCCCATCAACTTCCGCCCGGCGGAACTCGGCTTCGATCTCGTGATCGAGAGCGCCACCAAGTATCTCAACGGCCACTCGGATCTGGTCGCAGGCGCAGTCTCGGGCAGCGCCGAGCTCATCGAGCGCATCCGTCACAAGGCGAACCACTACGGCGGCTCACTCGATCCGCACGCGGCGTTCCTGCTCAAGCGCGGACTGAAAACACTCGCGCTCCGGGTGCGCTATCAGAATGAGAGTGCACTGCGCATCGCGCGCTTTCTCGAGACACACCGCGCGGTGACGCGGGTTTATTACGCGGGTCTCGAGAGTCATCCGCGCCACGCGCGCGCCCGCAAGCTCTTTGCGGGCTTTGGCGGTGTGCTGAGCTTCGAACTCAAAGGCGGTGTGCAGGCCGCAGAAGCCCTCGGCGCGCGCCTTCGCATTCCGGTCGTGGCACCGAGTCTTGGGGGCGTGCATACGCTGCTGACGCGCCCGGCGACCACATCGCACGCGGGGCTCACGCCCGAGGAACGCCGCGGCAGCGGCATCAGCGAGGGGTTGCTGCGGCTCTCGGTCGGCATCGAGTCGACAGACGATCTGCTTGAGGATTTTGAGCAGGCGCTCGGATGAGGCGAGCGCCGAGAAGCAAGCATCGGGTGGCGAGCGTTCGGCGGCGTGCCGCAAAGTACCGCCCCCTGAAGCTGAGGATGAACCATCAGGAGGATTAGCGTCCCATGTCCGTTCCGCAAAGCACCGCGGCGAATGCCGCGCGCGTGAGCACTCACGCGACATCGAAGGGCGAGACCGCCGCTACCGATTCCGGGCGTATCGCCCTTGAGCTCACGCTGCTCGGCGCGATCTGGGGCGGATCGTTCCTTTTCATGCGCGTTGCGGCGGCCGATTTTGGTCCCGTGCCGCTCGTCGAGGTGCGACTTGCGCTCGGTGGCCTGATCCTAATCCCGCTGCTCTGGCGCGCCCGCGCGCAGTTCACTCCGCGCCTTTGGCTGCGGATTGCCGGCATCGCCGCGGTGAATTCGGTGATCCCGTTCGTGCTCTTTGCCTGGGGAGCGGAGCGCGCACCCGCGGGGATTGGCGCGATCACGAACGCCATGACGGTGATGTTCACGGCGCTCGTCGCCTTTGTCCTCTACGGGGAGCGGATCGGCCCGATGCGTATCGCCGGTCTCGTCGCCGGATTCGTCGGCGTGCTCATACTTGCGAGCGGCCGCACCGCCGGCGAAAGTGTGTGGCCGGCGGCGCTTGCCGGCACCATGGCATCGGTCTGCTATGGCTTCGGCATCAACTTCGTGCGCCGCTACCTGACCGGTCTCCCCTCGGGGGCCGTCGCCGCGGCTACCCTGATCAGCGGCGCGGTGTTGCTTGCACCGCTCGCCATCTACAATTGGCCCCATCATCCGATTGCCGCCGCCTCCTGGGTGAGTGGCATACTCCTTGGGATGCTGTGCACGGGAATCGCCTTCGTGTTCTATTACCGTCTCATCGCCCGCGTCGGTCCGGCGCGCACGTCCACGGTCACCTATCTGATACCGCTCTTTGCCGTCATCTGGGCCTGGCTCCTCCTCGGTGAGCCCCTCACGCCAACCATGGCGATCGCGGGCGCGCTGATACTCGCGGGCGTGGCCATCAGTCAGCGGCGCGATTCGAAGGGCTGATGCAGCAGCAGCGGCTGCACTTCCCGGCTCTGCTGAACGCGCGCGACCTCGGCGGCCATCCGACGCTCGATGGCGGGGTGACCCGCTCGCGCTCGCTGCTGCGCGCCGATGATCTCGCGCAGCTCAACGCCGAGGGTGTCGAGGCCCTCGCTCGCTATGGGGTCGAGACGGTGATCGACCTGCGCTGGCCCGCGGAAGTGGCGCGCCATCCGAACCCGATCCCCACCGCCCTCCCGCAGGTGCGTTACGTGCAGCTTTCGCTCCTCACGCCCAGCGAGGACGAGTGGCGCTTGCGCTGCCCGGAGCCGACCAAGGAACTGTGGAAATGTGCGGCACTCGAGGGGGTGGGCGCGGAACTGCGCACGGTGCTCGGCGTCATCGCCGCGGCCACCCCGGGCGCTCTGCTCTTTCACTGCGTCGCCGGCAAGGACCGCACCGGGTTGATAGCGGCGCTCCTGCTGACACTCGCCGACGCCGAGCCCGAGGCCATTGCGCGTGACTATGTCGCGAGCTCGGAGAACCTGCGTGAGGGATACCTCAAACGTTATCCCAACACCGAACCGGCGCGGATTCTCGCAGCGCTGCACTGCCCGGAGGTGGGCGTGCACAACATGCTGAAATTCCTCGCCGAGGGCGGAGGGGTGCGCGCTTATCTCAGGCGCATCGGTCTTGGCGAGGACGAGATCGCGCGGCTGCGGGCGCGGCTGCGCGACTGAAGCTCAGTGCGTTCGAGGACAGGCGGCGGCGAGTTTCACCGCGAACTGATCAATTGCGAGCCGCGCATCCGCCCACGGGTCGCGTGATGCGGAACCCAGTGCGAGCGTGAGCGGGAAGTAGCGATACTTCGTCGTGGCAACGACCTGCTGGCCCGAATCGCGGACTGTGCCCATGAGTGCAGCCCCGCCGATGTACTTGGTCGCCGTAATGTCCAACGCCGGGTCAGTGCTGAGTTGCTCCCGGGTCGGACGGGTGGGGGCAACCTCCTCGAGGAGCACCGTGACCGTAAGACCAGGGGGCATGGCGATGTGTGCCGTTTCGCGTGATACGGCCTCAAGAATCGCGGTGCGCAGGCGGGCTTCCTCGGCGCTCCCATATTGATGCTCGAGTGCCGATGTTACCTGCGGAGCGAAGTCAATCGTGGTTTGCGCGAACTCGCCGCCCGAGAGTGGCGCGACGAAGGTGGCGACGCCGATCAGGAGGACGCTTTGATATACGGGCGACATGAGCCACTCCCAATCCATTCGGCAGCGTCAACCGCGACAAAGTTCACTCGGGGGCACACGGCCTGATCCCGCGTGGGCGTTCCTTCCTGACTCGGCGGTGCAGGGGAACTCTTATACCAAAGAGCTATTCACCGAGCGTTCAGCGCCGGTGCACCATACTCACCATCGCACCGGTCGTACGCACTCCCGAGTGGCCCTGACTTTCGCGAACGCGGGCACATTTTTAAGCACACTCGGATTTGAGTTCGCGTAACGCCGGTGCGCTCTCTCTCCTCCCCTTGAAACCCCCGCCTCAGAGCCCAAGCGCCTTGCGCAGCTCGGGCGCCGTGAGCAGACGGGTATAGACGTTGGTCCCAACGTCGAACTCGCGTGCGCGCGAGAGCGGCCCGACCACCACCGGCTCGAAGCCCGCATCCCTCACGAGGCCCGCCGCCACCTCCAGCGCCTGCGCATCGTCGCCGGCGAGGGGTATGGCGATCGGCTCGCCGCTTCGGTGTGCTTCGCTCGCGAGGTCCCGGTAGTTGATGGCGTTGAACGCACGCACGAGACGCACGCCGGGAAGGTATTCGGCTGAGCTCACGCCCGTTCCCACCCGGCGCGCTTCGAGCGCCATGGCGCCATCGCGCTCCGGATACGGATTACCGGTGTCGAGAACAATCTTGCCGGCGAGCTCGGCCTTCAAGTCATGTCCGATCTGAGGCAGCGCGCCGTAAGGCACCGAGATCAACACGACCGGCCCAAAGAGTGCCGCCTCGCGCGGCGTGCCGACGCGCGCCTTGGAGCCGAGCGCTTGCGCGAGGGGCTTGAGCTCATCGGGATGGCGCGAGGAGATCAGCACCTCGTGGCCTGCCTGCACCCAGAGCTTGGCGAGTGTTCCGCCGATGCGTCCCGCACCGATGATGCCGATCTTGACGGGCGCAGTGGGCGGCGCAGCCGCCTCGGCGGTGGCGCTCGCGACGACCGTCGCCGCGAGCGCCACGGCTACGGGTCGCCAGCGCGCCGCCGCGCTCACTTCGGCGAGAACTCGACGCTCGTCTGCCAGTGAGGTACGGCCGGGTCGTCGGTATCGATGACGAGCGTACCGTGGGCGCGCGGCTGGGTGCTCGCGACGCGGATTTCACCGAGATCGCCGCAACCAACGACGACCGGGAGTGGCGACACGACCGAGATGGCCTTGGCGGCTGCGATCTCGGCGGGCGTCTGGCTCCAGGGCTCAATGTGCGCGGAGTTGATCGAGGCGCTCGGCACGGTCACAAAGCGGTATTTCACCGAGCCGGGCCAGCCGCCCTTTGGCTCCTTGCCCGAGGTATCGAAGCCGGCGGTGCGTGTGAGTGGCGGCTCGATGAGCTTGACGGCCTTCGGTTGCACCGGAGCGACCTTGTGGCGCACGTCGAAGAGTCCTTTCCATTCCACCAGAAACTGCAGCGGGAAGCTGCTGCGGCAGCGCGCGGAATACAGTCCCTTCCACTCGGAGCCGTCCGCATTGGGTGTGAGCGTTACCTTCTGGTTGTCGCCAACTGCAAACACAAACACGGAGCCCGGCGTGACCATCGCCCCGCGGGTAACCGTGGCCGTGACGTTGTACATGCCGATGTCGTGATTGGCGTTGAATTCCGCGGGCGTTGCATCCTGCACCTGCACATCACAGGCGCTCAGCGTGAGCGCCAAGGGAATCCAGACGAATCGAATGAACCTGAGCATGCTGCCCCCTTTGTTCTTGTCCGCGCCACTCCTCCGCGAACGTGGTCGGTGTTGTCAGGGTGTCAGCCGCGCCCTGCAAGGCCGGCCCGGGTCGGATCGGCGGCTACATACTATACCCCGGACCGGCGCGCCTGCTCGGCGCGCGCCCGGGACAGAAATCTCATAGAAACCCGCCGGTTATTTCTTTCTGCGAGCCGCACGGCGCTTGGCTGCGCGGAACGAGATTCCCGCACGCATGGCTTTCTGCTGAACCGCTGCCGCGGTACGGCCTAGCTTTCTCGCGACGTGTCCGGTTGGCGTGCCGGCCTTGGCCAGCGCGCGGAGAGTCATGAGTTCACGGGCGCTCCAGGATGCGCCGTCGTTGGGTGGACGTCGTGCCATCGTTATTACTCCACAATCAGCCTACGGGTCGGGCTTGGAATCATACACCGATGCGCGGGCGGGCGTGAACCTAACCGCAAGCCGTCATGTTGGAAAGGCGCGCTGACGCGTTGCCTTGGATGTTGCCCCCGCCCCAATACCAACTTGCAACTGCATGCAACGCTCGGGAATTGCTGCCGTTGCGCCACAACAGCTAAGCCTGAATGCCGCAGCGCGTTGCCGGGCCTTCACCGCGGACGCTCAGCCCGCATATAGGCGGCATCGACCGCGTTAGAGAGCAACATCGCGATCGTCATGGGGCCGATCCCCCCGGGAACCGGCGTGATCCAGCCGGCGCGTTCCGCGGCGGGCCCGAATTCGACATCGCCCACGAGCTTCCCGGAAGCTGAGCGGTTGATGCCGACGTCAAACACCGCCGCCCCCGGCCGCACCCACTCGCCCGGGATGAAGCCGGCCTTGCCCACCGCGGCGACGAGTATCTCGGCGCGTTCAACCTCGGCTCGAAGATCCCGCGTGCCGGTATGACAGACGGTGACGGTTGCGCGCGCAAGCAGAAGTTCGAGCGCCATCGGCCGGCCGACGATGTTCGAAGCGCCGACGACGGTCGCGCGCGTTCCAGTGAGCGCGATGCCGTACTCCTGCGCGAGCCGGATGACACCGTAGGGCGTGCACGGCCGCAAGCGCGGCCGTTTTTGCGCGAGCAACCCCGTGTTGAGCGGATGAAAGCCGTCAACGTCCTTGGCGGGATCGACGGCGTCCATGACGCGGTTGGCATCCACCCCCTTCGGCAGCGGCAGCTGCACGAGAATGCCATCGACCTGCCCGTCGTGGTTGAGCGCCTCGACGAGCGTGAGGATCTGCACCTCTTGGGCGTTGGCGGGCAGATCGTGTGCGAAGGAGGCGATGCCGCAATCCTGACAGGACTTGCGCTTATTACGTACGTAGACGCTCGAGGCCGCATCCTCGCCCACCTGCACCACCGCAAGCCCGGGCGGGCGCCCGTAACGCTCCGCAAAGGCCGTGGCGCGCTCGGCGACGCTCGCGCGCACCTTGGCCGCCACCGCCTTGCCATCGAGCAGCACCGCGCCTCTTTGTGCCGGGGCAGCCCCGGCGTTCCTCGAAGGAGCGTTCATCGCCTCTCCCCTAGTAGCGGTAACTGTCGGGCTTGTAGGGCCCGGCGGGGTCGACGCCGATGTAGCGCGCCTGCGCGTCGGTGAGCTGTGTCAGCTGCACGTTGAGCTTTTTCAGCTGCAGCCGCGCGACCTTCTCATCGAGTTGCTTCGGCAACACGTAGACGCCGAGAGGGTACTTCGCCGTGTTGGTGAAAAGCTCGACCTGGGCAATGACCTGATTCGCGAAGCTCGAACTCATCACGTAGCTCGGGTGCCCGGTGCCGCAGCCGAGGTTCACGAGCCTGCCCTCGGCGAGCAGGATCAGCCGTCGTCCATCGGGGAGAATCACGTGATCCACCTGGGGCTTGATGTTCTCCCAGGGGTATTGCCTGAGGCTCGCGACGTCGATCTCGTTGTCGAAATGACCGATGTTGCAAACGATCGCATTGTGCTTCATCCGCACCATGTGCTCGTGCGTGATCACCTGGAAGTTACCCGTCGCGGTCACGAAGATGTCGGCCTTGTCCGCGGCAAAGTCCATGGTCACGACCCGGTAGCCCTCCATGGAAGCCTGCAATGCACAGATCGGGTCCACCTCCGTGACCCAGACCTGCGCGGAGAGCGCCCGCAACGCCTGCGCCGAGCCCTTGCCGACGTCCCCATAGCCGCACACCACGGCGATCTTGCCCGCGATCATGACGTCGGTGGCCCGCTTGATGGCATCGACGAGCGATTCGCGGCAGCCGTAGAGGTTGTCGAACTTGCTCTTCGTGACCGAGTCGTTGACGTTGATTCCCGGGAAGGCGAGCGTTCCCTCGCGTGCCATGCGATAGAGCCGCTTGACTCCCGTGGTGGTCTCCTCGGTGACGCCTTTGATGTGGCGGATGCGGCTCGAGTACCAGTGCGCATCGCTCTTCAGGCGCGCACGGATGGCGCCAAAGAGTGCGGTCTCCTCGTCCGAGGTGGCCTTCGCGATCAAAGACAGATCACCCTCGGCGCGCGTGCCGAGGTGCAGGAGCAACGTCGCATCGCCGCCATCATCGAGAATCATGTTGGAGTGCCCGCCATCGGGCCATTCGAAGATCCGGTGCGTGTACTCCCAATACTCATCGAGCGACTCGCCCTTCCAGGCAAACACCGCGGTGCCGCGCGCGGCGATCGCGGCGGCGGCGTGATCCTGGGTGGAGAAGATGTTGCAGGATGCCCAGCGCACTTGCGCGCCGAGCGCCTGCAGCGTCTCGATAAGCACCGCGGTCTGCACCGTCATGTGCAACGAGCCCGCAACGCGCGCACCACGCAGCGGCTGCGTGCGCGCGTATTCCTCGCGAATCGCCATGAGACCGGGCATCTCGGTTTCGGCGATCGCGATCTCCTTGCGTCCGAAATCCGCCAGACCGAGGTCGGCGACCCGGTAGTCGGTATGTTTGGCGGCAGGTTTAAGCGTGGCGTTCATACTCAGATACTCCGACAGAGTGAGCGCCGTATGGATGACACGGAGGTAACTGAGCCTGGCAGGCACCGCAGTGGGATATCCCTGCGCACCCGTCGCAACGCTCCTCAGCACGCGTGGCGGCCGCGAATGCGGCTGCAAATATCTGTTGTCCCTTAGGCCGCGCGCATCCCCTTGGCCTCATCGGCCAGTGTATCGGCAAGATCGGTGCGCTCCCAGGTGAACTCGGGCTCGGTGCGGCCGAAGTGCCCGTAGGTAGCGGTCTTCTGGTAGATCGGCCGCAGCAGATCGAGCATCTCGCGCAGCCCGTAGGGGGTCAGATCGAAGTGCTTGCGCACGATCTGCGTCAGGCGTTCGCGCGAGAGGCGGCTCGTGCCGAAGGCCTCCACCATGATGGAGGTCGGCTCGGCGACGCCGATGGCGTATGAAACCTGCACCTCGCAGCGCGAGGCGAGCCCGGCGGCGACGATGTTCTTGGCGACGTAGCGTGCCGCGTACGCGGCCGAGCGATCCACTTTGGAAGGGTCCTTGCCGGAGAACGCGCCGCCACCGTGGCGCGCATAACCGCCGTAGGTGTCAACGATGATCTTACGCCCGGTGAGGCCGCAATCACCGACGGGCCCGCCGATCACGAAGCGGCCGGTGGGGTTGATGTGGTAGCGGGTGCGCTTGTCGATCCATTTGGTGGGCAGCACCGGTTTTAGGATTTCCTCCATCACCGCCTCGCGCAGCGCGCGCGTGGAGACCTCCGGGCTGTGCTGCGTCGAGAGCACGACCGCCTCGACGCCGACGGGCTTGCTGTCTTCGTAGCGCAGCGTCACCTGACTTTTGGCATCGGGCCTGAGCCAGGGGAGCTTGCCGGACTTGCGCACCTGCGCCTGACGCTTCACCAGGCGATGCGCGAGCGTGATGGGTGCGGGCATGAGCACATCGGTCTCATCGGTGGCGTAACCAAACATCATGCCCTGATCGCCCGCGCCCTGCTTGCGCTCGTCCTTGCGATCGACCCCTTGGGCGATGTCGGCGGACTGCTTGCCGATGATGTTGAGTACGCCGCAGCTCGCGCCATCGAAGCCCATCTCGGAGGAGTTGTAGCCGATCTCGAGCACGGTCTTGCGTACCAGCGATTCGACGTCCACCCAGGCACTCGTGGTCACCTCGCCCGCGACGATGACGACGCCGGTCTTGACGAGCGTCTCGCAGGCAACCCGTCCGCGCGCATCCTCACGCAGGATGGCATCGAGCACGACATCCGAGATCTGATCCGCCACCTTGTCCGGATGTCCCTCGGACACCGACTCCGAGGTAAAGAGATAGTCATTCGCCATTGGTGCTGTTCCGCCGCCGATACAAAGGTGAAACAAATAGTTTAACTCAGGAGCGGGCGTCCCCGCTCTGCGCTTGCGATATGTCTAGATGCCGCTCAGTTGTTGAAGGCGCTCGCGAGTCGCGCGGCGAATTCCTCGCGCGTAAAGCGATGATTCTGGGTGCCGCGCGCCTCGATCTTGATCGCACCCATGAGGGAGGCGATCCGCCCGGCCGTCGGCCAGTCGAGGCCGTGGAGGAGTCCATGCAGGATCCCGGCGCGGTAGGCATCCCCGCAGCCGGTCGGCTCGACGAGCCGCTGGGCGCGGACACCGGGGATCGGGAACTCGCGCTCGGCGGTGTAGATCGTCGAGCCGGCAGCGCCACGGGTGACGATGAGCGCCGCCACCTGCGCGGTGAGCTCCTCGACCTCAAAGCCCGTCCGCTCCCTCACGAGCTGCCATTCGTAGTCGTTCACCGTCACCCAACGCGCCTTTGAGATAAAGCGCTTGAGCTCATCCCCGGAGAACATCGGCAGTTGCTGTCCCGGATCGAACAGGTAGGGAATCCCCGCGGCGGCAAACTCGGCGGCGTGCTGCATCATGGCCTCGCGCGCATCGGGCGCCACGACGCCGATGGCGATATCGCGCGCGGCGCTCACGTGGTTCACGTGCGCGTGACGCATCGCTCCGGGGTGAAACGCCGTGATCTGATTGTTGTCGAGGTCGTTGGTGATGAAGGCCTGCGCGGTAAGCTCGCCCTCGATCACGCGCACGTGCCGGTCGGCGACGCCGTTCTGCGCCAGCCACTCCCGATACGGAGCGAAGTCGACGCCCACGGTTGCCATGGGGTAGCCGACATCGCCGAGGAGCCCCAGGTTGTAGGCGATGTTGCCGGCACAGCCGCCGAACTCCCGACGCATCTCGGGCACGAGGAACGAGACGTTCAGCATATGGATCTTGTCGGGGAGAATGTGGTTCGCAAAACGGTCGGCGAACACCATGAGGGTGTCGAAGGCGAGCGACCCGCAGATCAACACCCCGCCGCGCGCCGCACTCATCCTTTGGCGCCCTTCGCCGGCGGTGCGGCGGCCGGAGGCGGCTGTGCCTCGGCGCCCAGCAGCGCGACTGCGCGCAAGGCGACATCACTCAGTCCCGCCCCCTTACGCTGCGCGTAGTAGGCGAGTATCTGCGCGCGCATGCGCGGTTCCCAGAAGCGCTTGAGGTGCGTCGCGACGGCGCGTGCCGCCTGCTCGGTATCGTCGGTACCGGCAAAGAAGGCGCCGATCTCGTTCGCCATTTTGATGAGGAGGTCGATATTCATGCGTGCTCAGCGGATGCGCTGCGGGTGCGCGTAGATGACGTGCTGGTCGCGGCGCGCGAAGGCGACCAGCGTGAGCCCCGAGCGCTCGGCGAGGCGCACCGCGAACGCGGTCGGCGCCGAGAGCGCCACGAGGAGGCTCACGCCGACGGTTGCGCATTTCTGCACCATCTCGTAGCTCGCGCGGCTCGTGATCAGCATGAAGCCCCGGCTTAAGTCCGACTGCGCGCGCACCAGCGCCCCGATGGCCTTGTCGAGTGCGTTGTGCCGGCCGACATCTTCGCGCACGAGTTGGATCCCCTGCCCCGGTACCACCCAGGCCGCCGCATGCACGCTCCCGGTGCGGGTGTTGAGTGGCTGACGCGCACCGAGCGCATCGATGGCCGCGTGCAGTTCGGCGGCGCTCACCGTGACGCCCTCGGGAACGGCCGGGCACTCGCGGATCGCATCGGCCGCGCTCTCCGCACCGCAAAGACCGCAACCGGTACGGCCCGTGAGGTTACGGCGGCGTTTGAGGAGTTCGGCGAAGCGCTCCCAGGCGACGCTGATTTTCACGTCGACACTTTGCGCGCCCGGAACCACCTCGACGGCGCGGATCTCCTCGCGCCGCGCCACGAGTCCCTCGCTCAGTGTGAAGCCGACCGCATAGTCCTCAAGGTCCGCGGGCGTTGCGAGCATCACCACGTGGGGCACATCGTGATAGACGAGCGCGACCGGGACTTCTTCGGCGACCAGATCCGTCGTGTGCGCGCTGACCCCACGCGACCAGCGCTCGACCTCCACCGTGACGCCGACTGCGGGGGCGGGGGGCGGCGAGCGCGTCGTTGTGCTCGCCGCGCTCGGCTGCTCAGGCTTGCGCGCCGCCACGGCTCAGGCGGGCGCCCGATCCCGCTTGCGCTTGCCTTCCGGGTGCGGCAGGGCGCGCTCGGCCTCGGTGCGTTTCTGCCAGGCGTCGCGCTGCTTGACCTGCACCACCTCGACCGCGGTGACCTTGTACTCGGGGCAATTGGTCGCCCAGTCCGAGTTCTCGGTGGTAACCACGTTCGCATTGGTCTCGGGGAAGTGGAACGTCGTGTACACGACTCCGGGGGCGATCTTGTCGGTGACCTTCGCGCGCAGCACCGTCTCGCCAGCGCGGCTGGTGAGCCCGACCCAATCGCCATCGGCGATGCCGCGCACCTCGGCATCGTGCGGATGGATCTCGAGCAGATCCTCGGCGTGCCAGACGACATTGCCGGTACGGCGCGTCTGCGCGCCGACGTTGTATTGAGTCAGCACGCGCCCGGTGGTGAGGATCAGCGGGAAGCGGCTGCTCGAGCGCTCGCTGGTCGGCACGTACTCGGTCGCCCAGAACTTGCCCTTGCCGCGCACGAACTGATGCACGTGCATGGTTGGGGTGCCCTCGGGCGCCGCCTCGGTGACCGGCCACTGGAGGCTGCCGAACCGGTCGAGCTTCTCGTACGTCATGCCGGTGAAGGTCGGCGTGAGGCGCGCGATCTCCGCCATGATCTCGGCAGGATGCGAGTAGTTCATCGGATAGCCGAGGGCGTTCGAGAGCAGCTGCGTGATCTCCCAGTCCTCGTAGCCCGCGATCGGCTCCATCACCTTGCGCACTCTGCCGATGCGGCGCTCAGCGTTCGTGAAGGTACCGTCCTTCTCGAGGAAGGAGGATCCGGGCAGGAACACGTGCGCGAACTTCGCGGTCTCGTTGAGGAAGAGGTCCTGCACGATGACGCATTCCATCGCCGCCATCGCCGCGCTCACGTGGTTGGTGTTCGGGTCGGACTGCACGAAGTCCTCGCCTTGCACATACATCCCCTTGAACGTGCCATCGAGAGAGGCTTCGAACATGTTGGGAATGCGCAAACCCGGCTCCGCGGCGAGCTTCACGCCCCATGCGCCCTCGAAGGCACCGCGCGTCGCGGCGTCCGAGACGTGGCGGTAGCCGCTGAACTCGTGCGGGAACGAGCCCATATCGCACGAGCCCTGCACGTTGTTCTGGCCGCGCAGCGGCGACACCCCGACCCCCTCGCGCCCGAGGTTCCCGGTCGCCATGGCGAGATTCGCGATCCCCATGACCGCGGTCGTACCCTGGCTGTGCTCGGTCACGCCGAGGCCGTAATAGATGGCGGCGTTGCGCGCCTTGCCGTAGAGCCGCGCCGCGCGCCGCACCCGCTCGGCGGGCACGCCGGTGATGCTCTCGGTGGCCTCCGGTGAGTTGCGCGCGTCGGCGACGAAGGCCTTCCACTTGGCGAAGGAGTCCGTCTCGCAGCGCTCGGCGACGTACGCCTCCTTGACGAGCCCCTCGGTGACGACCACGTGCGCGAGCGCGTTCAAGAGCGCGACGTTCGTGCCGGGCAGAAGCTGCAGGTGCTCCGCCGCCTCGATGTGCGGGGTGCGCACGAGAGAGGTCTCGCGCGGATCGGCGATGATGAGCTGCGCCCCCTGGCGCAGGCGCCGCTTCATCTGTGATGCGAACACCGGATGTCCTTCGGCGGGATTCGCGCCGATGATCAGGATGACATCCGCCTCCATGACGGAGTCGAACGCCTGCGTGCCGGCCGACTCGCCGAGCGTGTTCTTCAGGCCATAGCCCGTCGGCGAATGGCAGACGCGCGCGCAGGTGTCGACGTTGTTATTGCCGAACGCGGCGCGTACCAGCTTCTGTACGAGGAAGGTCTCCTCGTTCGTGCAGCGCGAGGAGGTGATACCGCCGACCGAATCGCGGCCGTACTTGGCCTGGATGCGGCGGATCTCACTCGCGGCGTAGCCGATCGCTTCCTCCCAGGAAACCTCGCGCCACTCGTCACGGATGCTCTTGCGGACCATGGGCTTGAGCACCCGATCGGCGTGCGTCGCGTAGCCCCAGGCGAAACGCCCCTTGACACAGGCGTGACCGTGATTGGCCTTGCCCTCGCGCTGCGGCACCATGCGCACCACTTCGACGTCCTTGCCCTGCCCGCGCACCTCGGCCTCGAAACTGCAGCCAACGCCGCAGTACGCGCAGGTCGTCGAGACCGCGCGCTCGGCGCGCCCGAGGGCGGCGAGAGATTTCTCGCTGAGCGCCGCCGTCGGACAAGCCTCGACGCACGCGCCACAGGAGACGCATTCGGACTCGAGGAACGGCTGATCCTCGCTCGCCGACACCTTCGACTCAAAACCGCGTCCCTGGATCGTGAGGGCGAACGTCCCCTGCACCTCATCGCAGGCGCGCACACAGCGCGAGCAGACGATGCAGAGCTCGGGGTCGAACACGAAGTAGGGATTGCTCTCATCCTTCGCCGTCGGGCGGTGCATCGCCCCGCGCGCGTAAGAACTCTCGGTCACACCGACCACCGCCGCCATGTCCTGCAGCTCACAATGGCCCTCGGCCGGACAGCCCTCGCACTCGAGCGGGTGATCGGAGACGTAAAGATCGATGACGCCGCGGCGCAGCTGCGTGAGCTTCGGCGACTGGGTGCGTACCTTCATCCCCTGAGCCACCTGCGTCGTGCAGGAGGCGGGGTAGCCCTTGCGGCCGTCGATCTCGACCAGACAGAGCCGGCAGGAGCCGAAGGCTTTGAGCGAATCGGTCGCGCAGAGCTTGGGAACCTTCACCCCACCGATCGCGGCGGCGCGCATGATGGAGGTGCCCTCGGGAACGCTCACGGTCTGGCCGTCGATTTCGGCCGTGACCATGCCCGCCCCGTTCAGCGGGGCGGCCGGTGTCCCGAAGTCCTGATAGTCGATGGAATACATGATTCGCCTCGCGGTGCGCGCCTAGCCCGGGCGCGCGCGAAAATCTTCACGGAAATACTTCAGCGCGCTCTGCACGGGAAAGGGAGCCATGCCCCCCAAGCCGCAGAGCGACCCCTGCACCATCGTGTCGCAGAGCTCCTCGAGGAGCTTGAGGTTACGCTCGGCGTCAACGCCCTCGAGGATGCGGTCAATGACCTCAACGCCCCGCGTCGAGCCAATGCGACACGGTGTGCACTTGCCGCAGGACTCGATCGCGCAAAACTCCATGGCATAGCGTGCCATGCGCGCCATATCGACGCTGTCGTCGAAAACGACGATCCCGCCATGGCCGAGAAGCGCACCGATGCCGCTCAGTGCTTCGTAGTCTATCGCAACGTCAAACTGCGCAGGCGGGATGTAGGCGCCGAGCGGTCCCCCGACCTGTACCGTGCGGATCGGCCTCCCGCTGGCGGTGCCGCCACCATAATCATAAAGGAGCTCGCGCAATGTCAGGCCGAACGCCCGCTCGATGAGTCCGCCGCGACGCACGTTCCCGGCGAGCTGGATCGGTATCGTGCCGCGCGACTTGCCGGCACCGAAGTTCGCGTAGGCCTCGGCGCCATGCTGCAAAATCCACGGCACGCTCGCGAGCGTCACCACATTGTTGACGACGGTCGGCTGGCCGAAGAGCCCCTTGATCGCCGGCAAGGGCGGGCGCACCCGCACCTCGCCGCGCTTGCCCTCGAGACTCTCGAGCATCGAGGTCTCTTCGCCGCAAATGTAGGCGCCGGCACCAAGGCGCACTTCGAGGTCGAAATGTTTGCCGCTGCCGGCCACGTCAGCGCCGAGATAACGCGCCTGGTGTGCGGCGGCGATGGCGGTGCGCAGCGCGCGCAGCGCGTGCGGATATTCGGCGCGCAGGTAGATGTACCCCTGCGTCGCCCCGACCGCGACGCCCGCGATCGTCATGCCCTCGATGAGCGTGAACGGGTCACCCTCCATCAGCATCCGGTCCGCGAACGTGCCACTGTCGCCTTCATCCGCGTTGCAGGCGATGTACTTCGGGGTCGATTTCTGATCGAGGACGGTCTGCCACTTGATACCGGCTGGGAAGGCCGCGCCGCCGCGCCCGCGCAAACCCGAAGCCGTAATCGCCGCGACGATCGCGGCAGGCGCCATCGAGAGCGCGCGCGCGAGGCCCTGATAACCGCCATGCTGCAGGTAGTCGGCGACGCTCGCGGGATTGACGATTCCGACACGCTCGAACGTGAGGCGCTGCTGGCT
>Ga0187777_10000781_pt1 | contig 20909 bp, 17 predicted proteins | sample 1015_Q2_SP5_10_M_FD_132416 | JGI IMG/M metagenome (GOLD analysis project Ga0187777, IMG submission 132416) | Tropical peat soil microbial communities from peatlands in Department of Meta, Colombia - 1015_Q2_SP5_10_MG | ecosystem: Environmental > Terrestrial > Soil > Wetlands > Peat | place... | reverse complement strand
TCCGGCAGCACCATGCTGCGGATCTTCAGCCCGCGATCGAGCATGCCCTGATCGGCGAGCGTCTGCAGCACGTGGCTGCCGAAGCCGCCGACGGCGCCTTCCTCGATGGTGATGAGCACTTCGTGCTCACGGGCAAGGCGCAGCAGCAGATCGGTGTCGAGCGGCTTGGCGAAACGTGCGTCGGCAACCGTGGTCGAGAGGCCGAGCGCAGCCAGTTCATCGGCCGCCTTCAGGCATTCGCCGAGGCGGGCGCCGAAAGAGAACAGCGCGACTTTGTGACCTTCACGGAGCAAGCGGCCCTTGCCGATCTCGAGCGGCACGCCTTCCTTCGGCATCGGTACACCGAGGCCCTCGCCGCGCGGATAGCGTAGCGCGGACGGCCGGTCGTCGACCGCGACCTGGGTCGCCACCATGTGCACGAGCTCGGCTTCATCTGCCGCTGCCATCAGCACGAAGCCGGGCAGGCAGCCGAGGTAGGCGACATCAAACGAGCCAGCATGCGTCGGCCCGTCGGCGCCGACGAGGCCGGCGCGGTCGATCGCAAAGCGGACAGGCAGTTTCTGGATGGCGACATCGTGCACGACCTGATCGTAGGCGCGTTGCAGGAATGTCGAGTAGATCGTCGCGAACGGCTTGAAGCCTTCGGCGGCGAGACCGGCGCAGAAGGTCACGGCGTGCTGCTCGGCAATCCCGACGTCGAAGCAGCGTTCCGGGAAGGCCTTCTGGAACATATCCATGCCGGTGCCAGACGGCATCGCGGCAGTGACGCCGATGATCTTCGAATCTTTCTGTGCCTCGCGGATCAGGCTCTCGCCAAACACCTTGGTGTATTGAGGCGCGCCGCCCTTGGACTTCGCTTGCGCTCCGGTCGCGACGTCGAACTTGACGACGCCATGATACTTGTCGGCCGAAATTTCGGCAGGCGCGTAGCCTTTGCCCTTCTGCGTCACGACGTGGACAAGGATCGGGCCGGCCTGGGCGTCGCGCACATTGCGCAGCACCGGCAGCAGGTGGTCGAGGTTATGACCGTCGATCGGCCCGACGTAGTAGAAGCCGAGCTCTTCGAACATCGTGCCGCCGGTCAGGAAGCTGCGCGCGAACTCTTCGGCGCGTTCGGCCTTGGTCTCGAAGAACTTCGGAAGATGCTGCGCGAGCTGCTTGCCGATGTCGCGCAGCGTGCGATAGGTGCGGCCCGAGATGAGACGGGCGAGATAGGCTGACATAGCGCCAACAGGCGGCGCAATCGACATATCGTTGTCGTTGAGGATAACGATCAGCCGCGAATTCATCGCGCCGGCATTGTTCATCGCCTCGTAGGCCATGCCTGCCGACATCGCGCCGTCGCCGATCACCGCAATCACGTTATGGTTCTGCCCGGCGAAGTCGCGCGCCACCGCCATGCCGAGGCCGGCGGAAATCGACGTCGAAGAGTGCGCGGCGCCAAACGGGTCGTATTCGCTTTCGGCGCGCTTGGTGAAACCGGACAGGCCACCGCCCTGGCGGATGGTGCGGATCCGGTCGCGGCGTCCGGTGAGGATCTTGTGCGGATAGGCCTGGTGCCCGACGTCCCAGATCAGCTTGTCGGTCGGGGTGTCGAAGACGTGGTGGAGCGCAACGGTAAGTTCCACGACACCGAGGCCAGCGCCCAAATGGCCGCCGGTTTTCGCCACCGCATCGATCGTCTCCCAACGCAGTTCATCGGCCAGCTGCTTGAGCTGATCCGCCGAGAAGTTCTTCAGATCGCTTGGGAAATGGACGCGATCGAGCAGCGGGGTTTTGGACACGTCGGACAAAACCAACTCCAAAAATTTGTTCTAGTGGCCCCAGCCCGGCTGAGGCTTATACCAGTTCCGCCATGTTAGGCAATTCGGCACGATGCCCCCAGTTCCTGCATTTCCGCGGTTTTTGCCGTGATTCCAGGCAACCGTAGAGCCTAAGGCACCGAATCGGAGAACGGGTAGTAGTCCCATGCCGTCGCGGTGGGGGGCTATTCGACGTCGAGCGGTTCGCTGCCGGCCGGCTTGCCGTTGGCATCGAGGGTGATCTTCTCGACCCGGGCCTCGGCTTGGCGCAGCAACTCCTCGCAGCGCTTCTTGAGCACCTCGCCGCGCTCATAGATCGCGACCGACTCCTCGAGCGGCACCTTGCCTTCCTCGAGCCTTTTCACGATCGACTCAAGTTCGTCGATCGCGCGCTCGAACGGCAGTTTGCTGACATCGGTGTTCTTGTTGTCGGCCATGTCGCGTTCACCCGGCGTCTCATTGGCATTCTACGCCGTCGGCAGCAAGCGGGGATAGTTTATTCACCAGTTTCACCGGTCCGCCGCCGGCGCTGCATGAAACCGACAATCAACCCGCGTGGCAAAAGCCGCGGCACTAAGGTGACCAGCCTGTTGGGTTTGCCCGGCACCACGACGCGGTGGCCGGCCATGAAACCTTTGTAGCCCTCGCGCGCCACGCGCTCGGCGGTGCGGGCAAAGCTCGTGGGGAAATAGTTTTCCGGAACGCCGGCGTTGCCGAAGAACTCGGTCTCGACCGGGCCGGGGCAGAGCGCGCAGACGCGCACGCCATCTGCCGCGAGCTCGGCGTGCAGCGCTTCGGTGAAGGAGAGCACGTAGGCCTTGGTCGCATGATAGACCGCCATGCCGGGACCTGGCATGAAGCCCGCGACGGAGGCGACGCTGAGAATGCCGCCACGTTGCCGCTTCACGCTGTCGAGGAAACGCAAAGTCAGGTCGGTGAGGGCGCGGGTGTTGACATCGATGATGGCGAGCTGGCGCTCGCGGTCGAGTTCGGCCGCGTCGCCCATCAGGCCAAAGCCCGCATTGTTGACGAGGTAGGCCGGCTCGAGGCGGCGCTCGGCCATGGTCGCCGCAAGCTTGGCGACGCCGTCGGCAGTTGACAGGTCAGCCGAGATAACTATCGACCGCGCGTATCCCGCAGCGGCGACATCGCTGGCGAGCGTTTCAAGCTCGCGTTCGCGCCGCGCGGTCAGCACCAGTGCGTGGCCGGCCTTGGCGAATTCGTGCGCCAGCGCCGCGCCGATGCCCGCGGACGCACCGGTGATCAGGGTCAGAGGCTTATTGGGTGACATCGCGCGATGAATGAATGAGAATGCGTCACAATGCAATGACGGGGGCTGGATTGGCCGATCTGAAGAACAAAACCGTGCTGGTGACAGGTGCGTCCGGCGCGATCGGCGCAGCCATCGCCGCCGCCATCAAGGCCGCCGGCGGCAAGGCAATCAAAAGCGACCTCAAAGGCGGGCCCGGCGTCGATGTCGCGCTCGATGTCACGTCGGAAGTCGACTGGCAGAAGGGCGTTGCCGGCATTGACAGGCTCGATGGCCTCGTAAACGCGGCCGGCATCGCTGTCGTCGCCAATATCGAAAAGACCGACTTCGCCACCTGGAAGCGCGTGATGTCGGTCAATCTCGACGGCACATTCCTTGGCTGCAAATACGCATTTCCTCTGTTGCGCAAGCAGGGCGGGGCGATCGTCAACCTGTCCTCGGTGCTCGGGCTGATTGGCGGGCCAAACCTCACGGCCTATACGGCGTCGAAAGGCGGCGTGTCGCTGCTCACCAAATCCGTGGCGCTCTACGGCGCGCGCTTCAAGCCGCCGGTGCGCTGCAACGCCGTGTGCCCCGCCTTCGTCGAAGGGTCGATGGTCGACGAGATCGCCTCCGGCACGAAGGATCCAGCGACGGTGAAGACCAAGCTCGCGGTCGATATTCCGCTCGGCCGTCTGGGGAAGCCCGCCGAAGTCGCGGCGCTGTGCGTCTATCTGCTGTCGGATGCCGCGGCCTTCATCACCGGCGCCGACGTGCCGATCGATGGCGGACTGACGGCGCGCTAACCTTCCATCAGCGCGGTGACGTGGGCGGCGGCCGAGCGCGACAAGCCCTGCAGATCGTAGCCGCCTTCGAGCATCGACACGACGCGGCCCTTGGCGCTCGCGTCCGCGATCTCCATCAGCTTCTTCGTCGCCCAGGCAAAATCCGCCTCGACGAAATTCAGGTTTGCGAGCGGGTCGCGCGTATGCGCGTCGAAGCCGGCCGAGATGACGACGAGATCGGGCTTGAAGTCGCGCAGCCGCGGCAGGATCACGCCTTCCATCGCCTGCTTGAATTGCTCGCCGCCGTTGCCGGCGCGCAGCGGGCAATTGACGATGGTGTTGAATTCTCCGCGCTCGGTCACGGCGCCGGTACCGGGATAGAGCGGCATCTCGTGCGTCGAACAATACATCACCGTCTTGTCCGACCAGAAGATGTCCTGCGAACCGTTGCCGTGGTGGACGTCGAAATCGACCAGCGCCACGCGTTCGGCATCGTAGCGGTCCTGCGCGTAGCGCGCGGCGATCGCGGCGCTGTTGAAGAGGCAGAAGCCCATCGGCCGCGCTACCTCGGCGTGGTGACCGGGCGGGCGTACTGCGACAAAGGCGTTGTTGATCTTGCCGGTCATCACCTCGTCGACGGCTTTGACGCCGCCACCCACGGCGCGCAGCGCCGCTTCGAAGCTGCCGGGCGACATCGACGTGTCGGCGTCAAGCCGCACCATGCCTTCGTCGGGCGAAGCATTGCGGATCGCCTCGACGTAATCCATCGGATGGCACAGCGCGATGATCTCGGCCGTAGCAAGCGGCGCCTGCTCGCGCGCCAGCGTCTGGAACCTCTCGTCCTCGAGTGCCTGCTCGATCGCGCGCAGCCGGTCCGGCCGTTCGGGGTGGCCCAGCGGCGTCAGGTGTTCGAGGCAGGCAGGATGACTGAGGAGGAGCGTGGACATTGCCGATAATTAGACGCTAGCTGCTGCGCGCGAAAGGGGGCTAAAGCGGCTTCAAGCTCACGCCCTTCGGCGGCGGCATCGAGTCGGGCACGAAGAAGTCGATCTGCAGCGGCTGCGTCGCATCGACGCGGTACCGATCGAAGTTCGTGACACCTTCGGCGGCCAGAAACGTGTCGTCGATCAGGAAATTCCCGGTGAAGGTCTTCGGCTTCTCGAAAATCCGATAAGCGGCATCGGCGAGAATTTCCGGCTTGCGCGAGCGCGCCATCATGGCGTCACCGCCGAGCAGATTCTTGATCGCGGTGGTGGCGATCGTCGTGCGCGGCCACAGCGCGTTGACCGCGACGCGGCCGCCCAGTTCGCCAGCAAGCCCGAGCACGACCTCGCTCATGCCGAACTTCGCCATCGTGTAGGCGGTGTGCGGCGCGAACCATTTTTCCGCCATGTCGAGCGGCGGCGCCAGCATCAGGATGTGCGGGTTCGCGGCCTTCTCGAGATAGGGCAGCGCGTATTTCGACACCATGAAGGTGCCGCGCGTATTGATCTGATGCATCAGGTCGAAGCGGCGCATGTCGGTTTGCGCGACCAGCGTGAGCTGGATGGCGCTGGCATTGTTGACGACGATGTCAATGCCGCCGAACTTTGCCGCGGTTTCGTCGAGTGCCGATTTGACCGCCGCCTCGTCGCGCACGTCGACCTGGAGCGGCAGCGCGTGGCCGCCGGCCTTCTCGATGTCGGTTGCCGCAGTGTGGATGGTGCCTTCGAGCCTGGGATGCGGCTCGACGGTCTTGGCGGCGATTGCGACATTGGCGCCGTCGCGTGCCGCCTTCAACGCGATCGCGAGCCCGATGCCGCGCGAGCCGCCGGTGATGAAGAGTGTCCTGCCTTTAAGCGACATCACTCCGCCAGCGCTGCTTGCGCGTTGAGGATCGAGTCCGCGCCCTCGGTGACGCTACGCTCGAGGCCGGATGCCTGCACGGCGATGTTCTCGGCGAAGAAGCGCGCGAGCGCAGTGCGCGCAGCACCGTCGCCGCCGTGCAGCGCGGCGAGCGCCTGCTCGGCAAGCAGGCAGCCGCCGGCTGCGTTGCCGAACAGCCGCAGATAAGGCGTTGCGCCTGCAAGCCCGGCCTCCGAGCCTTTCTGCGCCAGCAGCCATTGTGTCGCCCGTTCGAGACTGTCGACGGCTTCACCGAGCCGCTTCGCTGTTTCGCCGAAGCCTGGCGCGTTGCTCGCCGCAACCTGCTTCACCGTCTTGCGCAATTCGTCGAGATAGCGCCCGACCGTCTTGCCGCCGTCGAACGGTACTTTTCGCGCCACCAAGTCCAAAGCCTGGATGCCGTTGGTGCCTTCGTAGATCGTGGCGATGCGCGCATCGCGGAAATGCTGCGCGGCGCCAGTCTCCTCAACGAAGCCCATACCGCCGTGCACCTGCACGCCGAGCGAGGCGACCTCGATGCCGATATCGGTCGAGAACGCCTTAGCGACTGGCGTCAGCAGCGAGGTGCGCTCGTACCACGACTTGCGCGCCGCGTCGGTCTTTTCCCGCAGCGAACGGTCGAAGGCGACGCCGGTGGCATAGCAGATGGCGCGCGCGGCGCCGGTGAGCCCGCGCATCGTCAGCAGCATGCGCTTGACGTCGGGGTAATGGATGATGGTGCCGCCCGCGCCTTGCTTGCGCTCGCGCGCGTAAGCCTCCGCCTGTTGCAGCGCGCGTTCGGCGATGCCGACACCTTGCAGGCCGACGGCGAGGCGGGCGCGGTTCATCATCGTGAACATCGCCGCCATGCCCTTGTGTTCCTCGCCGATGAGGAAGCCGATGGCACCGCCTTTGTCGCCATAGACCATGGTGCAGGTCGGCGAGGCGTGGATGCCGAGCTTGTGCTCGACCGAATGCGCGCGCGCGTCGTTGCGCGTGCCGTCCGGCATGACCTTCGGAATGAGGAAGAGTGAGATGCCCTTGGTGCCGGGGCTCGCGTCGGGCAGCCGCGCGAGCACGAAGTGGATGATGTTGTCGGTCAGGTCGTGCTCGCCGTAGGTGATGAAGATCTTCGAGCCGATGATGCGGTAGGTGCCGTCTTTGGCGCGCTCGGCCTTTGTGCGCAGCGCGCCGACGTCGGAGCCGGCCTGCGGCTCGGTCAACTGCATCGTGCCCATCCATTCGCCGGTCGTGAGCTTGCCGAGATAGCGCTGTTTTAGTTCGTCGGTGCCGTAGGCGTGCAGCGCGTCGATCGCCGCCATGGTCAGCACCGGGCCGATGCCGAAGGCCATCGACGCCGAATTCCACATCTCGACGCAGGCGGCATTGACGGCGTGCGGCAAATCCTGGCCGCCCCAGTCGGCCGGCGCGGCAAGGCCATTCCAGCCGGCGGCCGCCCACGACGTGTAGGCCTCCTTCCAGCCGGGCGGCGTCGTCACCTTGCCGTCCTTGAACGGCGTGCCGAACTTGTCGCCGACGCTGTTGAGCGGCGCGATGACGTCGGTCGCGAACTTGCCGGCCTCTTCCAGCACGGCGTCGACGGTCGCCTCGTCGAGATCGCCGTAGAGGCCGTCCCTCAGCGCCGCCGAGAAGCCGGAGGCGTGCTTGAGCGCAAAAGCGATGTCGGAAACCGGCGCGCGGTAAGTCATTTGTCGTTCCTGACGGGCTAATCTAGCTCCGGGCGGACGGCGGTCAACGCGCGGACGGGAGCCCCCGCCGTTGATCGCGTCGGGCAGCACATATATGGTCCCGCGACCGTAGCCGGCGTGATCCGGCGCGGTTTCCCTGTGCAGTGTTGGGGCGTAGCCAAGTGGTAAGGCAGCGGATTTTGATTCCGCCATTCCCAGGTTCGAATCCTGGCGCCCCAGCCAGCGCGGTCCACTGAAGGCTCGCGTCCGCCCGCCGCTAGTTTGGGGGCGGCAGCATGTTCTCGCCGGCCTCTTTTTTGCGCGCGACACAAAACTGCATCGCCTCAGTCGCAGCGCACCGACATGCCGCCATCGACGACGATCTCGGTGCCGGTGACGAAGCGCGATTCATCCGATGCGAGGAACAGCGCCGCGTTCGCCGTGTCGCGGCCGTCGCCAGCATAGCCGACCGGGATGCGCTTGAGACGCTGCGCGAGCAATGCCGCGACGTCGCCGCCGGCACGCTGGCGCGCGAGGCGCGCTTCCACCATTGGCGTGTGCAGTTGTCCGGGCACGATCGAGTTCACGCGCACGCCCTTGGCGGCATATTGCACGGCGACGACGCGTGAGAGCTGGATGACGCCGGCTTTGGTCGCGGCATAGCCCACCTGGAACGCGCCGGTGAAGCGGATGCCCGATGTCGAGGCGACGTTGATAATCGAGCCCCTCTTCTGCTTCTCCATCACCGGCAGCACGTGCTTGCAGCAGAGGAACACCGAGGTAAGGTTCATGTCGATCTGCATTTCCCAGACGTCCTCGCTCATCTCGGCCGGGCCGCCCGGCGCCGAGCCTCCGACATTGTTCATCAGCACGTCGACGCGGCCGAAGCGGTCGACGCAGGCCTTGATCATGGCGGCGACCGACTTGGTGTCGGTGACGTCGCATTCGTGAACGATAATCTCGCCGCCGACGGCTTTGACCTTGTCGACGGTCTCGCGCGTCGCATCGAGGTTGCGGTCGACCGCAAAGATCTTGGCGCCTTCCTCGGCGAAGCGCACGGCGGTCGCCCGGCCGTTGCCCCAGCCCGGCCCGACGGCGCCAGCGCCCGTGATGATGGCGATCCTGTCCTGCAAACGGCCAGTCATGGCATTGCCTCCCTTAAGCGCCCTTGGCCGGTCCGATCTTGCCGAACCGGTAAAATCGTTGCGGATTGTCGACGAGCAGGGCTTGCCGCGCCGCGGCGCCCGGCGCGATCTCTTCGATCGCATCGACCAGCGCGCCATCGTCGGGGACCGGCCCCTGATGGTTGGGATGCGGAAAATCCGTGCCCCAGAAGCAGCGGTCGCCGAATTCGGTGACGAGCTTTCGTGCGAAGGGGATGGCGTCGGCGTAGGGCGGGCCCTGGCGAGTCGCGCGGTCGATGCCGCTCACCTTCATCCAGACATTCCGGTCGCGCATTAGCGCGAGCAAATTGCGGAACGGCTCCTGCTCGAATCCGCGTGAGGCGTCGATGCGGCCCATATGGTCGATGACCACCGGCACCGGCGAGCGCTTCAGCGCAGGCGTCAGGTCGCCGATCAGCTCTGCCGCCATGTGGATTTGCAGGTGCCAGCCGATATCCGCGAGGCGCTTGCCGAACGCGATCACGTCCTCAATCGGCGTGCCCTTGCCGAGATGCTGCATGTAGTGGAAGCGCGCGCCGCGAAAGCCCTGCGTGTTGACGCGCTTCAAGTCGGCGTCGGAGATCGTCACCGGCACCAATGCGATGCCGAGATACGCGCCGCCTTTGCCGGCGATCGCATCGGCGGTGGCTGCAAGATCATGCCCATGCGCCGCGGTGTGCACGATGACGCAGCGCTCGATGCCGAGCAGCTTGTGCCGCGCGAACAAAGTCTCCTTCGGCGCGTCGGACGGGGTGAAACTGCGGCCCGGTGCGAAAGGAAAACGTGCGCACGGCCCGAACACATGGACATGTGCGTCGCAGGCGCCGGGCGGCAATTTCAGTTTCGGCTTGCTGGGCGAGGCCGTCCAGCTTGGCGGTTCGGCGACGGTGTCAGCGCTTTGCATCATGCGAGCGCTATTTCGTCGTCTGCACGCCGGCATCCTTGATGACGCCGGCCCATTTCTTGGTCTCGCTGTCGACATAGGCGCGGAAGTGGTCCGGCGAATCGCCGACCAAAGTCGCGCCCTGGCTCGCCAGCTTTTCAACGACGGCCGGGTCCTTCATCGCTTCGACCGCAGCTTTGTTGAGCGCGGCAATGATGGCGGGCGGCGTCTTGCCCGCGGCGACCATGCCGTACCAGTTTTCGGTCAGCAGGCCCGGCATGCCGACCTCGGCGGTGGTCGGAACTTCAGGTGCGCCGGCGACGCGCTTAGGCGCGCCGACCGCGATCGGCTTAATCTTGCCGGCCTTGATCTGCGGCAGCAGCACCGGCAGGTCGAGGAACACCATTTGCACGTGCTGGCCGAGCAGATCGTTGATGACGGGCGCGGCGCCGCGATAGGGCACGTGCACGATGTCGATCTTGGCGGTGAGCTTGAACAGCTCGCCGGCGAGATGCGGCATGCTGCCGGGGCCGGTCGAGGCGAAGTTGAGCTTGCCCGGCTGCGACTTGGCGAGCGCGACCAGCTCCTTCATGTTGCTCGCCGGAACGTCGGTTGCCACCACTAGCATCTCTGGCACGGTCGCGACCGTCGTGATCAGCGCCAGATCTTTGAGCGAGTCGTAGGGCACTTTCTCCATGCTGGTGCTGATCGCGAGCGCGCCGGCGCTGACGATGCCTATGGTGTAGCCGTCGGGCGCGGACTTGGCGACGAAATCAGTGCCAATGACGCCGCCCTGGCCAGGCTTGTTGTCGACCACGATCGTCTGCTTGACAATGTCCTGCATCTTCTGCGCGACGACGCGCGCGATGATGTCGTTCGGTCCGCCGGGCGGGAAGGGAACGATGAGGTGGATGGTGCGGGCCGGGAAATCCTCGGCCGAAGCAAAGGCCGGGCAAAGCAGCAGCAAGCCGAGCAACAGCGAGCGCAAAAGTCTCACGGGCAGTCCTCCCCAACTGGAATGCGCAACGCCCTTATGCAGATGGCGGCGCGGTTTTTATTGGCGCGAAGGCTAGACCACGGTCTATGCCGATGCAAAGTTAAATGCAGGAGGCGTACCGCATGGCGGCCAATATTCTGGTGATCGAGGGCGACGGCATCGGCCCGGAAATCATGGCGGCGACACTCGCCGTGCTGCAAGCGGCCGACCGCACCTTCGACCTGTCGCTGGCCTTCGAAAGTGACACCGTCGGCTTGGCCGCGCACCGCAAGGAGAAGACGACATTTCCGCTTGCGGTACTGGAGAAGGCGAAAAAAGCCGACGGCATCGTGCTCGGCCCGGTCTCGCACAATGAGTATCCCCCGGTCGCCGAGGGCGGGCTCAATCCGTCCGGCGAATTCCGCAAGCGCCTTGACCTCTACGCCAATATCCGCCCGGCGCGCTCGCGCGAGGGCTTCCCGCCACGTTGCGGTAAGCCGGTCGATCTCGTCATCGTGCGCGAGAACACCGAAGGCTTCTACGCCGACCGCAATATGTTCCAGGGCTCCGGCGAGTTCATGCCGACGCCCGATCTTGCGCTCGCGGTGCGCAAGATCACGCGCCAGGGCTCGACACGGATCGCCGAGGCCGCATTCAAGCTGGCGATGCAGCGGCGCAAGAAAGTCACGGCCGTGCACAAGTCGAACGTGCTGCGCGTCTCGGACGGGCTCTATCTCGACTGTGTGCGCGCGGTGGCAAAGAACTATCCACAGGTCGCCTACGAAGAGCGCATCATCGACGCCATGGCGGCATTGCTGGTGCGTGATGCGAGCCAGTTTGACGTCGTTGTCACCACAAATATGTATGGTGACATTCTTTCCGACGAGGCGAGCGAGATCGCCGGCAGCCTCGGCCTTGCGGCGTCGCTCAACGCCGGCGCTGATCATGGCGTGGCGCAGGCCCAGCACGGCTCGGCCCCCGACATCGCCGGCAAGAATATCGCCAACCCGTCATCGCTGGTCGGCTCGGCGGCGATGCTGCTGGCCTGGCTCGGCGAACGGCGGAAGGACGACAAGTTCGTGAAGGCGGCCGCTGCGATCGAGGCTGCACTCGACAAAACAATTGCCGACCCGAAGACGCGTACGCCCGACATGGGCGGCAAGTTGGGGACGGACAAGTTCGGCGAAGCGGTGGCGGCGGCGGTTCAGAAGTCGTAAAGCTTCGCCGGATTGCTCACCAGCACGCGCGCAATCAACGCGCCGTCCTCGAGCCAGCGCGGTAGCAGATCGCGCAAGCCGAGCGTCTCGATATTCTGGAACGGCGATTCCTGATCGAGCGGCTTCTGAATCGTGTGCGGGGGCGTGTGCGGCCAGTCCGAGCCCCAGACGATGCGCTCGGAGTTCGCTTTGCACAGCACGCGTGCGAGCAGATCGATTTGGCGGTTGTTCGGATCGCTGTCGATGCGATAGGCGCCGGAGATCTTCACCCAAGTCTTGCCGCTTTCGAGCAGGCCTTGCAGCGCGCGCAGCGGGCTGGCCGTGGTCCCCGGCGCGATCAGGCCGAAATGGTCGATGACGCTGTCGACCGGCAGCGTCCGCAGCAGCGGCGCGATCGGCTCGATGACCTCGGCGGCAATGAAGAGCTGCACGTGCCAGCCGTGGCGTTCGGCAAGCTTTGCCGCGGCGTTGACCTTGTCCCTGATCTCGTCGAGCGGCGCGCCGCCCACCGTCGCGATATTGATGCGGATGCCGCGGATGCCTTGTTTGTGCAGGGAATCGAGCTCAGCTGCCGGCACCTGCGCCGGCAGCACGGCGACGCCGCGAGCATTGCCGACCTGGGCCATGCCGTCGAGCGTGCAGGCGTTGTCGGTGCCATAGAAGCTCGGCTGGATGATGACGACGCGCGTCATGCCGAGGCGCTTGAGCATCGTGGCGAGCTCGGTGGCGGTCGCGTCCGACGGCGTGTAGCGGCGGTTCGCCGGCAGCGGGAAGCGGCCCTTGGGGCCGATCACGTGCACATGGCAATCGCAGGAGTTGGGAGGCGGAAACATCAGCGGCCGGTGAAGTTGGGAACGCGGCGCTCAGACACGGCCTTGACGCCTTCTTTAAAGTCGTCGGTCTTGCGCAGCCGAGTTTGCTCCTGCAATTCATGCTCAGTCGCCTTGAGGACGCGGTCGGCGAGTGTGCCGCGCATCGAGTTGCGCGTGGCGATCAAGCCGAGCGGCGAGTTCTCCGCGATCTCGGCGGCGAGCTTTAACGACGCCTCGCGCACCTGCGCCTGCGGTACCAGCACGTCGGCGAGGCCCCAGGCATAGGCTTCGTCGCCCGGCACACGGCGCGAGGTATAGAACATCAGCGCCGCCTTGGTTTCGCCGATGACCGCGGGCAACGTCACTGTCAGGCCGAATCCCGGATGGAAGCCGAGCCGCGTGAAGTTCGCGGCAAAGCGCGCTTCGGGGCAGGTGACACGGAAATCCGCGACCATTGCGAGGCCAAGCCCGCCGCCAACGGCCGCGCCGTGGATTGCGGCGACGATCGGCTTCTTAGTGCGGAACAGGCGGTTGCCTTCGATATAGAGCGACTGCACGCCCGGCATCGGCTCGCCGGGGCGGCGGCCTTCCTTGTCGAGCGTCGAGCCGTCGCCGAAATTCGCGCCGGCGCAGAATACCTTGCCCTGCGACGCCAGCACGATGGCGCGAATGTCGATGTCCTTGTCGAACTCCTCGAACGCCGCGGCGATCTCCTTGATCAGCGGAATGTCGAAGAAATTGTTCGGCGGCCGCCTGATCTCGACCAAGGCGACGTGGCCGGTCTTCTCGATGCCGATCTCGCTCATGATATTGCCCCTTACTCGGCCGCGGTGCGGCGCTCGGCCTGCGCCTTGCGCTTGACGATCAGGGCGTCGACGACGGAGACGCCCTCGCCCTTGGCGTGGACGATCACCGGATTGAGGTCGATTTCGGCGACGTCGTCGGCGTGGTCGGCGGCAAATTGCGCGAGCTTCACCATCGCGCCGGCGAGCGCCTCGGTGTCGGCCTCCGGCATGCCGCGCCACGCGCCGAAGATTGCGGCGCCTTTGAGGTGCGCGAGCAGCGCATGCGCCTGCTCGCGGTCGAGCGGCACCGGCGCCAGCGCTATGTCGCCGAGCGCCTCGACCAGGGTGCCGCCGAGGCCGACCATCAGCAGCGGACCCCAGCGCTCGTCGCGCTTGACGCCGAGGATGACCTCACGGCCGGGCCTTGCCATCGGTTGCACCAGCACGCCGTCAATCACGGCTTTCGGCGCATAACGGCGCGCATTGGCGAGCACGGTGTCATGAGCGGCGGCGGCGTTCTCGGCGGCGATGGCGAGCGCGACCGCGCCGGCTTCGGTCTTGTGCGGGATGTCGGCGGACTGCACCTTGAGCGCGACCGGGCGGCCGAGGGCGCGCGCCGCCTTTTCCGCTTCCTTCGCCGAGCGCACCAGCGTTCCGGCGTCCGCGCCGATGCCGTAGAGCGCCAGCAGCGGCCGCGCCTGCCATTCGGCAAGCACGTCATTACTCGCATCGAGGACGCCGCGCACCTGATCGCGTGCCGCATGGGCCGCGGATGCAGCCACCGGGCTGCCGAGCACGCGCTCGCGCAACGCGCGGTAATCCGCCATCGCCGCCATGGTACGGGCGCAGCCATGCGCGCCGGTGAACAGCGGATAGCCGGCTTCGTTGAGGATCTCGATACTGCGGTCGGACGGCAGCGTGTAGGTCCACATAAAGACGGGCTTTGTGCCGTCGCGCTTCAAGTCCTTGAGCTTGGGCAGATCGCCTTCGAGGAAGGCCGAGCGGCGGGCGGTGACCACGACCATGACGCCGTCGATCAGCGGCGAATTGGCGACGAGTCGCGCGAAGGTCGCGTAGCCCATTTTGTGCACGCCCTGCGCCGTTGAATCGACCGGGTTCTGAGAGGTGCCATAGGACGGAATGTGGACGTCGATTGATTTGCGCGTCTCAGTGTCGAGCACCGGCATCTCGAGCCCCGCCGAGGCGCAGGCATCCGCCATCCATACGCCGGCGCCGCCCGAAGAGGTGCAGATGCCGACGCGCTTGCCTTTCGGCAGCTTGTCGCCACAGGCGAGGAAGCCGACGGCGAGATCGAGCATCTCGTCGAGGTCGCTCGCTTCGATCAGGCCGTAGCACTCGAACATCGCGCGGTAGGCGGCCTGCGAGCCGGCAAGCGCCGCGGTGTGCGAGGCGACCGCGCGGGAGCCTGCCTCCGACTGGCCGATCTTGCCGACGATGATCGGCTTGCCAGCGCGCAGCGCCTTCTCGGCGACGCGCCTGAATTTGTCCGGCGATTTCACGTCTTCGAGCAGCAGCAGAAAAACATCGGTGCCACCTTCCTCGAGCAGATAGTCGACGACGTCGAACACCTCGAGCGCAGCCTCGTTGCCGGTGGTGACGATGTGGCGGAACGACAGATTGCGCGGGCGGGCGCGATCGAAGAACGCAAACCCCAGGCCGCCGCTCTGCGAGATCACCGACACTTGGCCATTGCCGAGCGCCCGCGTCGGCCGGATCGGGCCGGCGTTCTTGTCGAGCGCCGGCGAGAAGGTCGGGCAGAGACCGGCGGCGATATTGGCGAAGCCTTCGGTATTCGGCCCGGCGACCGCCATGTCGTAGCGCCGCGCAATGGCGGCAAGGTCGGCCTGCGCGCGTAGGCCTGCTTCGCCTTCCTCAGCAAATCCCGAGGACAAGATGACGGCGGCCTTGATGCCGGCCTTGCCGCAGCGCTCGAGCTCGGCCGGAATGTATTGGGCGGGAATAATGAGAATGGCGAGGTCGACCGGCCCGGGCAGGGCGTCAACCGACGGATAGGCCCTGAGGCCCTGAACTTCGGCGGCACTGCGGCTGACCGGATAGATCTTGCCGTCGTAAGGATGCGTCAGCAGGATTTCGAGGATGCGGCCGCGCAGGCCGTGGATGTCGGACGACGCACCGACCACGGCGAGCGACTTCGGCCACAGCATTTTGCCGATGTCAGGCATCAGCGCAATCCCAGCCCGCGGGCGATGATGCCGCGCAGGATTTCGGTGGTGCCGCCCTGGATGGTGAGCTTAGGCGCGACCGTGGTGGCAAACGCAAGCTGTTCTTCGAGCGTGGCGCGGTTGCCGATCTCCGGGGACAGGAATGCGGTCAATTCGCGCACGCGGTGCGGCAATTTCTGCTCCCAGATCGTGCCGAGGTCTTTCACGATCGAGCCTTCGACCACCGGCTCCTTGCCGGCGTGCAGCATGCCGGCGACCGACACCGACATGCGCCGCAGGGTATGGAGCTGCGCCACCAGCCGGCCGAGCCCTTCGGCGCTCCGCGTGTCAGGCTCGGGTCCGACGGCGCGGATCAGTTCGAGCATTAGGTAGAATGTCTCGAGGAAGCGTTCCGGCCCGCTGCGCTCATAGGCGAGCTCGCTGGTCGCCTGCTTCCAGGCGCCGTCGATCTCGCCCATGACGTGATCGTCGGGAATGAAAGCGTCGTCGAATACGACCTCGTTGAAGTCGTGCTGGCCGGTCATCTGGTAGATCGGATTGATTGCGATGCCCGGCGTCTTCATGTTGACCAGGAATTGCGTCAGGCCGTGGCGGCGGTTTTCTTTGGTCGGCGGCGAGGTGCGGAACAGGCCGAGCATGTAGTCGGCGATGTGGGCGTTGCTGGTCCAGATCTTCGAGCCGTTGATTTTGAAGCCGCCGTCGACTTTGGTGGCTTTTGTCTTTGCTGCGAACAGATCGGAGCCCGAACCCGGCTCGCTCATGCCGATGACGAAGCACAGCTCGCCGCGGCAGATGCGCGGCAGGATGTCCATCTTCACGTGCTCGGGCGCGTATTTCAGCAGGATCGGGCCGCTCTGGCGGTCGGCGACGAAATGCAGCCGCACTGGCGCATTGACGACGCGGAATTCCTCGGTGACGACGTAACGCTCAAGGAACGAGCGCTCTTGGCCGCCGTATTTCTTCGGCCAGGTCATGCCGATCCAGCCCTTGGCGCCGATACGCTTCGAGAATGAAGGGTCGTGCGAGTCGCCGTGGCCGGGGCGGTACGGGTCGAACGTGCCTTTGGCGATCTCGTCGGCAAGGAAGAGGCGCACTTCCTTGCGCAGCCGCTCGCATTCGGGAGGCAGGCGGATCTGGTCGAAGTGCAGGTCGGTGCTCATCGCGACGCCACCAGCGGCCAGAATTCGTCGGCGCCGCGCTTGGCGACATGCTTGCCGAGCTCGGCTGCCCACCAGCTTTCATTGCCGAAGTCGTCACGCCAGGCGAGCATGCGCGTGGTGAAACGGTGCAGCACGTGCTCCTGCGTGAAGCCGATGGCGCCGAACACCTGATGCGCGATGGCCGCGCCCTCGGTCGCGGCCTCGGCGCAGCGGATTTTCGCGGAGGCGCCTTCGAGGAAGGCGGCATCGTCGAATTTGCCGGATTGCACGAGCGTGTCGGTGGCGGAGCCTGAAACGGCGAGCGCCGCCGCCACCTCGCCGGCGAGCCGCGCGAGATTTTGCTGCACCGCCTGGAATTTGCCGATCGGCCGCTCGAAGGCGACGCGCTCGTTGGCGTAGGCGACGCTGAGCGCGAGAACGGTTTCGAGCGCGCCGGCGGTCTGAACGCTGCGCGCGACGGCGCCCACCAGCATCAGTGCGTCGCGATCGATGTTGGCCGGTGCGATGGCGAGCGGCCTGATGCGTTCGAAAGTGACGGTGTTCGAGGAATCGCCCGCTGGTGTCTTGCCACCGTCGATGCGGCAGGCCTTGACGTCGACGAGCGCGACATGCGCGCCTTTGCCGCTGTCGGCCAACACGGCGATGTGCCGCACATCGGCAGCAAAAAGAATGCCAAGCGCGCGGCCGCTCAAGGTGGCGTCGCCGCCGAGTGTAATGCGATCGAGCGGCCGGACAGGGGCGATCGTCATCGCGCCCTCCGGCGACTTCATTTTCGCGCGGGCGAGCAGCCAGCCAGCAAGAAGCGTCTCGGCGAGTGGCACTCCGAGTGCAACGCGGCCGGCGGCGCCGAGCACGGCGAAGCCATCGGCGAGGCTCGCGCCTGAACCGCCGAGATCGTCCGGCACCCAGGCGAGCGGCAGGCCGGCTTCAGCGAGCGCTCGCCACAGCGGCTCCTTCCAAGCGCCGTTCTTGGCGCGATTGACGATCTGAGGGTCGGCGAGGTCCGCAAGAATCCGCGCCGCCGTCTCGGCGACGATATGGTCGCTCTCGCCTGTCACTTTTCGTACGTTTTACCGGTTCCCGGCCCGCTTCTTGCGCCATCGTGGGGCCAAGCGCAGGGCTTGGCAAGCTACGTCGCCTGCGCGGTTGATCGGGCAAAACACTCCGGCTAGCGTGAGCGGCAACGAACAAGCGCCGGCGGCCAAAGAGCCGACCGCGCGGGACCAAGGGGAGGATTCCATGACAGCGAAGCTCGCCGCTTTCGCGGCTGCCGCACTGACCGTTGCATGTCTGTCGAATGTTCAGGCCGCCGAACCCAAGCACGGCGGTATCCTGCACATCTATCATCGCGAGACGCCGCCGAGCCTCTCGATCCACGAAGAGGCGACGTTCACCGTCAACGTGCCGGCGATGCCGATCTACAACAACCTCGTCATTTATAATCAGCACAAGCCGCAAAACTCGATGGGCACGATCATGCCCGAGCTCGCCGACAGCTGGTCATGGAGCGCCGACAATCTCAATCTCACCTTCAAGCTGCACCAGGGCGTCACCTGGCATGACGGCCAGCCTTTCACCGCGAAGGACGTGAAGTGCACGTTCGACCTGTTGCAAGGCAAAGGTCAGGACAAGTTCCGCAAGAATCCGCGCAAGGACCTGTTCAACAACATCGCTGACGTGACGACGAACGGCGACTACGAGGTGACGCTCCATCTTAAGCGTCCTCAACCCTCGCTCGTGGCGATGCTCGCCTCCGGCTACACGCCGATATATTCGTGCCACGTCTCGGCGGCACAGATGCGCACGCATCCGATCGGCACCGGGCCCTTCAAGTTCGTCGACTTCAAGCAGAACGAGTCGATCACGCTCGCCAAGAACGAGAACTACTGGAAGAAAGGTCTGCCCTATCTCGACGGCATCGAGTTCACAATCATAAGCAACCGCGCCACTGCGGTGCTCGCCTTCGTCGCCGGCAAGGTCGACATGACCTTCCCGACCGAGATGACCAAAGCGCTGATTGCCGACATCAAGAAGCAGGACTCGACGGCGGTCTGCGAGATCGGCCCGATCAACGTCTCGACCAACCTGATCGTCAATCGCGAGAACCCGCCGTTCAACAATATCGAGCTGCGCAAGGCGATGGCGCTGGCGCGCGACCGCAAGTCGATGATCGACATTATCTTCCAAGGCGCGGGCGATGCCGGCGGCACGCTGCTGCCGCCGCCGGAAGGCGTGTGGGGCATGCCGCCCGACATGCTCAAGACCATTCCCGGCTACGGCGACGTTCAGAAGGACCGCGAGCAGGCCCGCGCCATCATGACCAAGCTCGGCTATAGCGCCAGCAACCCGCTCAAGATCAAGGTGTCGACGCGCAACCTCGCCACCTATCGCGATCCGGCGGTAGTGCTGATCGACCAGCTCAAGACCATCTATATCGACGCCGAGCTCGATCCGGTCGAATCGAGCCAGTGGTTCGCCAAGGTTGCGCGCAACGACTATTCGGTCGGCCTCAACCTGACCGGCAACGGCATCGACGATCCGGATCAGGCCTTCTACGAGAACTATGCCTGCGGCTCCGAGCGCAACTACACGCACTACTGCAACAAGGAGCTTGAAGCGCTGTTCGACAAGCAGTCGGTCGAAACAGACGTCGAGAAGCGCAAGAAGATGGTGTGGGACATCGACAAGAAGCTCCAGGAGGACGTCGCCCGCCCGATCCTGATGCACGCTCGCTCGGGCACATGCTGGAAGCCGTTCGTCAAGAATATGACGATCATGACCAACAGCGCCTACAACGGCTACCGTTACGAAGACGTCTGGCTCGACAAGTAATCCGACGGCATAGCGCGCTCAGCTTTGGGGAGCCGGACGCGCATTCCCCTTTAACGACGGGAGGCGAGACTGGGGACCTATCTGATCAGGCGCTTCTTCTTGATGCTCCTGACCTTGTTCGGCATTTCCGTGCTGATCTTCGTGATGCTGCGGCTGGTGCCAGGCAACATCGCGGACATCGTGTTCAATGCCGCAGGCATGATCGACGTCGCGGAGAAGGCCAAGCTCGAGAAGGAGCTCGGCCTCGATCAGCCGATCGTCGTGCAGTACGCGCAGTGGGTGAACGGGCTTGCCCACGGCGACCTCGGCTATTCCTACGTATCCGAGAAGCCGGCGATCAAGGAAATTCTGCCGCGCATTCCGATCACCGCGAAGCTTGCCGGGCTCGCGCTCGCTTTCGCCATCGTGTTTGGCATGCCGCTCGGGGTGGTGAGCGCGGTCAAGCAGAACACGCCGGTCGACTACATTCTTCGCGTCATCAGTCTCAGCGGGCTATCGATGCCTGCGTTCTGGCTCGGTCTGCTGATCCTGATGGCCTTCGTGCATTATTTCGGCACCATCCCGATCTATACCAACCCGCCGCAGGGCTTCTGGAACACGCTCGCGCTGTTCGCAATTCCGGCGGCGGCGGTCGGCTTCCGCTCTTCGGCGCTGGTGATGCGGCTGACGCGCTCGTCGATGCTCGAGGTGCTCCGCCAGGACTACATCCGCACCGCGCGTGCCAAAGGCGCACCGGACCAGACGGTCAATTATCGGCACGCGCTGCGTAACGCGTTGTTGCCCGTCGTCACTGTGATCGGCATCGAAGCGGCGTTCCTGATGGGCGGCCTCATCGTGACGGAGACGGTGTTCAATATCCCCGGCGTCGCGCGCTTCCTGGTCGAGGCGATCCGCTGGCGCGATTACCCGATCGTGCAGAATCTCGTGATGTTCATCGCGGTGGTCGCGGTGTCGATCAATTTCCTTATCGACCTGCTCTATGCGGTGCTCGATCCGCGCATCCGGTATTCGGGGTAGCGGCGATGTCGATTGTCGATCTTCCCGTCACCACCGAGACCGCCGACCGCCCCGACAGCGCCTGGTCACGCATATGGTACCACCTCGCGGGGCACCCGCTGGGGCTGTTCGGTGCGGGCTTCATGTTCATCTTCGTGTTCTGCGCGGTGTTTGCGCCTTGGATCACGGCCTACAGTCCGACTACGACCGATTCCGCGATCCGCCTCCTGCATCCGGGCGGCGCGCACGCGCTCGGCACCGACCAGATGGGCCGCGACATCTTCAGCCGCATCATCTACGGCGCGCGCATCTCGCTCGCCGTCGGTCTCGGCTCGACATTCCTCGGCAGCGTGTTCGGCGTCACGCTCGGGCTGACCTCCGGCTATCTCGGCGGCTGGGTCGACCTTATCATCCAGCGCATCACCGACGTGCTGCAATCGGTGCCGCTCCTGGTGCTTGCGCTCGTCATGGCGGCGGCGCTCGGACCGGCGCTC